>Ga0105047_10014255_pt1 | contig 12626 bp, 12 predicted proteins | sample MAT04_FD_78384 | JGI IMG/M metagenome (GOLD analysis project Ga0105047, IMG submission 78384) | Freshwater microbial communities from Lake Fryxell liftoff mats and glacier meltwater in Antarctica - MAT-04 (megahit assembly) | ecosystem: Environmental > Aquatic > Freshwater > Ice > Liftoff... | reverse complement strand
GCACTTCGGCAGGAGCCATCTGATGCTTCGTCCAAGAAGGGGCTTGAAACCAATAATAACCAGCGATAATGTCCATTTTCCTGTCTTTGTTCAAGTCGGCTACGGCTACACCTTCGGAGATAAAATCTCCCGTTAGCTTGGTCTTTTTGAACCCACTAGGTAGCATGGTTGAGGTGGGTTGACTATATAAAATTCCATAGAAAAAAAACACAAACAAAATACCCAAATGTCTGATTTTCATTTGCTTAATTAATTATTTATTTATTTGAATAGTAAATAAGTTGACAGTCAAACTTCTAATGTTGCGATAAAGACTCCTAACGGAATGATAAAGAGAGGCTATTTTTTTAAAATTTCGTCTAGCATCATTTGACTCTCGTGGTTTTGGTGCGAATCCATTTTATCTAAACGGCCTTTCAAGTCATTCAGTTGTTTCCTCGCCTCATCGGTGTTTAGGGCAGCTACCCGCTGAATGGTATAGGGTAAATGCTTGATCATTTTTGATTTTTCTGCCAATTGAATGGCCCGTTTTGTATCAATAACAGCCAAAGGCTCCGCTGCATACCATAGCATCAAGGGCAGGTTGTGGTCCTCTTTATCTTCCGATTGTTGAACAAGTGCCTCCAATACCTCCCACCGTTTGGCTGGCTCTAGCCGCAGCATCGCCGAGGTCAGATACAGCCTCACCAAGGATGAATTGTCATTTCTCGCCAAATCCCCAAAACGGTTCAAGGTTTCGGGCGCAACAGTTTTTTTCTCTACCAATAACTGAATCGCCCAACTTCGGATGTATTCATTGTCGTTGGCCAACAGATTACTCAATTCTTTCTCTGTCAACCCTTTGGTAACATGAAGCACCCATAAAGCCCGTAGTTTTCTAGTGACATCAGGGTTTTTAACAAGAATTTCTTTCAAGGCTTTGTGTACCTTTTTGTTGGGGCCGCGCTCCTGCAAAATGGTTCTTGCTTGCCGCACATACCATTCATTCTTATGCAATTGATAATTGACTAGCTCTTTATCAGAAGCTTTATACAAGTCCACATGTACCCATTTGTCGTTTTCATGCGTGATTTTAAAAATCCGTCCCATGGTTTTGTCATGGACATCAGGATTAGGGCTATGACATTGGTTTTTATCATACCAATCTATGGCAAATACTGAGCCGCTTGCGTCATATTTAAAATTCAGCCATTGTGACCAAGAATCGTTCATGGCTAGAAAATCATCTCTGTGCTGTGCCACATATCCTGACCCTGTACGTTGTAGATGGTCAATATTAAGTCTTGCCCCGTTGATGTTGTTCATAAATATTTCATTGCGATATTCTTTCGGCCATGAGTCACCCAAATAAATCATCGCGCCTGCGTGCTCATGTCCACCACCTTTCGACGCTGACCTGAAATTGCCAGCATGAGGGCCACGTTCACCCACCCAATGAACATGGTCGGCGATGGTTTTGATGTCATTGTAAGTATAGGGGTTGAAGTGTTTGCCAGCCTGCCGCTGATAGCGTGCACCCTGAATGATATGATACATGTGTGGAATCACACACACCGTAATAAAGGGATGCCCATAGTCATTGAAATCAATCCCCCAAGGATTGCTACTTCCCTCAGCAAATACTTCAAATTGATGGCTTGTAGGATGATACCTCCATACACCCGCGTTGATTTTCGTCCGCTCAGCATCTGAAGCCCCTGGTTTCCCTACGTTAGAGTGGGTGAATACACCATGAACACCATAAAGCCAGCCATCGGGGCCCCATCGTAGGTTGTTGAGTACTTCATGGGTATCTTGCGTACCCCAGCCATCCAAGAGTTTTTGGGGTAGCCCTGCAGGTTTGTCGTTTTGGGCATCAATCGGAATAAACAAAAGATAAGGAGCGGCACCCAGCCATACACCACCCATGCCCACCTCAATGCCACTCACCAAGTTTAGTCCTTCCATGAATACTTTTCTCTTGTCCAAAGTCCCATCTCCATCGGTATCTTCTAGTATCAAGATGCGGTCTTTTCCTTGTCCTTCTGGCGCAGGTGTGGGGTAAGTATGTCCTTCTACTACCCAAAGTCGGCCACGAGCATCTATGGTAAAACTTATCGGACGAACAATAGCTGGTTCGGCAGCAGCGAGGGTTATTTTGAACCTCCTTGGTGGTGTCATGGCTTTGGCTGCTTCCGCTCCCGACAGCCCTGCGTTTAATACAGGGTCTAAGGGTGGCAAGATGATAATATCCTTTTGATTCAGTTCATTTGAAAACTCTGGACGAGTAGCATAGAAACCAAATTCATCAAAATTGATATGCGCCCATTTGTCATGGGCGATATAGGGGATTTGCGAAATACCTGTTTCATTATCAATGATTTTGATGTATATATCTTTGTTCATATACCGTTGTAGGTCAACCACAACGGGCTGTAATATAGCCCGACCTTGCCCTGTAATATGAAAGATAATTTCGTTAGTCTCAGCCAACCGCAGTTCTACGCGGGTATCTTCGAGTGCCCCACCCGAAACCTTAAAAGCAGCAAAAGGTTGGGTTACTCTAAAGGGATCGGAGATCAATGTACCTGTTAATTTAGCATTGGCCGTCCCCCCACTGCTCAAGAAATACTTGCCATCAAAGCCGATACGCATTTCTTTTTCATGGATAGGAGAAGGGTCTTTGTCAATCAATGGATTGGCAAAAGCATCGCCAGTAGCTGTCCAGTCTTTCAATGAACCCGCCTCAAAGTCAAGGTTTAAAGGTTGTCCACCCTTTTGTGGCAATTGCCCCCGAATGACTTTCGTGGAGATAGCTCCTTCGACCACCTCAAACTTTCCCACCATACCCGCCGCACGGTGGCCTGGCACAGAACAGAAGTAGGTGTCGCTATGCACCGCTGTGAATGTGATGGTTGTACTTGTTCCTTTTTCGAGGATAACCTTACTTTTTATACCCATTTTTTCCATTACAATATCATGGGTCATTAGCTCGGTATTGGTAATTTTGATGCGTACCCTGTCGCCTTTGTTGGCACGGAGCGTAGGATTACGTGCACCATCTGGACTAAAATACCCCAGCATAGAAGCCTCTAACGAATAATTGCGGTCAAAGTGGGTTGTGTCTTGAACAGGACGTGATTGGGCATTACCATTTTGATAGACAAAAAAAAGGACAACCCATAGAGTGAAAAATAGGCGATTTAGGTGCATGGGATAAGGTAGGGGGTTTGGGTTTGAACAAATCATTCCTAGTAATGATAAACGTCTCGTTGATGAACAATCTATACGTTTGCATCAAAAACGACATAGTTGAATAAATATACTGTCATCAAAGCCCCTGAATTTTAATGACAACCGCATTAAAAATGCAAAAACCGAGCGACGGTCGCCCCCTCGTTTAGAGCGTGTAAAACAAAAAAGTAACAACCACACGCACCTATCATGGTGACACCCGATTGTTACTGAGATTTATCATAAATATGCTGGCTAAAATCTCCTACCATTGGACTCTAAATTTTACTTATATGAGAAAAATAGGAATACTCACTGTTTTTGGATTGTTGTTTACTAGCTGTTCGGTAAAGGTACACACCCTGTATGACCATAAGATAGGCTTTAAACAATACAAGACTTATTGCTGGATGGATGGCTGTGAATTCAAATTCACAGGCCCGAGTTATCTTGATGATAGTTTGATTCGGGGTAATATTAAAAAAGCAGTTGCAGAAGAGTTGAACAAGAAGGGATTAACTCAAAATACTGATAACCCTGATTTGTTGGTGAGTTTTACTGTTACCGTAAAAGACGAGCAGGCAATTGTTTATCACCGCACTTATGAAACCCCTTTTTACAAACCACTGGAGAATGAAGAGTCAGTAGTCAACTACCTCAAAGGCTCTATGGTCATTGGTATGGCAGACAAGAAGGAAAGCCGTATTGTTTGGCAATCTTTTGCAAATGGCTATTTACAGTCGGTTTCTGATTTTTCCGAACAGAATATCAAGAAAGGAATTAGGTTGATTTTAAAAAAATACCCACCCAAGAAACCTGTATCGCAATAGTTCAGATTTAACCTGTTTTTCTCGGGGATTCCCGTTTTTATGGAAGCTAAAATACACCCATACACACAAAGGATGTCCCCATCAGAAATTATAAATGTGCTGACAGAAATGAAGAGCAGGTTTAAACAGCTATAGCTAATATAATCAGTATGCAAACAGCTGTCCAATATCACCAAACGCCTTGAATTCTAACGGGTTTCCGCACGGGTCATAAAAAAACATGGTGGCTTGCTCACCTACTTCACCTTTAAAGCGTACATAGGGTTCTATCACAAATTTTATGCCAGCAGCTCGTACTTTTTCGGCAAGAGTTTCCCAGTCCTCCATAGGTAAAACTACACCAAAGTGGGGTACAGGTACATCGTGCCCATCCACAGCATTGTGGTGAACTGCCGCTGTTTCTTCTTTGGGTTTGTAGTGAATCACGAGCTGATGCCCAAAGAAATTATAGTCTGTCCAGTGTTCGGAGGTACGGCCACGCCCACAACCGAGGGTTTCGCCGTAAAATTTGCGACAAGCATCTAAATCATAAACAGGAATAGCAAGATGAAAGGGAGAAACAGACATTTTAGTTGGGTATTATGAATGAAAAATTGAGAATTATAACTCAGACGTTAGAAGGAAATATAGCTGGGCGAAATTAAACCAATATTTGTAATAACTGAATAGGAGCCATCAAATTTAGTCTTAAAAATATCGTTATTCGTCAGGTTGTTTCCGTAAAGTCCGATTTAAAAAAGCAGAAAGTAAATTGGGTTAAGTATGTATTCGATTTTAGTTGATTTTGGGATTTTATTGTAACTCTTTGATTCTCAATAAAATCTACTTAAAATCAATAAAATCTCAATATGGACCAATTTTGCACAAGTACTTATAACTTGCTTTCTGTTTTCTTGTACCTTTACTCATCACATTGAGAACGAATCAACAAAAATCACAGTGAAAATTATATTCTTAGATGCCCGAACCTTGGGCAATGTACCCAATTTGAATCAATTGACCGATTTAGGCGAGCTGAAACTTCATCCCGATACCCAACCAAGACAAGTAGCCGAACGGATTCAAGGCGCGGAAGTAGTGATTAGCAACAAAGTAAGAATTACCCGCGAAGTAATGCAACAAAGCCCTGCGTTGAAACTCATTTGTGTTGCTGCCACGGGTATGAACAACGTGGATTTAGCCGCTGCCGCTGAATTGGGTATTCAAGTTAAAAATGTCAAAGGCTACTCCACCGACAGCGTGGCGCAGCAAACTTTCGCGCTTTTATTGGCCTTACTCCATTCTACAGCCTATTACGATACTTATGTAAAAACGGGGGAATATTCCAAAGAACGTATTTTTACGCACTTAGGTCGTCCTTTTTGGGAGCTGCGTGGCAAGCGTTTCGGAGTTTTTGGCTTGGGTGAAATAGGCCGACAAGTGGCTACTATTGCCACGACTTTCGGGGCGGAGGTTGTCTATTTTTCGGCTTCGGGGCAAGATTATGGGGTGCCTTATCAGCGGTTGGCGTTGGATGAATTTCTCCAAACCTGTGACGTGATTTCTGTTCATGCGCCACTCAATGACCAAACCGATAATTTACTCAACTACGACCGCATTGCTCAAATGAAATCAAAGGCTTTGCTGCTCAATACCAGTCGTGGAGGAATTGTGAATGAAGCTGATTTGGTGCAAGCTTTGGATGATGACCTGATTGCAGGCGCGGCCATAGATGTTTTTATACAAGAGCCTATCGCAGCATCACACCCTTATTTACAATTACAAAAAAAAGAAAAACTACTATTAGCACCTCATGTAGCGTGGTCGAGCATCGAAGCTCGAACGCGCCTAATGGACAAGGTTGCAGAGAATATTCGACAATATTTGTCAGAAGTGGCAATAACTTCAAAAAGCAAATAGGGCATCAATGATGGTTAAAATCGTTGTAGTATTCCCCCTTCTTAATCGCTACTTTTGACATTTGAATTTTAATACGATACATTACACAATGAAAAATTATATCAAGCACGACCCTTGGTGCATCATAGAGGAGGGTTTTTATCCTGAGTTTAACGAAATCACCGAAAGTCTCACAAGTCTCGGCAATGGCCGTATGGGGCAGCGAGGTAATTTTGAAGAGAAGTTTACAGGCAAAACCCTGCTAGGCAACTATGTAGCGGGGGTTTATTATCCCGACAAAACCCGTGTAGGTTGGTGGAAAAATGGCTACCCACGCTATTTTGCCAAAGTCCTCAATGCTTGCAATTGGATAGGGATAGATGTTGAAATAGAAGGCGAAACCCTCGATTTGGTTACTTGCACCGTTTCTGATTACACACGGGTATTAAATATGAAAGAAGGGATTTTGGAACGCCAATTTGTGACTACTCTGCCAAGTGGTAAGCAAATTAAAGTCCATGCCCAACGGTTTTGTAGTATCGTTGAGGACGAAGCAGGTGCGATTCGCTATGCGATTACACCGCTTAATTTTGACGGAAAAATTGGTTTGACTCCGTCGCTCGATGGTGATGTAAGCAACAAAGACACCAACTACGGCGAGAAATTTTGGACTGAAGTCCACAAAGAAACTGCCTTTGGAGAAGCTTATCTCGAAATGCGTACCAAGGACACACCTTTTAAAACAGACCTTTTCAATGTTTGTACGGGCATGAAGATTGACCTTTTTCGGAATGGAGAAAGCATTGATTTTCAAAGCCAACCCATCAAAGCAGAAAAATATGTAGCTTGTCGAATTGAATTAAAGGCAAATGCCAATGAAGAAATAGCCTTGGTGAAATATGCCGTCAATCTGGCTTCACTCAATCATCCCGTGGAGCAACTAATGACCCATGCCAAAGCCTATATTGCACGTATTTCGGCCAAGGGTTTTAAGCAAATGAAAGCCGAACACACCCAAGCCTGGATCGACCGTTGGGAAAAAAACGATATTATCATTGAAGGTGACGATGCCGCACAGCAAGGAATTCGTTTCAATATTTTTCAATTAGAACAAACCTATACGGGCGAAGACGCACGGCTTAACATTGGCCCTAAAGGCTTTACGGGCGAAAAATACGGTGGCAGCACTTATTGGGATACCGAAGCTTATTGTTTGCCTTTTTATTTGGCTACTGCCGACCAAAAAGTAGCTCGCAATTTGCTCGTTTACAGGCATAGTCATCTTCAAAAAGCCATTGAAAATGCAGTAAATTTAGGCTTTACAAACGGCGCAGCACTCTACCCGATGGTGACTATGACAGGCGAGGAGTGCCACAATGAATGGGAGATTACTTTTGAGGAAATCCACCGCAACGGGGCTATCGCTTACGCTATTTATGACTATGTTCGTTATACAGGTGATGAAAGCTATTTGGCTGAATATGGTCTAGAAGTACTGATAGGCATTGCGCGTTTTTGGGCTCAACGGGTGAACTGGTCGAGTGATAAACAGAAATATGTCATGCTGGGCATAACTGGGCCCAATGAATACGAAAACAACGTAAACAACAACTGGTACACCAATTACCTTGCAGTTTGGTGCTTGCGTTATACATTGTCGGTTGTTGAAAAGGTAGGGGCGCAAAATATTGCGTCCCTACTAACACCCCCGGAGGACGGGGGGCTTGAAACAGCCCAATGGCAGCATATTGTAGATAATATGTACTATCCCTATGACGCACAACGTCAGGTGTTTTTACAGCAAGATGGCTTTTTGGACAAAGAACTTTTGACGGTTCATGACATTGCCGAACATCGCCCAATCAATCAAAAATGGTCTTGGGATCGAATTTTGCGGAGCTGTTTTATCAAACAAGCCGATGTGTTGCAGGGGTTGTATTTCTTTGAAGATGAGTTTGATACAGAAACCCTTCGTCGGAATTTCGACTTCTACGAGCCCATGACTGTCCATGAGTCTTCGCTTTCTCCTTGCGTGCATGTGATTCAAGCCACCAAACTGGGCTACAATGAAAAGGCGTATCAAATGTACTTGCGTACTTCTCGTCTCGACCTAGATGACTACAACAACGATACCGAAGACGGCCTACATATAACGAGTATGGCGGGTACATGGAAGTCGGTCATCAAAGGTTTTGCAGGCATGAGAATTGAAGATAATAAATTGTCTTTTACGCCCACTTTACCTTCACAATGGCAAGGGTATTCATTCCGAATTGGCTTCCGTGGGCAAGTGGTCAAGATAACGGTACGCCCCAATGAAGTAGAGGTAGAAAATCTTTCCAATCAACCATTGACATTGTTCATCAATGGTTCTGAGATTCATTTGGCAGGAAATACGAAGCAAATTTTGTAGGCTATTTTTAGACATTGCAAATCTGCGGGATTTGCAATGTCTAAAAATAGATTTGGAATATCTAATATCCCATCCCTTCCAACCATGCTTTGCAGCTTTCTGGCCAATGTTTGACTGAGCCTTGCTTTTTCTGAGCCAAACCAAAACCGTGGCCACCACTTTCATAGATGAGCAATGAGGCTGGAATGTTGTTTTTGCGGAGCGCATCGTAGTAGAGCATACTGTTTTCGACAGGTACGCCCTTATCATCAGTGGCATGAACGAGCAATGTTGGAGGCGTTTTGTCAGATACTTGTTTTTCGTTAGAGTAAAAATCAAGTTGCTCTTGCGAAGCATTTTTGCCCAATAAATTCACAAAAGACCCCGCGTGTTTGTGAACACCTGAACTAATGACGGGATACATTAGAATGGCGAAATTGGGTTTACAGATTTCGATATTTGACAGGTTTTTGAAACCTTCCAAATCTTTTGCCAACTGCCAATGCGTACAAACGGTAGAGGCTAAATGCCCTCCTGCTGAAAAACCCATGATACCGATTTGAGTTGGGTTAAGTTTGTATTTAGCTACATTTTCGCGGATAATTTGCAACCCTTTCAACGCATCTTGCAAGCCCACTTCGTATTTGTTTGACCATTGAGAATCGTTGGGCAAACGATATTTCAACACAAAGGCTGTTACACCAAAACTATTGAACCACTGCGCTACGTCCACACCCTCGTGACCTGACGCTTCGATGGCATAGCCGCCACCTGGACAAATCAATACCGCAGTACCGTTGGGCTTTTCGGGTAAATAGGCCGAAAGTGTAGGCAATACGATATTGCTAATCCGTAATACCCCATCGCTTCCTACTTCAATTTTTTCTTTGATTGAACGGTTTTTGAGGTCATTAGGCATTTGTCCATTAGGCCATAAGGGTATGACGGTTTGAGAACGCGACATGGTAGAACTGAATATGAAAATGGTAGTATAGAGAATGAAGAACAAAGGTAGTTGGGTTTTCATGGATTTGATCAAAAGGTAGATGTTGAAACAAAGTCAAAACCTCATTTTTCCCATTATCTACTCTATTTGATCGTTAATCTGTACGTAGCCAGCCTGTCAAGCTGAGTCGTTGGCGGTGGGCAGGAAGTACTTCATGTTCTAGTTTATCCGCCTCAAAGCAGACCAAACGTCCACCCAAAGGGGCAATTTTTGCCGCAGGTAGATGAGGCAAATGAATTACTAATTCGCCCCCATCGGTAGGCAACCACCCGATGTTTAAGTAACAAATGACAGACATTTTCCGACCTGAATCATGCCTAAAACAATCAAAATGACGTTTGTAGAATGTTCCTATAGGGTACAAGGCATAATGAAATTCAGAATGACTCAAACCCAAATAACAAGTAAGGTTGAGATAGGTAATGAGTGAATTCATTTTAAGGAAAAAGGCTTGCTCGGCCACATTTTCGGAGTTTTCGTCCAACCATAATATTTGATCACCTCGTATTTGTGCTTGGATTTGCTGCCCACTTTTTTGTCCTATACCCGCTGTTTTAAAAACGCCTGCTTCATGCCTTTGACCTAAAATTACCGCTAATAGACTTATTTCTTCAGGCGCAAAAAAATCATCTATCACTCCGTAACCATGTTCGGCGATGTTATCTATCAATAAGTCAAATAAGTGCATCAGGAGGTGATTTCAACAAATGTAGCTAAGTTGAAGTCAAGAATCTTAAATACTTTTCACAAAAACCTTCCTTTGTGACATTTGTCACTAATTATGGGAAAAGAATTCTAGAACTTTGCCCTATACGATAACCATTCAGACATTTACAAACCATGTTTAGCTTTCTCAAATCCAAAAAAAATTACGAAAACGTTTCGGCAGCTACTTTCAAGCAAATGATAACTGAAACTCCAGGAGCAGTTCTCCTAGATGTTCGTACTCCTGCTGAGGTACGTTCAGGCAATATCAAAGGGGCGGTCAATATTGATTTAATGGGCGCAGACTTTCAACAAAAAATAGCTAAATTGGACAAAAATAAAACATATTTTGTCTATTGTCGCAGTGGAGGTCGCAGCGGCCAAGCCTGTAAAATGATGGGCGATGCAGGTTTTGAACATGTATATAACCTTTCAGGGGGCATGATGAGCTGGCCTTACTAAACTAAACTTATGATAGCAATGACAACAATAATGCAAAATTGGAATTTCATGCGGCTGTTACGCCTTGGCATGGGGCTCTGGCTCATTTATTCGGCCTTCGTCGACCATCAGCCTCTATTGGGGCTCTTGGGAGGATTGTTTGCCTTACAATCAGTTTTAAATGTGGGCTGTTGTGGTTCAAGTGGCTGTGCTACCCCCGCTATTCGTCAGAGAAACATTCATTCTACATCAGATACGATTCATTATGAAGAAGTTAAGTAATATGAAGTGGGGATGGATTGGTGCTTTGGTAGGAGCTGTTGGTGGCTATTGGTACTGGAAAGAAATCGGCTGTATCACAGGCACTTGCCCACTCAAATCACAATGGCAAACCATGGTACCCTATGGAACACTCTTGGGGTATTTGGGAGGAGGACTATTACAAGATTTTAAAACAAATTCATCAAAGTAATATCATGCAAAAGAAAGAGACATTCAATGATATCATTCAGAGCGAAACACCCGTTTTGGTAGATTTTTTTGCCGAATGGTGTGGGCCTTGCAAAACGATGTCGCCTATATTAAAAGATTTTGCTAGCCAAATGGGTGACCGCGTGCGGGTACTCAAAATAGATGTAGATAAAAACCCTGCTGCATCACAATCGTACCGCGTTCAGGGCGTGCCAACGCTTATCTTATTTCAAAAAGGAAAAGTACTTTGGCGACAATCAGGCGTTGTTCAGAAAAAACAATTGGAACAAATCGTCAATCAATTTGCTGCAAAATAAAAAGAGAAACTGAAATAATATATTATCAACCAAACACTTATAATCTCATGAAACCAAATATGAGCGGTATTGACCGCATTGCTCGCACCTTGATAGCCGCTGCTGTTATCGTGTTGTATTTCACGAATGTGCTTACAGGCACAGTAGGAATCATTGCCATAGTGGTATCAGTTATTTTTTTACTTACAAGTGTGGTCAGTTTCTGTCCGCTTTATACCATTTTTGGCATCAGTACTTGCGCTGTTAAAAAATAGATAGTTACCTAATCTTATCAAAAAAGTCCTTACTAAGCCCTATTTCCTCTAAGGTTTCGCCTGTTTTTAAAGACAAGATGGGGATGTTCAAAGGCCCAAGCTGGTGGTTGGTAGCTATGAGCGCACCCGAAGGCTGTTTTATCCAGTTTTCCCAAGTAGCCTCTACGCCACCGATAGGAATGATTGAAACCCACATTTTATAGGATTGGGGCAACCCGTTTTTGTCAATTTTCCAGAGATATGCATCGCCAGGCGTAACGCCGCCACTGCTGTAACTAACCAACAGATCGTTGGTGCCCACAGCATTTTTGACCAAACTGCGTGAAGTACCTTCGTCAAATACCTTGAAAGGGGCAATTAACCAAAAGGAGTCATTGCAAAAATATTTCCATGCCTTTCCTCGAATTACATCTAATTCAGCCCCTTTTATTTCTTGCTTTCCTTTGAGAGCCCTTCCTTTTTTCCATGTTTGGAGGTTGAGTAAAGCCTCATAGTCTTCCCAAGTTATCGAAACAAAATTGCTTTTTTTATCCCAAACATAGGTATGTCCTCCTTTAAAGTTCCAGGTGACGATATGAGTGCTGTCCCACGCTCGTTTATTGACAGCGTTCAGCATTTTCACTGCCAAGCTATCGGCCTCTGGGCTTGCAGAAACTGGTGGCCTTTTTTCATTGAAAGTGAGATAGCCGACAAGGACTAATACGCCAATTATTAAAATCAAAATGCCAATTATTTTCCCCAGTTTCTTCATTAGTAATTATTATTTAAGGAGAACAAGAAAGGTAAAACAGCGTATATACGCCCCCAAACCCCATTATTTTACGAAGATTTGTATATTTCAACAATGATACGACAAAATCCTCGAACGAAGGCCGTAGGTACACTTTATTCGTGTTATGAATGCAACTTATTGCGGTTTATCTGTAAATTTGGAGGTATAGATGCAATGGTTGCGTTTATATGCAAGTTGGGCAGAAATTGAATGAAAATAAATATAAGGTAAGGAATTGTTAGCAAATCGAAAATCTAAAGGGATTTTCAAGCCTTATTGGTGTGATTTAGCGGACAGAAAAGAATTTTCTGGGGAGAGAAATTTGCCAATAAGGCAATGATTTCGAG
>Ga0105047_10014254_pt1 | contig 12626 bp, 11 predicted proteins | sample MAT04_FD_78384 | JGI IMG/M metagenome (GOLD analysis project Ga0105047, IMG submission 78384) | Freshwater microbial communities from Lake Fryxell liftoff mats and glacier meltwater in Antarctica - MAT-04 (megahit assembly) | ecosystem: Environmental > Aquatic > Freshwater > Ice > Liftoff... | reverse complement strand
GCGCGCCTGGACGCGAAGCTGACCGTCTATGTGGAGCCCGGTGCGCCGAGCTACCGGCCCGGTGACGAAGTGCGCGTCGGTGCTCAGGTGCTCGATTTTGCCGGAAAGCCCGTCGCGAATGCCGAGGTCACGCTCTACGCCGTGGACGAAGGGGTGCTCAGTCTCATGGGCTACGAGACGCCCGACCCGCTGACGTTTTTCAACCAGGAGCGAGCGCTCGCCGTGACGACGGGCCTGACTCTGCCGACGCTGCTTTCCGAAGACCCCGAGGACCGCTCGTTTGCCAACAAGGGCTATCTCGTCGGGGGCGGTGGCGAAGATGGGAGCGAAGCGATGCGGAAGAACTTCGTCGCGTGCGCGCTTTGGAACGGCAGCCTGCGCACGGATGCCGAAGGGCGCGTGGCCGCGACGTTCATCGCGCCGGACAGCCTCACCCGCTATCGCGTGATGGCCGTGGTGCAGACGGCGCGGGACCAGTTCGGCAATGCAGAGTCGGCCTTCGAGGTGAACAAGCCGGTGATGCTGGCGCCCGCGTTGCCGCGCTTCGCCAATGTCGGCGACAAAATCGTGCTGCGGGGCGTGCTGCACAATCTGACCGACCACGACGGCGAAGTGGAAGTGAAGCTCGAACTCGACGCCACCGCCTCGGGCGCCGAGACCATCCGTCGCGTGAAGCTCCCGGCGCGCGGTTCGCTGGCGGTGGATTTTCCGGTCGAGTTCAAGGAAGTCGGCGACGCGGTTTGGAAGTGGAGCGCGAGTTTTGCCGGGGGCGGGGTCGCTTACCGGGATGTCGTGCAGACGACGCTGAAGGTCGGTTTTCCCGTGCCGCTGCTGCGCGAGTTGCGCAGCGGCCAGACCCGCAGCGCTGAGGTGGACTTGCTCGCCGGGATGAATCCCGCGTTGCTCGAAGGCGCTGGCGTGGTGCGAGTGAGCATCACCAATTCGCGCATCATCGAACTGCGCGAGTCGCTCGAACAGCTCCTGCGCTATCCCTACGGCTGCGTCGAGCAGACCACCTCGAGCACGCTGCCGTGGATTTCGATGCGCGATTTCCAAGGCGTCCTGCCTTCGTTGAAAAAGACCGACGAGCAAATCGCCGCCGCGGTGAATCACGGGGTGGACCGGCTGTTCTCGATGCAGACCAGTTCGGGGGGATTGTCGTACTGGCCGGGCGGTGGGCAGCCGATGTTTTGGGGCAGCGCCTACGGCGGACTCGGCCTGGCGATGGCGCGCCGCGCGGGGTTTGAGGTGCCGGAGGAAGCCTTCGACCGCCTTTGCAAATATCTCAGCGAACAACTGCGCAGCCCGGGCGGCGATGGTTTCGATCAGCACTATCGCGGCGGCGGGCCGTCGGATCGCTGCCTCGCGCTCTACACGCTCGCGCTCGCGGAACGCGCCGAGCCTGCCTATCACGAGTTGCTTTTCAAACAGCGCAACCAGCTCAGCGCCGAGAATCGCGCGCTGCTCGCGCTGGCCATTGTGGAGAGCGATGGCGCGGATGAGATGGTCGAGGAATTGTTGAATACCAAACAGGAAGCGAAGGTGCCGGATAACGATTGGTTTTGGTCGCCCTCGCGCGACACGGCGATGCGCCTGCTCGCGTGGTCGCAGCATCAGCCGGAAGCGCCGGTGGTCGGGAAGCTTGTCGCGGAGCTGATGGGGCGCCGTGTCGGCGGACATTGGAGCACGACGCAGGGCAACTGCTGGTCCCTGCTCGCGCTTGGTCAATACTTCCACCAGGTGGAAAAGCCCGATGCGGAGATTGCGGGCACGCTGACGTGGCAACGCCAGGAGGAGCGCTTTGCGGTGAATCGTGAGACGCCCTTGCGACTGGTCGATTTCCCGCTGACCAAGGACGCGGCGACCAAGCCGTTGCGGCTCGCCAATCCTGAAAAGCGGCAGCTCTTCACCGAGGTCTTGATCGAAGCGCGTCCGCGCATTCAGCAGCCGCAACAGGACCAAGGGTATGCCATCCGCCGCAGCTACGCGAAGGTCGAGGACGACGGCACGCTCAGCGAACTCAAGCAACCGCGGGTGGGCGACCGCGTGCTCATCACGCTGAATCTCGAAGTGCGCAAGCCGGCGCGCTACCTCGCGGTGGATGATCCGCTGCCGGCGATTTTTGAAGCGATCAATCCGGTTTTCAAATCCCAAGCCACCCGCGCCGGCGAAACGCCCGGGCGCGATTGGCTGGGCGATCACCAGGAATTGCGCGAAGACCGCGCGCTGTTCTTCGCGGATGAGATTTATCCGGGCCAATACACGATTCGTTATCTCGCTCGGGTGCGGGCCGCCGGCACGGCGACCGCGCCCGCGGCGAAGGTCGAGGAGATGTATCATCCCGAACGCTTCGGCATGACGGAGACGCTGCAACTGACCAGCCTTCCTTTGAAATGAAAAATCCGACTCTCGAAATCCGAATTCCGAAACAAATTCGAAAAGATGGACTTCGAGAAACGACGTCGAGAGCGCGTGCTGCGGTTTTCCTCCTTTCCAATGTTTGGAATTTGTTTCGGATTTCGACATTCGGATTTCGAATTTCAGCACGATTACGGAGTTTCGCGTGGCTCACGGTGCGCGCCACGCTGGTGCTCTTAGCGCTGGCCTGGCCCGGACTGAAGCTGGTGCCGCTTCCGCCGGCTTTGCTGAAGCCGTTGAACCAAAGTCTGGAACTGACCGACCGCCACGGGACACCGCTGCGCGAGACGCGCGTGGAGGAGCGCTTTGCGCGGGAGGTCTCGCTCCGCGAGGTGCCGCCCAATCTGATTCAGGCGCTCCTCGCGGCGGAGGACAAACGTTTCTTCAAGCACGGCGGTGTGGATGCGCTGGCGCTGGGGCGCGCGGTCGTGGGCAATCTGCGCCACGGCCGCGTGACCTCGGGCGCTTCGACGATCACGCAACAGCTCGTGAAAATTGCCGACCCGCGCCCGCGGACGATGAAGACAAAACTCCTCGAGGCCGCGCGGGCGCTGCGTTTGGAGCAGTTGTGGACCAAAGAGCAAATTCTCGCCGCGTATGTGAATCGCATCGATTTCGGCAATCTGAATGTCGGGATCGCAGCGTCGGCGGACTACTACTTCGGCAAGCCGCTGGCGGATTTGAGCAATGCGGAAGCGGCTTTTCTCGCCGGGTTGCCGAAAAATCCGACCCGGCTGAATCCGCACGGAAGTTTTTCAGGCGCCAAGCGCCGACAGGGAACAGTGCTCCGGCGGATGCTGAATAATCGATGGCTCACGGAGGATGCACACACCCTCGCGGTGAAGGAGGAGCTGCGCTTGCAGCCGCGGCAGCGGAAGTTCCGCGCGCCGCATTTCGTGGATCTCGCGCTGCGCGAACTGCCCGCTGAAGTCGGAACTTCGCTGGTGACGACGCTGGACCTCGATCTCAACCGCTTCGTGGAGGATGCGGTGCGGGAGCAGTTGGTGAAATTGCGCGGGAAGAACGTGCGCGATGGCGCGGTGGTCGTGCTCGACAATCGCACTGGCGATGTGCTCGCGCTCGTGGGCTCGGGGAATTATTTCGCGCCCGGCACCGGGCAGGTGAATGGCGCGCTGGCCCGGCGCTCGGCGGGTTCGACGTTCAAACCTTTCACCTATCTGCTGGCGCTCGAACAGGGCGCGACTCCGGCAACGGTGGTGGCTGATGTCCCGGCTGTTTTTGACACCGCGACGGGAAGCTACCGGCCGGAGAACTACAGCCAGCGTTGTTCGGGGCCGGTGCGCTACCGCCAGGCGCTCGCAAATTCGCTGAACATTCCGGCGGTTCGGGTGCTGTCGTCGCTCGGGGGCGCGGCAGTCTTGCAAAAGCGGCTGCGGGCGTGGGGCCTGACGACGCTCGAACAGCCGGCGAAGAATTACGGACTGGGGCTGACGATTGGGAATGCGGAGACGCGACTGATCGAATTGACCAACGCCTACGCGACGCTGGCGCGGATGGGAGAATGGAAACCTTACCGGCTGTGGCTCGCGCCCGCCGCGGAGCCGCTTCAACGCAACACATTGAGCAGCCCATACCCCTCGGAAGAGACGCGCGCCGCGGGGTGGCTGATCGCAGACATGCTGAGCGATAATTCCGCACGGGCGATGGCTTTCGGTTCGCACTCGGCGTTGCGCTTTGATTTTCCGGTGGCTTGCAAGACGGGGACGAGCACCGATTTCCGCGACAACTGGGCGGTGGGTTATACGCCGGAGTTTGCGGTCGGCGTGTGGGTGGGAAATTTCGATGGCGCACCGATGCGCGAGGTTTCCGGGGTGACGGGCGCGGCGCCGATTCTCCATGCGGTGTTCGACCGATTGCACGCGCGATTCGGTACGACGTGGTTCGCGACGCCGGAGAATGTCGTTGAGCGGGCGGTGCATCCGCTGACGGGGAAATTGGTTGTCGCGTCGCGTCCGGATGCGGTGCGAGAGAAATTTCTGCGAACGTATTTGCCCGCCGAGGAATCAGCCGGGGACTACGATGCTGCCGGGCGCGTCCGGCTCGGGCCGGAGTATCGGGTCTGGAGCGAGAGCGCGGAGAATTGGCTCGCGACGCGCGTTTCCTGTCCGGTCGAGGAGGGGACGCTGCGGCTCGTGGTGCCGCGGCCGGGCACGACTTTCCTGATTGATCCTGATTTGCCGTCCAGTCGCCGCGTGCTGGTGCAGTCAAGTGGGGCGAGCGCGACGGTGTGGGAGAGTCAATCGCTCCGTTTCGATTTCAGCAGCGGGCAGACGTATGCGCTGGTCACCGAAGGGGAACACCGGTTGGTGGTGCGCGATCGGGCCACCGGTCGGAGCGCGGAAACGTGGATTCGTGTGAAGTCGCTGTAAGCGCCGCCTTACAGGAAGGTGACTTTGCTGACCCCGGCGGCGTGGACGGCGCTGAGCACTTCGATCACGCGCTCGTGGCGGATGCTGGATGCGGGCCGAAGCATGACGGGGTCTTTGTCGCCGAATTGCTGGAGGATGTGCTGGAAGCGACCGCGGAGTTCGGGAAGTTGCGAGTCCTGTGGTGAGCCCAATGGCTCGCCATTGAAGACGACGCTGCCATCTGGGGCGATGTCCACGATGGCCACCGTCGTTCCCGCGCTGGCGTGAGGGGCCGGAAGCTGCACCTTCAGCTCTCTGGTCAGGACCTGTGCGCCGGTGGCGGCCATGAAGAAGAGCATCAGGACGAACACCACATCGACCATCGGGGCGATCTGAAAGCCGGGATCGCCGTCAGCGGATTCAACGGAGGTGGCCATAGTTCGGGGGAACTTTAAGGGGTTGGACTTAGCTGAAGGTCAGATTCTTGATGCCGGCGGCGGCGCAGGCATTGAGCACGTCGATGATGCGTTCGTGTTTGGTCTCGGAATTGGGCCGGATGATCACCGGATCCTCGCCGCCGAAGCCCTGCGTGGCCTTGAGCCAGTCGCGGAGCGAAAGCAGGCTGCGGTCGGTCGCGGTGCCGAAAGGGGTGTTGTTGCCGACGACCTGGCCATCGGGCGAGATGTCGATGATGATGGGCGTTTTCTGCGTGGCGCCGGGCGCCGCGGCGGCCCCGCTCGGCAGGCTGATGTTCAATTCGTTCTCGACGATCTGCGAACCCGCGCTGGCCATGAAAAAAAGCATGAGCACGAAAACGACATCGACCATCGGGGCGATTTGAAAACCGGCATCACCGTCATCGGATCCTACTGAACCAGACATATGAGAGTCCTTTCGTTAAGCATTGAGGTTGCGGTTAGGGAGCGGGAGCGGGAGCGGGAGCGGGAGCGGCTCCGGGATCCTTATCGACCACGGAGAAAGTAACATTGCCCACGCCCGCCTTGCCGGCGGCGATCATGACCTGTTTGAGAAATTCGTATTTGACCTTCTTGTCCGCCCGGATCAGGACGCGCATCTTGGGATTGATGCCGACGGCTTTTTGCAAGATCGGCACGATGCCGTCGGCCTGAGTGAATTTCGCCTCATCGACCTGGATCGTGCCGGCATTGTTCGCCTCCACCCACAGGACATTGACGATCGTCTGGCCTTTGGTGTCCTTGTCCGCGGGTTTGGCGTCCTTGGCCACGGGAAGGTTGATGCCCTCGGTCTTTTGCAGCACTTCCGTCGAACTGATCGACATGAAGAAGACGAGCAGCACGAGCAGAATGTCGATCATCGGCGCGATCTGAAATTCCGGGTCTTCCTCGGGGGGAAGACGCGTTTCAGAGCGGGACTTTTTCGCGTGGCTTTTGCGGGCCATGACGGGAAGGAATTACGACTGCCAGTCGAGGGTGGCGCCGCAGTGCGGGCAGGGATTGACGCCGGGCGTTACCGACCCGTTGCACACCGGGCAGGCCGTGGTGAGGGCCATGGAGACTTTGCGCACCCCGGCGTCGGCACCCAGGTTCACGCCGCCCGCGCTGAAGTTCTCACCGATTTGCACGCCGGAGAGTTCGTCGTAGGGGATGTCGAGCAGGAGCGTGTTCACGATGTCGTCCGCATGCACGATGACCATCTGCGAGATGTTGCGGAAGACGTAGTAGGAGACGAAAGCCGGGATGGCGATGAAGAGACCGCTCGCGGTCGCGAGGAGCACTTCGCCGATCTTCCCGGAAAGCGCCCGCGGATCGCTGATGCCGCTGCCGGCCAGCACCGCGAACGCACCCATCATGCCGATAACCGTGCCGAGCAGCCCGATCATGGGGCTGACGACGCCGATCACCGAGAGATAGCTGTTGCGAGTGCGGAGCATCGTCGCTTCGCGCAGGCCGTGCTCGGCGCAGGCGGCCTCCACCGCATCCTTGCCGCGACCGAGGCGGCTCAGGCCGGCTTTGAGGACGTTGGCGAGGTAGTTGTCATTGGCTTTGCAGGTTTCCCACGCTTCCTGGTAATTCCCCGCCAGGATGTTCTGTTCGAGGGCCGCGATGAGCGGCGGCGGGGCCAGCTTGTCCTTTCGCAGGGACATAATGTTCTGGATGATGAAGGTCACCATCGTGACGGAAGTGGCGACAATCGCGACCCAGATGGCCATGATCAGCGGGCCGCCATCCACGATCATGTCGATGACGCTATGTTCCTCCACTGGAGCGGCGGCTGGCGCCTCATCCTGAGCGAATCCGGTGGCGCAGATCGCGGCGAGAACGAGCGCGGAAAGAGCGAGCGGCAGATGACGGCGGAACTTGGGGTGGATCATAGAGGGTGGTTGTGTGGGAAAAGGATGGGACGATCGATTCTAGGGGGCAGTGACTTCTTTGTGAGCGGCCCGGAGGGCATCGGCTCGCTCCTGCGCGGAGGCAACAGCGGTGCGATCATGATAGAAGAGAGTGACGGTGCGCAAATAATCTTCGAGGGCGCCGGCAAGATTTCCTTCGGCCTCCTTGACCTGTCCGCTGACCAGGAAGGCCTGGCTGTAGGCGAGGGCATTGCCGGGCGTGACGATCTTCTCCTTCAGCGCCGCGTCGGTGATCGGTTCGAGCTTCTGCTTGGCCGTCGCGTAGTCCTGCTTGGCCGCGGCGAGTCGGGAGAGCCCGACCTCGGATTGCAGCGAGCCGCCCGCAGGGTAGAGGCGCTTGAAATCGTTGTACGCCGCCTCGGCTTTGGCGAGGTCGTTGGTCTGAATGTAAAGCTCGCCGATCATCGACGTGGCCTGCTGCGCCCACGGGGAAGGCATGCCCCGAAATTTGTCCACCACCCCTTTCATCAGCGCCAGCGACCTGGGAAAATCCTTGGCTTGATAAGCCGCGACGGCCTGCCCGAGTTCCGGCGGGGCGGCCATGCGGACTTCCTTGATGCTGGCCAGCGGCAGACCGAGTTTGCCCGCGCCGATGAGGAATTCGAGGTTCGCTCCCGAGGGCGAGACGCCGATCACCTTCACCTGCCGTTGCTGATTGTCGTTGGTGATCACCACATCCTGCGCCCAAGCCGCCGACCCCAGTAATAATGCGCCCGCGGCGGCAGAAAGGAGTTGCTGGAGACGAAAGGGGAAACGTAGTTTCATGCGTTCTGGGGGCGGCAAGCTAGTAATGCCCCCGGGCGAAAGCAACCCCGAAACTTCCTAATAAATGGTCAGACTCATCCGCCGATTCCAGCAGCCCCTGATGATTTTCGTCACGGTCCTCATCATCATCGCCTTCACCTGGCTCTACAACAATACGCAGATGGACAAGATCGGCACGGGCCATGTGGCGACCATTTATGGACGCGAAGTCACTTTCGCTCAGACCCAGCGTGTCGGGCGCAAGTTCGATCTCTGCCAGGATCTCGGGCTCATGGATCTGCTGCGTTCGCTCGCCATCCGCCAGCAGGATGCCAAGGAAAACTTCATCTGGAACAGCCTCGTGCTGAAACATGAATCCGGGAAGCTGGCCATCGATCCCACCGCCGATGAAGTCGTCGCCGCCATCCAGGCGATGCCCGTTTTTCAGACCAACGGCGCCTACGACTCTTCGAAGTACAACATGATCTCCCAGATCGCGCTCGCGCCGCGTGGGTTCACGGCGGATGACATGGAGGATCTCATCCGCGACGACCTGCGGCTGAAAAAAATCAAGGCCCTCCTCGGCGCGACCGTCGCGCCCAGCGAAAGCGAACTGCGCGACGCCTTTGCCCAAGCCAGCCAGAAGACCGAAGCCTCCGTCGTGCGGCTGAAGCTCGACGACTTCCTCGCCGCCGTGCAGGTCTCCGACGAAGACGTGAAAAAGCTCTATGAGGAGCGCAAGGCCGCGCTGAAAACCGACGAACAGCGCAAGGTGAAATACGTCGCCTTCGTCCTGCCGACGACCGACACCCCGCTCGAACCCAAGGCTCGTGCCGAGGCGCTCGGCAAGCTCGCCCGGCAAGCCGAGGATTTTTCCGTCGCCATGACGGACAAGGACGCAAAGCTGGAGGAAGTGGCCGCGAAAGTCGGCGCGAAGGTCGAGGAAACGGCGGACTTCTCCCGCCTGGCGCCGCCAGCGGAGTTGGGCGGTTCGCCGGAGGCGGCGATGAACGCCTTCAAGCTCACCAAGGATCAGCCGAACGGCGACGTCATCAGCACGGATCGCGGCTACTACGTGATCCAGTTGGCCGCCGTCACCGTGCCGCGTCCGCTCACCTTCGAGGAAGCGCAGGAGCGCCTGACCGCCGACCTCAAGAACGAGCGGTCGATGGAAGCGCTCAACCTCAAGGCCACCGAAATCCGCAACAAGATCGACGCCGACATCAAAGCCGGAAAATCCTTCGCCGATGCTGCGACGGCGGCTGGCGCCAAGCCGGAGAAATTCCCCGCCTTCTCCCGCATGGAGCCGCAGATGGAGCCGGAAAACTCCGGCGAGATCATGACCGTGGCCAGCGACTTGAATGTCGGCCAGCTCAGCACCGCGACGCCGACGCCCAAGGGCAGTGTGATCGTGTACCTTGAGAGTCGCCTGCCGATCGACGAGGAAAAATACAAGGCCGAGAAGGCGCGCGTGGCCGACAACATGTCGAGCTTTCAAAAGAACGTGCTCTTCTCGGAGTGGCTGAAGCTGCGCCGCGCCGCCGCCGGCTTGCAAACGAACTACCGCGGCTGATCGCCGCTTCATGAGCGTCTCCGCCGAAGTCGAGGAGTTGTTCGACGACGCCAACGGCGACCTCGCGCTGGGCGAACTCGATGCGGCCGTCGAAAAATACCGCCGCTGCACCGAACTCGCGCCCGACTTCTTCGACGGCTGGCACGCGCTCGGCATGGCGCTGATGAAAACCGGGCGCTTCCCCGAAGCCATCGAAGCCGGGAAGAAGACCGTCGAGATGCGCCCGAACGACCAGCTCGCCTGGTCCAGCCTCTCGCTTTTCTACGTCCGCGCCGGGATGATCCCCGAAGCCGAGGCCGCCGGCGCGAAAGCGCGCATCCTCGGCTGGGGCGGGAAGATCAAGAAGGACTGACGCGCGATGGACGCCGAGCTTTGGAAACTGAGCGCGCCGTGGTGGCAGTTCGTGGTGCGCGGGCTCATCGTTTTCGTCTTCGTCCTGATCTTCCTCCGACTCTCGGGCAAGCGCCAGGTCGGGCAGATGACGCCCATCGATCTCGTCCTGCTGCTGCTCATCAGCAACGCCGTGCAGAACGCCATGAACGGCGGCGACAATTCCATCACCGCCGGCGCTATCCTCGCGGCCACGCTCATCCTCGCCGATGTCGCCATGGGCGCGCTCGCCCGGCGCTCGCGCAAGTTCGAGAAATTCGTGGAAGGCAGCCCCATCGTCCTCGTTCACAACGGCCACGTCGTCGATGGCGTCCTGGAGCGCACCGGCATGACCCACAATGACCTCATGGCCGGCCTGCGCGCGTGTGGCGTCGGCACCGTGCAGGATGTCCACACCGCCGTCCTGGAAAATAACGGCCGCATCACCGTCCTCGAACGCAAACCCTGAGCCGCCTTTCCCCCTTGTGCAACCATGCCTGTCGCATGCTAGCTTCGCGCCATGTCCGTGAAAGAAACCATTCACCAGTGGATCGATAGTCTCCCCGATGATTCGCCGGGCTTGCGCGAACTTCATGAGGAAGCGCGGCTCGACCTCGCCCTCGTTGAGGCCAAGAAGTCGATTGCGGAAGGACGCACTTTCTCGCTCGAAGAGGTCGAGGCGATGCTGGCAGAGAAATGGGCGAAGCAACCTTCCGCGTAAGCTTCACGGCGGAGGCATGGGTGGACTGGGATGAAATGGCCGATTTCTGGATCGTTCGCGGCGAAGGATGGCGGGCGGAAAAATACGCCCGCGATCTCTTGCGCGCCGCCCGGCAGGAACCCGGCGATCCGATCCGCGCCCGCCGTGGGCGACCACTGCGGAGTCGCCAGCACTCCGATGGCCGCGAGGTTTTGGCCTTTGGGATTTATCGCATCATTTACGAGATCGACGAAGCGCGCCAGCGTGGGGAAGGGCTGCGCTTCTGGCACGCCCACCGCGATGATCCTCCGCCCGGCTAATCCTTTCCCATGTCCACTTTCTTCATCACCACCGCCATCGACTACACCAACGGCGCCCCGCACATCGGGCACGCCTACGAAAAGGTGCTCGCCGATGTCCTCGCCCGCTACCACCGGCTCAAGGGCGACGACGTCTTCTTCCTCACCGGCGTCGATCAGCACGGGCAGAAAGTCCAGCAGAGCGCCGAGAAGCAGGGCGTCGCCCCGCAGGAATTCGTCGATGGCATCACCGCGAAGTTCCGCGCGCTCTGGGACAAGCTGAACGTCCGCTACGACGGCTGGGCCGCGACCACCGACGCGCTCCACAAGGAATGCGTCCGCGCCAATCTCCAGATGCTCTGGGACGACAAAATCCCCGGCACCGACGACAGCAGGTGGATCTACAAGAAGAGCGAAGGCGGCTACTACAGCGTCCGCCAGGAGCAATTCCTGACTGACAAAGAGCGCGGCGCCGACGGCGAATTCGGCCCCGAGTGGCAGCCCGTCGAATTCCGCGAAGAGGAAAACTTCTACTTCCGCCTCAAGGACCACAAACAGTGGCTCCTCGACTTCATCGATAAACGCAGCGCCGATGGGAAGCCCTTCGTCGTGCCCGACTTCCGCGTCGGCGAGCTGCGCAACGCCGTCGAAAAGCTCGACGGCGACCTCTGCATCTCGCGTCCCGCCGCACGGCTCCAGTGGGGCATCCCGTTCCCCGAAAGCTTCGGCGCGGGCTTCGTCACCTATGTCTGGTTCGACGCGCTGGTGAACTACATCAGCTTCGTCCCCGGCCACGACGCCCGCTACGCGGGAAGGATGAAGGATGAAGGAGGAAGGAGGAAGAGTCGTGTGGAGAGTGGCGAAGCTCCGCTCCTTCCCCCATCCGCCGAAGGCCCATCTTCTTCATCCTTCATCCCTCATCCTTCATCCTTTGCGGCGCTCTGGCCGCCGCTCCACGTCATCGGCAAGGACATCATGATCCCCGCGCACGGCGTCTATTGGCCGATCATGCTCAAGGCGCTCGGTTTTGCCGACGACGAGATGCCCACCCTGCTCGTCCACGGCTGGTGGAACATCTCCGGCGCGAAGATGAGCAAAAGCCTGGGCAACGTCATCGACCCCGACGCGCTGGTCGACAAATACGGTGCGGAAGCGGTACGTTACTACCTCGTGAGCGACATCGCCACGGGCAAGGACGCGGACTTTTCTGAGGAACGCCTCATCCAGCGCTACAACACCGATCTCGCCAACAACCTTGGCAACCTGCTCAATCGCTCGCTCAGCATGGCAGGCAAATATCGCGAGAGCCTCCTGAAGCGAGACGCGGCGATTGATGATCCAGTCGATGAGAACAACCTCGCGGATCAAAAACTCACCGACAGTGAAGGAAATGCGCTTCGCCTCGATGATTTGAAAAAACTTTCGGCGATCGGACTCGCAATTAGTTCCGGCAGCCTCGCGCTCATCCAATCCCAAGAGCGTTGGAAGGATGCGGACCCTGCCGGGGCAATGGCCGAGGTCTGCCGTCTCGCATCTGAATGCAACGATTTCATCGAGATTTCCGCTCCGTGGAAGTTGGCGAAGCAGCCTGCGGCAGCCAATCACCTCGACGCCGTCCTCTACGCCCTGGCCGAGTCCCTCCGCATCATCGCCATCCTCCTCTCGCCCGTGTTGCCGAAGGCGGCGCACGGCATCTTCGACCAGCTCAACTGGAAGATGGAGTTCTCGCCGCAGGCGACCTCCCCGGAGGGACGCGCTCCCG
>Ga0105047_10014252_pt1 | contig 12628 bp, 12 predicted proteins | sample MAT04_FD_78384 | JGI IMG/M metagenome (GOLD analysis project Ga0105047, IMG submission 78384) | Freshwater microbial communities from Lake Fryxell liftoff mats and glacier meltwater in Antarctica - MAT-04 (megahit assembly) | ecosystem: Environmental > Aquatic > Freshwater > Ice > Liftoff... | reverse complement strand
TTCTGCAGGACGGCGGCGTCGCAGGTGGCGCCGTGGTTGATCGGATCGACGGCGCGCGTCCGGCCGGGGATCCACGCGTCGTCGGCCAGCAGCGTCTGCTGCAACTCGGCGATGTGGTTCGGGTAGATCTGCGCCGGCGCAATGCCCTTGGCGATCGCCATTGCCGCGGCCGTGCCGGTAGCCTGGCCGATGACGGCGCAGGTCGCCATCACCCGCGTCGATGAGAGCGCCGCATGGGTCACGCTGATATTCCGGCCGGCCATCATCAAGTTCGGCACGCTGCGGCTGTAGAGCGTGCGATAGGGGATCACATAAGGCGACGGCGCCGGATGGAAAATCGTCGGCTTGCCCGGATATAGCAGGCCGGCCGGGTGATGGTCGTCCATGCTCCAGCCCCCGAACGCGACGGCGTCGCTGAAGTGATCCGGATTACCCGCGGCCCGCACGTCGTTCTGGGTCATCACCACGTCGCCGACGTAGCGCCGGTTCTCCCGCTTGCCGGGCAAGCTGCCGATGAACTCGATCGCCCACTGGGCGGCGTCTTCCCGGGCGGGCGAGCGGTTCTTGATGTAGTCCCACACGCCCCACGCGACCGGCATGAGTTGGTCGCGGATGTTCTCTGCGTCGGCGATCGTGTTCTGGAGTCCACCCAGCTCCATCCACCAGAAATTGTTCGCCTTCACGCCCGAGATGCGGTGGGGCAGGTCCTTCTCCGATTCGAACACGTGCGCGAACGACGGTGCCGTGAACGGGACTTCTTCATCGACCTTGCGCATCTGAATGAGCAGCGTGTTGCCCATCGTGCGGTTGTCGGCGGTGCTCGGCTCGATGTCCTCGCCGAACTCCTTGCTGGATTCGCGGCCCCAGCGCACCTCGGCACCGCTGATCGGTGCCAGCACGCTGTCGCCGGAGCAGTCGATGAAAACCTTGGCACCGATGGTGTGCCAGGTCTGGGTGGTCGTCTGGTATCCGCGCACGTGGGTGAGCCGGCGCTTCGTCTTGTCGCCCGGCACAGGCTCGGTGCCGCCGTCGCAGATTGCGCAGTTGAGCACGAGGGTGAGGTGCGGCTGGTGCGAGGCCTTGCTCCAGAGCACGGCGTCCCAGACCGAGTAGTTGCCCGATGGGTTGATGTGGGCGTTGTCGAGTTGGATCTCTTCGAGCAGGCCGGTCTCTTTGTTGTTCTTGCCGTGGGCACCGCAGATCCACATGCGGACTTCGCTCGACGCGTTGCCGCCGAGGACGGGGCGGTCCTGGACAAGGATCGTGTGCGCCCCCGCTCGCGCCGAGGCCAGCGCCGCACACAGGCCGGACATCCCGCCGCCGACCACGCAGACATCGACGTCGTGAGTCACTCGGTAGAAATCGCTTGAATTGTAGGTTGCCATGAGTGCGTGCGATTGTCGCTCACCTTGCGGGCGTTGCCAAGCGATCGTGTGTATGAGGGCATGGATTGAAGGCGCGATCGGGGCAAGGAGACAATGAGGGGCAGTCGATAGTCGATAGTCGATAGCGGAACGCCCGAACCCCGAACCCTCTGTGCCTCATTGCCTCTCTGCCCGCGTCGGTCGGCGTCCCCGTCTCACTCAGCGCGTGTAGATCAGCGCGCCCATGATCGTGCCGATGATCCCGCACACCAGCCCGGCGATCGCCAGGCCGCGGCCGGATTGCAGTTCGCTGGCGCGGTTGTTGATTTGCATCAGCGCCACGCCCCCGAAGATCGCCGCCAGGATAGGCACAATGATGGTACACGAGAACGGGATGCCGATGATCCCCAGCACCAGCGATGCCACCGCAAAGCCGTTGCTCGCGCCGGCGGCTTCGGGCGTCGTGCCGTCCATGGTGAACGGCATGCCGCAGTGTTTGCAGTTGTTGGCGGTGATCGGGCTGGTGCGGTTGCACTTGGCGCAGCGGATGAGTTGACTGCCATCGCCTTGCCGCAGGATCTCTGGCGCCCGGTCTCCCGCGGCGGCGTAAGCGTGGACGGGGTGGGGGTCCTGCTTGATGATCTGCTTGGTGATCGGGTCGAGCAGCCGGCCGTAACGGTCGAGGATTGGGATCGTGATCGCATTGCCGCAGGTCGGGCATTGCCCTTCCTGGGCCGCCATCGATTCGGTGGCTTCGAGGCGGGATGAGCAGTAGGCGCAATTGAACCCGTACCTACGTCCCGATCCCGTCCCCATGTTCCCGCTGAAGTTGGAATGCCGTCGCGCAGGCGGTGCCGACGGGCCGGGCCTGGGCAGATCGCCGGGAGCAAGCCCCGCATCCGCGCCGCCGACGCCCGCGGCGACGGTTGCCGCCTGCTGCGCGGGGACGGTGAGCGTGGTCAGGCAGTTGGGGCATCGTACAAGCTGCCCCGACTGCGACGGCTCGGCCGACAGTTGCGCGCGACAGACATTGCATGGAAAGATAATCATGGCCGACGCGGTCCCCCACTGCGGGCCCATTTGACACGAGCTTGCGACGAATCTCAATCCGAAGCATTCGCCGCTCCACGGGAACGCGCCATCGGATCAAAACGGGCTGGGCGCGGGCCTGATTGCGACAATCTGTCGCTAACGAAGTATTTGCTTGACTCAAGTGTTTGCTATGCTATTTCTTAGTGCCACAAAGGGTGTTCGCTCGGTTTTAGCTGGAGTCCTCCGCGTGGGACGCCAGATCTAAGCCATTCGTGTCCGTGCGAATCCGACAACTACGGACTGGAGTGCGGGGTTAGCTGGCATCGCCGGCACCGCCGAGACAGTACAAATCGAAGTCCACTCCCAATCCCAATGCCGCAACGCGTTGAACGACCGATGCACTGAGACAGAAGCCGAAGACGGCGAAGTGGACGTGATGCTCGGGTGGCTTCACCATGCCAGCTAACCTTCCAGTCTCCTGACCGGCGCACCACATGGCATGCCGACTTCTCGGCATGATAACTTGCGCAGCGGGTGGGGCCAGCGGCGATTTTGACGCGTGGATCGTGGTGAGGCGCAAAAGAGCAGCCGGTGGCGTCGGCAGGAAATCCGGACCGGCGGGCCGGGTGCCTGCACTACATCATTGCCGGGTGCCACGGTTTGGTACGCCAAGCCGTGTGCCGTGTCTTTCGGGCGTCCTCCGGCACGGCTTCGGGTACGAAACCGTGGCACCCGGGCTTGGAGTCGTGGCGCTCCAAAACGCCGTCGGGTGTGCAGGGAGGGGGGGCCTACACGGGGGAACCGACAGCGGACGTGCCTTACCGGCGGTCCCGATCGTTTTCGATTCACCGCCCGATAGAAATGTCCCCGGTCTTAACGCGATAGAACTGTCCTCTTCTTCGCCGGTGAACGCGAAGTATGACGTCGCGCGGAGCGCGGATCGGACGGTGCAGTCGAACGTCAAGTTGCGGGCGGCGTGAGCGAGAACGAGACAGGAGACAGAACTCGGGAGACAGGAGACAGGAGGGAAGACCAAAGGCGGGATCGAACAAACTCCTGTCTTCTGCCTCTTGGCTCCTGTCTGCTGTGCTCCTCTTCCGGCCGATTCTGGGATAGAATCGCCCGGCCATGTTTGATGCATTAACTGACAAGTTCAATAACGTCTTCCGCAGTCTTTCGGGCAAGGGAAAGATCAGTGAGGAGAACATCCGCGAGGCCATGCGCGAGGTCCGCGTGGCGATGCTGGAGGCGGACGTCAATCTGACGGTTGTCAACGACTTCGTCGACCAGGTGGTGCAGAAGGCGATCGGCCAGGAAGTGATCAACTCGCTGCAGCCGGCGCAGTTGATGGTGAAGATCGTCAACGATGAGCTCGTCAACCTGATGGGCCCGGTCGACACGCAGATCTACACGGTGACGCCGGGGCCGACGGTGATCATGATGTGCGGATTGCAGGGGTCGGGCAAAACCACCACCTGCGGCAAGCTGGCGATCTACCTCAAAGCCAAGGGACACAACCCGATGCTGGCGGCGGTGGACTTGCAGCGCCCGGCGGCAGTACACCAGTTGCGCACGCTGGGCGAGCAGACCGAAACCCCCGTCTACGCCGACGACAGCAAGGTGGCCGAGCACGGGAACGTCGCCAAGGGTGCCGCCGTCGCGGTGGCAAGGGCGGCGTTGAACGAAGCCCGCAAGCAGGGTCGCGACATCCTCATCCTCGACACGGCCGGTCGGCTGGCGATCGACGAAGAGTTGATGCAGGAGTTGAAGGACATCAACGACGCGGTGAAGCCGCACCAGATCTTCCTCGTGCTCGACGCGATGACCGGCCAGGACGCGGTCAACAGTGCCAAGGCGTTCAATGAGAAGCTGGAACTGGACGGGCTGATCCTGACCAAGTTCGACTCCGACACGCGCGGCGGGGCGCTGCTCAGCGCGAAGATGGTGACGGGCAAGCCGGTGAAGTTCCTGGGCATTGGTGAGAAGCTGGATCGGCTGGAGGAGTTCCGCCCGGAGGGCGTGGCGTCGCGCATCCTGGGCATGGGCGACATCGTCGGTCTTGTGGAAGAAGCCCACAAGAAGTTCGACATGGAGCAGCAGGAGAAGCTGGCCGCCAAGATGGAGAAGGGCGAGTTCACGCTCGAGGACTTCATCACCCAGATGAGCCAGATCAAGAAGCTGGGGCCGATGGGCAAGATCCTGGGGATGATCCCGGGGATGAGCGAGATCGCCAAGAACGTGAACATGGGCGGCACGGACGTCGAGAAGCACATGGGCCGGATGCAGGCGATGTACGACTCGATGAGCACGGTGGAGCGCAAGAAGCCCGACAGCATCGACGCCCCGCGGCGAAGGCGCATCGCCCGCGGCGCGGGTGTGGATGCGAACGAGGTGAGCCAGTTTATCAAGCAGTTCGAGATGAGCCGCAGCATGATGCGCGCCGTCGGCGGCATGAACGTGATGAGCCGCATGAAGATGATGAAGGGCCTGATGAGCGGCAACCTCGGCTCGATCGCCCAACCCGGACAGAACCTCCTGCGGACCAAGCGCAGCGGGTGGCAGGCACCGAAGGATCGGAATAAGAAGAACAAACGGTAAGTCTCCCCTGCGAAGAAATGCACAAGATGGTAACGGCCGACGATTTGGAGCGCAGCGTAGCCCTTCTGAAGGCGATGGGCGCCAGTCGCATCCTTCTTTTTGGGAGCGCACTGCGCACTCCCGAAAAGGCACGGGACATCGATCTTGCGTGCGCTGGCATCGCACCTGAACGCTTTATCTACGCAGGTGGGGCGCTCGCCGAAGTTACCGGCAAACTCGTGGATCTGGTCGATTTAAGCCGCAGTGACCGAATCGTCAGGCACATCGAGCGTTACGGGAGCGTGCTGTATGAGCGGAAATGAACTCGAAGACGTGATCGAAGCTGATCTCGCATCAATCACAGGAACGAAACAGCTTCTCGACACACTTGTTCGAGTTGATGCGGGCAAGATCCTTTCCGTTCACGAGGTGGCGGCGGTCGGCACCTACCTCAACAACATTTACAGCGGCATTGAGAACGTGCTGATGCAGTTCTTGCGATTCCACGGGATTGCCAAGCCGGAAGGCGACGCGTGGCATGGGCGACTGCTGGACCTGTCCATTGCGAATCAAGCCGGCCCGCTGCCGACATTGTTCGAGGACATCTCCAAGGAGCAGGTGCGACTGCTCAAGGGCTTTCGGCACGTTTTCCGAAGCCACTACGCGATCGAACTCGACTGGACAAATCTATTGCCACTCGTCAACGGACTCGATGTTTGGTTGTCGATGTGGTCGACCGCCGTGCGAACGGCGGTAGAACAACGGCTCACCGCCTGATGCCCACGATCACCCAAATCGCCGAACAGAAGCGTCGGAAAAACCGGCGCAACGTGCATCTGGATGGGAAGTTTGCCTTCGCGTGCAATCTCAATGTCGTCGCGAAGTTTCGCCTGCGCGAGGGACTGACGCTGGCACCCGACCAGATCGCGGAGATTCAGCAGGGGGAAGTGCGGCAGGAGTGCTTTGATCGGGGGATCGGCTTCCTGTCGCGCCGGCTGCACTCGCGATCGGAACTCTCCAAAAAGCTTGCCCGGTACGAGTACGGCCAATCGCTCATCGACCAGGTGCTCGATCAACTGGCGGAGATGAACTATCTCAACGACAAGGCCTTCGCCGAGACGCGGGCGGAACTGGCGGCAAAGTACAAGCACCACGGCCGCAATCGGGCGATGATCGAGTTGGCGAAGAAAGGCGTCGAGCGCGAGACGGCCAGGCAGGCGGTCGCACACGTCTACGAAGCACACGACAGCTCGGCGATGGCGCGGGACCTGGCGCGCAAAAAGGTTCGCTCGCTCGCCCGGCTTGAGCCGCACGTCGCCAAGCGCCGGCTGATTGGCCTGCTCTTGCGGCGCGGTTATGACTACGACACGATCAAGCCGGTCGTCGAAGAAGTGCTCGGCGGCATCGACAAGCCGACGGCCGACTGAATCTCTACGACGAAACCCCATGTCCGACGTGCCGGCGCGGAAAAAAATCGACCAACGCTCGAGGATGCGCATGGTGTCAGGCGACGACGCGATCAAGGACAATCAGACGATCGTCATCGCGCGAAGGCTTCGAGACGCCCAAGAGGTTTGCGCCGTCGGCGTTTAGCGCAGGTGCCCGTTGCCGGTCACGATCCACTTGTAGGTCGTCAGGTCGCTGGCGCCCATCGGGCCGCGGGCGTGCAGCTTGTCGGTGCTGATGCCGATCTCTGCGCCAAGCTGGTACTCGCCGCCGTCGGCGAGTCGCGTGGATGCGTTGACCATCACGCTCGCACTATCGACCCGGGCGACGAAGCCGTTGATCGCGGCGATCGACGTCGAGCAGATGCCGTCGGTGTGGTGGCTGCCGTAGTGGTTGATATGGCGGATGGCATCGTCCATCGAGTCGACCACCTTGATGCCAACGATGAACGCAAGGTACTCCTCGGACCAGTCCCGCTCAGTAGTCGGTATTGCCGAAGGGTAGGCGGCGCGAACGGACTCATCGCCTCTGATCTCAACCTGCTTGTCGGCCAGCGCCCAGCAGATGGGAGCCAGCAGTTTCGCGGCAGCCTGGCGATGGATGAGAAGGTGCTCGACGGCGTTGCAGACGCCGCCGCCGGGATAGCTTGTCTTGGCGTTGACGCAGATATCGACGACCTGCTGCTCGATGCCTTCAATGGCCTGGTCGATGTAAATGTGGCAGTTGCCGGTGAAGTGCTTCAGCACCGGGATCGTGCTGTCAGCCACCACGGCGCGGATCAACGACTCGCCGCCACGGGGGATGACCAGGTCGATGTAGCGGTCGAGCTTCAGCAGCAGGGGGACGAGCGCGCGATCGGTCTGTTCGACGATCTGCACCGACCCGCCCGGCAGCCCGGCGTCGGCGATGGACTTTGAGATGATCGCGCTGATGGCGCGATTGCTGTGGATCGCTTCCTTGCCGCCGCGCAGGATGATGGCGTTGCCGCTCTTGAGGCACAGCGCCGCGGCGTCGCTGGTGACGTTGGGGCGGCTCTCGTAGAAGAACAGGATGACGCCGATCGGCACGCGGCGTTTTTCGATCCGCAGGCCGTCGGGGCGGTTGTAGCCTTCGATCGTCTGGCCGACCGGGTCGGTTTGTCGCGCGATCGACTCGACGCCGGCGGCCATCGATTCGACGCGTTTCTCGTTGAGGCGAAGGCGCTCGATGACCGGCGTTGCGAGTCCCGCGACCTCGGCGGCGGCGATGTCCCTGGCGTTGGCGGCGATCAACTCGGCGCCCGCGGCGCGGATCGCCTTGCCCATCGACAGCAGCGCGGCATTGCGCTGCGCACCCGTGGTCGCGGCGAGATCGGCGGAAGCCGCGCGGGCTTGCTTCCCTAGTTTTTCGACATAGGCGGCAGCTTCGGACATTGCGTGTTTGTACCACGAAGACGCAAACGCGCAAACAGCCCGTGATTCCGCTCAGGGACCACCGACCGCCGTAACCTGCTCGAGGTTGAACTCCACCTCGTAAGGCCCGCCAACCACGGTTATCCCGGGCTCGAGGTCTGCGAAATCGACCGCCCGGCGGACGTCCGAATTGCCGATGTCCTCTTGCTTGACGCGGAGGATCGCGCTGGCCTGACGTTTCGGATCAACCTGTTTCCCGTCGATAGTCGTCTTGTATGGCGTGAGCGCAGCGCCCGGGCCGCGAAGCCGGACATTCGGCACTCGCAGTGCATTCCCGTGAACCTTCACGAGCCACTTGCCCTGCAGTCCCAGGGGAAGCTGCACCGCGATCGTGACGCTGTCGATCGTCGTCTCTTCCTCGCTGGGCATGACTTCAAAGCTGCCATTGACCCGTGGGGGGCGGATCGTGAACCGGCCGTCCGTCGGCAGCGTGAGCGGCATCGCCGGCAAGCGGTGCGGGCCGCGCGTATTGAGCTGGGCGGTGTAGTTACTGAGGTCGACCCTGATCTGCCGGTTCGACTCCGGGTACTCCGAATTGAACACCGACTCCGGCCCGCGCGCCACCACCTTGGGGGGATCGAAAACGACCTGCTGCAGCGACACCGACGCGTCGGGGCGCATCACGACCGTCAGTTCGTTCTCGACATAACGATCGATCCTCACCCTCAAGCTCGACGGCTCCACCTTGGAGATCTTGACACCAAAGTTGCTGAAGGTCGGTTCGTTGTTGAGCAGTGTCGCCGCCTCGATGGTGTTTTCGCCCACCTGGTAGCTCGCTGGCAGCGTCACGCGCAGGGTGCGGCGACCGAGCTCGTCGGTGAACTGCGTGATCTGGTTGCGCGGCCCTCGGAGTTCAAGCGAAAGCGACTCCGGCTGCGTCGGCGCCAGCGCCTGATCGGCCGGCACGAGCACGATGGACACCTGGCACGCGCCGTCGGTCACAGACGATCGCTCGGCATAGATCCAGATCAACAGCGTGAGCGGGACGACGACGACCATCGTTTTCAGAAAATCGCCGGCGCGATGGCGCGAAATGGTGCGCCTCAGTGCGTGCCATGCACCTGCCGATGGATGAAACTTCGGGTCGGCGTTCATGACGGCTCCGCATTCGTCGGCTGCGTGGGCTCGATGATGGTTGATTTCGGACTCGCTTGCTCCACGATCCTGCGCGCGTTGGCGGCATGCCCGCCGAGCAATTCGTCGAGCACTTCGCGAAGCGATTCGGGCGTGAGCTTGCGGTACAGCGCGCCGCGTTCGGCGATGGAGATGTCGCCGGTTTCTTCGGAGACGACGAGGATGACGGCGTCCGATTCCTGGCTCATGCCGACCGCGGCGCGGTGGCGGCTGCCAAGCTCCTTCTCAAGCTCGCCCGATTCGGCCAGCGGAAACTGCACGCCGGCGTACATCACCTTGCCCTGGCTGACGATTACGCCCAGGTCATGCAGGGGAGAATTGGGCCAGAAGATGGTGTTCAGCAGCTCGGCCGAAATGTCCGCATTGAGGCGCGTGCCGTTTTCCGCGGTGCCGCCGAGGCCGACGTCGCGCTCGATGGCGATCAGTGCCCCGATCTTGCGGCGTGAACAGAAGATTGCCGTTTCGACCAGGGCGTCGATCTGTTCAGACAGTTGCGACGAGATCGTGCGAAATAGCCGCGTCTCGCCGAGCCGCATCAGTGCCCGGCGCAGTTCCGGTTGGAAGACGATGCCGATTGCAAACGTGGCGCCGATCAGGAATCGGCTGAAAAGAAACTGGATTCGCTCGAGCCCGAACGAGCTGCCGAGCAATTCAACGATCAGGTACACCGCGATAAGCAAAAGGCTGATGCCGCGAAGCAGACGCGCGCCGCGCGTGCCCTGCAGAAACCGCACCACCCAGTAGACGAATACGCCGATCAGGAGCAGTTCGAGCGACACCTGCCACCATGAGTAGGTCCTCAAGGTCTTGAAGAAGTCGCCGATGGGATTAAGGAACGCGATCGCCAACATGGTGGTTAGTCTGGATGATATCGCGACACGGCCCGACAATCATCCTGTCTGCATTATCGAACGTCGGCCGGCACGGCTTTGGCAATTGCGTCGAGAATCGTGACGACCTCTTTCATCGACCGAACATCGTGGACGCGCACGATCGACGCACCCTGTGTTACCGCCCAGGCCACGGATGCCGCTGTCCCAAAGACACGGCGGGCGGGGTCTGGTTGGTCGAGCAGTTTTCCGATGAATCCCTTGCGGCTGGTGCCGACCAGGACCGGGTAACCCGAAGCCGTCAACGCCGACAGTTCGCGAAGCAGGCGCAGGTTATGCTCGGTCGTCTTGCCGAAGCCGATTCCGGGGTCGAGCACGATCCGATCGCGCGCCAGGCCGGCGTTTTCGCACGCTGCGGCGCGGGAGAGCAGGTAGTCTCGGACCTCGGCGACGACATTCGTGTACGCCGGGGCGATCTGCATCGACCCAGGCTCGCTTTGCATGTGCATCAGCACGAAAGGGCACTGCCACCGGGCTGCCAACATCAGCATTGCGGGATCTTCGGTGCCGGCGGAAATGTCGTTGAGGATCGCGGCCCCGGAATCCAAGGCGGCGGCGGCGACGGGGGCGAGCGTCGTGTCGACGCTGGTGGCGATGCCGAGTTTGGCGACTTCACGGATCACCGGCAGCACGCGCGCGGTCTGCTCGGCAGCGGAAATGCGCCGCGACCCCGGCCGGGTCGATTCGCCGCCGATATCAATGAGATCCGCGCCGTCGGCGATCATCTGCCTCGCGTGCTCGATCGCGCCATCGACCGACGCAAAGCGTCCGCCGTCGCTGAAGCTATCGGGCGTGACGTTCAGTACACCCATCACCAGGGTGCGGCGGGGCGGGATCGTCAGCCAAGTCAGGAAGTCGGATGGCGACATCTGCCGAAGTGTCGATTGTCCTGTGGCGAATGTCGAGTGAACGCGAGAGGTCCGCTGTCGGACATTCGGCACTCGACAACGATGCGACCGCTATTCGAGCAAGTGCTTCTCGAACACCACGAGGTTATCCGCGTGTGTGCTGTCCCAGCGGACGCCGACGATATCGAAGCCGAGTTCGACGGCGAAGTGGATGAACTCGCGTTGGTGGTTCATGCACTCGCAGCGGATGTACTCGTAGCCGTGATCCTTGGCCCACGCCTGTTGCGCTTCGTGCATCTGACGGCCGACGCCGCTGCGACGGGCGTCGGTCTTCACGGCGCCGAGCCAGTGATAAAACATGCCCGGCTTCAGCTCGAAGCCGATCCAGAACCCGACCGGACGATCGTCGAGATGCGCGATCAGGGTCAGGACGTTGTAACGCCCGAGGAAACGGCGCTTGAAGAAGTCGACCTCGCGCTTGGGGCGGAAGATGGAGTTATACAGCTCCACCGCCTGGGGCAGCAGCTTCTCGTCGGCGATGATGATGTCAGCCTGGGCCACGTCTAGCGATACCTCCGAGACACCCGTTCAACGGACATTCTACCCGAGCGCCGGCACTTTTCACGCGCGGCGGCACAACAGGCGCAAAAGAAAACCTCGCCACAAAAGTGGCGAGGTTTGTCACTGTCGTCGAATGAACTCGATCACCCCGGCTGCGGAATCGGTCCGCCGCCGAGGCCCATGCTGGTCGGGGGTTCGGGGGCAATGGTCACCGCCGGGCGCGGACTGGTGGGCGGGGGGTTGATCATGTCGCTTACGGTCGGCCGGGTGAGTTGCTCGCCACGCATGATCCGTTCGATCTCGCTGGCGTCGAGCGTTTCGTACTTGATCAACGCCCTGGCGACGGCTTCGACCTTGTCACGATTCTGCTCGATGATGCCGCGTGTCGCGTCGTAGAGCGTGTCGATCAGCTTCTTGATTTCCTCGTCGATCGCTTTGGCAGTTTCCTGCGAGTAATCGCCTTGGCCGGTTGGATAGAACTGCGCCTTCTGCTCGTCTTCGCCGTAGTAGACGAAGCCGAGGCGGTCGTTCATACCCCACTCGCGGACCATGCGTCGGGCGATGCCCGAAGCCTGTCGGATGTCGCCAAGGGCACCGGTGTTGATATCGCCGGTGAACAGTTCCTCGGCGATGCGGCCGCCGAACAGGGTCTTGAGGGTGGCGATGCACCACTTGCGTGTGTAATTACTGCGGTCCTTCTCCGGCAGGCTCATCGTCGCGCCGCCGTAGTTGCCGCGGGGGATGATGGTCACCTTGTGGATCGGGTCGGCGTCTTCGGTCAACACCTGCACGACGGCGTGGCCAGCCTCGTGGTAGGCGGTGGCGAGTTTTTCCTTTTCGTCGATTACGCGGCTCTTCTTGGCCCGGCCCCAACGGACCTTGTCACGGGCCTCTTCAAGATCATCCTGTTCGATGAAATCCTTGTTCAAGAGCGTCGCGCCCAGCGCCGACTCGTTAATGATCGCGGCGAGATCCGCACCGCTGAAGCCCGGCGTGGCGCGGGCAAGCCTCGCCATGTCGACGTTCGGGCCGAGCTTCACCTTGCGGCTGTGAACCTTAAGGATTTCGAGCCGTCCCTTGACGTCGGGCAGTGACACGTAGACCTGACGATCAAAGCGGCCCGGTCGGGTCAAGGCCGGGTCAAGGACATCGACGCGATTGGTCGCGGCGCAGACGATGACCTGATCGTTACTGTCGAAGCCGTCCATCTCGACGAGGATGGCGTTGAGCGTCTGCTCGCGTTCGTCGTGCCCGCCTGAGCTAAAGCCCGACCCGCGGCGACGGCCGACGGCGTCGATCTCATCGAGGAAGATGATGCAAGGCGA
>Ga0105047_10014251_pt1 | contig 12628 bp, 8 predicted proteins | sample MAT04_FD_78384 | JGI IMG/M metagenome (GOLD analysis project Ga0105047, IMG submission 78384) | Freshwater microbial communities from Lake Fryxell liftoff mats and glacier meltwater in Antarctica - MAT-04 (megahit assembly) | ecosystem: Environmental > Aquatic > Freshwater > Ice > Liftoff... | reverse complement strand
TATTGATTTATTAGACATTCAAGCACGCGAATTTAACCCTCGCCTGATTGCTGTTTTTGATCGAAATAAAGCATTCGAATTACAGAAAAGGCTTCCCCATTTTGAAATTGTCGCCGGAATGGAAGGGCTCCTTGCGGTAGCAACTTATCCAGAAGCCGATATGGTTGTTTCATCGATGTCAGGAACTTTGGGTTTGAAGCCCACTATTGAAGCGATCAAAGTAGGAAAAGATATTGGTTTAGCAAATAAAGAAATTTTGGTGGCTGCCGGGGCTTTAATTATGGAACTGGTCAAAGAAAAAAAAATAAATCTTATTCCCATCGATAGCGAACATAGTGCAATTTTCCAATGTTTGACCGGAGAAAAAAGAGAGTCGGTTAATCGTTTAATTTTAACAGCTTCAGGTGGTCCTTTTAGAAATTGGTCTCAAGAGCGATTAAACCAAATTACAGTTGAAGATGCCCTAAAGCATCCGACTTGGGCAATGGGAGCCAAAGTGACAATTGATTCTTCCACTTTAATGAATAAAGGATTAGAGGTGATTGAAGCCCACTGGCTTTTTAATATGGCTTTAGATAAAATTGAAGTCGTCATCCATCCGCAAAGTTTAATCCATAGTATGGTGGAATTTAATGATTTATCAATGCTTGCACAAATGAGTGAGCCTAGCATGATTATTCCCATTCAATATGCATTGACTTACCCTGAGAGAGTTCCCGGAATGCTTAAGCCTTTTGATTTTACCAAACACTCATTATTGGAATTTTTCGTTCCGGATCGGAAAAAATTTAATTGTTTATCTTTAGCTTATGATGCCATTCGCATAGGAGGAACACTCCCTTGCTACATGAATGCGGCAAATGAAATTTTAGTTCAGCGTTTTTTAAGTAAAGAGATCGGGTGGAATGAAATAGGGTTAAATTTAGAAAAATTGATGGAACAGCATGTCACTCAACCCGCAAGCTCTTTGGACACTATTTTAGCAGTAGATTCTCTAGCTAGAGAAGAAGCATCAAAGTGCAAAACAACCAGTCACTTATAAAAGGTTTAATCTGTTATGATCGTCAGTATTTTGTATATCGTTTTAGCTATTTTAGGCTTGAGCTTTTTAATTTTTATTCATGAGCTTGGTCATTATTTTATGGCACGCCGCGTAGGTATGCGTGTAGAAACATTTTCCATCGGTTTTGGTAGGCCTGTTTATTCGTGGATGCGCGATGGAGTCAAGTGGCAGATCGGTTGGTTGCTGTTCGGCGGATATGTAAAAATATCCGGCATGGAAGGGGGCGATCAACAAAATCCTTATACCGTGAAAGACGGTTATTTTGGAAAACGTCCGTTAGATCGTATCTTAGTCTCTTTCATGGGACCCTTTGTAAATATTGTCTTTGCGTTTTTAGCTTTTACAATTTTATGGATGGCAGGAGGTCGTGAAAAGAAATTTAGCGAGTACACACATAAAATCGGGTGGATGGATCAAAAGTCGGATCTCTATTCGAAAGACATTCGTCCGGGTGATGAGGTTGTGTCCTACAATCATGAACCGATTAGAGGAAGTAAAGATCATTTAACTGTCCCTATGATTTCTACAGGACAAATTCAAGTGCAAGGTTACCGGTTTGATGTTGCCGCTGATCAAAAAACACCTTTTGATTATATCGTCAAAACTTATCCTCACCCTGCTGCCCCTGATAAAGATGTAAAAACGATCGGAGTTTTGAGTCCTGCAAGTTACATTATTTATGATCGATTGCCTTCTCAAAAGGAAAACCCTATTCCTGAAGGTTCTCCGATGCTCGAGAGTGGAATCGAATACGGCGATCGGATCGTATGGGTGAATGGAGTCCTCGTGAACTCGAGTCAAGAATTAGCGTATGTCCTGAATGACTCTAAAGCACTTTTGACGATTAAGAGAGGGAACAAGACGCTTTTGCGAAGAGTTCCTCGAGTCAAAGCAGACGAGTTAAAATTAGATGCTAATTTTAAAGAAGAGCTCATCGATTGGCAGTTCGAGTCTCAGCTTAACAGAGTGAAAATTCAAAATCTTTTTGTTATTCCTTATAATCTGACAAATGATGGAGTCGTTGAGACAGTTGTAAGATTTATCGATAAAGAAAATGAACTAGATGCATTTCCCACTTACCCTTTTTCTTCTTTAGATGAGCTTTTAGAAGAAGGTGATAAAATTGTTGCCTTAAACGGAAAGCCTATTCGTTTTTCTTATGAAATTCTTTCCCAGCTTCAAGAGCAACTTGTAAATGTTATTGTGCAAAGAGATTCAAAAGTCCGCCCTGTGTTTAATTCCAAAGAAGCGGATGATTTTTTTGATAAACAATTTAGTTATCAAGATTTGAAAAAGATTACAAGTAGCCTAGGATTATCAGATTCTGTAAACCAAGCCGGAAATCTTTTTCTCCTTAAACCTATTGTTCCTAAAATGCGTAAGGATTTTGGGTTAAGCGAAGAAAACAAAGCTTTATTAGTTAGCGAAATGCAAGCTCAGAGGAAAGAAATCGAGAACATTTCAGATCCGCAAAAAAGGACCCAGGCTTTGCATATTTTAGAAAATTTTGACAAGCAGCTCTTTTTAGGCTTGCCTGTCGTTCAAGATGCTAAAGTCAGTTATAATCCCACCCCTTGGGAATTGTTTGGCCAAGTTTTTGAAGAAATATGGACGACCTTAGGAGCATTATTTACAGGATCCTTAAATCCGAAATGGTTAAGTGGACCTATCGGAATTGTTCAAGTCGTGCACGATAATTCGATGGTCAGCATCAAAGAAGCACTATTTTGGCTCGGTGCCATTAGCTTGAATTTGGGGATATTGAACCTTTTACCGTTACCTGTTTTGGATGGGGGAACAATTTGTTTTTCTCTTTACGAATTATTAACAGGTAAAAAACTAAAAGCTAAGACGATGGAAAAACTGATCATTCCATTTGCTCTTTTGTTGATGGGGTTTTTTATTTTTCTAACTTATCATGATTTAGCGCGCTTATTCAAAGCTTTTTTTTGAATCCTTGAGAACGTCGCTTAAACAGAGTGAAAATTTTCCTTGTGGCCAGTAAAAGACCTTGCTGGCCATTCCTAAGAGTCTGTTTTCAAATTCAAGTGCCCTCCGGATTTCTTCAAAGGCTCGGGAATGGATAAATTGCAGCTGGTTCAATATTAAAAATATGGATCCGGCTGCAATTTTCCATCCGCGAGAGCTTTCACGCAATCCATAGGGCGCTTCAATTTGAAAACAGGCTCTAAGATCGCATTAAAGATCTCTTTTCCAAATCAAGCTATTTACGCAAGAACTCTATTCAAAATATTTTGCTTTTCATCAATTTATTTTTAACTAGAATGAACTTATTTATTTACTCGCAAAGAGACCTATGGCAATTACAATCAATCAGCGCCCCCGCAACTTGGGGATCGGTCAATCTGCAGCTATCTTGTACGGCGACTGGGGAACAAGCAAGGCTTATGTCATCGGATTGGCGTTTGCCATTGCGGGTTATGCTTCGTTTTGGTTAATTCTAGCTGTTTGCGTTTTAAATGCCATGGTGGCCATTAATTACATCTATATTTGTAAATTCAGCCCTTCAGGCGGTGGTGTTTATAGTTCAGCCAAGAAGCGATCTGAAATATTGGCATTGATCGGCGCCTTTTTCCTCATTGCAGATTATCTGATTACCGCTGCACTTAGTGCGATTTCATGCTTTAGTTACATTGGAGTGCACAATCCTGAGATTTGGGCGATGGGTTCAATTTTACTAATCGGTTCTTTGAATTTATTTGGTCCCCGTCATTCGGGAAATGCAGCGTTGCTGATCGCCGGAGCGACTGTCATTGTGGTGTTGATTCTCGGAGCGCTATCCGTTCCATTTATTGGCCAAGCTATCGACCACGTGCAGCCTTTGACAGGTGGGGTAATAGTCAATTGGGATATATTTGTGGGGATTATTGTGGCTTTGTCGGGTATTGAAGCGATTGCCAATCAAACGGGAGTCATGAAACTCGATCCCGGTAGCACTGAAGCAAATCCTTCGGTTCATCAAACTTCCAAGTGGGCCATTATCATTGTCATGATAGAAGTCTGTTTTTTTACAGCCTTTTTTGGTTTGATGATGAACGCTATTCCCGGTTTACAATTGATCGAAGGCAATATCAATGCCCCCGATATGCCTGAAATTCGAGATTACATGTTGAAATACATGGGTAATTTTTTTGTATCGAATCTGTTTGGCGGAGTCATTTTCGGTCATTTATTCGGAGTGATTGTCAGCTCGGTTTTTGCTGTTTTACTTCTCTCTGCGGTGAATACTGCTATAGTCTCTTTGATCTCTCTTTTATATGTGATGTCCAAAGATGGCGAATTACCTGAAACTTTTCAGAAGATGACTCCTTATGGAGTTCCTTATTTCCCTCTTATCTTTGCCGTATTGGCGCCCATGACAGTCCTGCTTTTTGTTCACGATGTCGCTGCTTTAGCCAATTTGTATGCAGTAGGATTTGTAGGCGCTATAGCGACGAATTTAGGTGTGACAGCTAGCAATTATAGCCTACCGATGACAAAAACCGAGCGTGGATTTATGTACGTCACTTTTGTCATTATGCTAGCAATCGAACTCACCCTTTTCGTTACTAAGCCGGCGGCCCGCCGTTTTGCTTTTGCCATTTTGACTTTAGGATTAATTTTAAGAGCTTTAGTGATAGAGTTTCGCCAAAAAGCTTGGTCGGAGAAAAAAGTGAATGTCAAGCATGCTTCTCTTTATAAAGAAGATGAGCTTAATCCTATTAATTATGGAGCCATGCTTTGTGTTGTAAATGTTGTGGGCAAAACGTTGAATTTTGCTCTTTTTGAAGCCAAAGAACTCAAGCAGCCATTATATATTTTATTCATCAAAGAGCAAAAAGTAGTTTCCGAAGCAGATCGTCACCGCCCGTGGCTCGATGATGAGGCAGCTTGCGCATTGTTCGATTATGCAAAAGACAGTTCGCATGAGATCGTTATCAAGTTTTTTTATGCCGTGACGGATAGGCCTTCGGATACAATTGTGCAAGCGGCAAAAGATTTAAAAACATCCCGCTTGATTATCGGCAGACCTCGTCATAGTAAAATTTTACGCCTTTTAAGGGGAAATCTTTCTCAAGAAGTTGCTGAAAAACTTCCCAATGAGATTGATCTGGTGATAATTTCTTAAATTTCTGCTTTAATCGCTAGCAGCTAATGGTGTATACTCTTCACAATGATGGAAAATGAAATGAAAGATTAATTTTCGTTTGAACAAAAAAAATTAAGAGGAGAGAAATCGATGTCTGATTCTTTGGAATTTGACAATGTAATAAAGGGCTTTGGAACGGTTAAGGCTCTTAATGAAGTATCATTTTCAATCAAAAAAGGCGAATTTTTCTCCCTATTAGGTCCTAGTGGATGTGGTAAAACGACTTTATTGCGATTAGTAGCAGGATTTGAAAAATTGGATAGCGGACGTATTTTATTAGACGGCCAAGATATTACGAATTTACCCGCTAATCAAAGACCTATTAACACTGTTTTTCAAAGTTATGCGCTTTTTCCTCATCTAAACGTTTGGGATAATATTGCTTTCGGATTACGCATCGCCAAACACTCAAAGGCTTACATCAAGAAAGAAGTCGAGGCTATGCTCGCTTTGATTCAAATGGAAGAGCACGCTTACAAAAAACCCGATTACATCAGCGGTGGACAAAAGCAGCGTGTTGCTATCGCAAGAGCCCTTGTCAATCGTCCACGCGTTCTTTTATTGGATGAACCTCTTGCGGCTTTAGATTTGAAATTACGCCAACGCATGTTGCTTGAATTGGATTTGATTCACGACGAGGTGGGCATCACTTTTTTATACGTTACACATGATCAAAACGAAGCCATGGCGGTCAGCGATCGGATTGCAATTTTAAATCGCGGAAAGTTAGAGCAAATCGGAAGGCCTATCGACCTTTATGAAGCTCCTAAAAGTAGTTTTGTAGCGGCCTTTATCGGAGACACAAACTTTTTAGATGGTTGGGTTGCCGAGCAAAAATTAAAAGAATATTCACTGTTATCCATTGAAAACTTTCCTAAAGTCCTTTGTTTTAACGATAAACAGCTGTCGGTCGGAGATCCAGTGCATATGAGCATTAGGCCCGAAAAGATTCACATTTCCCGGGAAAGGCCGGCGGATAGACCTTTGATTAACAGCATGCCGGGTATTGTGGAAGACATCATTTATCAAGGAGATCACACGAAATTCGGAGTGAGAGTGGATGGCCATCGCATGACTGTTTTTCAACAGCACAGTCGTTTCTTATTAGATGAAAGCCCGATTACCTGGAATGATAAAGTTTGGCTTTGGTGGCATCCGGACGATGGTTTTATTCTTGAACGTTATCAAATGATGAAAGAGAATGATGTGGAAAATTCTTTCGAGAAATCGGAGCAAGAACAAAGCGAATTAGGTAAAATATGAGAACTAAAATCGAAGAAGTGGGCTTGACGTTTCCTTCCGCTTTATGGTTGATCGTTTTTTTTCTTATTCCCACTTCTGTGATCATTTTTTACGCATTTAAACCGGGTGATTTGTATGGGGGCATCGGAGAAGGCTGGACATTAAGTAACATTTTAAATTTATTTAATCCTCGACATTTAGCTATCTTATGGCGGACGGTCTGGTTCAGTTTATTAACGACTGGTATCTGTTTATTAGTCGCTTTGCCGACCGGTTTTTTTTTGGCGCAAATAAGCTTAAAAAATCGTCGTATTTTACTTTTATTGATCGTCGTTCCCTTTTGGACAAGTTTTTTAATACGCGTTTTTGCTTGGAAATCTTTACTGCATCCGGAAGGTTTCTTAAAGAAAGCTTTAGTGGCTTTACATTTTGTTCATGAAGATACGCTTTTACTTTACAATGCCGGAGCTGTTCTTTTAGTCATGGTTTATACGTATTTACCCTTTGCAATCCTTCCTCTATTTACCGCAGCCGAAAAGTTCAACTTTAATTTATTTGAAGCCGCGATGGATCTCGGAGCTACCCGGTCACGAGCTTTTTATAAAGTTTTTATTCCTTCTATCAAGCCGGGCATTCTCACTGCATTTTTAATGGTGTTTATTCCGGCGATGGGCGCCTATGTTATCCCGGATATTGTCGGAGGGGTTAATAATGAAGTTTTGGGAAATAAAATTGCGCAGCGTACTTTTGTCGATCGAGATCTTCCGGAAGCTAGCGCCCTTTCCCTTTCTTTAGCATTGGCGGTATTGCTGCCTATGATGGTCATTTTTTGCTTGCAAGCAACAGGTTCTGATAAAAAAAAGAGTAAGAAGGCTTCGAATTCATGAATGTTAAGAGGTTTTCTTTTTGGGTAACTTTTGGAACCTTGATTTTTTTCTATCTGCCTATTTTAATGCTCGTTATCACTTCATTTAATGAGTCTCGTTTTGGAGGTGTTTGGAGGGGTTTTTCTTTAAAATGGTATCATCAGTTATTTTCGGAAGAGACATTGTGGAAAGCGTTGACAAATTCTTTAATGATCGGGATAGGGGCAACTTTAGTCTCTTCGATTTTAGGTACATTAGCAGCTTTGAGTCTGCATCGATACCGTTCAATGTTGCAAAAGGCGCATTACGGGTTAATTTATACCCCCTTAGTCGTTCCCGATGTATTGATGGGAATTAGTTTGTTGCTTTTTTTCGTGACAATTCATTTGCGATTGGGATTGTTTACCATTTTTATCGCTCATACGACCTTTTGTTTAAGTTATGTAACATTTGTTGTTTTAGCACGTCTTCAAACATTGGATCATGCTTTAATTGAGGCTGCAGAAGATTTAGGAGCAAGTTATTGGCAAATCTTTTGGCGAATTAAGCTACCTCAACTTTTTCCGGCTATCCTATCAGGAGCTTTATTAGCTTTCACTCTATCGATTGATGATTTTGTCATTACTTTTTTTGTTGCCGGTCCCGGTTCAACGACTTTGCCTATCTACATTTACAGTCTCATGAAGTTCGGCTCGACTCCGATCATTAATGCTTTATCAACTGTGTTGATTGTGGCTACCTTTGCAATCGTATGGATTGTGCAAACCATCACTCGAGAACAAAAATGAAATTTTTTTCCTATGTCATTTTGTTAGGACTAACTTTAATAAGCGGTTGTTCATCATCCGGTAGAGAACTTCACATTTATAGTTGGGGAGATTACATCAATCCTGAAGTTATCAAAAAGTTTGAAGACCAGTACAATTGCAGTGTGATTTTAGATACTTATGATTCTAATGAATCCATGTATTCGAAATTAAAAGCAGGAGCCACCGGTTATGACATCATTTTTCCCAGCAACTACATTTTGGATCTCCTCAACCGGCAAGAGATGTTACAGGATATTGATAAAAGTCAACTTCCTAATTTAAAAAATCTCGATACTCGTTTAATCGGATTGATCAAAGCGAATGTGGAAGCCAACAGTATTCCTTATATGATCAGCTTTTCGGGGATCGGATATCGTGAAGATCTCATTCATCACATGTTAGATTCATGGGATGCTTTTGGACAAAGTCGTTGGCGCGGGCGGATGACAATGCTCAATGATTTTCGTGAAACAATCGGAGCCGGTTTAAAATACTTAGGATATAGCTTGAATACAAAAAATTCTGAGGAAATCGAAGCGGGCGCAGATCAAGTGATCAAATGGAGAAAAAATCTGGCAAAGTTTGAAAGCGAGCAGTATAAAAACGGGATTGCAACGGCCGAATTTTTGGTAGTCCATGGGTATAGCGGTGATATTTTGCAAGTGATGCAAGAGGATGAGGGAGTCAATTTTTTATATCCCAAAGAAGGCGCCATTATTTCTTGCGATTACCTGGCTATTCCTAGTAAAGCTCCGGAACCCGTTTTAGCACATCAATTTATCAATTTTTTATATGAACCTGAAATTACAGCTCTGAACATGAAGTGGACATTTTTTATTTCTCCCAATCGAGAGGCTTATCAATATTTAGAGCCTCGGTTAAGAAATAATCCGGTTTTGTTTCCCCCGGATGAGACGTTGAGTAAGATGGAGTTAATTCTTGATGTGGGAGATGATATTGTCAAATATCATCGTGCCTGGGACCGTGTTAAAAGCGGCTAAAAAATTATCCGAATTCGGAGATAGCTTTAATGCTATCTCCGAATTCCTCTGTTCGACTCTTTATAAGACGCTTGTCTTTAATCCATATTCGATAGGAAAGAGAGTGTATTGATGAGATTTCACTTCTTTCATATTAGCCGGCCATGCATAAGGAAGCGTGTTACTGTGATAGGTTTTTTTGTAGATCACATTTTCTACCGATTTGAAACCATACCTTCCAAAAATAGCGTTAGCAATTGCCTGCCCGCCGGAAGTTCCCGGTAAAAATGCAGCAATAAAGGCATCACTATGATCCAACGGAGCTTCCTTACCCTCGGTAATAACGATCGGTCTTCCGGAGAACAAAATAGTGATGATCTTTACACCTGCACTTTTTAAATGCTCGATAGCTTTCAATTGTTCACAAGTGAACTGAATACCTAAAAATTCCGGTTGAATAGGAGAGTTGTAGACATTTTCTCCCCCAAGAGCTCCTTTTAAATACCAAGGATTATCATTGTCGATATCTCCATTGTATTCTGCATAAGGAGGCTCGGCGATTGCAATAATGGCAATGCTATTGTTAGGATTTACTCCATTTAAGTTAGTAGATAAAATAGCTTCTTCACCTTCAGTATAGCTAGGAGTGTTACCAAGTATGTTACGTACTCCGTCCGAAATACTTGTCGCATGAGAAGTTTGTTTCTCCATTGATCCTTGAAGCCAATACTTGTTTCCTTTTTGACCTTGCCAAGTTACTGTCCATCCCCCATTTTGTGTTCCAATGTCATCATATGCTCCTATTAAGAAAACATTTTGAACCGAGTTCGAGTCGACGGGAAGCGCACAATCCTCATTTTTTAGTAAAACTAAAGATTGTTCTGCTGCTCTAAGAGAAGCACTCGCTTCTTCCGTGATTTCTTGATTAGATAAAGGCTGTACAATAGTGGGATACATGCTTAATTTAACGCAAATAATTCTCTTAACAGCTTCATTGAATCTTTCTTCTGAAATCAAACCCTCCTTGACGGCTGCATCTATTGCATTAACGACCCTTTTAATTTTAGTCGTATAGTAAAGAGGACTTAATGTGGTATAGGGTGGTCTCGGTTCATAGTCAAAAGGATCAAGAAAGGCGGAATTATCTGCAATCATCAGCATATCTACCCCTGCATTTACCGCTTTAGCTACAGCTCGTACATATAAATTGAATAAACCAGTTCTTTCATCGGAACATAAACAACAATAGTTTTGAGAAGAATGAGATGATTTGATAGGTTTTAGACAATCTTTGAAACACTTACCTCCCTCCCAAGAGCCGAGTAAATCACACTGATCCGACAATAATAAACATTTGTAAGCAGCGCGACTTACTCCGACATAATCAGTCACAACAAAGCCATCCATCCGATAATTTTTTCCATGACATCCACGAATCCCTTCATTGACAAATTTATTTAAAATGTTGAATGCGCCACCAAAATGCATGGGAATATTATTTAAGCTGCTGTAAGAAGCCATAATAGATCCGACGCAAGCATCGACTGCCCCTTCGTATCCCGATCCGTTTTTTTTCCACACTTCTTCAAGACAAGAGGAAAAAGCGTATCCTTCATCTCTTCCCTTTACAGTGTCTCCATCCGCAATAAAATGCTTGGCAGTAGCTAGAACCCCTGAAAGTTGATCATTGCGAATTCTTTGAATGCCTTTTATATATTGAAAAGCTAAAGATTTTAAGACTTTTAAATTCGCGCTGTAGCATTCATACTGCCTACCCCAGCGATAATCATAGCCTACTGCTACAGTCGGCGAAAACGACCAGTTGAAACCCGTTGATTGCATATTGCGATTAGTCCAATGACCGATTTGTCCGACTAAATGAGGATTATGGGTAGCGCCTAAGCCAATATTGTGCGGAAATAAAATTGTACCGGTAACATGCTGATCACCATGCACTGAATCAGTGGCTAATAGTAAATTTGTTCCGGCAGGCCCATTATAGAATAGGTTAGCAATAGCTGCCACTTTTCGCCACTGAACAAGCGATTGATCTTCGCCGGAGTAGGGTAAAGGAGCTGCATCTTGTAAAATCCCGCCAATGTGATATGTAGAAATTGCATCAAAACCACAAATTAAGCCTAATTGATAAAGATCGTTCTCAACATACCAGGCTTCTTGCGCCTCCTGCATAGCATTAGGCCCTCTATTTGAAGTGAGAAATTTGAAGGTAGGTAAAATCATCTGTCCGATTTTTTCTGCGCGTGTCATTTGACTTACAATTCTATCGGCTCTTTGTTCATAAGCGTCAAATAAGCATTCCGAAGAAGAACTACTATTAGATTGGTCTGCATGCATAGGGAGAATGGGAAGCATTCCTGCAGTAAAAAAAAAAGAGTGTAAAAAACATAGATGGTAATTTTTAGACACGAATTTGCAAACATTCTTAAAAAAAAAGGTCATTCTTATCTCCTTGAAATGGGTTGTATTATATACAATTGGATGACAAATATTTTTTTGTCAATTTAATTGATTTTTTCAACCAATGAAGGAGTGAAGCAAATGTAGTGCTTCTTGTTATGTGCCTTGAAAAGGATGATCCATTTATCGCATCCATAAAATGCCATGGCGATTAAACTTTGATTTGAACCATATTTTTAACTTTTAAGCGTCTTTTACGCGATTTTTCTCTAAGCAGAGATCGTAAAAAAATATTGAAATCTCCTTTTTTCTTAATTGATTCTTGCGTGCTTGAGCGTAGATCAGAAGTAATATCGGCTTTTACTTTAGCTGTTAATATAGGATCTGAAAAAAGCGATGAGCAAGATTTCCAAACCGACTTCCAAGCACAATTTCCAAGCTCCTGTGCATGGTGGTAATCCTCGATATTTTCACTTGGCTTATCTGCTTTTTTAGCAAAATGCTTTTCAGCTAAAACGTAAATATTAGATTCCTTATTAAATTTTTCAGTTCGTAATGAAAACATCTCTTTTATAAATGAGTGATCACTTAATTGTTCAATGGTTATCCCACTCCAGCAAATACCTGTCTGATAAAGTCTTTGTCCATTTTCCAATCGGGAAGGATGAAAAATATTTACTCCTTCTCCTGTATTCCAGAGATAAAAAGTAAACAGATCAGCGCTTTCTTTTTTGATACCATAAGTTATACCGTGCTTTTTCCACCCTCGAGTTAGGACCATACCCATGTCTATTGGATCAGTCGATTTTCTATAATTTTCCAATTGAGACAGATAACGAGACACCAACAAATTATATCGAGCTACAGTAGGGTGTAGATTTTAAGCACAGACCTCCTCTCGTAAAATCTCGCTATTCTTATTCCTTTTCTTGGGTGGGAAAAATTTACGTCGAAGGCTAGTAAGTGAATTCCCTATCTGATCTCTCCCCCACTTCATCAGCTGTCCTATCGTTGAGCCTTCCATCGCTTTTTTGACGTCTTCTGGCTCATTACTCGCCATAAATGTCGCTATCCCAAGAGCCCCAATAGTAATTCCTTGC
>Ga0105047_10014248_pt1 | contig 12629 bp, 12 predicted proteins | sample MAT04_FD_78384 | JGI IMG/M metagenome (GOLD analysis project Ga0105047, IMG submission 78384) | Freshwater microbial communities from Lake Fryxell liftoff mats and glacier meltwater in Antarctica - MAT-04 (megahit assembly) | ecosystem: Environmental > Aquatic > Freshwater > Ice > Liftoff... | reverse complement strand
TGGTGCGATTGAATCAACTCGAAAGTCAGTTATCTTCCGATCGCACTTGGGCAACAATACCTCAATTACTTGGCTAGATTCGTATCCTTTAAATCTTCCCTTGCCCGAAGATTCAGATTTCAATGTCTGTGGATTCGTTGTGGTTATTAGCTCCAGTTGTAAGGTCTTCTCAATTAGATTAGATAAGCCTGTAAGCTTCTTTCCGAAAGCTAACTGAGTGTTATTGTGAGCTAAAAAGGTACAGGGCATCTCTTGCTTCCTGCTTTTAGTTAAAGCCAGCTTGAAAAACTCTTCTAGCAAAACAGGGTCTAAGAAAATCTCGTAAGTAGTTATCTCGTCACAGATAAAAGCGATCGGCTCCAGTTGTGAACGCCATTCATCCTCACTCATTGACGACTGATTAAACGCCCTGTAACGCTGTTTGAGTTCCTCAATGTACCAGCGTATCTGTTTCTCTATGTCCTCAAATAAATGGTAGGATTCTGTGCCGACCCATTCACTACGATTAGAATCAGGATCGAGAACTATTAAGCGATACCCGGCTTCCTTCTTCCTTTTCGCTAACAATCGAGCCGTCCAACTTTTCCCACTTCCTTGATTGCCCCAAAGTAAAGAAGTTTCTCGAAGGAACATATCAAGATACTGATAGGCACCTTCGATCGCCCCCAATTCTTGCTGCTGTACTTTATCACCGGGGTTTGTCATTTCATCAAGCGTCCCTGGTTTGCCGTGAGTTAGCGCCGGCTGTTCATAATCTTGTGGTACGTAGCCGATCGCGTCCCTGAAATTCTGTTGCAGCCTCAGTGAGAACAAATCTACCTCTGCCTGTGCCTCCATCTGCTTTTTATTTAGTTCGGTTGATGCGTCAATCTCTGCGAAAGTTTGCTCAGTTTTTTGACTGACCGCATCCAGAGCCGACTGTCTAAACCAGAATTGCTCCTGTTGTCTTTCGTCTTCACCAGCAAAGTGCATCGCCAAACCGAAGCCTGTCGCAGAAGCGATCGCCCCAAACAGTCGAACTATTCCCAGTCCGCCACGAACTTTCAACATCTTTGATTGTTCTGGTACGAGCCAATAGGGTTGTGTTCGATCGCCCAACTGTGTCCGATGCGTAATCTGAGTATCAACTGGGAGAGATGCACCAGCGAGTATTAATCCGCCAACGCCTATCATCAAAGACAAAGCTATATTAGGAGCGCGGTCTTTTCCAGGCGACACCGATGCAGAATTTCGGCAGGTTTGATCCACTTCGGCTGAATCGATTCAATCGATTCAATCTGGCGCAAGTTAGAGGGCGAACTCTCTACGTCAATCACATCAATGATTTCAACATTTTCTGCTTCCATGTTTTCTCTCTTTGGCTATGTAAATCGATGTGAATCGATTTAAATCGATTTAAATCGATTTAAATCGATTCACATAGACAAAAAATAACCCGCCTCCAATGGGCGGGTCTAGCGGTCATTGACCAAGTTTTAGTCAGTGACCAATTCTGCTTGATAAAGCTGGTAAATGATTGCAAACAAGCGATTGATAAAAGGCTTTGGCTCCCTGTACTTCGGATCGTCCTCTGCCTTCATGTAGTTGTAAAGGCTGTAGAGGGGAATCCCTGAAGCGTGGCTCATTTTGTACATTGACCAACCCGTCAGATTGCGAAATTCGCGTGGTGTTAAAGACGTTTTCAATGTTATAGTAGGCATATCCTTTTGCTCCGAAAAATTAAGAGGATCTCGCCCCTGGCTGTTATTGCAGTGCAGGGGCATTTTAATTAATGAGTCAGCATCTACCCAGAGAGCATCCCTCTAGTGGGAAGCCAGCGACGAAAAAGTCCGAGATATTGGAAAAAAACGGCTGGAGTAGTGCTTTTTCCGTTAACGCATTGAGAAAATTAGAGGCGACGGCGACGACTGATTTTCCACTCGGCCAGGTCAAAAATCAGCGGTGGCAGCGACATCGACTGCCCGATCGGCAACAATATCGGAGAGCCTCGCAACGGAGACCTGGCAATACCGAATAACGTCTTCGGTACTCAAAGGGTTGAATTTCTCAAATATCAGTCCCTGATACTCAATGAGTCGGGGGAGAGATTTCCCCTCTACAGGGAATTCCTGACTGTCAAGATTGTCGGCAAAAAGTTTTACTTTCATGGGTAGGTATGGGATGAACGCCTAGAGTGAAGCCAGCGCCGAAAAAGTGCGAGATTTCGCAAAGAAATGGCTGGAGTAGTGCTTTTTCCGTTGACACATCGATGAGATACCTAGAAATTCGGGGTAACACCTGATACGTCGGTGATGTACAGTTAGGTTTTGAGAGTTATTGTATGAACTTCAAAACGAAACAGAGATGGAAGAAAGGGTTCACTGCCCTGGGGCTGATCGGACTGGGTTATTTTATTGGTCGCCCTGATCAGCTTGAGAGATTTGCTCGGACTTCCCAGACCCGTCAGACGCAATACTTGACACCGACAGTTACCGGAACCGCTCCGAATGTCGTCTATGCCGATCGCGTCGCAGGGCAGCCCGAAACGGTGAGATCGACCAGTCCAGCGAAGTACGGGTGGAATGACTTCTATCACCAAGAGGGGCGATTTTCTATCATCGTGCCACCACTTCCGGTCAAGGAGGTTACGGACTCGGACGGCAAAAGTTTTTCGATTGAGACGGAAAACGAGTTTTACTTATTTCGCTATTCCGACGACATCAGCGGTATTAAATCCGCCAGTCAAGAACGCAAGCAATTTGCGTTGACAGAAGCTAGCAAAGGCTTTACAGAAGGTTTCAACCGAGAATTTTTCCCGGTTGCCAAAAGAAGCTTCGCCTTGAATGGAAACCCAGGAATAGAGACACATTTTCAACACAGAACGAAGCAAGTCAAAATGATCACGCGAAAAATGTTTGCTGGAAATCGGATGTATGCAATAGCAGTCGGAAGCCCGCACCATCGGTACACCCAAGTGTTCATGAACTCTTTTCGGGTTCACTAACAGACTGAACTGAATAGTCCCGTCATCCTCCCTGGTCGCAGAACTAGGGGGGATTTTTTTTGGACAGCAGCTCGACAAACTTGCCGTCAGTTCATAGCCGAGTTGAACTATTTAATTTTCAATGTTCGCCCGATTCGCAACAGCTAGATGGATATTGCGAAACGCTTCAATCAGTTCCTCGACACTGCAATCGTAAGCCTTGCAATACTGAGGGATGTCAACCAAGGCAGGATGTGGAATCACAACACCACGCTCCCACTTACTAACAACAGACTCGGTAGTACCTAGCTCTACAGCAATTTGCCTCTGAGTTTTTCTAGCCCTTTTACGAATCCACACAGGCGTTACAGAAATTACTTGATTTTTGAGGTCATGTGTCATAGTATAGAATGACTAGCTTTTAAAAGCAAGTTTTCAGAAACAAGCCTTTGGTTGCTAGTGGCGAATCACAACAAAAAACGACAGATCGGTGATTTTGCGGTCTCGACCTGTCTACATCAAATATAAGTTGCTCAGACAAACCCAAACAGAAAGCCGTGTAAGCCCTACGAGCTTCGGCGCTGTTAGGAGTTTTGCAAGAGCTTTCCTCTTTAATACCCCAATCCCGACATTTCGGGGCTAAGGGTATTCACCTACAGGGTTATCACCCCTCACCTGCATATGTACTCACCAAAATTCACCACAGCCCCATACCGAGGCAGCGGCCGATAAAGATTCCAATCCCAAGCAGGAGATGCCTATGACCTAAACCACACCATTAACTTTCCTTCCTATTATTTGCGTGCGATTCGCGCGGTAGGACGTGCGAATCGCTTCATTCCACCAAACAGAGGCAAAACAACGGCGCTAGCAACCCATGAAAACCAGAAAAATCGGATATGGACACACAAAAAGCTGTCGAGCTAGCGGAGACCAAACACTTTACCTAGAGGCTGAACTAGAAGACTGGGAAGATTATTCGGAGTCTCTGGGTTTGCTTCGCGAACGAGTGGCTGAAGAATTGGATTTGGGCGATCGCTGGCGAGGCTTGAGAGCAAAAGCCATTCACGAAGGCGCGGCGCTCCAAATGATCGAAAACCAGATCAAATTCAAGCAAGAAAAGCTTGACGAATTGGAATTGCGCGTCGGTGCACTTACAGAATTCCTGAAGTGGCACGGAGTAAACCCAGACACTTTGGCGATCGAATACTACGACGAACAGAAGCGTCTGGCGCACACAACCAGAACCGATTCAGAAGAGATGACCGATCTCTATTTGATAGCCTCTGCTGATGACGATGATGACGACGATGATGCCAGTCCCGATTGGGAAAGCGACGATGAGCACGATTGGAACGAAATGTAATTTTGCGATCGCGCTGCACGAAGTGCGATCGGTCTTTTCCAGAAGTAATCAGAAGAGCGATTCCCTCAATCAAAACCAATTACCAATTGTCATGAAAAAAATCACAAAGCACTCATTTCCAGCAAAAAGAAACCCTCACGATCAAGCGATGTTGGTGATCAGAACCCTTATTGGCAACTTGTTTTCCGGAGATCTACAGCCCAATATCTATCGAATTGACAAGGTGACAGGAAGATTCCCCACAAAAAGCGAACGATTCCTGGAGCAATCATGAACATAGGCCGCACCATTGTCCACCATATAGAACTCAACCAAACCAGAAGAAACGACATCCTGGAAATCCTCAAAGACGGCCCCAAGACAGCCTACAAAATCTCACTCGAAATGCCCGGTTTCTTCTCCACTGGCACAACGCTGTGCCGCCTGCGTGAATTACAGGCAGCCAAAAGAATCAAGAGCTTCGGGGACTTATGGGAAATCCAGGACTAGGCTATCAATTCAAAATCGGCGACACAGTTGCCTACCGCAAGGATACATGGAGGAAAGGCACGATCATCGCGATCACACCCAAGAAAGCACATATCCTCTGGAAAATAAAAACGACATTGGTTGACATTCAAAAGTTAGTCCTCATCGACAGCAGAATCAATGAACAAACCCGAACTCCCTGAAGGTTGTTGCGCGCAGATCAGTCTATTCCTGCACGACTACCGAGACGGCAAAAGAATGGCAGAGCGCTACCTAGCCCTCGTCACATCCGAGACTTATCGGCAATCGCATCCAAAGAGAAGACCCAACACCCATTAATCAAAAATGAACAATCAAACCGTCGCCCGCGACATAGATGAAGAGTTAGTGCGAAGCATTGTGCGAGACAGAATCACACTCGGCCAACTTTCCATCAAATTAGAAGAACTCGATTGGAGCGAAACAATGGCAGTAGGCTTGACCGCCTATCACCGCATCAATCAAACCTCTACGCAATTAATAGATCTCAAGCCGCGCTACGGAGAATTCAACGCACCCGTAACAGAAGCAATGGAATTATTGAATACCCTTTCCACATCAGCATTAGCTGAATTAGCAGGGCATATTCTACAGGACGACCTTGAAATTGAAGAATAGCCAGTAAACGAGCGCGGTTCGTGCCGCGCTCTTTCTCAATGAGGAAGGAAAATGGTTTTTACAACTGAAAACAGTACATCAACCGCCCCAATGGGCAAATGGGAAGCCGAGGAAATAACCAAGGCTATCCAAGGTAACTTCAACAGCTTGGGAGATATGCTGGAAATTGCGAGAAATCGCAAAGCATGGAAAGTTCTCGGGTACAGAGATTTTGAAGGTTACTGTAACAATGAATTCGGCAAAAGTAAGGCTCGCGCATACGAACTAATCGCAGAAGCAGCGATCGCCCAATCACTGAAAGAAGCCGATCCAAGTTTGCGTCTGCCAGCACAGACAAACTTAAAATTCCTCAAAGAATTGCCCATCGAGCAACAGATCGAAGCTGTAAAGCGCAGCGAATGGCTAGCAAAAGAATCAGACAAGAAAAAGCCTGATAAATCCGATCTGTTGATCGCGATCGACGAAATGGAAGGCTGCCGATCAGGAGACATGAGACCGTCCCTTGAAGCGCGAGGATTCATCAAAGGAGTGGAAGTCGCCACAACTCGCGGTGTGAACATTGGCAGTCGCGGAATTATAATAAAAGTCGATAAAACAGGAGATATACACGTAGAATTACACGCCGGAGGGAAAATCCCACTTGATGCCGCGTCGTGCAGAATACTGCCAGCAAACGAAAAGCCAAAGAAGAGAGCATGGTCTGGCACCACCGATATCGGCGACAAAGTGCTCATTTTCTCGAAAGGCTTGGAGAACACTATCGGAACAATCAAGTCTCGATTTACCAGCGAGAAGATGGTCGGAGTCGATGTCAACGGCGACCTATTAAAACTTCCCTACGCAGAATTAGAAGTAGTCGAAGTCGAGATTGATGAACCCGATCAAGATTCGTGGCTCCAGAATTTCATCTGGAACGATTTTGGCGCTCAATGGTGCTACGACAGCGAATCCAAGACCATCACAACCGTGTACAAAGATTTGACTCTACACCCGGCAGAAAAGGGCAAGGGAAGCCCCGCCGACTGGGTGAGGCGCTGGGCTAAAGAAAACATTCCGAACCTAGTATTTGACCTGCTACCTCTTGACCAGTTGTCCACCTTGATAAAATCACGATTGATCACCTGTGGCGAAGAAGAGGAAAAGGGAAATCTTGCCGAATCATTGATTACCGAAATCTGGAAAATGACGCTACCAAGCGAGTGCAGAGAAAAGGTAAAATCTCTAATTTCAAGCAAGGCAGACAAAGCACAAGGAATATCATTCGCGCTAACCTTGCACGAACTACTGAACGGTAAGAAGATTCAAACCAGACGTTTTTGGCAAGATGATTATGCGAGAAGCTTCATCCGGTACTACGAAAAAGGAATCGAAATACCTGCGCTAAATAAAGGGCGACACCGTGGGGGGCAAGAAATCGGAAAAATTCGACTCACAGAGAAACCTTATCAGCAAATGCTTTCGGAAATGCCGGTAAGTGATTTAGACAAAGAAGGTGGAATGTGCACGACAGTTCAGGAGTTCGTCGACAGGTTTTTCGAGGGACAAGATAAGCTCGTTTGGGTGCTTGATTTCGAGTTTATCGCCAGCGACTCTGCATCAGAGGTTACGCTCCTCAAACAGCGATTAGAAGAGGCTGAACGGGTGATCGGTCTACTCGTCGAATGTCGGCAATCAGACACTGTAGACACTGCAATTGTAGACACTGTAGACACTGCAATTGTAGACACTGTAGACACTGCAATTGTAGACACTGTAGACACTGCAATTGTAGACACTGTAGACACTGCAATTGTAGACACCGTAGACACCGCAATTGTAGACACTGTAGACACTGCCAAATTGCAAGCATTAACTCAGTGGGGTAAAAAATTAGCCGAGTCGGTCGCTCGAATAACAGCATCAGTCACTCAACACACGTCACTAGACACTCCAACTGTAGACACTCCGATCGTAGACACTGCGACTGTAGACAGTGTAGACACAGCCGAAAAGTTACAACAAGAAATAGACCACTGGAGAGCAAAAATAACCGATCAACTACAACAGGCAAACTACGATGTCGCGACAACAAATCAGAACATGACGAGTGGACTTCGAGCTAGAGCAAGAAAGACGGATTTAGAAGATAGGCTCTCAGAAATAGACACGTTACAGAATCTCCGTATAGGACAAATAGTGACCGAAAGAGATTGGCCAGGCATGACAAAAACCTGTCCGGGTGGACGGGGGGGAATCCTAGCTCTAGGCTTTATCTACGATGGAATTCCAAAGGCATGGGTGAAATGGAGTGGAGTAGAATCGCCAGATATCCACCGAATCCGCACCCTCAAAACAGAAAATGACACGTCACCGGTCCAGCCCCTGGACGCTCCCGAAACATCGGAATACCTAGTAGAAAATACAGCCAAAATCTCAGCACCAGGGGACACCGCAGCGCACACCGGCTTCTTAGTAGAAAACAACACGTCCGAGGTTCAGCCCCTGGACTCTCCCGAAGCCTCTAGATTCTTATTAGGAAACAACACGTCTACAGCTTCGGACGCGGACACCGCAGCGCACACCGATGTGATCGAGTTACCCACCAAGGCGGGATTGAAAGTCACTTTCAAATTGGGAGATCGGGTGAATACGAGGTACGGCTGTGGAACGGTATATCTGATCAAACCTAAAAAGACAGCCAGAAAGAGCGAGTTTTATGTAAAGCGAGATAATGGCGTCTCCATGTGTTTCGACTTTGAGCAGGCAGCATCGGAAGTCTCACTGTCGGTTGCAGATACAGTCACAGACACAGATATAGACGCGGAACTGAAAGCAAAAATAGAACAGCAGCGAGAAAAATTAAAGAATGCGATCGCAAAGGACACCAAAGAACTAGGTGACGCGACAAGGGGAGAGGTGAAAAAGAGACTCAGTAAGCAAATAGATCGCTCGTACAAGAGCCTACTAGATCTAGAAGCCTTTGAGAAAATCAAGGACGGTCAGACTGTCGAAAAAAAGATACGTGTCGGGGCTATAGGGAATATAGTAAAACTCGACATTCTGAAAGGCGGGCTACCACAAGTCTGGGTGAAATGGGCTGAACATGAAAACCCCGAATCGATCGATATTTCCGCGTTGAATCTTGCACCGGTGATCTCAATGCCAAAGAGTGAACTACCAGCAAAGCTCCAAAAACAGATAAAGAGCGCGCGTGAAAACATTACTGATTGGAGGGATCACGCGGAAGAAGAGTTGCTAGCAGCCGAAGAACAGAACAAGAGTATCTTTGCTCGAAAAATAGAATCTCACAACAACCAGCTTGCGGAGTTAGATTCTTTCGCCAATTTAAGAATAGACCAACACGTTCTTGAGAGTTTCAGCAGTAGACGGGGGGAGATTTTGATAATGGAAGTGTCCAACACCGGAGTTCCGGGTCTCGTGATCAAATGGGAAAACGGAAAAACTGAGCCAATATTGTTCGCGAACATAGTACCGGAGCAACTAAATGAGCATTAAAAAAATCGGCAGACCATTATCTTCAGACTGGGTATCCACCAAAATCGCAGCAGCAGAATTGGGGTGCAGTATCGGGCACTTATTCAACTTGAAGGAAGACGAAACTTTCAAGCACGGAAAGCACTTCAGAGACATTCGCCGCACATACGGCATGAGAGCTACTTACCGCTGGCACTTGCCGAATTGCGCGAGCATTCTAGACTTGCATCCGGGTCGGCGGTAACGAAGATGAAGTCAACCGCCCCTACTATTTCAGAAGCACTCTTAACGATTCCTGCCGACTGGCCTTTATTGTCAGTTCGTGGAAAAAGGCCAATCCGAGAGGGGTGGACTAAGAGCAATGTCGATCGCCTTTCCTGCCTCAAAGATTTAGAGAGCGGGAAGGCGACTGGCATTGGTTTGAAATTGGGGAATGGTTTGTTGGCGATCGACATTGACGGCGAATCAGCCGCCAAATTACTCAGCAAGCTAGCCGGAGAAAACAGCCTCGCAGACTTCTCAAAAACAACCGCATGGACTAGCGGTCGCACCGGTAGAAAACAGTGCCTTTTTTCCGTGCCAGAATCTGACTGGCATCGCGTCAGATACCGAAAAATAACCACCGGAACATTAGGGGAAGATGGCAAGGTAGAATGCCTAGAATTTCGCTGGATCGGTCAGCAAAGCGTTTTGCCACCGAGCATTCACCCCAGTGGAAAACCTTACATCTGGATCAATGATCCGCTACAAAATCCGCCCGTGCAGGCACCGGAATGGCTGATCGAAGTCTGTGAAAACTGGCATAGCGAGTATGCTGGCGTTGACGAGATAGATTTGGTGCGCTTTCCTGCCCGATTGTACGCGCATTTTGGCGGGCAGATGAGGATCTGGCTGTTGGCTCGCCACTCGGACAAGTCACAGTTCACTCACGAGAAAAATAAAGGCAGTGGAGTCGGAAGCTTTCATTTATCCAACGCTGCTAATCGATTAAACCTCTCCAAAAAAAGGGTTTACACCTTGCTAGGTGAAGCCAAAAAATCTGGTCTTATCCGAGGGTGGAAAAAAAAAGGCGACCAGGTAAACGTCTATTACGCAAGTTTTGACAAAGTTGTGGCGATCGCTGGCTTGGAAGATATTGGCCCGATCGCTGCCATAAATATTGATGAATTATCTTGCCTTAACATCATCGCTACCGAAATTGAGGCACAGCATTTGCAGCGCGCATCTCTCTACCGTCTTAGGCAAGAAGAGATCGAGCAAATAAAATCTCAGGGTTTAGATCCTGGGGAAACTCCGACTGAAATAGTGCGACCGATCGACCTGCACACCTGCGACTATCCGGCGCGGGTACTGGGAAAGGGCGAGAGGTTTATCTATTGCAGCGGCGACTTCCGCTTTTATGGCGGAAGTCAAAAGGCGATCGCCGATAATCGGGGCTTGTCAGCGGCGACCATCAGCCGCCATTTATCGAATAGTTACAGACTGCTTCCATCTCCGGTTCGAGAATGTCGCGGAAATTTGCCGCCGATAGTGAGCCGCCAACTTGTAGAAAAGTTGCCACGGCTCCAAGAATTCTCATCACCTAAGCTGTTGATACAAGATGGCTTATTTAAGATGCACGGCGACTGGTGGGAACCTCACTGTAACGTGTATTTATTAGATCACCAATTGGTATCAGCTAGAAGGCGAAGGAGTCGCATTCAATCTTCGATTGATAAGGGTGGATTATAGTTTGAAAACGGCTCGCCAGGATTTTTAGACAATAAGTTTCTCTTATCAATCTTTTCTTTTTCAAGAATATAAAGATCCAGATCCCGCGATTCTTTTTTTACAAACCGGAACAAGGAATAACAAAAATGAGTACGACTCAATTGTACAAACCGTGTACAAAACTTTGGCTTGTTAGTGGCAAGCTAGAAAAAGCAGACTTAGCGAGGTTGCTTGCCTGCCAGTTAGAGTTCGGCTGGAAGCTTGTAAACCAGAAATTCGATCCCATTCCATACTGCGGGCGGGGTCAGACCAGGCTTGAATTTGAATCTTTCCCGCTCCCGGAGGAGGAACCTGACGAGGACTACTACGACTGGGAAGCGGATGCGGAATATTTTGAATACGACGATGACACAAAAGCTAGTTACTGGCACGGTCAACGGATTAGCTGATTCACTCTTAAATCCCTAACCAAAAGGCGATCATAAGCTTCTTGCTGCTCTCGCTCGTTTAGCGCGAGATGGTAAGTTTTGCTGTGGACTGCCAGACTATGCCCCATCTGTTTAGCCGCCAACGACGCATCTAAGCCCAGCCTAACAGCGCGAATCGCCCAAGCGTGGCGCAAATCGTAGGCACGAAAGTTGGCGGGCGATCGCGCAAAAAACTTGCAAACTCTCGCGCCAAAATCTGCGTGTTCTGCACCTGTTACGTTCGGGCGCTTGATATCAGCAAGATTCCATTTTTCAGCCCATTCTGGCCACAGTGGCCAGCACTGCCGATACCCGGTTTTACCTTCGAGCACTTGGGCGATCGGGAACTTCGACATATCGAGATAAAAGGCTTCATGGTCGCGAAGGCCGTAGGCTGCGATAACTCCATAAACCCACTGCCACTGTGGATTCTCAATTCCGTCAAAGCAGTCAGCTATCTCGTCATCTGTTGGCAAGTTCCGGGGCTGAACGCTGGTCGGCGAGTAACTCCCCATCAGAGCGCCAACATTGAGTTCCAACCCTGCGAATTGAGCTAGCTGGCGAAACGCTAAGCAAAATCGGCGACGCTGACGGGTGTTAGGTTTGGTTTTGGTGATCGCTCCTAGCAACGTATCGAGGGCGATCGGTTCACCAGCGGGCAACACCCCAAATGGGCGGGCATAGTCGGTTTTCCATGTGGTGATCGAAACCGTCTGCCGCTTCGATTCTTCAAATTTTTGTATCCAGCTTGCGATCGTCTCAGTATCAGGTTCTTCTTGTTTGATGTACAAACTCCAATCGAAGGCTTTTGAAGCCAGCAACGCTCCAACCTTCCGAGCTTCCTTTTCTGCAAAAGAGACTCCGACAGGGTTCGCGTAAATCCCCAGAGCTATCTGTTGTTGGTAAGGATTCGCTTTCCCGGAGTTGGGTCTTGGTGAAAGTGTCGCTTGCAAGTACAGGCGATCGTGCTTTTGAACAATGGACACCCCAGCCTTCGCCGCTCTTAAGCGGCCGTTCGCCTGATTGAGTCGCCCACGTTCCGCCAAATTTTCCACAGTATTAAATCGGTATTAATTCCTGTACTTGATTGTAGTGGATTGTGTGTGATACACACTTTGTTACAATCTCGAAAGTCCTATCAATCGGTTGTTTTAGAGGTTCATGAATCCATGATAAAAAAGGCGGCACCCAGATTTGAACTGGGGGTGGAGGTTTTGCAGACCTCTGCCTTACCACTTGGCTATGCCGCCGTCACGTCAGAAAATTGACGCTATACGTTGACAATCCCCGCGAAGACAGCGACGGGGATTCTTAAGACTTTCCAGCCTTAATATCCCTATTGTCAGGGTTTCCGGGCGCAATCCTTTTGCCAAAAGTGGCGATCTGCTATCAAGCGTCTTACAACTAGCTCCTCGGTCGTGACTTTCCTCCAGTCCGGGGGTAGGTTTTAACGTCTTTTACTGACGATTTAATCGGTTCAGAACCTTAGTATTGGTTGTGATTAATTATTTTGAGCATCCGTACT
>Ga0105047_10014246_pt1 | contig 12631 bp, 11 predicted proteins | sample MAT04_FD_78384 | JGI IMG/M metagenome (GOLD analysis project Ga0105047, IMG submission 78384) | Freshwater microbial communities from Lake Fryxell liftoff mats and glacier meltwater in Antarctica - MAT-04 (megahit assembly) | ecosystem: Environmental > Aquatic > Freshwater > Ice > Liftoff... | reverse complement strand
TCTAAATTTTACTTACAGTTTTCTTTATATTTTTTGTGACTATAGGATATCCAACAGCGGTGGACGCAGCACTTACTGCCACAAAAAAAATTGCTTGAACACCTACTGGTGCATTAAACGCTATAGAAATTATTGCTGCAATTGCACCTACAGCAAACCATATAAACAAGAAAGCACTGGTCGCAATATCAACAGCTAGTGCCCCTAATGCTACAATTATCCAAAATATCATTGGCGTCCATTCCATATTCTATTCCCCTTTCTAGAATCAATTAATATAATTTATAAGTCTTGGCAAATTACCAATCCCTACTTTAAGTATATATCTTTTTTACATAATATAATACAATTTTATTCTGATAATATCACCGAGGGGATTTTTTGTATTATTATTTTAATTTCTAAAATTATCAGAATAATTAGATAATAATTAGATAAAAGATTATTTGTTTATTTCTGTTTTAGCATATCATTTATTAATTAGAAATCAGAGTATAAATCTGCATTTTCACTAAGACTTTCCAGTGAAGAATACTTAGTAACTAATTCTTGCACGTTCACTTCTTTACTTTCTATGAAGCAAGCAAAATCTATATAACCTGAACTAACCTTTAACTCAGCTAACTCCAAAAGAAACTCAGCCATTTTTTTTGCAGCAATTTCTCCAAAAACTTTTCCAAACTTTGCACCACCTGATCCTACTTTTCCATTAAAAGATATAGAATATACAGGAACCAATCCATAATCCGTACGCTTATTTTTCCCAACAAATCCAATAAGTCCCTTTTGAGGTTGTGCACAGGAATTATGGCATCCTGATATTAATATTCTTGGTAGTGCACTCTTTATATCAATGGATGTATATTCAAAGGCTTCAATTATATTATTAAAGAGACCTTGAGAATTAATTGAAATTGAATATCTTGTCTTGTTGTAAACCGTATTTTAACGCCCTCATATTTCTTAGCTATTTTACTTATATCATTTAATTGTTTAAGATTTGTAACTCCACCAAGAATCCTGGCTCTAACCATATACGTATCCGTCAAACTTTCTTTATAAATTCCCATAGTTGAAGTGTATGGTTTTAAACTTTCTAATTTACCTTCTTTGTATTGTATTAATTTATTTTTAAACTCTTCAATGCTAGTTAACATTTCTTTTGTAATTGTTATCATATTAACCCCCTTTCAATCTTGTCTATCTATGATTTAAAAACTAAAAAGATTATTAAGCAGAGTAAAACTGAATAAGTTGTAAAAAAACCGGCTAAGATAAATAATGCCCACATTAGCCAGTTTTTATCATTATATCATAAATAATCATTAACCGTTCCCTACTAATAAAGCTAATATAATGATATACTTTTAGTGAATATTTGTTATATAAAGTGAATTTTACATATACTATATTGAAAAACAAAAGAAAGGTCGTGAATTAGTTTGGAAACTTCTTTTATAAAGGTATCTGCTGCTTGTCCAATTGTAAATGTGGCAGATATAGAATTCAACTTAATTAATATAAAAAGCTGTATTGAAGAGGCTTTAGATGAAAAATCAAAATTCATAGTTTTCCCAGAACTTTGCATAACAGCTTACACCTGTGCTGATTTATTTTTACAACAAGAGCTAATCGAAAAGTCTGAAAATGCAATTAACTCTCTATGTGAGTTTTCTAAAAACAAAGATATATTAATTGCTGTAGGGTCTCCATTATTTTTTAATAATTGTCTATATAATTGTGCTTATGTAATATTTAATGGCAAACTTTTAGGAATCGTACCAAAAAGCTATATTCCAAATTACTCTGAATTTTATGAAAAAAGATGGTTTACTGAAGGTCTTGGAATAATAAGCAAAACTGTAAATCTTTCTTTTGCTAAGAGTATCCCCTTTGGTACTAATTTATTATTCACCTACAAAGACATTAAATTCGGTTTTGAAATTTGCGAGGATCTTTGGGTAACTATTCCTCCAAGCAGCTATTTAGCTCTTCAAGGTGCAAATATAATTTCTAATCTTTCTGCTTCTAATGAACTCGTTAGCAAAGCTGATTACAGAAAATCCTTAGTTTCATCTCAGAGTGCAAGATGTATGTGTTCTTATTTATATGCATCCTCCGGTGTTTTTGAGTCCTCTACAGATTTGCTTTTCAGCGGCCATCTTTTGATAAGTGAAAATGGGATATTATTAAAAGAAAATAATAGATTTCAAAGAGAAAATGAAATTATCACTTCCATTATTGATATAGATAAATTAAAAAGTGAAAGATTAAAAAATACTAGTTTTAGAAATAGTACTTCTATATGTCCTTTTGAAGTTTACGAAATTCCTTTTGAATATTCAAGTACAGATTTTGGAACTTTTGATAGAATTATCGATAGGCATCCTTTTGTTCCATCTAATCAATACTTGCGTGAAATACGTTGCAAGGAAATTTTTAATATTCAATCCTCTGCACTAGCTAAAAGATTCTCTTATACTGGTCTTAGCAAGGCTATAGTTGGAATCTCTGGTGGTCTTGATTCAACCTTAGCACTATTAGTTATAGTTAAAACCTTTGACCTACTAAAGTTGCCGAGAAAAAATATTATTACTATTACTATGCCTGGTTTTGGAACTACAGATAGAACCTACAGGAATGCAATAGATTTATGTAAACATTTAGGTACAGAATTTAGAGAAATTAATATAGTAGACGCTTGTTTGCAGCATTTCAAAGACATAAATCATCCAGTGGAAAAACATGATGTTACCTATGAAAATGTTCAAGCAAGAGAAAGAACACAAATTCTTATGGATATTTCTAATAAAGAAGGTGGACTATTAATAGGAACAGGAGATTTATCTGAACTTGCTTTGGGTTGGTGTACATATAATGGAGACCATATGTCTATGTATTCTGTAAACTGCTCAATTCCTAAGACTTTGGTTAAATATTTAGTTAAATATGTATCAGATAAAGAAGCCTCAAAAGAAGTTACCGCTATACTTTTGGATATCCTTGATACTCCTATAAGTCCGGAACTTCTACCTAAAGATAAGAACGGTAAAATTGCTCAAAAAACTGAAGACATAGTAGGTCCATATGAACTACATGACTTTTTCCTATATTATTTTATGAAGCAAGGAACGACCACTAGCAAAATATTATTTTTAGCTAAAGAAGCCTTCAAATCTGATTACTGTGAAGAAGAAATTAGTAAATGGTTAGATAAATTTATAAGAAGATTCTTTACTCAACAATTTAAACGTTCAGCTCTGCCTGATGGTCCAAAAGTTGGAACTATAAGTGTATCCCCAAGAGGAGATCTTAGAATGCCTTCTGATGCTAGTTTTAATTCTTTCCTTTAGAAACAACTTAAGCACATAACAATTATCTTTTGTTATGTGCTTAAATTGTTTGTTTGAGTCTATAAGGGACATTTAAGTAAATAACAAGCCAGTATACTAAAAATATATTTGAGTGATAGCGAGTTTATATTCTTCAGCAAATTAAGTAAAAATAAATTTAGGAGTTCTTAGAGAAGCGACTGCATTAGTAGTAATACATATCTTTTTCATTATTTTATTTATAAATATCTACAATTAATCCGGCAATTTCTTCTATGGTGTTTGCTACGTCAATATTTTGTTTTTCTTGGTATAATAACATTTGTGTAAGTTCCTCTAGTTTTAAATCCACAGTATCGACGGTTATAAAATATTGTGTTTGCCAAAAGCTAATATCCTTTTTAACCTCATACATGTGTTTTAAAACAGAATCCAAGTATTCTTTAATTAAATTTTTGTATGCCCGCACATCTGAAAAGCATTTTGTAATACTCAGCCTATTCCCTTTCTTTTTTATGTCATCCATCATATCCCTCAGCTGTTCTTCTGATTTTTGCTGCCTAGCAAAGTTAAAATTTTGCGAAAATTCTTTTTTACTAGATGCAGTTTTCTTATCTGATATTACAGACGCATTTCTTCTAGCTCTTGATATTTCCATAATGTTTTTCACCCCCTAGTTTATCTATATTTATTTTATTAATAATTTCATATAATTTTTTTTGTTATATATATTATATCGAACTTTGTGCAAAAAAATATACACAATAAGAAATTAATTCTAACCACAATAAGAAATTAATTCTAGCCACAAACAAAAAATTAACTCTATTTGTTATAAATTTGCCATTTTTTTTTTATTTTAGTATAATAATATGGTAAATATTCTGAATTATATATTGTTATTATGGATTTCTATTTCAATTTATGGAAAAACCCTTTATTTCTATTCATATAACTAAAAAATTTATTCTTAGGGGTGAGCAAATGAAAAAAATATTAAATATGTTTTGGACTTTCTTTAAAATAGGAGCTTTTACATTTGGTGGAGGTTATGCCATGATACCTCTCATTGAAATTGAGGTTGTCGGTAAAAAAAAGTGGCTATCTAAGGAAGATTTCTTAGATATAATTGTTATTTCTCAAACTTTTCCTGGAGCCTTAGCTGTTAATAGTAGTATCTTTATTGGCTATAGAATTGGCGGACTACTTGGCGCTATCATTGGGCTTCTAGGCGTAATTTTGCCTTCTTTTTTTATAATACTATTGATTGCAGTTTTTTTTATGAAATTTAGGGATTATTATTATGTGGATTTGATTTTCAAAGGTATCTCTGCTGCAGTTCCAATGCTTATACTAATAGCTGTAGTAAGTTTGTCTAAATCTTTAAAGAAAACCTATGCAAATCTTATAATAATTTTAATTTCCATGGGGAGCATATTATTTTTAAATGTACACCCAGTTATAGTTATACTTTTATCTGGCTTATACGGAGTAATATTTCTCGGAAAGAAGGTGGCTTAAATGTCATTACTAATTAAAGTTTTCCTATCCTTCTTAAAAATAGGTGCCTTTAGCTTTGGTGGTGGCTATGCTATGCTTCCACTTATCCAAAGAGAAATTGTTGAAAGCAATAATTGGATTACCTATAAAGAGTTTGTTGATATTATCGGTATATCACAAATGACTCCAGGTCCTATCGCCATAAATTCCGCTACTTTTGTAGGCTTCAATGTATCTGGCGTATTAGGCAGTATTTGTGCAACTCTAGGTGTAATTTCCTTTTCTTTTATCTTAGTTTCCATAGCTAATCACTATATTGTAAAATTTAAAGAATCCTATATAATGAAAGCTGCACTAGCAGGTATGAGGCCTGCACTAATTGGTCTTATAATTTCAGTATTCTTATCCCTTGGAAGAGAATCTTATAAAGATATTAAAAGTGTAATAATTGGAATTATAATCCTAGGACTATTATTTACTAATAAACTTCACCCAATATTAATAATAGTTATTTCAGGAATATTAGGCATTATATTTTATGGCTTAATACTTATTTAAATCAATAAATTATTATGTTTTAATTACCATATATGCTTATTGTTTCATACTTGATGTGATGATATAATAATTTTGTTTTTTAATAAATATAACTCTAATAACAAATACTAAAAGACGAGGTGATATTCATGTTTTTCAACAAACCTATTGAGGAAGTTTTAAAAGAATTAGAATCCAACCCAATAACCGGACTTTCTAAGGAAGAAGCACAATTAAAAATAGAAAAATTCGGACTAAATCAATTAGTAACTAAAAAACCAAAAACACTAATAGCCATGTTTTTGGCCCAACTAAATGATATTTTAATTTATATTTTACTTGCAGCTGCTGTGATTTCAGCCCTACTTGGAGAAACAAGTGACGCAATTATAATTGCTCTTGTAATCTTAATTAACGCTACAGTAGGAATTATTCAAGAATCAAAAGCAGAAAAAGCTCTTGATGCACTAAAAAAATTATCTACACCAAATGCTGTAGTTAAAAGAGATGGAGAGTTAAAAGAAATTCCATCAGAAGAAGTTGTGCCTGGAGATATTATTGTTATTGATGCTGGAAGATATGTTCCCTGCGATTTAAGACTAATTGAAGCTTCAAATTTAAAAATTGAAGAATCTACACTTACAGGAGAGTCTGTGCCAGTTGATAAAGATGCAACACTGGTCTTAACAAGTGAAGATGTACCACTTGGTGATCAAAGAAATATGCTGTTCATGTCCACCTTGGCAACCTATGGTAGAGGAGTGGGCATAGCTGTATCTACTGGAATGAACACTCAAATAGGTAAAATCGCTAAAATGTTAGATGAAAAAGTAGACGACGAGACGCCCCTACAAAAGAAACTAGCTGAGCTTGGTAAGTACCTTGGAATAGGTGCCCTATTTATATGTGCTCTTATGTTTATAGTTGGAGTTCTTCAAAAAAGAGATGTTTTTGAAATGCTACTTGTTTCTATAAGTTTAGCTGTCGCAGCCATACCTGAAGGTCTCCCTGCTATAGTAACTATAGTACTTGCTATGGGCGTTCAAAAGATGATAAAGGAGAATGCTATTGTAAGGAAATTACCTGCTGTTGAGACTTTAGGTTCAGTAAATATTATATGTTCAGACAAGACAGGAACCTTAACTCAAAATAAAATGACTGTAACAAAATTCTATGCAGATGGACAATTAGGAAATATAGATAGTCTAAACATTAATCACAATGAGCATAAACTCCTTTTAGAAAATCTTGTTTTATGCAATGATGCTACTTACTCTGAAAACTCAAAAACTGGTGACCCCACCGAAATTGCACTATTAGTAGCTGGGATAAACTATAATATATTTAAAGATGACTTAGAAAAAAAGCATAAAAGAATTGATGAAATCCCATTTGATTCGGATAGAAAATTAATGACTACTGTAAATAAATATGACAATGAATATTATGTACTTACAAAAGGTGCTATTGATAATCTATTAAATCTTTGTACAAAGGCCTATTTTAAAGGTAATATAGTGGAAATAACACCTGATATTAAAAAAGAAATATTAACTGCGGCAAATAATATGTCTGACGATGCTCTAAGAGTTCTAGGTGCAGCTTATAAAATTCTTCCTACCTCTCATATAGAGATTGATTGTTTAGAAAATGATTTAATACTTATTGGACTTGTAGGTATGATAGATCCTCCAAGGCTTGAGGTAAAGGATTCTATTTCTATATGTAGAAATTCAGGAATAAAAACTGTAATGATAACTGGTGACCATCAAAATACAGCTTTTGCTATAGCCAAAGAACTTAATATTACTAATGATTCTTCCCAGGTTATATCGGGCACAGAGCTTGATAAAATGTCTGATGAAGAACTAAATAATAGAATTGAAAGCATAAGGGTATTCGCAAGAGTCTCCCCAGAACATAAGGTGAAGATTGTACGTGCTCTTAAAGAAAAAGGAAACATTGTATCGATGACCGGTGACGGAGTAAATGATGCACCTTCTCTTAAAATGGCAGACATAGGTGTAGCAATGGGAATAACAGGTACTGATGTTGCTAAAGGTGCTGCTGACATGATACTCGTTGACGATAACTTTTCAACTATTGTTGGTGCTATAAAGGAAGGAAGAAATATCTTCACAAATATCAAGAAAACCATAATATTTCTTCTTTCTTGTAATATAGGAGAAATTATAGCGCTATTTCTTGCCATACTATTAGGTTGGGCAACGCCGCTTAGACCTATCCATATATTGTGGATTAACTTAATCACAGATACACTGCCAGCTTTAGCTTTAGGTGTAGATCCTGGTGATCCTGATGTAATGAAATATAAACCCCGTAACCCAAAAGATAGTTTGTTTAAAGGTGAATCCTTAAATTTGCTTCTTAACGGCTTGTTAATTGGTATAATAACCTTAATAGCATTTATAATAGGTGCAAAATATTATAGTGGAACAACTAATTTATTCCCACTATTCCCTGAAAACCTTTCAGAAGATGCTTTAAAACATGCACAAACTATGGCCTTTGTAGTACTTAGTGTCTCTCAACTAGTGCATTCACTAAATATGAGAAATAGTAAAAAGTCCATATTCAAAATAGGTTTATTTTCAAACAAATATTTAATTGGAGCTATAGTTTTTGGTATACTGCTACAAGATTTTATAATAACAATACCAGTTTTAGCAAATGCTTTTAGTGTACATTCATTAAGCCTAATGGATTGGGGTTTTGTAATTGTTCTATCCCTTATGCCTTTACTCTTTAATGAAATCATAAAAATATTTAAAAGAGGTTTATCTAAAGTTTAATGAAAATAATAAAAGTCTGATGATTTAATTCATCAGACTTTTGTTATTTGATCAATATAGAATTATTTTAATTTAGTTCCTTCTTCATCTTGAAAAATTAGGTCACTTTTCATAAGTCCACCCAATGCTCTTTTAAAGGCGTTTTTACTAGTTTTAAATACTTTTTTTATATCATCTGGCGAACTTTTATCATTGTATGACATAGACCCATTCGAGCTTTTTAAATATTCTAATATTTGCTCTTCAACTACATCTCTTTCTTCTAATCTAGGTTTTCTTACTGTTAGGTCCATTTTACCATCTTCATAATATTTTTTTACTCTTACACTTAATCTATCACCAGGTGTTACAGTCATATAATTCTCATTTCTTAGAATAACACCTCTATAAATATCATCAATAGCTATCATTACCGTACCATTAGTCTGTATTCCATATACTGTACCTTCCACTTCATCATCAATATCATATGAGTCTGTTTCATATAAATATTTATCAACAAATGTAGTAGCAGCAATTCTTCCTGTCTTATCTAAATATATATAAAAAAGATATTTTCTGCCTGTTTCTAATTTGTAATTTTCCTCCTTAAAAGGTACCAATACATCTCTTTCTAGACCAATTTCTACGAAACTTCCTATTGTAGTCATATCAATTACCTTAAGATAAGCTAAATCGCCAACCTTTGCAAGTGGTTTTTTTAAAGTTGCAATTAATCTATCACTTGAGTCTCTATATATAAAGGCTTCGACTTCCTCATCAATGGCAAGCGCTCTACCTAATGTACTTTTCATTGGAAGCAGTATGTCATCACTAGTGTTTTCTGTCCCAGCGCCTAAATAGTACCCAAATTCTGCTCTTCTAACTACTTTTAAATTATTTAAATCTCCTATGTTTATCATTTTACAATCTCCTACCTTTTATTTATACTTTTGACCAGTCTATATATTTGTTAAGTTTATCAACAAATTGGGCCAAATATTTTTCTTCAAGTTGTGTAAACCTTCCTATCTCTGGACTATCTAAATCCAAAACTCCATAAACTATATCGTCTTTTATTATAGGTATAACAATTTCCGAATTTGTTGCATAATCGCAAGCAATATGCCCTGGAAATTCATTCACATTTTCTATACGCTGAATTTTTTTTGTAGCAACTGCCCTTCCACATACACCACTACCTATTTCTACTCTGTTGCAAGCTGGAAGGCCCTGGAACATTCCAAGTACCAATGAATTACCTCTTAATATGTAAAACCCTGCCCAATTTAATCTATCCATAACCGCCTTTATGATTGCTGTGGCATTTGATAAATTTGCTAGGTCATTTTTTTCTGAGCTGAGCTGTCCTTCTAAAAGAATAAGCATATATTTATATTTTTGCTCATTTGTCATCTTTTCTATTCCATTTAATTTTATAATTTTTCTCACCCCTCAAAAAAATAACTTTATACCTTCTATTGTAGTTATAAACCCATGAAAATAAAAGCTATTTCAAAAAATATTTATTTGAAAGCTCTACATAGTGTTCCGCGGATTTTTTTAAACTTTCTTTTTCTTCTATAGTTAGTTCGCGAATTACCTTTGCCGGTACTCCCATACAAAGAACACCAGAAGGTATTTTTTTCCCTTGAGTAACTAAGCTACCAGCACCAATTATAGTATATTCTCCTATTTCAGCTCCATTTAGTATAGTGCTTCCCATACCAATTAAAGTATAACTTGAAATTTTACAACCATGTATTACAGCATTATGTCCTATAGTTACATAATCTCCAATATTAACCGAATAATCATCATCATTATGCACCGTGCAATTATCTTGAATATTTGTATACTCACCTATAGAAATATAATCCATATCACCTCTTAATACAGTTCCAAACCAAATGTTACTGTACTCGCCTATCGATACATTCCCTATAATGTCTGCACTGCTTGCAATAAAAGAATGTTTGTGTACTTTGGGCATTTTTCCATCAAATTGATACATCATAAGTTTCTCTTCACCTCTTCCAACATAATAGTAATAATATACTAGTGTTATATAATATAATAATAAAATTATTTTTATACAAAATAATAATAATAATATGTTTATTATACTACACCATTGTATAAATCGGCCTATTATTCGTCACATTATTCACAATACTATTGTACAATATTTTATATTGATTTTTATACGTTTCCATTATATAATACCATATATAGTTGTGAATTGTTTTGTGCTTACTACATATTGTATGTTATACTGTTTCAGCATACAATATCAAGCTAATAATTATGAAAAACTTCACTGTGTAGTAATAGCACCACATAGAAAAATAATTTATATTTAATCTTAATATAAGCAAAATAATAGGAGGTGAATATACTAGCTTTTATAAGCTAGTATTACTTATGGCAGAGATAAAAAACTTAATTAAAAGGTTTTATACAAAAGATTTAGAAAAAGATAAAAACATTACGGTTTTTGATTTGTTTCAGTGGAAAAAGGTAGATGTTTTTCTAAAAGACCATAAAACTAATAAAGTACTTTTAGATATGAAGGATTTAGAATTTCCAGAGGATTACTCCCAAAATTCTTGTGATATTATTGCTTCAAAATATTTTAGAAAATCGGGTGTTCCTAATAAGCAAGGCTATGAAAACAGTATGAAAATGGTAGCTCATAGGCTTGTTAATTTTTGGTGTGAATCCTTAATTGATGAGACAATTATTAAGACTCAAGAGGAAAAAATCATTCTTTATGATGAATTAGTATATACTTTTTTAAATCAAATGTTTGCTCCAAATTCTCCTCAATGGTTTAATACAGGACTTAACCTATCTTATGGAATAAAAGGTGGATCCTTAGATAGTTTTTATTATGATGAGAAAGAGAAAAAAATTGTTAAAAGCGAAGATGCCTATACACGGACCCAAGCTTCAGCTTGTTTCATTCTATCAATCCAAGATAAACTGCTTGGAAAACACTCAATATCTGAGCAATATGTAACTGAAACGAAGTTGTTTAAAGGCGGCTCTGGTACCGGAACTAATTTTTCTAACATAAGGGCTTGTGGTGAAAAATTATCTAGTGGCGGTGTTTCTTCAGGTCTAATGAGCTTTTTAAAAGGCCTTGATAGAAATGCAGGAGCAATAAAATCTGGTGGAACTACAAGGCGTGCTGCTAAGATGTTATGCCTTGATATTGACCATCCTGAAATAATGGAGTTTATGACTTGGAAAGCTAAAGAAGAAGATAAGGTACGTGCACTCACTAAGATGGGTTATGATGGTAGTTTTGAAGGAGAGTCTTATGAAACTGTTTCAGGTCAAAATGGAAACAACTCTATAAGATTCTCAGATGAGTTCATGATGAAAGTGGACAATCTTTCAAAAAATCCTAAACAAACTATTAAACTTAAAGGAAGAGCCGATAGCTCAGTTAATAAAGATATAAATGTTAAAGAATTATGGGATACCTTTAACAAATCTGCTTGGCTATGTGCTGACCCAGCTCCTCAGTTTGATGATACTTTTAATGCGTGGCACACTTGCCCTGCCGGAGAAGACGGGGTAGTTAATGCTAAATACAATAGAATTAATTCGACTAATCCTTGTGGAGAATATGCATTTTTAGATGATACTTCTTGTAATTTAGCATCTATTAATATTTATAAATTTTATGATAATGAAACCAAGAAAATAGATATAGAGGGATATGTCCATTTAATAGGACTTACTCAATTGGTTCTTGAAGCTTCAATACATTGGGGGCAGTTTCCAACTGAAGATATAGCAAGAAAAACTTATTTATTTAGAAGCACAGGACTTGGAATTTCAAACTTATCTTCTTTATTAATGGTAATGGGCTATGCCTATGATTCAGAAGATGCTAGAAATTTGGCTTCTTCACTATCTGGAATAATGACTGGGCAATCTTATTATGTTTCATCAATACTAGCAAAAGAACTTGCTCCATTTGAAAAATATGAAATTAACAAAACATACATGCAACTAGTTATAAGAAATCATGCGAGAGCTGCTGGAACTCTAAATAATGAATATGAAAATTTAAATTACGAGCCTATCGAAGTTGATCACAATATTTTAACAAAAAACTCTTTAGGGTATATAAGTGAAACCTTAAAAAGCTGTTGGACAAAAGCATTAAATAGTGGTGAGAAACATGGCTTTAGAAACTCTCAAGTTACGGTTATAGCTCCTACTGGTACTATTTCCTTTGCTATGGATTGCGGTGCAACCTCTATAGAACCATATTTTAGCCACTTTATTTATAAAAAATTATCAGGTGGCGGTTATATGACTATGGTTAATCCTGTAATTAAAGATTCCTTAACTAACCTAGGATATTCAGAAATTGAAACAAATGATATTCTTGATTATATTCTAAGAAAAGAAAAAGTTAATGAAAATGGTTTTGAATACGAAAAACTTATT
>Ga0105047_10014244_pt1 | contig 12634 bp, 13 predicted proteins | sample MAT04_FD_78384 | JGI IMG/M metagenome (GOLD analysis project Ga0105047, IMG submission 78384) | Freshwater microbial communities from Lake Fryxell liftoff mats and glacier meltwater in Antarctica - MAT-04 (megahit assembly) | ecosystem: Environmental > Aquatic > Freshwater > Ice > Liftoff... | reverse complement strand
ATCTGAGCGAAATCCTATCCTACGACTTAAATCAGATGCTAAAATACCAAACAAGTTTACGAAATGGAATAATTAGAGTGCACGGCTGCTGTGGAGTCTATGCGGTGGCGGGAACTGCTGATTCCAGTCTAGCTATTTTTCGTGGACTTGATTGTCAGATTGCCGCCGGGGAGCACGTGGCATTTGTTGGTTTATCGGGCTCGGGAAAATCAACGCTTTTAAAACTGTTGCTGGGATTTTATTTTCCGCAGCAAGGTCAGATTACAATTAATGGCACGCCTCTCAAGAATATAAATGTTATGCATTTTCGATCCAATATTGGAGTAGTTCTTCAAGATGGGCAGTTAATGAATGGCACAATACTTGAAAACATCATAGGTCATTCTACTGCAACTGAAGAGGAAGCCTGGAGAATTTTATCTGAATTAAGTCTTGACGGATTTGTTGCCGCATTACCAATGGGGATACATACAATGGTTGCTCAGCATATGGGGCTTTTATCTGGCGGCCAAAAACAAGTGCTGTTGATAGCCAGGGCTTTGGCAGGAAACCCCAAATTGTTGATACTGGATGAGGCAACCAATTCGCTGGACAATGCTGTACAGGAACTCATTACTAATCGCATCAATCAGTTAGATATGACACGAATTACTATTGCACATCGCTTATCAACGATAAGACATGCAGATAAGATTTTTGTGTTGCACGAAGGGGTAATTACTCAAGCGGGAACTTACCAGGAACTGATCAGTCAGGATGGTTTATTTTACCATTTAGTCAAGAGCCAAAAGAGTCATTTTCATTAATTTTTGATATTAAATCCCCTGAACAGGGATTTTTTTGCTATACTGTGCGTTAGCAACAACGTCCAAACCGTATTTGTATGGATCATAACGATTTATTTTTGCCAATAGCAGCAATTTAATACTCGTGAAAAATAAAATTCGTGCATAATGCTGTTTATTTTGTTATTATACTGAGCAAATTTTATATTAATTAAACGCTCTCAGCGTTATGCTTTATCAATTGGAACCCTTATGACACAAGAACTAGCAAGCTTCGCAGCCCTTGATTTATCTGATGTATTACTGAAGGCACTTGCGGACATGAATTATGAAACTCCTTCTCCCGTACAGGTGCAAACGATCCCTTGCCTGTTAAAAGGGCAGGATGTTATCGCTCAGGCACAGACCGGTACCGGTAAAACGGCAGCGTTTGCATTGCCTATTCTTCAACGTTTAAACCCTAAATCACAGGCTACGCAAGCGCTTATTCTTGCGCCAACACGTGAATTGGCAATCCAGGTTGCTGAACAATTTGAAAAACTGTCCAACCATCAAAAAGGCACATCGGTGTCTGTTTTATGTGGTGGTCAGGATTATAGCCGACAATTAAAGCAGTTGCGTGATGGTGCGCAAGTTGTAGTTGGTACGCCCGGACGTATTCTCGATCATATCGATCGCGGCACTTTAAAACTTGATAATCTTGTAACGTTTATATTGGATGAAGCAGATGAAATGTTGCGTATGGGCTTCATCGAAGATGTTGAGCTTATTTTATCAAAATTACCTGCTGAAAAACAAATTGCTTTGTTTTCTGCAACTATGCCTTACCGTATTCGCCAGATTGCCAATAGCTATCTGACTGATCCGGTTTCAATTGAAATTCACTCAGAAACGGCAACGGTTAAAAGTGTTGAACAACGCTTTTTATTCGCTACACCACCACAAAAACCTGATGCGTTAATCAGAGTATTGGCGGTAGAAGACTATCAGGGCGTCATTGTATTTACCCGTACAAAAAGCAGCACCGAAGAAGTTGCTGAAATTTTACAGCATCAAGGTTTGCGCGCTATGGCGATTCATGGCGATATCACCCAGGCATTGAGAGAGCGTATTATTGCCCAGTTCCGACAAGGTGCTATTGATATTCTGGTCGCAACTGATGTTGCTGCTCGTGGATTGGATGTTGAGCGTGTAACACACGTTATTAACTATGATGTGCCACATGATTGTGAAACGTATGTGCATCGTATTGGTCGTACTGGCCGTGCTGGACGAAGCGGTGTAACAATTCTGTTTATTACACCCCGTGAGTCACGTATTTTAAGTACAATTGAGCGTCACACACGTCAACGCATTGAAAAAATTGTTGTACCTAACGATTATATGATTCAGCAAGCAAGACAACAGCGTTTTATGACTAATATTACTGAACGTGTTGCTCATGCTAATCTGCCTGCATATCGCAAAATTATTGATGATTTCCTGGAGAAAAATCCAGAAATTTCAGCAACTGATGTAGCTGCGATCGTAACGTTGTTATTGCATAAAGATAAATCATGGGATGTTGAAACCGAAATGCCTAAATCTGCTCGTCCTGTTAAAGAGGGGCGTGTACGGGATGGCGGTGATTTTAAAGGCGGTAAAGGATTCTCTTCTGATCGTAATCGTGGCGATAAAAAAGGATTCCGCGATGAAGCACCACGTGGCAAAAGCAGTTTTCGCGGTGATGATGCGCAACAAGAGTTATTCCGTATCGATATCGGCCGTGTGCATGGCGTGAAGCCAGGCAATATTGTTGGTGCTATAGCCAATGAAGCAGGTCTACAAAGCCGTCAAATCACAGCTTTGAAAATTAATGATGACCATTCAACGGTTAAACTGCCAAAAGGCATGCCAAAAGAAGCGTTTCAAAATTTAAGTCGCGCATGGGTATGCGGTCGACAACTGAAATTGACTTCACTGGATTCTATATAATTATTTAAAGCAGGGGGGTGGGTAAAGGATCGAAGTGTGCCCACTCCTCAATAAGCTGTACCTTTTCCCCCCTATCTTCTTGCTTTATATAATTTTCTTGTCACCTATAGATGATCTGTGTAAGTATAAAAAACAACTATTTTGGATATAATCATCGAGAAGAAGCGCTTTCCTGCGCCAGTCTGTTTAATTAAAATTGATTGTTTTCTGTTCTTTATTTATAATTGGTGAGTTTTTTTGTATATATTTTGACTAAGGCATCACATGAATTTGTTATTAACACTATCTTCTTTATTTTTTTCTGCAGCAATATTTGCAGCGCCCTTAACTAATATTGTTGTTTTTGGTGACAGCTTGTCTGATAACGGTAACTTGTATGAGTATATGCAACACAGACTCCCACAGTCTCCTCCTTATTTCGCAGGTCGTTTTAGTAATGGTCCTGTATGGGTCGAGGAATTAGCCGAATCTTATTATCCTGGTAATGGAGCTGCTCATTTACTGGATTATGCGTTTGGGGGAGCAGGTATTTCTGTTGATGACAGCAGTGACGATTCATTATTTACTTTAAAGCATGAAGTTGAAGCATATTTATTGGCTCATAACGAAAAAGCGGATTCGCAAAGTTTATTTATTATCTGGATAGGTGCCAATAATTATCTTGCAATTCCAGATAATGGCGATGTAGTTGTTACCAAAGTCAATGAAGCGATTACAAAGGAAATGGAGAAATTAGCCAACGCAGGTGCGCAGCATATTATGGTTTTAAATTTGCCCGATTTGGGTCGCTCACCAGCAGCTGATGAATTCGATGCCGCGGCAGTTTTATCATCACTAGCTAATATGCATAACAGTGCGCTAAATCAGGCAGTCAAAAATCTTGAAAATAAGTATCCTGAAGTTAACTGGTATTATTTTGATGTAAACGATACGTTTAACAAAATCATGGATAAACCAGAAGAGTTTGGTTTTAATAATATTACGGGTACATGTAATGAAGTTTCGATAGACAAGCCATCGCACAATACCGTGTTGCGAATGTCCATAAAACTTAAAGAGGGTGAGATACCAAAAACATGTGACGGGTATCTCTTTTTCGATATGGTTCACCCAACAAATCCCGCGCACAAACTGCTCAGTGCAAAGGCTAAAAGCATATTGGATGAAGCAGGAGTTGAGTTTAAATAAATGGGACTGACGTGGTTATTGAACGCCTGATTGATCGTAGCCCGTATTAGCGTAGAGTAATACGGGAACATCGGTATTACGCACAAAATTCCCGTATTACTCTACGCTAATACGGGCTACGCGTTCTTGTCAAAATACAGGTATTAATCATTTTCCAGTAATCGGTCAGTTGCATCTTTTTTCATCAATATAATACTGATACGGCGATTATTAGGATTCAAGGGATTGGTTTTATCCAATAATACTGTTGAAGCATAACCCGTTACTCTTACTATCTTGTCTTCCGACATACCGGCTTTAATCAAAGCACGACGAGCAGCGTTAGCGCGTTGGGTAGATAATTCCCAGTTTGATTGTTCCATATCATCGGGATTGAAATAGGGATTGGCATCCGTATGGCCTTGAATAGTTATTTTATTATTTGGCATTTTTTGCATTAACTGGGAAATTTTAGCTAAGAGTAGCTCCATGTCAGGATCCATTTTATCGCTGCCAAGACTAAACATGGGACGTTTTTTATTATCAATTAATTGAACACGCAACCCTTCGGAAGTGACGTCCATGAGCATCCGGTCTTTTAGTTCTGACAGACCAGGATCCTGTGCGACACTCATCATAATATTCGCTTTCAGTTCATTGAGTTGCTTCATTTCTTCATCTTTACTGGCAGGTTTGGTGACTTCACTGATTTCTTTTTTTTCTACAACTATGGAGTTGTTTTTAGTGACTTGACCATCTATTTTCCTGGCATCTTCACCGCCGCCTTTTACGTTTACTGTTCGGGTGCCAGTGCTTTCGCCAGAAATGAGTGATATACGTAGCGGTTGTTTGAAATAATCTGATATACCTTGTTTTTGAGCTGTATTGAGCGAAGCAAGAAGCCACATCAAAAGAAAAAAAGCCATCATTGCTGTTACAAAGTCTGCATAGGCAATTTTCCAGGAACCGCCGTGATGGCCATGCGCCTGTTTTTTAATTTTTTTGATAATAATAGGCTGAGAATCTTTATCACTGCTTCCGGACATAATTTAGCCCTTAACTGTTTTAATTTCTTCATTAAGCTCATTAAAACTGGGTCTTGATGCTGAAAACAATACCTTACGGCCAAATTCAGTGGAGATAATTGGCGGGTTATTATGTAAGCTGGCTAATATAATTACCTTGATAGCGTTCAGCAGAATTTGTGTTTCCGAGGCACGCTGCTCCATAATTAATGCCAGTGGGCCAATAAAGCCATATCCAAGCAAAATACCTAAAAATGTCCCTACCAATGCCCGTGCAACTAATATACCGAGTTCTGAAGGGGGTAATGTGATTGATTCCATCGTATGCACAACACCTAATACAGCTGCGACGATACCAAAAGCAGGCATACCATCTGCTAATTTGGTGACAGCATTTGCCGGTCCCATTTCTTCGTGATGGTGTGTTTCAATTTCATTATCCATCAATGCCTCAAGCTGAAAAGGCTGCATGTTGGAGGTAATAATCAAACGAAAATAATCGCAAATAAAATCAATAATATGATGATTAGCCATTAACCGGGGATAATTATTAAAAATAGCGCTATTAGCTGGTTCATCAACATCAGATTCAAGGGACATTAATCCCTCCTGCCTTGATTTGTTTAAAAGCGCATACATCAAGCCTAACAAATCCATATAAATAACTTTGGGGGATTTATCAGGTTTAAACAGTTTGGGCATAGCTCTTAGAATAGCTTTCAGTGAGTTCATACTATTACCAACTACCAGAGAGCCAATTGCAGCACCAGCAATGATAAGCAGTTCTACCGGTTGGAATATGGCAGCCAGATGACCGCCACCCATGGCAAATCCACCAAATACCGACAAAATAATAATCAAATAGCCTATCAGAATGAGCATTTAATGATTCCTGGTATCCTACTAAATAACATTATAAAATCCTTTATAATTCAACAGGAATTTCATTTCATATAATCATAAATAACCCGACCATAAGGCAAAGTCAAATCAGAAACGATATGAACTGCGCTGACTATACGTTTAATAGGTAACATAGCTACTGGTGCCATGGCATGATGGAACAGCTCAAGTTGAGCAGGTCCCGTCCAGGCACCTTTCACATTAACATCTGATAATTCATACTCCACCAACTCACAAATACGTGTACTCCCGTCAACATGGGGAATAATTTTTAACAAATAACAAGGGGTGATTAACGATGCAGCTATTTTGTTGACATCAAGCGCTTCGTATTTATAACCCATCGTGGCTGTAGCAATACGTTGTGCTCCATAATCAAGTGTGCCGACCAGCGTTTCTTTTTCGACATACAATTCAGGCTGTGCCAATTTTTTAGGGAATCCCCATATTTCGCGTCCACCAGCAATAGGCGGGTGATCATCAAGATACATGGCATGAGAATAACTACCTGCTTTACCTTTAAACGTGACGGGGATAACCTGCCCTGATTCGGTATAATCACCAAATCCAGTTGAGTCTGGCATGCGGATAACTTCAAATTTAACCAGGGGTTCGGTAACTTCGAGAGGGGCAGGAACAATTTCACGCAATAAATCCATGTCTGTTTCATAAGTAATAATCAAATATTCTCGATTTATAAATCGATAGGGTCCTCTGGGATAAGAGGGGCTTGTCAAAGGCATTGCAAAAGCTTGTTTAATTACGTCTGCTTCTTTCATGGATTTGCTCCTGATAAACGTTATTCCATAAACCAGCCGTGACTGACAATTAACGATTGTCCAGTCAACGCATTAGAACTGAATGAAGCGAAAAATAAGGCTGTCTGAGCCACGTCATCTGTAGTGGTAAATTCACCATCGACGGTTTCTTTAAGCATGACATTTTTAATGACCTCAGCTTCACTGATGCCCAGTTCTTTCGCCTGCTCAGGAATTTGTTTATCAACCAAAGGTGTACGGACGAATCCAGGGCAAATAACATTGGCGCGAACGCCGTATTCAGCCCCTTCTTTGGCGACTACTTTACATAATCCAATCAAACCATGTTTGGCCGTAACGTAAGGTGCTTTGAGTTTTGAGGCTTCTTTTGAGTGCACTGAACCCATATAAATGATGCTGCCGCCACGTGGGCTTGCATACATATGGCGAATAGCTGCGCGTGTAGTAAGAAAAGCGCCATCCAGATGAATGGCAAGCATTTTTTTCCAATCAGAAAAGGAAAGTTTTTCGATGGCGTCAATAATTTGAATACCGGCATTACTGACTAAAATATCAATACTGCCAAATTTGTCTGCAACTTCATCAATCCCTTTATTTACCTGCTCTTCATTGGTTACATCCATGGCAACAGCCATTGCAATACCACCGTTTGCCTTAATTTCATCAGCAGCCAGCTGTGCCTGTTCAAGATTAAGATCGGCAATTGCAATTTTCGCTCCTTCCCTGGCGTATACAATTGCAATTTCTTTACCGATCCCACTGGCAGCGCCAGTAACTACCGCTACTTTATCCTTTAAGCGCATTATCAAATTCCCTGTTGATTATTATTTATGATAAGTAATTGTAGGAGTATAGCAATGATTTTGTTTTTTGCCTCAATTTTTATTGAGGCAAAAAAGAGGGTGTTAGCGATTGCAGAAGCGATCAATAGTAGTAATAATGATTACGATACCAATCACGTCTATCCTGCTCCTGACCAATCTGATTACCGATTAAAGCGCCAGCTCCGGCACCAATTACTGTACCTAAAGCGCTACCACCTGAGACAGCGTAACCAATCCCTGCTCCGGCAGCACCACCTGTCGCAGTTCCTACCTGTGTTGAAGTACACGCACCCAGAAACAGAGTAGATGCTCCGACAAACGATAAAACGGTTAATCTTCTATTCATGATAATTTCCTTTTATTAGTTCCCTCAATAAACATATTAGTATAAAAATGCATAATAAGCATAAAAAAAGAGCATTTGCTATAGTTAATCAATCTTGAGAAAAATATTTTCCACCAGTAGTATTGGGGAAAGTGATAAATAAATGGGGTAAGTTATGTTTCGTGGCAGCATGGTTGCTTTGGTAACACCATTCGAAAATGATGAAGTTGACGTTACACGTTTACGGGAATTGGTTGAATTTCATATTACTGAGGGTACACACGCTATTATTGCTGCCGGAACAACCGGTGAGGCAGGTACTTTAAGTCACAGTGAAAAGCAATTGGTGATTAAAATAATAGTGGAGCAAGCCAGGGAACGTATTCCAGTCATTGCTGGAACCGCTGCCAATGCAACTCGTGAATGTATTGAGCTGACTAAGATGGCAATGGAATGTGGTGCGCACGCTGCATTAATTATGACACCAGCTTATATTAAACCGACTCAGGAAGGCTTATATCAACACTATAGTCACATTGCTGCAGCCGTTCCTATTCCCTTGATTCTTTATAATGTTCCTGGCCGCACAGCTTGTGATATGCTACCCGAAACGGTTAATCGCCTTGCTAAAATTTCCAATATTATCGGAATTAAAGAAGCAACAGGGAAAATCAATCGTTTACATGAGATATTGGAGAATTGTCAAGGCAGTATCGACGTTTATAGTGGTGATGACGAAACTGCTGCGCAATGGCTTAACGAGGGCGCAAAGGGAGTGATTTCTGTAACTGCGAACATTGTTCCAAGATTGATGGCAAAGCTTTGTGATACGGCAATGGATCATAACAAAACAGAGTGTTTGCAAATTAATAGACAGCTTGAGCAATTACATAAATTGCTGTTTGTGGAGTCAAATCCCATTCCAGCAAAATGGGCGTTAAGCGAAATGGGTTTAATCAAAAACGAATTACGTTTACCCTTAACACCGTTATCAGAAGCGTATTACCCTGCCTTACGGGAAGTGCTTTATGAACTACAATTAGTAAAATAAAGAGGAAAGTTGTGAAAAAATTTGTCGTAATAGCCGTTTGTGCTGTTTTAATATCAGGATGTTCAAATCGTTATGCAAGTAACGGAGAAAAATTATATCTGGGTAGCCGAAATGGAGTTTCAGTGGTTGTACCACCGCCCCTAACAAACACTAATGTCAGCCATTTTTATGATCTACCGTCTCAGGACAGGAATGCAGAAGTAAATATAGCACCGCCTTCGGTTCCTGAAATTCAGGAAGATCAAGTTTGATAAGGTTTAAAGTATGCCTATAGAATCGGATGAGTTAACTATTATCCAGGAGTTGTCAGCGCGTATTGTCGAAGCACAGCGCACTATACGAATTTTGGATACTATTAAATGGGACGATTCCATAAGAAAAGAGTTTTTTCTGAAAAAAGCCAGAGAATTACCAAAAATTGATAAGGCTTATTATGATAATAAGCCTTTGCCTTTTGTTGATCAGGAAAAACAGGAAGAGTTTCGCATGATCATACGTGATGCTCAAAATCAGCTAGGGCAGTATTCTGCGGTTACGCGATTAATAAAACGGCAGTGCGAAGAATATATTCGTGCTTCACAAATGCTGGCTGCTCGCGGTACACCTGCTTTTAGCGAAATTGCCAAAGAGTTATACGGCAGCCCTGATGATGCATTTTATTCAGGTGGCCCCCGACTGTCTGAAATTGGTAATGTTTTATTTGATGTACTGACTGATCTTGATGTGCAGCTACAATCGGATGCTGATTTAAAACGTTATACACCTTATGAAGCACAACAATTATTACAAGAAAGACTGAGTTTGTTTTTTGATAAGCATCCGGGAAAAGTAACAGTATTGGTCAGCGATGATATGGTTGCAGACGCTTCGGCTGGAGCAGATAATATTAAACTGAGCCAGCATGCCATGTTTAGTGATCGTGATTTAAAATATCTTGAAGTACATGAGGGCTGGGTGCATGTAGGTACAACACTTAACGGAGCCAGCCAACCTTATTGTTTTTTTCTGTCCAAAGGTTCGCCGTCAAGCAGTGTGATTCAGGAAGGATTGGCAGTTATTACCGAAGTAGTGACGTTCTCCTCTTATCCTGGTCGCATTCGAAAAATTACCAACCGCGTTATCGCGTTGGAAAAAGTTCGTCAGGGTGCTGATTTTCTAGATATTTATGGTTATTTTCTTGATTGTGGATTGAGTGAAGATGACAGTTACAATCATACAGTACGCATTTTTCGTGGCAGTACACCCACAGGTGGCGCTTTCACCAAGGATTTAGCCTACGCCAAGGGGTTTCTGCTGATTTATAATTTCTTGCGCTTTGCCATCAGTCAGCGTCGGGTAAATACGATTCCTTTATTATTTACCGGCAAACTGATTTTGGATGATTTGCCATTATTGAGTGAGTTAAGGGAGAGTGAATTATTAGCGCCTCCAGTTTACTTACCACCGCCGTTTAAAGATTTGGCTGCGTTAAGTGCGTGGATGAGTTTTTCTCTATTCCTTAATAAATTTGATTTAAATGATATTCAAAAAGATTTTCGTTATTTACTGGGTTAAAAGTGTTTATTTGGAATCATTTATGCGTAACCCGGATTGGAACAACGTCGTAATATGGTAAATAATTCCCGTATTACGCTACGCTAATACGGGCTACATTTTTGGGTTATCATATAAATGTAGCCCGGATTAGACAGCGTCTTAATCCGGGAGATAATTCTACAATAGGAGTTGGCATGGGATTATTAATTGATGGTCAATGGAAAGACCAGTGGTACGACACGAGTAAAACAGATGGATCGTTTAAACGGGAAATGTCGCAATATAATAATGCAATAAGTAATGAACCAAATGCTCAATTCCCGGCACAGGCAGGGCGTTATCATCTCTATGTTTCTTTAGCTTGCCCTTGGGCGCATCGTACCCTTATTTTCCGAAAACTTAAAAAACTGGACGATTTAATTACCGTTTCGATTGTTCACCCGCATATGTTGGAAAATGGCTGGCAATTTAAACAGGATATGGGTGGGACAGGCGATACCCTCTATGGCTTTAATTATCTTTATGAGCTTTATACCAAAGCCAATCCTCATTACACAGGCCGAGTAACAGTGCCAGTTTTGTGGGATAAGCAGACAGAAGCAATTGTTTGTAATGAGTCTGCCGAGATTATTCGTCAATTTAACCAGGCATTTAATCATTTAACTGGTGATACTCAGGATTTATATCCAAAGATCTTACAAAAAGACATTAATGCAATTAATGATAAAATTTATAATGCTGTGAATAATGGCGTTTATCGCTGTGGTTTTGCCACGAGTCAGGCAGCCTATGAACAGGCTTATCAAGAGTTGTTTGCTGTTTTGGATGAACTGGAAGCCTATTTAAGCGAACATGACTATCTTGTTGGTGATCAATTAACTGAAGCAGACTGGCGCTTATTTACAACTCTGATTCGCTTTGATGCAGTTTATTATGGTCATTTTAAAACAAACCAGCAACGCATAAGTGATTACCCCGCTTTACAAGCTTATTTGCAACGTTTGTACCATTATCCTGGGGTGAGTGAGACAGTTAATTTTGAGCATATTAAGCAGCATTATTATTTCAGCCATAAAACTATTAATCCAACACAGATCGTACCAGTTGGGCCTAAACTGTTTTTGTGAAATCCCTGCTATCGCTTGTTATCAGGATAAATAAAAGAGCTGGCATGTGTTGATTCATTCCATATTTGGGCTTCTGACAAGCTTGTTTCTATAAACTCTATTGGGCAACCATTTTCTACAATCATCGCCACTCTAAAGTTTTCAAAAGGACAGTAAGGCTCAAGAATGACCTTTTTTCCTTTTATTGCTTCGTCAATGCTACTCACTTTAAACGCCACATGGGGCTTGGTTTGAATTAACGGATGTAAAGGGCAGCCCTCTTCAAATCGATGGTATTGTATTCGTGTGGGTGCCTCGCCTCCTGATGTATACATTTTAAAAGGTGCGCTATAGCGTTCACCAGGTCGAACTTCTGAGGTTGGTATTCCAACATGATGAAATTGATAATTCATTTTATATTCCGATTATTTAAAGATTTTTGGCGAGGGGAGTATTGGTTTTATTACATTAAAAGATTGCATAAAATAAAGCGTGGCAATTACTATCATCAAGCAATTAAATAGTAAATTAATCAAATTTGCCAATGGTATATATTGATTGACTGCCAAAAGCAGAAATACACATAAAATAGCCATTATTAAATCATTTAAACGCAACATACGTAATTCCTTTTGTATTAATAAGCAAAAATAGTAGCGGTTATATAGGGCGTGTTGACAATTGATCCCCAGCGCCTACGTGCCTCGGCTTGTCCGAGGCATCCAGGAAAATGCTCAATTAAGAACAAATTTCTTCGTATAAATCATCCCAAACAGGATTCATTTTCTCAATTAAATTTAATATCTTATGCTGAAGCATGATCTTTCTCAGCTTTGACCAAAGCTCATCATTGAGCATAAGTCCAGGCATTGCAAACTTGTTTTTGTACTTGGTGTCAGAACCGTTATAATACGAGTTTGCTCTTATCAATCAATGTATTAGAGCTTTGTTGAGGTATAGGTTTTAATTTGACCATCTTCTGGATGCCTCGGACAAGCCGGGGCACGTAGGCGCTGGGGACCAATTGTCAACACGCCCTAGAGCAGCGATCGTCTAATAATTAACCAGATCGACATCAATTAAAAATCATGATCTAATACAATTTTTTATGATTATATTTGGGTTATGTATGTCAAAACGATCTGGTTGGAATTGTCCT
>Ga0105047_10014243_pt1 | contig 12634 bp, 7 predicted proteins | sample MAT04_FD_78384 | JGI IMG/M metagenome (GOLD analysis project Ga0105047, IMG submission 78384) | Freshwater microbial communities from Lake Fryxell liftoff mats and glacier meltwater in Antarctica - MAT-04 (megahit assembly) | ecosystem: Environmental > Aquatic > Freshwater > Ice > Liftoff... | reverse complement strand
CGACGGCGACAAGGCGCGAAGAATGACTGTCACACCCCCTCAGTAGCATCGCCACGTGACCAATCTCATCGAACCCCGTGGCGACGTGCCCTTCGTGGTGCACTCCGATTTCCAGCCGGCTGGCGACCAGCCGGCCGCCATCGAGGCACTCACCGACGGCGTGTGGCGTGGCGAACGCTTCCAGACGCTTCTGGGGATCACCGGTTCCGGTAAATCGGCCACCATGGCCTGGACGATCGAGCAGCTGCAGCGCCCGACCTTGGTCCTGGCCCCGAACAAGAGCCTCGCCGCGCAGCTGGCCAACGAGTTCCGAGAGTTCTTCCCCAACAACCGGGTCGAGTACTTCGTCAGCTACTACGACTACTACCAACCCGAGGCGTACATGCCGTCGTCGGACACCTACATCGAAAAGGACGCCACGGTCAACGACGAGATCGATCGTCTTCGCCACGCGGCGACCTCCGCGCTCCTGACACGGCGTGACACCATCGTGGTCGCCTCGGTGAGCTGTATCTACGGCCTCGGCTCCCCGGTCGAATACGCGAAACAGATGCTCTACATCCGGGTCGGCCAGACCATCGACCAGCGCGACATTCTTCGCCAGCTCGTCGGCATTCGCTACGAACGCAACGACATGAACCTGGTGCGCGGCAAGTTCCGGGTCAAGGGCGACGTCATCGAGGTGCATCCTGCCTACGACGAGACCAACGTGCGCATCTCGATGTTCGGCGACGACATCGAGTCCATCACCGTGGTTGACCCGCTCACCGGCGATCGGATCAGCGATCTCGACGAGCTGATCATCTTCCCGGCGACCCACTACGCCACATCCGACGAGCGGATGCAGGCCGCCATCACCAGAATCCAAGCCGAGCTACAGGAGCAGCTCGCGCTGTTCGAACGTGAAGGAAAGCTGCTCGAGGCGCAGCGCCTGCGGATGCGGACGACCTACGACCTCGAGATGATGGAGGAGATGGGGTTCTGCAACGGCATCGAGAATTATTCAGCACCGATGGATGGCCGCGGGCCGGGCGAGCCCCCAAGCACCTTGTTGGACTTCTTCCCGCGTGACTACCTGACGATCATCGACGAGAGCCATGTCGCCATCCCCCAGCTGCACGGGCAGTTCGAGGGGGACCGGTCGCGCAAGAGCACCCTGATCGAGCACGGCTTCCGTTTGCCGTCAGCGGGCGACAATCGACCGCTCCGGTTCGAGGAATGGGCCGAACGAGCCGGCCAGACGATCTTTCTGTCAGCCACTCCCGGCCCATGGGAACGTGAGCACTCCGGCCAGATCGTTGAGCAGGTCATCCGGCCGACCGGACTGGTCGATCCTCACGTCACCGTGCGACCAACCAAGGGCCAGATCGATGATCTTCTCGCCATGATCAACGACCGAGTCGTGCGCGGTGACCGTGTGCTGGTCACGACGTTGACCAAGAAGATGGCGGAGGATCTCACCGACTACCTCCTCGAGATGGGTGTTCGAGTTCGCTACCTCCACTCCGAGGTCGACACCATCCAGCGAATCGAGCTCATCCGCGATCTTCGGCTCGGCGAGTTCGACGTACTCGTGGGGATCAACCTGCTCCGAGAGGGTCTCGACCTTCCCGAGGTGTCCCTGGTGGCGATCCTCGATGCCGACAAAGAGGGGTTCCTCCGCTCGGAATCGTCGCTCATCCAGATGATCGGTCGTGCGGCGCGAAATGTTGATGGCGAGGTGATCATGTACGCCGACAACCTGACCAAATCGATGGACAAGGCGATCAACGAGACGAATCGCCGCCGCGGCATCCAGGAGGCTTACAACCTGGAACACAACATCGAGCCCAAAACGATCCGGAAGGCCGTCACCGACATCCTGTCGTCACTGCGCGGCAAGGAATTCGAGGGTGCACCGGTTCCTGGCAAGGATCAGCGAAAGCGTCGACCAGGCGAGAAGCCGGTCCGGGACGCATTCATGGACCTGGCCCCCGAAGATCTCGGCCGGTTGATCCAATCGCTCGAGGACGAGATGAACGAGGCATCCGCCGATCTGCGCTTCGAATACGCCGCCCGACTCCGCGACGAGGTCAAGGAGCTGAAACGCGAGCTCCGCCAGGCCGGTGTCGTCGGCTGAGGCGTCGTGAGGTGCGACAACCGAAGCCCGCGGGTGATAGGACTCTGCCCCATGCCCACCCCCATCGACATTGCACCCGCCACCGGCCGTCTGGGGATCCTGACCCCCGGAATGGGTGCCGTGGCGTCGACGGCGTATGCCGGCGTGATCGCTACTCGTCTCGGCCTCGCGAAGCCCATCGGCTCCCTGACCCAGATGGCCCACATTCGTCTCGGTGACCGCACCGAAGGCCGCAACCCGATGATCAAGGACTTCGTGCCGCTGGCGTCGCTCGACGACGTCGTCTTCGGCGGTTGGGATCCCATCACACCCAACGCCCTGGAAGCCGCTCGCACTGCTGGGGTGTTGTCGTCCGAAGACCTCAAGCCGCTGTCAGCGGAGCTCGAAGGGATCGTCGCCATGGATGCGGTCTTCGATCAACGCTGGGTGAAGCGCCTCGATGGTGTCCGCGTGAAGACCGGCGACAACAAGTGGGATCTCGCACAACAACTGATCGCCGACATCGAACGCTTTCGCGTCGAGAACGACTGCGCACGGGTGGTGATGGTCTGGTGCGGTTCGACCGAGGCGTACCAGGAACCGACCCCCGTCCAGGACACGATCGAATCGTTCGAAGCTGGCCTCAGGGCCAACGATCCGAACATCGCCCCCAGCCAGATCTATGCCTACGCAGCGCTGGCCTCCGGCGTCCCGTTCGCCAACGGTGCGCCGAATCTGTCCATCGATTTGCCCGTCATGGAACAACTCGCCGCACAGAACGGCGTCCCGATCACCGGCAAGGACTTCAAGACGGGCCAGACCCTGATGAAGACGATCCTCGCTCCGGGCCTCAAGGCTCGGATGCTGGGGTTGCGCGGATGGTTCTCGGTGAACATCCTGGGCAACCGCGACGGCGAGGTGCTCGACGACCCGGAGAACTTCAAGACCAAGGAAACATCCAAACTCGGCGTGTTGGATTCCATCCTCCAGCCCGAGGTGTACCCGGAGTTGTACGGCAACGTCGATCACGTCGTGCGGATCAACTACTACCCGCCGCGTGGTGACAACAAAGAGGGCTGGGATGCCATCGACATCGTCGGATGGATGGGGTACCCGATGCAGATCAAGGTCGACTTCCTCTGCCGTGACTCGATCCTCGCCGCACCCATCGTGCTGGATCTGGCGCTCTTCTTGGATCTGGCCCAGCGGGCCGGACAATCAGGCGTCCAGGAGTGGCTCAGCTTCTACTGGAAGGCACCGCAGGCGGCGAGCGAGGCTGGCCCCGAACATGATCTCTTCATCCAACAGATCAAGCTGAAGAACACCCTTCGGGCGTGGATGGGTGAGGATCCGGTCACACACGCCGAGGAGAGCTGAGCTCAGAGCACGTCAACTGTGCGTTGGCGCAGCCAATGATCAGCGGTCACCAACAACGCTGCCGCCTCGACCATCGGCACGGCGCGGGGGAGAACACACGGGTCATGCCGCCCCTTCGCTGCCAATGTTGTGGCCTCGTTGTCGACAGTGACAGTGACCTGCTCGGACGAGATGGTCGCCGTGGGTTTGAACGCCACCCGGAAGATCACGGTTTCACCGTTGGTGATCCCGCCTTGGACCCCACCTGAGTGATTGGTGGTCGTGCGCGGCCGACCCTCGGGTCCCGGCACAAACGGGTCGTTGTGGGTCCGGCCCGTCATCAACGCCGCGCCGAACCCTGAGCCGATCTCGAAACCTTTGGTGGCCGGAAGCGACATCGTGGCCTTCGCCAGGTCCGCCTCGAATCGATCGAAGGCCGGTTCACCGAGGCCCGGAGGCACGTTCCGGATCACACATGTCACGATTCCGCCCAGACTGTCACCGTCACGGCGGGCCTGCTCAATGGCGGTCGTGATGAGGGAGGCGTGGGCGGGTGAGGGACATCGCGTCGGGTTTCCCTCGACGTCGGCCTCGACCACGGTGTCGGAATCGATGGCGTCGGTTGCGTCGATGCCATGGACTGATGACACCCAGGCAACGACCTCGATACCACCGACGGCGCGCAAGAGCGATCGCGCCACGGCGCCGGCCGCCACCCGACCGATGGTCTCGCGAGCCGACGCTCGACCTCCGCCTTCGATGGACCGAACCCCGTACTTGGCGTCGTAGGTCCAATCAGCGTGGGAGGGGCGGTACACCTCGCGCAGATGGTCGTAGGCGCCGGAGTTCTGGTCCTGGTTGCGAACGAGTAATCCGAGGGGGGCGCCGGTGGTCACACCGCCGGTGACGCCCGACAGGATCTCTACGCGATCACTTTCGTCCCGTTGGGTCACCAGACGGCTCTGTCCCGGCCGGCGTCGATCGAGGTCGTGTTGGATCGTCGCCTCGGCGACCGGTAGGCGAGGTGGGCAACCATCGATCACCACTCCGACCCCGCGACCGTGCGATTCGCCGAATGTCGAGATGCGAAAGATCGAGCCCGTGACCGAAGACATGGGTCCAGTATGGCGGTCGAGTGAACCATGTCCCGGCATCAGAAACGACGGTCAGCGAGGAGACTCGATCTCAGGTCAGCTCCGCATCGACCGATCAATACCGTGTGTCTGTTCTCCACGAGCCTGACGTGCAGACGGGTGGCACCTTGACCCGTCAGCGTCTGTGGCCTCACACCTTGGCAGTCTGTTTGATCCTCGCGGCCATCGGCGTGGCGTCCGGGTGGACAGGCTCGATCATCAACTCCGACGAGGCCGCGACGCTGTCCCAAGCCGAGATCGTTCGAACCACGGGGGCATGGGGGATCGTGAATCCCGCCTTCGAGATCGATCCAGAGGGCCGCTGGTTTGCCATCGATCGATCCGAGCAGGCCGCCGGCCGCTTCTATCCGTACACGAAGCACATCGTGTACCCGATGATCGTCCGGCTCCTGGGCGACATCGGTGGCTTGCGGATGGTTCTCGCCATGCAAGGCGTGGCCGTGGGTCTGGCGGCGGGGCTGGCCGCGCTGATGATGAAGCGTCTCGTGAGCGAACGCCCGAAGGCCGACAGGCTGGTCGTGTTGACGGTCTGGGTGGTGGGTCTCGGAAGTCCGCTGGCGTTCGACTCCTCGTGGGTGATGGCGCACGGGTACGGCGCATTGGCAGGCGGGCTGGCCGGGTTCGGCGCCCTTGTCATGACGATGACCGAGAGCCCTCGTCGCCCGGTGATGCTCGGCCCGGTGGTGGCCCTTGCAACGGGCATCTCAGTCGGCGTGCTCCTGAGGTCCGAAGGGGTCTTGTGGGGCTTGTCACTCGCAGTTGCGCTTGGGTTCACGGGCGTCGCTCGTCGCCATAGGCCGACCATCATGGCGGCCATCCTCGCGATGGTCGCGGCCCTCGCCACCTACCGGTTCGATACGGCGATCGCTCAGGCCGCCCAAGGTTCGGCCGAGGCGTTCGTGATCGAGGATTCCGTGCCGTGGTTGAGCGGGCGGCTTCCGGGCTTCTTCAATTCGTTCCTTCGAACCACGTACGGCGACGACCAGATGTCGGCTGTGCTGCCAGGGGTCGCCGCGATCGGGACAGCCGCAGCATGGTTCTTAGCGGCGCGCCTCAGCGCTGCGACCGCCGCCGCTGAGCGTAGGGCTGCGGTCATCGCCGCATCGGCCGCCACCGCCGCGTGGGTGCTGTACCTCCTCTGGCAGATCGTGGTCGGTTACGACACGATGCCTGGACTGTTGATTGCATCTCCCGTCGTTCTCGCGGCCGTGGCATCGCACCGCGTCGAGCGTGACGTGTTGAGGAGTCCGGGACGCAGCACGCTCGGCTGGGTCCACCGGCAGCCTGGCGTAGCGATGCTCTGCATCGCATGGGTCGCCCTCATCGGGGCGACCATCGCCACCCAGTACGCCGCTGGCGGCAGCATGGATTGGGGCGGGCGGTATCTGCACCTCGGTCTCCCGGTTGGCATCGTCATCTCCATCCTCGGGCTCTCCCGTGTGATTCGCTCCGCGCCGTCCCCGGGGCTGCGTCCCGTCCTCGGCCTTCTGGCGGCGAGTGTCCTGCTGGTGAGCATGTCGGGAGTTGTGCTCTCGGTCGGCCAACACCGTGTAGCTGGACAGACGGTCGACAAGATCGCCCAGCGGATCAGCCTGGATCCGTCTGCAGCCGAACCTGGGGGGGCTGTGGTCGTCACCACCAACCCGGCGCTCGGTCGTGCGCTCTGGCCCCAGGCACTCACGCAGCGTTGGCTGTCGATCCTCACGACGAGCGACGCCCGCGATGCGGCGCCGGGACTGGACCTCAACACCGCGAGTTTCGTGCTGGTTGTCTCGCCGGACGAGGTCTCGCAGTTCGTCGACTCGTTCGCGCCAGAATTCCGCGCCGTTGGTCCGGTGTCGACGACGAGTTCGCTCGCCTTCGTTCACATGGAACGCATCCGACGTTGATCGAACACCCGTTCGCCAATGCGTGAGCGGTCGCGCGGTAGGCTCCGTGCGTGCACGAGCAGATCGTCATCCGTGGCGCCAAGGAACACAACCTCAAGAACGTCTCGCTGGAGCTCCCTCGGGAGAAGCTGATCGTCTTCACCGGGCTCTCGGGTTCCGGCAAGTCGTCGTTGGCGTTCGACACCATCTACGCCGAAGGCCAGCGCCGCTACGTCGAGTCGCTGTCGTCCTACGCGCGTCAGTTCCTCGGCCAGATGGACAAGCCAGAGGTCGAGTTCATCGAGGGTCTGTCACCGGCCATTTCGATCGACCAGAAGTCCGCGTCGCGAAACCCTCGTTCGACGGTCGGCACCGTGACCGAGATCTACGACTACCTGCGGCTGCTCTACGCCCGGGTGGGGACGCCGCATGACCCTGAGACGGGCGAGGAGCTGGTGCGCCAGACCCCGCAGCAGATCGTCGACCGGGTGATGACGTTGCCCGAGGGCACCCGCTTTCAGGTGTTGGCTCCCATGGTCCGCGGCCGCAAGGGAACCTACGAGCAACTGTTCACCGACCTGGCCGCCAAGGGTTTCGCTCGGGTTCGGGTCGACGGGGTGGTGTACGAAGTCAACGAGGTCAGCGAGCTGGCTCGGTACGAGATGCACACCATCGAGGTGGTCGTCGATCGGCTGGTGTTGCGCGAAGGCATCGACCGTCGTCTGACGGAATCGATGGAGACCGCATTGGAGCTGGCCGAGGGGCTGGCGCAGATCGAGCTGTTGCCCAAGGACGGCGAGCCGGAGGTCCTCACGTTCTCCGAGCACCTGAGCCGCCCCTCCGACGGCAAGAGCTTTCCGGAGCTCGCACCCCGGAGTTTCTCGTTCAACTCCCCCTACGGAGCGTGCAACAACTGTGACGGTCTCGGCATGGTGTTCGAGGTCGATCCCGAGCTCGTCGTGCCCAATGGCGAGTTGTCGGTCGCCGCTGGGGCGATTGCTCCGTGGGCTGGCGGTCACGCCAAGTACTTCCATCGTCTCCTCGAATCGACGTGCGATCAGTTCGACATCGACATCGACGCCCCCTTCGAGGATCTCTCGAAGAAGTCCCAGAAGCTCCTGCTGTTCGGTGCAGGCACGGGGGAGAAGGTCGACGTCAAGTTCAAGAACCGCTACGGCCGGACCCGGTCGTACTCAGCGAAGTTCGAAGGCGTGATCCCCTATCTCCAACGTCGGCACTCCGAAGCAGAGAGCGATGCGCTCCGGGAGCAGATCGCCGGCTACATGCGTGAGGTTGCGTGTCCCGCGTGTGAGGGCGCCCGACTCAACCCCTATGCCTTGGCGGTCACGGTCGGCGGGCTGAACATGTTCGCGCTGTGCAGCCTTCCGATTGCCGAGGCGCGTGCAGCCGTCGTGTCGCTGACGTTGACCCCTCGAGAAGCACAGATCGCCGAGCGCATCCTCAAGGAAATCGACGCTCGTCTCAAGTTTCTGGCCGACGTCGGGCTCACCTACCTCAACCTGCACCGCTCGGCCTCGACGTTGTCGGGGGGCGAGGCGCAACGCATCCGTCTGGCCTCCCAGATCGGATCAGGACTGGTCGGCGTATTGTACGTGCTCGATGAGCCCTCGATCGGCTTGCACCAACGCGACAACCACCGGCTCATCGGCACGCTCGAGCACCTTCGAGACATCGGCAACACCGTGCTCGTCGTCGAACACGACGAGGACACGATCCGTATCGCCGATCACGTCGTCGATGTTGGTCCGGGCGCCGGCGAACATGGTGGCGAGATCATCCACACCGGATCCGTAGCGGGGTTACTGAAGAACAAGAAGTCCATCACCGGTCAGTATCTGTCGGGTAAGCGGTCCATCCCGACGCCGGAACTCCGACGAGAACCATCGGGGGACTGGATCAGCATCAAGGGCGCCCGCGAGCACAACCTCCAGAAGATCGACGTGGACGTGCCACTCGGTTGCTTCGTGTCGGTGACGGGCGTTTCAGGGTCGGGCAAGTCCACGCTGATCAACGACATCTTGTTGCGATCGCTCATGCAGCACGTCTATGGCTCCAAGCTCGCTCCCGGTCTCCACAAACGGATCGACGGCATGGACAGCATCGACAAGGTGATCGACATCGACCAGTCGCCCATCGGTCGCACGCCGCGGTCCAACCCGGCGACCTACACCGGTGTGTTCGATCACATCCGCAAGTTGTTCGCACTCACCCAGGAGTCGAAGGTTCGTGGCTACCTGCCGGGACGCTTCTCCTTCAATGTCAAGGGCGGTCGGTGCGAGGCCTGCGCTGGCGACGGCACCATCAAGATCGAGATGCACTTCCTCCCGGACGTCTACGTCCCGTGTGAGGTCTGCAAGGGAGCGCGGTACAACCGCGACACCCTCGACATCCGTTTCAAGGGCTTGAACATTTCTGAGGTGTTGCGGCTCCCGATCTCCGATGCGTTGGAGTTCTTCGCCAACCAACCGACGATCGGCCGGCACATGCAGACCTTGGTCGACGTTGGCTTGGGCTATGTACGCCTCGGTCAACCAGCCACGACGTTGTCGGGCGGCGAGGCGCAACGCGTAAAACTCGCCGCCGAGCTGGCGAAGCGTTCCACCGGCCACACGATGTACCTGCTCGACGAACCCACCACCGGTCTGCATTTCGAGGACATCCGCAAACTGCTCGGCGTGCTCACTCGCCTGGTGGATCAGGGGAACACGGTGGTCGTCATCGAACACAATCTCGATGTCATCAAGTCGAGTGATTGGGTGATCGACCTCGGCCCCGAGGGCGGTTCGGGTGGGGGCATGGTCATTGCCGAAGGCCCTCCGGAACTCATTGCCAAGACCAAGGAGTCCTACACCGGACAGTTCTTGGCACCCCTACTCCTGAAGTAGACACGCGGGAGACGCTCGGTTCGTTGACCCCGGGGCGATCCGGGGCGATACTTCGGGCGTGGTCAAGAGCGTGGTTGGAGTGGTTATCGCCCTCGTCTCGCTGGCTGGGTGCGGGGAGTCGGGAGTTGACCCCGAGGTGGGCAATCGTTCGGCTGAGGCCGTCTCCACCTCCACAACGTTGCCCGGCACGAGCGATGCCGTCGCAACTACGAGCGTTGCGACCCTGACGCCTCCGTTGCCGTGCCCGGCGTCCGCGAACTACACGACGTTGCCTGACTGGACGCTCGACGACCTTCCGGATGGTCTGGTTGCGAGTTACTCGAACACCTCGGTGCACGACGACCCGTTGCCGGGTCCTGATCCTGTGCCCTACCAGTTCGTGATGGCTGCCGGATCATCTGATCGCCTCGACGCTGTCGTCATGATTGTCCGTGACGCACCGCCCCTGGGTACTTCTGGCGCACCCGAGAGCGATCGAAGCTCCATCGAAGGAGTACGCGGTCACAAGGGATCCATTGTGAAGTGGATGACGCGGAGCGGCCCGCCCTACTCATCGATTGCCGTGTGGAACGAGAAGGGCACCCAGTGGCGGTCGACGAGCGCCCTCGAACCTGCTGAACTCGGAAAGACTCTGACCTCGCTGACACTGTCCCACGATGACGTTTCCGATACGACGTCACGGTTCGCTCTGATCGGCGAGGGCCCTGTGGAATCCGGGGAACCGGTGCGTCAGACGGTCGTTTCTGTGGGCGACTCGTCATCGTCTCAGGACTCCCTGATCGTGACGATCCGTTCGGTTCCGAAGGGCACAACCGGTCTCGTCGATGGGCCGTGGGCATGGCTGGGATCGGCCATGGCCGACAACAGCGGCCGGATCGTCACGGTGAACGACCGTGTGATGGCCCAGGTTCCCGGTCAGGTGTCTACGTCGACGACCGACGGATCCCAGATCGAGGTGCGGGCCATCAACACCGAACAGACGATCCCGCCAGAGACGCTCGCTGCGATTGCCAGTGGAGTTCGACCAACGACCGAGGCTGACGCCGGGGTCGTTCCTTACCTGCCTCCTGGCAACCCCGCCTCCGAGGTCATCTGCTCGGAGTAGCACTGGATCTCCGGGAAACCCGTCCGCCGCCGACCAGTCAAGAGCCGGAACGGCATGCCGATGTAGAGAGGGTGAATCGAGTTGCCCGCGCCTGCACCCTGCTGGGTCCGCTTGCTGTCGTCTGGGCGACCTCGGAGTATCACGCTCGAGTCATTGCCAGCGATCCCTACGTATTCGCATCGTCGTTTCGGTTGCCATGGGCGTGTGCCTACGTGGCGTTGCTACTGGTGGCGGCGTACGGCGCTGGACTTCCGAGTCAACGCCCGGGCCGATCCGGTGCCTGGGCGGCGTCGGTGCTCACCGTGGTCATCGCTGCCGTCGGCATCTCGTCGGCTCAGCTCGTCACGGGAGCGGCCCTTCTGCCCCGATTCGTGATCTTGGCATCGAGCGCCACATTGATCCCGTGGTTGGTCCTGTGCGCTCGCCTGGCTGCCGACGGCGAGGGCCGTGCGATCCAAGCGACACGCGCCATTGTTGTGGGCGAAATGGCCGAGGTGTCGACGCTGTGGCTCGACGTCGGACTCCATCCCGAGCGGCCGGTCTCGTTGGCGTTGTTGATGGAGACATCGGAGGCCCGCCGGACCGCTCACGCTGCGCCGCTCGTCGCTGCGGCGGTTGAGCACCGTGCGAATCTCGTGGTGCTCGACCGTTCAGCACTTCTTGATGCAAGCGTGGTTCGCCAAGCGGCATTGCTCCATGAACGAGGAGTCAGGATTCGAAGTCTCACTGCATTCTCCGACGAGTTCCTGGGCAAACTGCCGGTGTCGGAGCTCGAACGGGCATCGCTCATGTTCGACATCGCCGAGATCCACGGCGGCGGCTACACCTCGCTCAAGCGTCTGATGGACCTCGGCTGCGGGGTGATCTGTGCGATCCTCTGCCTGCTGGTCGTGCCGGTCATCTGGGTGGGCAACCTGGTGGGCAATCGCGGACCGCTCTGGTTTCGACAGGAGCGTGTGGGCAAGGGCGGCGAGATCTTCCAGATCCTCAAGTTCCGCACGATGGTCGACAACCCGAACGTGGGATCGAGCTGGACATCGGCCCACGATCCCCGTGTGACGAGGTTCGGGCGCGTGCTGCGCAAGCTGCACATCGATGAACTTCCGCAGGCCCTGAACATCCTGAACGGTGACCTGTCCATCGTCGGGCCCCGACCGGAGCAGCCCCACTACGTCGAGGAGCTCACCTCGAAGCTGCCGTTCTATCCGCTCCGCCATCTGGTTCGGCCCGGGCTGACGGGTTGGGCCCAGGTGAAGTATGGCTACGCGGGAGATCACGCCGATGCGCTCGAGAAGCTCCAGTACGAGTTCCACTATCTCCAGCATCAGAGCCTCAGTCGCGATGTGCGAATCATTGCGAGGACCGCTCGAAGCCTGACCGGCGGGCCGGGAGCAGGCCGATGAGCCCCGTCGACGTGGTCATCCTGACGTGGAACGACGGGCTGCTGTTGCGCCACGCCGTCGATTCCGTCCTGGGCTCCGTTGGGGTGGACGCACGCATCATCATCGTCGACAACGGTTCTGATGACGCATTGAACCTGCCATCGCATCCCTCGATCACCCTGATCCGCAACGACGTGAATCGAGGGGTTGCCGGCGGAAGGAACCAGGGAGTCCAACAGGGGAGCGCTCCCTACGTCCTGCTCCTCGACAGCGATGCTCGCCTTGTTCCAGATGCCTTGGCGGCCATGCTCACCCAGTTGATCGAACACCCTGACATCGCCGTCATCGGACCCGTATTCGTCGGACAGCGACCGTCCGAATCGGGCGGGGCGGCGCCGACGTTTCGGACGAAAGTCGATCGTCTTCGCGGTGCGCGGTCCACCTACGTCGGTCGCGAGGAGCCAGAGGGCGACGCGTGGGATGTCGACGTGGTCATCGGGGCGTGTCAGTGCATTCGTCGGTCGGCCTACGACCGCGTGAACGGCATCGACGAGCGGTACTTCTATGGCCCAGAGGACGTCGACTTCTGCATGAGGCTCCGGAACGCAGGTTGGCGCGTCCAGCAGTTGGCAGCGGCGAAGGTGCATCATCCTCCTCGTCGTCGGAACCGGAGCCTGTTCACTCGGCGCGGTGTCGCGCACGCCTGGGCAGTCACGCAGTTCCTCTGGAGGCACCGAGGCTTCGGCCGTGAGGACCGAGGCTTCG
>Ga0105047_10014242_pt1 | contig 12635 bp, 14 predicted proteins | sample MAT04_FD_78384 | JGI IMG/M metagenome (GOLD analysis project Ga0105047, IMG submission 78384) | Freshwater microbial communities from Lake Fryxell liftoff mats and glacier meltwater in Antarctica - MAT-04 (megahit assembly) | ecosystem: Environmental > Aquatic > Freshwater > Ice > Liftoff... | reverse complement strand
TGGACCCTGTGGAGGAGAACTTCCCGGCCACCTGCAGCGCCCAGAGCACCAGCGGGACCTGCAGCGGCAGCCGCGCGAGCGCGATCCACCGCGGCACGTCCCCCGGCTCGACCGCCATCCAGACGTTGCCGGAGAACACCGCCACGAGCAGGGCAGCGCTGGCCAGCCCACCCCACCGTCGGGTCCGCGGGACCGCGACTGCCACGCCGCAGGCCAGCTCGGCGACGCCGCTGGCGTAGATCCAGGCCCGCGGAGCCGGCAGGAACGAGGGGATCAGCGCGTTGAAGGCCTCAGGCCGGACCAGGTGCAGCGTGCCCGCACCGGCGAGCACCACCGCCAGGACGTACGGCGACGCGGTCCGCAGGCGGCTCATCCTCTGAGTGTCGCGGCACGCGTGGTCGGCCTGCACGAGGGGAACCCTCACGACATGCCCGAGAGCGCACTCAACCTCCGTCTCGCCCTCGCCGCGTTCGGCCTGGTCGTCTGCGTGGCGCTCGGCGTCGTGGCGCTGCAGGTCTTCGGCATCGTGCCCTCGATCGTCTTCTTCGTCCTGGCCGCCGTCGCGCTTGTCGACCTCGTCCTCGTGCAGCGCCGGCGCGCCACCCGGGCCCGCACCCACCGCGGCGCCGACCACCGGCACGACTCGCTGTTCGAGTAGGGGGCAGGATCGGGGGCGTGGACCTCCCCGTCATGCCACCGGTCAAGCCGATGCTCGCCAAGTCCGTGCCGGAGGTGCCGGTCGGCGACTACCTCTACGAGCCCAAGTGGGACGGGTTCCGCACCATCGTGTTCCGCGACGGCGACGAGGTGCAGCTCGGCAGCCGCAACGAGCGTCCGCTGACGCGCTACTTCCCCGAGGTCGTCGCGGCCATCAAGGCACAGCTCCCGCCGCGGTGCGTCGTCGACGGCGAGATCGTCATCGCCGGTGGGGTCGAGGACGGCAAGGTCGGGTTGGACTTCGAGGCGCTGCTGCAGCGGATCCACCCGGCCGACTCGCGGGTGCAGATGCTGGCCGCGGCCACGCCGGCGAGCTTTGTGGCCTTCGACCTGCTGGCGCTCGACGGGGAGTCGCTGCTTGACCGGCCGCAGGGCGAGCGGCGGGCGATGCTCGTCGCCGCGCTCGCCGAGGCCCAGCCGCCCGTCCACCTGACCCCGGCGACCGACGACCCGGCACTGGCCCGCGAGTGGTTCACGATCTTCGAGGGCGCCGGGCTCGACGGGGTGGTCGCCAAGCCGCTGTCCGGGCCCTACGCCCCTGACAAGCGCACCATGCTCAAGATCAAGCACGCCCGTACGGTCGACTGCGTGGTCGGGGCGTTTCGCTGGCACAAGAGCGGCCCGGTGGTGGGCTCGCTCGTGCTCGGGCTCCACGCCGACGGCGGCTCCCTGCAGCACGTCGGGGTCGCGGCGTCGTTCCCGATGGCGCGGCGCAAGGCGCTGGTCGAGGAGCTGCAGCCCTACCTGCTGGGTGAGGACGAGGACCACCCGTGGCTCGGTGAGCTCGGCAGCGAGCGGCGGCCCGGCGGCGAGCCGTCGCGGTGGAACCGCGACAAGGACATGAGCTTCGTGCCGCTGCGGCCCGAGCTGGTCGTCGAGGTGGCCTACGACCACATGGAGGGCGCGCGGTTCCGCCACACCGCGCAGTTCCGGCACTGGCGTCCCGACCGCGAGGCGGCGTCGTGCACCTATGCCCAGCTGGACCGACCCGTGCGCTTCGACCTGGCCGAGGTCCTGGGTGCCTGAGCCCTCCTGGGGCAGGATGCGGCCATGCGCCTGATCGCCAAGCTCCTCGTCATCGCCGGTGCCGTCTGGATCGTCACGGCCCTGGTGCCGGGGGTGCGGGTCACGGAGGGCATCGAGAACTACCTGATCATCGCGGCGATCTTCGCCTTGATCAACGTCCTGGTGAAGCCGGTCCTGACGCTGCTGTCGTTCCCCCTGCTGCTCCTGACGCTCGGGCTGTTCCTCATCATGATCAACGCGGCGCTGTTCGGGCTGACGGCCTGGCTGACCGACCGGCTCAGCGTCGACGGGATCGGGCCGGCGGTCATCGCCGCGCTGATCATCAGTGTCGTCACCTGGGTGGGCGACACCGTGCTGGGCCTGGACAAGGACTAGTCGTTCGACAACGCGCCCGCCGTCGGGTGGAGTGACCGCTCGTGTCCGCCACCCTCCTCGCTGCCGACGTCACCGTCGTCCGCGGGCCCACCCTGGTGCTGTCCGGTGTCTCGCTGACCGTCGCGCCCGGCTCCCGGATCGGCGTCGTCGGTCCCAACGGCGCCGGCAAGTCGACCCTGCTGGCGGCGCTGGCCGGACAGCTCGAGCCCGACACCGGGACGGTGTCGCGGGCCCCGCGGTCGGCCACGGTCGGGCTGCTGCCGCAGGAGCCCGATCGCCGTCCCGGCCAGACGCTGACCGACTTCCTGGCCCGGCGTACGGGCGTGGCCGCCGCACAGACCGACCTCGACGCGGCGACGCTGGCCCTCACCGAGGGACGCGATGGACTGGGCTACAGCGCAGCACTGGAGCGCTGGCTGGACCTCGGCGGGGCCGACCTGGACGTCCGCGCGGAGCAGGTCTGCGTCGACCTCGGCCTGCCGCTGGACCTGCTCGACGCCCAGACCGCGTCGCTGTCGGGCGGTCAGGCAGCCCGCGCGTCGCTGGCCTCGGTCCTGCTGTCGCGCTACGACGTGTTCCTGCTCGACGAGCCGACCAACGACCTCGACTTCGCCGGGCTGGAGCGTCTCGAGCAGTTCGTCCTCGGGCTGCAGTCCGGCCTGGTCGTCGTCTCCCACGACCGCGAGTTCCTGGCCCGCACGATCACCTCGGTCCTGGACCTCGACGAGCCGAGCCGCACGGCCACGCTGTACGGCGGCGGCTACGACACCTACCTCGCCTCCCGCGCGCTGGCCCGCCAGCAGGTCCGCGAGCAGTACGAGGACTACGACGACAAGCGCACCGGCCTCGTCGACCAGGCCCAGCGCCAGCGCGAGCAGTCGGTCCGCGGGGCGATCCGCGCCAAGCGCAAGATGCCCGACAACGACCGCGCCGCCAAGGGTGCCCGCATCGAGGCCGCCACCCACGCCGCCGGCCGGGTCAAGACCATCGGGTCGCAGCTGCGCCGCCTCGAGGAGGTCCAGGAGCCGCGCAAGGAGTGGCAGCTGCAGATGACGATCGCGGCCGCCCCCCGCTCCGGCGACGTCGTCGCGGTGCTGTCCGAGGCGGTCGTCGAGCGGGGGGCGTTCCGGCTCGGACCGGTCGACCTGCAGGTGTCCTCCGGCGAGCGGATCGCCTTGGTCGGACCCAACGGCTCGGGCAAGACGACCCTGCTCGAGGCGCTGCTCGGACGCGTGCCGCTCACCTCGGGTCGCCAGTCGCTGGGTCCCGGCGTGCGGATCGGCGAGGTCGACCAGGGCCGGTCGGGCTTTCGCGGGGACCTGACGGTTGTGGAGGTCCTCGAAGGGCTGACCGACTGGCCGGCGTCGGAGGTCCGGACCCTGCTCGCGAAGTACGGCCTCAAGGCCGACCACGTCAACCGGCCGGCCGCCTCGCTGTCCCCGGGGGAGAAGACGCGCGCCGCCCTCGCGCTGCTGCAGGCGGTCGGCGTCAACTGCCTCGTGCTCGACGAGCCCACCAACCACCTGGACCTGCCGGCGATCGAGCAGCTGGAGCAGGCGCTCGAGGCGTACGAGGGGACGCTGCTGCTCGTCACCCACGACCGGCGGCTGCTGGAGGCGGTCCACGTCGACCGGACGATCGCGCTGTAGGCCGTGCGCCTCGAGGGAGACGGCGCTGGCAGACTGCCGGACGTGACGACGACCCAGGGCGCAACGCCGCTCGACAAGCTGGTGGACCTGCTCGACCTCGAGACGATCGAGGTCGACATCTTCCGGGGCAAGCAGCCGCACGAGTCGCTCCAGCGGGTCTTCGGCGGCCAGGTGGCCGGTCAGGCGCTGGTCGCCGCGGGCCGTACGGTGCCCGCCGACCGTCCCGTGCACAGCCTGCACGCCTACTTCCTGCGGCCGGGCGACCCGAGTGTCCCCATCGTCTACGAGGTCGACCGGATCCGCGACGGCCGCAGCTTCACCACGCGGCGGGTCGTCGGCATCCAGCACGGCAAGGCGATCTTCAACCTGTCGGCGTCGTTCCAGGTGGTCGAGCCGGGCATCAGCCACACCACGACGATGCCGGCGGTGCCGGAGCCCGAGACGCTCCAGACGCTGCAGGAGCGGATGCAGCCCTACGCCACCGAGATGGACGGCTGGTACGCCCGGCCCCGGCCGATCGACGTCCGCTACGTCGGCGACCCGCCGCGGATCGCCCGCGACCACGGCGACCGGACCGCGCACTCCCAGGTCTGGATGCGCGCCGACGGGGACCTTCCCGACGACCCGCTGCTGCACGTCTGCGCGGTGACGTTCGCCAGCGACATGACGCTGCTCGACTCGACCCTGCTCAACCACGGGCTGTCCTGGGGGACCGGCGACGTGATGGGCGCGAGCCTGGATCACGCGATGTGGTTCCACAAGCCGTTCCGCGCCGACCAGTGGTGGCTCTACGACCAGGAGTCGCCGTGGACCGGGGCCGCCCGTGGCCTCGCCCGCGGCTCGATCTACACCCGGGACGGAGAGCTGGCCGTGAGCGTCGTGCAGGAGGGGCTGCTCCGCAGGCTCACCTGAGCTGGCCGGTCAGGTCTGAGCGTCCTCGGCCGGCCCGGCCTGCGCGGCCCGCTTGCGCGCGGCGGCCTCCCGCTTGGCCGCGGCGGGCTCGCGCACCGACGGCCGGCTCCGCAGCGGCTCACCCTCCATCTTGGGGAACTGCGGCGGGTAGGGCGCCTCGCCCTCGCCCTGCCGCTCGTACAGCTCCAGCAGCGGCGTGAGGTCGTGGGCGACGTCGTCGATCTCGGCGTGCACGTCCCCCAGCTCGGCGAACCGCTCGCGCACCGTCCAGATGTCGAAGTCGGCGATCTCGACGATCGGCACCTCGGCCCAGGTGAGCGGAGCGCTCACGGTGGCCTGCGGCCGGGCCCGGACGCTGTAGGCGCTCGCAATCGTCTGGTCCCGCGCCATCCGGTTGTAGTCCACGAACACGCGCTCCCCGCGCTCCTCCTTCCACCACTTCACCGTCGCGAGCTCGGGCCGGCGCCGCTCGACCTCCCGGCCGACCGCGAGCGCCGCGTGGCGCACCTCGGTGAAGGTCCAGTCGGGCCGGATCCGCACGTAGACGTGGATCCCCTTGCTGCCGCTGGTCTTGGGAAACGCGCGGTAGCCCAGCTCCTCGAACAGCGCCTGGCACTCCAGCGCCGTCTCCTGCACCTCGGGCCAACCGGTCCCGGGCATCGGGTCGAGGTCGATCCGCAGCTCGTCCGGGCTCTCGACGTCGGCGCGTCGCGACGGCCAGGGGTGGAAGTCCAGGCAGCCGCTGTTGGCGGCCCAGGCGACGTGGGCGACGTCGACCGGGCACAGCTCGGTGGCGCTGCGCCCGCTCGGGAAGGCGACCGTGACGGTCTCCATCCACGGCGGCCGGTTGTCCGGGACCCGCTTCTGGTAGATCGCCGGCGTCTCGGACCCGCCCGGGTGGCGCTTGAGGACGGTGGGCCGCTCGGACAGCGCCCGGACGATGCCGTCGCCGACGGCCAGGTAGTACTCGACCAGGTCGAACTTGCGCCCCCTGCCCTCCGGCAGCCCGGAGAAGTAGATCTTCTCGGGGTTGGTCACCTTGACGGTGCGCTCGCCAGAGGGCGTCTGGATGTCGAGCTCGACGAAGGGGGACGCCACGGATCGGACGCTACAGCGCCGTCGCGGGAACCCGGAATCCCTGGGGCTCGTGGTGCGCTGCACCAGCCATGACCTACGACGTGACCAAGACCGACGAGCAGTGGCAGGCCGAGCTCAACCCGGAGGAGTACTCCGTGCTGCGGCAGGCCGCGACCGAACGGCCGTGGACCGGTGAGTACAACGAGACCAAGGCGACCGGCGTCTACTCCTGCCGGGCGTGCGGCAACGAGCTGTTCCGCAGCGACACAAAGTTCGACTCGCACTGCGGCTGGCCCAGCTTCTACGCGCCGACCAGTGCCGACGCGGTCGAGCTCAAGGAGGACCTGAGCCTGGGGATGCGCCGGGTCGAGGCGCTGTGCGCGAAGTGCGGCTCGCACCTGGGGCACCTGTTCGACGACGCGCCGCAGACACCCACCGGCGACCGCTACTGCATGAACAGCGTCAGCCTGCGACTGGAGCCCACCGGCGACTGAAACGTCACATCGTCCATGGGCTTGGAAAGCGCCCGGAAGGGCACAGGCAACCTGGGGACCGAAGGTCGGCCACCAGGGAAGCGGGTCCGCGAGAGGTGAGTCGACGAGACCACGTGCACGCGGAGCTCCCGGCGCACGCTCGCAGCGTGCGCGAAGCACGGGTGCTCGTCCGCGACGCGCTGCGCGCGTGGGACCTGCCGCACCTCGAGGACGTCGCGACGCTGCTGGTGAGCGAGCTGGCCACCAACGCGCTGCTCCACGCCCGTACGGGCTTCGCGGTCGAAGCGGTGCTCCACGGCGGGGTCCTGCGGGTGATGGTGCTCGACTGCTCGCCGGCGATGCCGCACCCGCGCCGGCACAGCCTGCAGGCCGGCACGGGACGTGGGCTCAGGATGATCGACACCCTGGCCGGCTCGTGGGGATCGCAGACCTCGGCGGACCCGTGGTCCAAGGGGGTCTGGTTCGAGCTCCCGACTGCCCCTACGGCAGGCCGGTGACGACCTCCGCGATCGTCTTGCGGATCCCCGAGTAGAACGGCGTCTCGAGCTTGGTGTGCAGCCGGGCGCGGGACGCGCGCAGGGCCCGCAGGCAGTCGGTGATGCGGTGCAGCTCGTCGGCCTCGAAGGCCAGCAGCCACTCGTAGTCGCCGAGCCCGAAGGCCGCGACGGTGTTCGCCCGGACGTCCTCGAACTCGCGCCCCATGATCCCGTGCTCCGAGAGCAGGCCCTTGCGCTCGTAGTCGGGCAGCAGGTACCACTCGAGCGAGCGGTTGAAGGGGTAGACGCAGACGTACTTCTTGGGGTCCTCACGGCGGACGTACGCCGGGATGTGGTTGCGGTTGAACTCCGCCGGCCGGTGGATCGCGATGGCCGACCAGACCGGCGCCAGGTGCCGGCCCAGCCCCGTCTGGCGGAACCGGTTGTAGGTGTCCTGGAGCACGTCGACGTCGGGGCAGGTCCACCACACGAGCAGCTCGGCGTCGGCCTTGAAGCCCGCCACGTCGTAGGTCCCGCGCGCGTAGACGTCCTTGGCCAGCGCGCTGTCCAGGAACTGCTGCGCCTCGTCCGCGAGGGCCGTCCGGTCCTCGGGCAGGGGCGTCGTCGCGGTGAACACGGCGTACATCGTGTAGAGGAGCTGATCGTTCAGCTCGCGTGCCTTGCTGGCCTCAGGCCGGTCGTCGCTCATGCCCACCATTCTGCGCCACGGCCGCGCGCGCTGCCTCGCGGCCGCTGCGAGCGCAGGCCGGGACCCCCACCCCGTCGTACGCCGCACCGGCGACGGCCAGGCCCGGGTGCCGCGCCACGGCCTCGCGGGTCCGCCGGACACGGTCGAGGTGACCGACGGCGTACTGCGGCAGGCCGCCGCCCCATCGGGTGACCCGGCTCGCCGCGAGCGACGGCAGAGGACCGACCGCCTGCGCCAGCTCGGCGAGCACGGTCGCGACCAGGTCGGCGTCCTCGCGCTGGAGGTCCTCCGCCTCGCCGTAGCGACCGACGCTGGCCCTGACCACGGCCCTCGGACCGGCAAGGTGGGCCCACTTGCGCGAGGTGAAGGTGACGGCCTTGGTCGTCCGCCCCTCGACCGCCGGGACGAGGTAGCCGCTCCCCCGGCCGGGCGTCGGGCCGTCGAGCACGAGCGTGACGATCGCCACGGAGGCGTAGTCGACGTCGACCGCGGGAGCCAGCCCCTGCAGCAGGCGGCCGGCCGGGCCGGCGGGGACGGCCAGCACCACCGCGTCGGCGTCGAGCCGCCCCGGGTCGGCAGCGTTGCCGGTCGTGAGCCGCCAGCCGGTCGGGGTCCGGTCCAGCGCACGGACGGTCGTCCTGAGCCGGACGTCGGCACCGGACACGAGCGCCAGCTGCTCCGGCAGACGACCGAGACCACCTGGCAGCGAGGCGAACAGCGGTCCGTCAGTCGGAGGCGTCGCGGCGCGCGCCTCGCGGGCGGCGAGCAGCAGGCTGCGGTGCCGGCCGGCGGCAGCGACCAGCTGGGGCAGCGTGGCCCGCAGCGACAGCAGGTCGGCCCGACCCGCGTAGACCCCTCCGAGCAGCGGGTCGACGAGCCGGTCGACGACCTCGCGGCCGAACCGACGCGCGACCAGGTCACCGACGCTGACGTCCTCGTCGACCGGCGACCCGGGCAGCACGAGGTCAAGCGGGACCCGGGCGAGCCCGCGCGCCGAGAGCAGCTCGGACCGGGCGAGGGCGGCGAGGTCGGTCGGCAGCCCGAGCAGGGTGCCGGCCGGCAGGTCACGCAGACGGCCGCGGCTCCACACGCTCGCCTGTCCCGCGGCCGGGTGGACCAGCTCGTCGTGGAGCCCCGCGGCCGTCGCCAGGGCCAGTCCGTCGGGCACGCGGGTGAGCATCGAGTCGGCGCCCTCGTCGACCTGGATCCCACCCACCTCGCTGCGGGCGACCTTGCCGCCCAGCCGCCCGGAGGCCTCGAGCACGACGACCTCGGCGTCCGGCCGCAGCGCCCGGGCCTCCAGTGCAGCCGCCAGCCCCGAGATCCCCCCACCGACCACGACGACGCGCACGCCCCTGAGTTTAGGCTGCGCCAGCGCAGCGGCGACCCGCACGACGTGAGCCCGCCGCCCTGGCTCAGGCGACGGGCAGGCCCTGCTCGGCGGTGCGCTGGCCCGGCACGTGGACGGGCTCCCGGCGGCGCGGCGAGGGCTCGACCCGCAGCGGGCGTGCCAGCCAGGACGGGAGCCACCAGGACAGGATGAACACCTCGTCGTCCATCGACAGACCGAACAGGAACGCGAAGATCAGCACCGGCAGCCAGAAGGTGACCGCGCCGGTCGCGGCGATGTCGAAGACCCGCTCCGAGCCCAGGCCGTACTGCCAGAACAGCACCACGAAGCCGAAGGTCGCCGCGACGGACACGACGTTGAGCAGCACTGCCTTGAGCGGCAGCAGCAGCGAGCGGAAGGCCCGCACCAGCAGCACGAACGTCGTCAGCGCGATGAGGGCCATCACCAGCGGGAAGCGCTTGAACACCGCCTCGGAGCAGTCCTGCACGGTCGCGCCCGGACCGGCCACCCCCTGCACACCCGCCAGCCCGACCAGGCTGGCCTGCACGTCCACCACGACGCCGGCGCTCTGGAGGTCGACCAGCTCGGCCTCGGGTTACGTGCACCACGCACGACGAAGCTGATGGCGGTGACGTAGCTGACCGCCAGCACGCACAGGAACGTGGACAAGATCGCGACCGCGGCGATCAGCAGGGGCACAAGGGCGAGGAAGGAGGCGAACACGAACAGCAGCACCACCAGCGCGCCGGTAGCGCCGAGCAGGGTCTCGCTGAGCACGCTCGGCGGCTGGCCGTCGTCAGAGCTCTCGGCATTGCCCTCCGACAGCTGGAAGTAGCCGGTCGTCTGCACGTCGAAGCCGGTCGCCGCGGCCTGCTCCTCCAGCACCGGCTCCATGACGCGGAAGGCCGGGACGACGTCGAAGCCCGTGAAGCGCTGGTGCACGACGATCCCGTACGACGTGCGGCCGTCATCGGTCACGAAGCCCCCGGCGCCGGTGTTGCCCTGCCAGGCGAAGCGGAACTGCGGGAAACCGTCCTGCAGCGCCGCGAAGACGCCATCGACCTCGGCCTGCTCGGACGCGACGGTGGTGCCCTCCGGCACCGTCACCGACATGACGTGGGTGCCCTCATCAGGGCCGTTGCCGTAGATCTCGACGATCTGCTTCTCGGTCTCGTAACCGGCCTGGCCGGTCAGTGAGACGTCGACCGCGAGCCGCTCGACGGTGGTGCCGGCCGTGGCACCGCCAGCGATCATGGCGACGAACCAGAAGAGGACGACGAGGATCTTGCGGCGAAGGACGAGCTCGGCGAGCCGGACCGCGGTCTTCTCCCCCGGCGACGGTGACAGCACCGCCGACGGTAGAGCTGGAACTGCGTCTTGACGAGAGGGCCAGCGCAACGACGGACGGGCGGTGGCGCAGCGTCACCAACGGCGTCAGCAGCAGGGGGACGGGGCTCGCGCCGGGGCCCGACCGCCCCGGGTGGTCGTGATGGGAGTGAGACCTGCGAGGGGCAACCGGCAGCGGAGCGGCCGCGTCCCACCACCAGAACGCACCCCGCCCGTCGCCCTGGAGGTCCTGTGAAGCGCACCGCAGTCGTCGCCGCCCTCGCCGCGGGGGCGCTCGCGCTCTCCGCCTGCTCCGGCGGGGGCGGGTCGGACGAGACCTCCGGCGCCACCGCTGCAGGCGACAGCGCGGGCTCGGACTCGGAGGAGATGGCGCCGGCTCCCGCAACCGACGGCGAGGTCGCCGACGGCGAGGTCGCCGGCGTGGCGCTGCTGCAGACCTCCCAGGGAGCGTCGCTCATCCGGACCGGCGAGCTCGAGGTCGTCGTGGACGACGTGCGGGCGGCCGCTGACGACGCCGCCCGCGTGGTCGCGGCCAGCGGTGGGTTGCTCGAGGCGGAGGAGCGCACCGACGACGGGTCGTACGCCGTGGCGACGCTGCGGCTGCGGGTGCCGCCCGGGGCCTTCGACGCGACGGTGGGCCGGCTGGCCGAGCTGGGTGAGGAGCGGTCCCGCCGGCTCGGGAGCGACGACGTGACCGAGCAGGTGGTCGACCTGGAGAGCCGCTTGGCGACCCAGCAGGCGAGCGTCGCCCGGGTGCGCGCTCTGCTGAGCGAGGCCGAGGACCTGGGCGAGGTCGTGCTGGTCGAGGCCGAGCTGACCAAGCGCACCGCCGACCTCGAGTCGCTCGAGGCTCGCCTGGCGGCGCTGACCGCGCGGGTCGACCTGTCGACCATCACCCTCCGGCTGGTCGCCGAGGACGCGCCCCCGGCCGCGGCGGGTGCCCCCGGCTTCCGCGACGGCCTGCGGGGCGGATGGGAGGCGCTGCTCGCGGTGGTCCGGGTGGCCGGCGCGACCGTCGGTGCGTTGCTGCCGTTCTTGCCGCTGCTGCTCGGGCTCGGCTACCTGGTGTGGCGCGCCCGTCGTACGCCCGTGGTCTAGATCCAGCGCGCGCGATCGGCCGGCCGGACCTACCGTTGACGGACGCCCAGACCCCGGGAGGTCGCGATGGCCCTGCTCCAGCTGACCGACGCAGAGCGCGAACGCCGCAGGAAGCGGGCCGAGCAGCTCGCCGCGGCCAAGGCCTCCAAGGTCGAGTCCGGACCGCCGCTGAACCCCGACGCCCCGCCGGTCCTCACGGTCTGGCGCGGTAGCGACCTGCCCGAGCCGCGGACCGGCATGGTGGGCGTGCCGCTCGCCGAGGGGGTCACGAGCGTGTTCCTCGGTTCGCTGCTCTACGTGCCGATCGCGCTGTTCACCCAGTACGCCCCGTGGAACTACGTGGTCGCCGCGCTGGCGGTCGTGGTCCTGTCGTACGCCCTGTGGTCCCGTCGCGTCGTCGTCGGGCCGGACTTCGTGGCCGTGCGCAAGTTCGGGCCGTACCGCGTGGCGATGGCCGCGAGCATCGTGGCCGGGGGCATGCGGCCCAGCCAAAGGGGCGGCGTCCTGGTCCTGAACACCGGCGACGGGCGGACGATGCGGCTGCGCCGGGTGGAGTACACCTCGCCGGCCGTCAACGCCGAGCTGCGCCGGATCCTGCTGGCCAGCGGCACGCCGTACGACGAGCGCGTCATGACGATGCTCGACCTCCCGTGGCGCGAGGACTTCGGCCACCACCGCTACCTGCTGGACGCCGTCCAGTAGGCCTACCCTCTGAACCATGGACTGGTTCGAGGGCGCGATCCGTGACGAGGCCGAGCTCGCCGAGATCTACGAGCCGTCGAGTTGGTTGGTCAAGAACAAGACGATCGACCACCTCGACGCCGGCTGCCATGCCTATCTCGCGCTCTGCACCTTCGTGCTGCTCTCGAGCGCCGACGCGCAGGGGCACTGCGACGTGACGCCGCGCGGCGGCCCGGCGGGGTTCGTCGAGGTGCTGGACGACCGGCTGCTGGCGATCCCGGACGCGACCGGCAACCGCCGGCTCGACACCGTCCACAACGTCGTGCAGACCGGCCGGCTCGGGATGCTCGCCGTCCTGCCGGGCCGCGGCCAGACGCTGCGGGTCAACGGCCGCGCCTGCGTGTCGCGCGACCCGGCGCTGCTGGACCGGCTGACGTCGGTCGGCAAGCCGCCGAAGACGGCGTTGGTCCTTGCGGTCGAGGAGGTCTTCACGCACTGCCCGAAGGCGTTCGTCCGCAGCGGGTTGTGGGACCCGGCCTCCTGGCCGTCCGCCGAGGACCAGCCCTCCCCCGCCTCGATGCTCCGCGACCACGTGGGCGACCCCGCGCTGACCCTGGCCGAGGCCGAGCAGGCCATGGTGGACGCCGTCACGATCCGCCTGGCCTGACCGTGCGGGGCTGACGTGCAGGACCGGACGCGGCGCGGGCTCGTCCTGGTCGCCAC
>Ga0105047_10014240_pt1 | contig 12636 bp, 10 predicted proteins | sample MAT04_FD_78384 | JGI IMG/M metagenome (GOLD analysis project Ga0105047, IMG submission 78384) | Freshwater microbial communities from Lake Fryxell liftoff mats and glacier meltwater in Antarctica - MAT-04 (megahit assembly) | ecosystem: Environmental > Aquatic > Freshwater > Ice > Liftoff... | reverse complement strand
TCGGTCGGTCGCTGCAACGCCCGACGCTGGTTCTCCGCCGCGGCACGGCGGCGCAGCGCCAGGTAAGCAAACGCCAGCCGGGACCCGACGTAGCCGTTCGGGTCGTAGACCCCGGCCTCGGACCGGCGTCCCAGGATGGCGGCCATCGCCTCGCTGTACACCTCACCGGGAGTGATCCCGAAGGTGTTGCGCGGGCAGTACCGGCGAGCCAGCATGGCCGTCGCCGGGCTAGCGATCAGGCGGGTCACCTCAGGGTGGGCCCAGTCGCGGTCGTCGTCGACGTTGGTGCGGGTCGTGATGTTGGTGCGGGTCGTGGTGTTCTCGGCGGTGTCGCTTTCGTTCGGTACGTGCGCGTTGGGGTGAGCGGGCTGAAACACGGTGGGCTCCGGCGATGAGCCGGACCCTGCTTGAGTCCGACCTTTCAGTATGCGGAGGACCCCTGACAGCGAAAATCCGAGCACCCGCGCCGTGCGTCGCTGCCTCCACGGTTGAGCCGTGGGGGAATCCGGCGGACGGGTCACCGAAATCCCCCACAGAACAACCGTGGGGGATTTCGGGATGGGCCACCTGAACCGAGTTTCCGGACACCCACTCAGACCGCCCCGCGTGGTAGCCCGCAATGACATCTACTGGGCCGATCTTGGAGAGCCAGCCGGCCGGCGACCCGTCTGTGTACTGACCCGCGACGCGGTGATCCCCGTGCTTACGGCGATCACCTGCGCACCAATCACCCGCACCATTCGGGGAATCCGATCCCAGGTCCCGGCCGGGGCTCGGCGCAGATTTCAGGTGGACGGGTGGGCCGCCACGAAGAGCTTCATCTCCTCGTGGAGATGTTGCGCTAGCTGCTTCGCCGCATCGGGATCCGGTTCGTTCAGAACCCACGGCAACAGACTGCCGAGCATCTCATCGAGCTCGGCGACGTCTGCCGTCTGGATGCCACCGCTATCCCAGTATTCATCGAGCATCCGCCAGCAATCGGCCAACACGACGAACCTCATGTCGGACAACGCGACACCTGTCTGGAGACAGGCCTCAGCCAAATCGGCCAGCCGGTCAGGCGGAAAGGACGCGAGTCCTTCAGCGAGCCGATGCAGCTGCGAGCGAGTGGCTTCCACCGACCGGTCGAATCCCCAGGTCCTGATAGGTGAACACTGGCTGGTAGGGCACGGCGAGATCCTCGAAGAACGCTTTCGCAACCTCTCCTCGATCGACGAGGGTGACCGCAGCGACGACGCTCGCCCCCGTCTCGACCACGTGTTCGTACGCCTGTTGGATCGATCCACCACTCGAGACGATGTCGTCAACGAGGAGTACTCTCGAATCGCTGTTGAGCGTCGCTCCTTCGACACGCTGGTTGGTGCCTCGCCCCTTTGGCGCCTTGCGGACCACGAACCACTCACGATCGTCTGCCAGGTAGGCAGCCACACCATGGGAGAACTGGTCGGCGCCAAGCGTGAGGCCGCCCACAGCGTTGTACTGAATGTTCAACAAGTCGATCGAATCAGCGATCACCTGGCACGCGAGTCGCAAGTCGCGACCCCGCGAAAGCGCGTGCTTGCCATCGATGAAGTCGCAACTCATCTCACCCGACGCCAGCGCTCGTGGCTCATCGAACTGGATGAGCCCACGCTCCCTGACGATCGCGAGGAGCTGCAACCGCTGCTCTTTGTGGCGAGCAGGATCAACAGCATTCGGCGTCACGGGGAGGAAGTCTGCCTGCTGTGCGCTATCTCTTTCCAATCTCGACCCCTTTCGCTCGAATCCTGCCAGGGTAGCGCCCGGGCTCTCCACGAATCGGGTAAGTCGACATCGAACCTCGAATTCGCCGTCCAATCGAGACCGACCAGTCCAGGCGGCCGCTCGACCGTCGCCATCCACATCACACAGATCGCGTTTGCGCATTGTGTGGCATTGCGTGGTTCGACCTCTGGTACATTGAATCACAGAGAAGCACGCACGTGCTCCGCGCGAAAGGGACGGCCAAACATGATCACCTACGACCAGTTCGTACTCGAGCCGACCGACATTGTTGTCGTCCCATTTTACTGCGAGGCCCGCTTCGCTCCAGACTTCCAGGCAGAAGGCGCAGCAGTGCTCAAGCGCCTCACGTCGGGATCGACGAGTGAGCATTTCGTGCCGCCGTTCAAGAGCAATGACGGAGACCGTGATGCCTGGGCCGCACCGGCCTGGGGCGAGACCGACTCCGCTGCCGCCCGATGGCTCCTCGATGATCTGCCGCCAAACCAGCGCAGGGTCGTGGCCCGGCTCGCTGCCGCCGGCACGACAGGAGTGACAACTAGCGAGCTGCTGGCGGCTGGCAAGTATGACCCCGGCACCTCGGCCAGCCCCGTGTTCAAGGCCATCAGCGGTCGGTTCCGTCGCGTAGGACGCAAGCCGCTGTGGCGCGGCGGCGAACAGACCGAAACCGGTCAGCTCCTATCCGTTCCAGACGGTACGGCACGACACCTCTTCGTCTCGATCCTCCTCGACGAGTACTCCGACCTTGCGGCAGAGTTCGACATCTTGGGCGGCCAGTGAGGTCCAACAACGATTCGCATGACGGTCCCAAGAAGCGGCCGAGCCGACCACAACACCAGATCAGCCCGATCTGCGCCCACGACGATGACCTCGAAGAGCTCGTCGTCGACGACGCATGGGTCCGAATCTGCAGCGACTCCGCCCATCCTCCGTTCGAGTGGATCCCGACCGTTGGACGACCTGGGATCGAGGCCGGCCGCACCGCTGTGGGACTCGAGTTCGGCGTCTACGACGATCTCCTCTTGTGTGTCACCGACGGATTGAGCGAGTACGGCGTGATCGAGTATCGCTACTCGCAACTGAACCCCTTGGCTTACGGCGAACTCGTCAAGAGGTACAGCCATCGGGTGCTCGGGCCCACGAGATACAGCACCTCGTCGTTCCTCGGGGGTGCCCTCGGTCAACTCTTCCGAGAGGGACTCGTCGCCGGCGGCATGGGACGCATGAGCGGCTACTGGTCCTACCTCAGTAAGGCCGGCATGTACGGCCCGCTCGGAACACCCATGTCGGACCAGATCCTGACCTGGGCGCAGTTCGCCGAAACGATTGGCGCGGAACCAAATGACTGGCCCCCGCTCGGCTGGAAAGCCCCGCCACTGTGACCGCCCACCACGAGAACAGCGCCACCCGCAGCGCTGATAGCAAACGCTGGCCAGGCAGGATGGGATCATCGATGCCCACGACCTGGACCAAGCCGATGTCGAGCTCGTCGCCGCGTATCGGCGTGAGCCTCCCGACGCAGCGCTGATCCACTCAGCCGGCCGGCTCACCGCTCTCACTGCGACTGCGTGGTAGGCGTACCCGCGCTGCTGAGGTGCGGCACGCAGACCCTTGTTGCGCTCACCTTCGTACGGGAATGGCTGACTGGTAGGTGGGGGATCCCCCTGTATCGTCGTTGTCGTAAGTCCTTCTCGGCCTCTCCCGCTCGACGGTGAAGCGGTTAAGGACACAGTCTGGACCGAGGCACCTACCCGAGGGGAGGTGCCTTGGTCGCGTTCAGGGTTCCGCCGGCAGCAACCAAACCGGGCTTCATCGCTCTGAGCATGACGAGAAGTTGCGTCCAAGCCCTCTCGTCGACTGGGAATGGGTCGCTGACCGTCACCGCCGGTTGTGGCCTATCTCGTAGCTCGAATGCTAGCGACATCAGACTTCCGATTAGGCAACGTTCAGCCCGGGTAGCGCGAGCGGTGCTGGAACACCGCCTTGCGGGCGGCCTTGGCAACGGCCTTCTCGGGATGCATGCGGCCGATTGCCTCCAGCAGCTCGATCGTTTCGGGCAAGTCGATCTGCCAGAGGTTGCCGATGATGTCGAGAGGGTCGTGATGCTGGCCCATCTCGTCGAATTGGACAATCATCTCGTCGGGGTCCTCGTCGTAGATCACCGCCAAGTTGTCAATGATCGGGCTCAGCGCTTTGACACGGTCGAAGTCGCCGTCACGCTCGGGGTCGAACAAGCCCTGCTCCATCAGAAAAAGCGTCGCATGCCCCTCCAACGGCGTGCCATGGAGCGACCGGATCGCCGCGCCGGCATCGCCCGATTGCTGCAGCAAGCTGATAGCCACCAACCGCTCATGGGGCGAGTCCGCCACAGCCATTGCCGCCACCAGTTCCTCGGCCTTGGCCTCGGGAGTGCGCTCGGGAGTCCACAGCTCCCACACCTCGACCGGATCGAGGCTCCGGTCATCAGCCATCTCGGCCAACAGGTCACCCGCATCGAAATCGGCCAGCGTGTCGAGCGTGCCAATGCGGTAACCCACCTGCTCGATCCGCGGCGGTAACAACAGCCGACCCAGCTCGGTGATGTGCAGCACACCACCGGTGCGGATCGTGCGGTTGGAGTACAGCTTCTCCTGCAGCTCGGCGCCGCTGCGCGTCACCAGACCACAGCGCTCCACCACATCGAGCGCCTCCCCGATGCGGAGCTCGACGCTGTCACGGCGGCGATCCGGATTGGAGCGGGCGGCGTCGAGCATGCCCCCGCCGCCGGGATCATGCTCCGTCACCACTTCGATGGCCTGGTCCACAATCTCATCGACCGGATGCTCTCCGACGACCAGAACCGGCACCATCCAGTGCATCAGCCCGTCCTCGATCAGCTCGGCCTCCCCGACCATCCACTGATGGACACCACGCCCGAAGATCGGTCCGATCTCGAGCATCGCGTTGAGCAACGCCTCGACTTGGGCGAGGGCATCGAGCTTCGTCCAACCCTTCACCCCCACCAGCTTGTTGGCGTGCTGGCGAAGCGCATTCGCCTCCTTCGCCACGTCGATGAGGTACGTCAGGTGCCACAGATCATCGGCGCTGCGCAGCTTGTACTCGTGGTCGCCGATCGAGCGGTCGGGAACATCGTCGGTGGGCACCAGTGCAAGCAGCGCCCGGGCATCGACCAGCTTCAGGTTCCCCCTGGTGGTGAGCGCCTTGCCGTTGCCGAGGTACTCCCGCATCGCCGCGACCTGCGTGATGATTGGAGCCTCCGCGGCCTGCGCCACAGCGGCCTCGTGGTCGGCGGCCCGCACCAACGGCAGGTCCACTGCCCGAGGCGGCCCACCGAGGTTGGCGATCCCCTGATCGGTGGCCGCCAGCCGCTCCTCGTATGACAGCGAATTGAAGGCGTCCATCGCCGCCTGGATGCTCGCCGGATCGTCGATGTCGAGATCGGCAAACGCCGGGTTCGCCATCAGCCCCTTGCCCAGGCCCGCCTTCGACGGATCGCCCATGGCGTCGAGGAACCGTGGCGTGATCTTGGCCAGCGACTTCAACACCGGCTGCACCAGCCCGCCGGTCCAGCGACCGGTGGTGTTGAGGAACAGGAGCCACGCCTCGACCCCTTCGACGATGTCGAGCCAGTGCTCGGGCCCCGACGCGACCTTGCGGGGACACCACTCCAACAGGAACTCGCTGACATCGTCGACGTTGAACGCCGCGAGATCGCCCGTGGAGTAGTGGTAGCGCCAGTCGAGCAGCAGCGCGGCGTCGGCGCCCCACCCTTCCTCGACCCCCGGGCGACTCGTGGCCCACGCCTCGTACTCGGTCAGCACTTCCTCGCGGGCGGCGTAGTACTCGTCTTCGTCCCCGCTCATTGGATCAAACTTCAGCGACATCGCAAGAGTTTCGCGCGATGCCTCAGACGACGTAGGCGATCACCAAAAGCACGATGGCAAGCAAGACCACGGCCACGATGATCGCCGTCGGAAACTCCAAACCGGTGCCGCGCCGCTCATGGTCCCACTTGCGTTGTTCCTTCGAACCAACCTTCGGCAGGTGGGATTGCGGCTTGCGCTTCTTGTGTTGGGACGTGCTCTGCTTGCGGCCGTTGCTCATGGCATCCACTCAACCAGACGGAGCGAAGTCGCGTTGCCGAGACCGCCAGGCTCTCCAGCCCTGGCCCCTGGCCCCGGCCGTGGCCTCGGACGAGGGGCGACCGGCGGGCAGCGCTACCCCGGCGTCGCAACCCAGCTGCCGACGATCAGGGCAGCGTGGACCCTGGCTCCATCAGGCTTCGCCGTCATCGCTGTCGTGCAATAGGGGCTGTGGACTCGTCTGGCTCCCAGTCGTTCCGCCGACGACCACGACCCGACGCTTGAGGCGCAGAACCAATGCGCCCGCACCGACGGCCGCCACACCAAAGGGCGCGAGCGAACTTCCGCCCGTGAATGCCAATGCTGAGGGCGTGGGCTCGGGGGCTCCGCGGGGCGACCTCGACGGCTTCGAGGAGGGCGCTGAAGGCCTCGCCGGCTTGCGGGCCGCACCGGCCGACCGCGGCGTCGGCGAAGCGGTTGAAGACGGCAGCGGAGTGCGCCAGGCATCCGGCACTCCGGGGTAGCGACGATCAACCGAAACTCCGTGATCGACGGAGTAGGTGCGTAGCCCCGACGCCGTGCTGGTCGGAACATCGAACGATTCGGCCAGACACACACAGCACGGGTGGATGCGTTCGGCGACCTTGTCGGCCTGGCTGAAGTAGATCTTGTTCGCAGCATGGAGGTGGCAGGCCTTGCAGACGCACTTGGTTCTGTTCTTCGCGCCCAGCGGATAGCCCCAGTTGCAGTTCAGCGTCCAGAGCGTCGTAGTCGTCGCCGTGCCGGCAGACGCGTTCGAGGGGTACGCGACAAGCCCGGCTCCAGCGCCCGAGGCGGCAGCGATCCTAAGAAACCCTCGGCGTGACGTGGTGGTAGTCGTGGGCGTGAGTGGCAAGTTCGGTCAGATCATAATCCTCATCCGTGAATTAGTTGATGTTCGTATCGGCTCTCCCGGTTCCAGCTGAAGCAACTTCTTCTGGGCAAGTTCGCGGGGCTGATGATCCATATTCACTATTCAAGGGTTGGCGATCAAAGCCCGATACATGAACATCGTCCCGTTGCGGATGTCACATCCGGATCTCGGCTGATGCGTTAGTGCATGCGTCAATGACAAACGTTGTGTAGAGCAGCCCGGAGACTTGGTGGAGCGACTCACGTCCCTCCACCAAGTCGCCAATGAAACACGGGCCGCGTTTGTCGGAGTGTGCGCGCATCTCGCTTCGGCGAGGTGACGCGTCAGTTGAAGTCTGGATGTGACTCCCACAGCGGGTCGATCATCGCGAACTGCCTTCGATGTCAGACCTGCCTGGCGCCGTTCGTGGATGACTCGAACGCCGTCGAGGCACTCACCGACGGCGTCCTCCGCCTCGCCCACTGAACCGCACTCTCCCGCCGGCGCATCACCAGGCCGGAACCTCGTTGACCCTCACCCGTTCTATGAGAGAGATCTCGCCCTGTGGGGTCAGATTTCTCTCATAGAACGGGTGGGAGGGAGAGGGGTGAGGGGTGGTGGGGCGGCCTCGGGGTGGTGGGGCGGCCTCGGGGTGGTGGGCGTCAGGAGACCTTGCGGCCGCCGGTCTCGAAGTTGAGCTGGAGGCGGGCGCCGCCCTCGCTGATGTCGAAGCCCTTGCCCAGATGGCACTGCTCGGCCCATGGGCTCGAGTGGCGGGGGTGATCACGCAGCTCACGGGCCACGCCATCGAGCGTGAACCCGCCCCGGTTGCCCAGCCGTAGCTCGCCCTCGGTCGGCGAGGCATAGCTGACGCCTATCTCCCAGCCGTTGCGCTCGACCGAGATCTCGGCGCTGGTGATGGCGGCGACGAATGCGGCGAAGCTGCCGTGATCGGCGCGGCGCCCGACTTCGACGATCCACACGTTGTCAGCGCCGCCCGGCGCCACCAGATCGAACGGCAGGGTGTGCCCACCGGTCGACTCGGTGGCCGTGTCGTACTGCCGCCACTGCGTCGGTCGCTCCGACCACAACGCCACGTACCCGTCGCCCTTGCGGCCCAGCACCCAACCGTCCTGCTCGACGACCTCGTCAAAGCGGTCCAGGGGAAAGAAGGCGTGGGTGAAGGGCTGATAGCCGAACACCGGCCCCAGCAGCGCGTCGGTCGGCGAGGCATACGCCGGCTGATAAATGTGCACCGCAGCCCGACCCACCTGTGCCGAGCGCGGCATCGACGCCGTGCCGGTCCAGTAGCCACTGTCGCTGGCCCAATCGAGCGACTTCTTCACCGGCTTGGTCGGGTGGGTGGTGAACACCAGCGCCTCGGGATCGAGGGTCGCCTGCCAGGCGTGAACCTGCTCCATGGCGTCGCCGTAGCGGTGGTCGATCACCGACGACAGCATGGCCTCGGGGCTGCGCCACGTGTAGGTGTGGGCCTCTCCCAGCACACCGGCTGCGGCGAACGATGACAGCTCGCGGATGAGCACCTGCAACACGGTGGGGTTGATGTCGATGAACTGCTTCACCACGGCGAACTTCTGGAACAGCTCGGTGTCGAGCAGGTTCCACCGCTTGACCGCCTCGACCGTGGTGGGGATGAGCTGCCACGACGTGAGCGCACCGTGGGACCACCAAAACGGCAGATTGTCGCGGTTGTCGTAGTCGTACCCGTAGGCGGCGCGGGGCGTGAACGTGAACTCCTCGTGAGGATCGAGCTGCACCCCGTGGCGTTCGCGAATGGTGGCGACCTCGTCGCTGACGGCCACCCGGCGGATCACTTCGGGCAGGCGGTAGCTGGTGGCGCCGCAGAAGAAGACCGGTCCCAAATCGGCGCCGCCCCCATAGGGCCGACTCGTCGAATCGAACAGCAGCTTGGCCGTGCCGAAGGTCGCCTCGACCAGCGAGTTCGTCTTCGACACCTTGTAGGCCCGGCCGTGGGTGACGCCATAGGCGCCGTCTATGGTGTGGGAGGCCAGGTCGTAGAGGCAGACATCGAGCGCCGCAGCGGCGAGGCTCACGATCTCGGCGTCGGGGGCGAACTCCACCAAGGTCATCAGCGGTGCGTAGTTGTATTTCATGTAGGTGTTCGAGTGCCACTCGCTGAACCCGAAACGGGCCCGCTCCTCGATCCACGCCACCAGACGCTCACGGGTGCGCGCCGCGTGCTGGGCACCGGTGAGGCCGGTGAAGGTGAACACCCGGTCGGGCAACGCCAGGCCGCCCAAGTACTCGTCGACGGCGAAGATCATCCGGTGGTTCTCCGACCAGAACCACTTCTGGTCAAGATCGCCCGCCGGCAGCGGATCGTCGTAGCGATAGCGGAATCCCGCAATGGCATCCTCGATCGCCGTAATCGTTGCCGCCGGCAGCACGCCGCGCCCAAGACGCAGGATCCACTGGAACGTCATCAGGTCGAAGTCCGCGGTGTCGCGGAACGGATCAGGATTCACGAGCGCCGCGGTCACCAGGGTGGGATCCCACACGAACGACGAATCCCGCCGCGCCCGCACCAGGTGGGCGGCCACGCTGGACCCACTTGTGGGCTGCAACGACTGGGTGGCGATCGACAGGTAGTCGGTGGCCCGCTGCTGGAACACCACCTCGTCGATCAGCCCCGCCGATCCCGGCGTCGGCAGCGCCGTGGGGCCGCCGATGTCGGGCAGCCCGCACGTCGGAGTCGCAATGGGCGGCGACCCTTCGGGAGCACATCCCGGCAGCACGAGGGCGCCGGTCGCACCCGCCGCGCTCGCCACCAGAAACTGACGACGCGTCGCCCACATCGATCGATCCCCCACCACGTCGCCTCCCCGGCCCGCACTGCTGGGCCAATGGTGCCCGATCCGGCTCGCCCGGGCCACCTCGGCTGTAATGATGACGCCGTGACGACGACCGGCGTGGTGGTGGGGGCAGGCGACCGGGGCTACGACGCGTACGCCACCCTCCTGCTGGAGGAGCCGGCGCTCGGCCGCATCGTGGCCGTCGCCGACCCCGATCCGGGGCGGCGGGAGCGCTTCGCCGGGCGCTACTCGCTCCCAACCGCCGACTGCTTCGACGGGTGGGACGCACTGTTCTCCCAGCCCCGCCTCGCCGACTACGCCATCATCGCCACCGGCGACACCCACCACGTCGAGCCGACCCTGCTCGCGTTGGCCGCCGGTTACCACGTGCTGCTCGAGAAGCCGATGGCACTCGACGAGGCCGGCTGCCGCCGCATCGTCGATGCCGCTGCGGCCGCGGGCCGCTCGGTTGCGGTGTGCCACGTGTATCGCCACTCGCACCTGTTCTCGAAGCTCCACGACGTCATCGAGTCGGGCGCGCTCGGTGACGTGGTCTCCATCCAGCTCTCCGAGAACGTGGCCTACTGGCACTACGCCCACTCCTACGTGCGGGGCCACACCCGCCGCAGTCAGGTGCCGTGGCTGTTGCAGAAGTCGTGCCACGACCTCGACCTGTTGTCGTGGATGGCCGGCGCACCCGCCGCGTCGGTGTCGTCGTTCATTCGGCCGACCGAGCTGACGTTGGCCAACGTTCCCGACGGCGCGCCGGAGTTTTGCATCGAGGGCTGCCCCCACTCCGAGCAATGCCCCTATGACGCCGTCGCGACCTACCGCGACCTCACACCGGCCCTCGCCGACCTGGCCATGGCCGAGCGGCCCATCGGCCTGGGCGTGGGCGCCGCAGCGCTCAAGAAGGTGCGCCCCAAGCTGTTGGCCGCCTCGATCCCGGTCGTGTCCAAAGCCGTGGAGTGGTGGCGCTGGCCGGTCGCCGCGGTCACCGACGACCACACCCCGGCGGGCCTCGACACCGCGTTGCGCACCACCCGCTGGGGGCGATGCGCCTACCGGGTCGAGGACAACGACCAGCCCTCGGCGCAGACCGTGTCGATCCGCTTCACCAACGACGTGCTGGCCAACTTCACCCTGCAGTCGAACTCACACCGCGCCATGCGATCGGTGCGGGTCAACGGCACCAAGGGCTCCGCCTGGGGCGAGCTACGGGCGCTCGACGGTTGGCTGAAGGTGGCCGATCACAAGTCCGGCAAGATCCGCAGCGAGAAGATCCCGACGGCGTACGACGGCCACGGTGGCGGCGAACGGCCGCTGTTCCGCGACTTCCTCACCGCCATCGAACAGGGCACCGCACCCTCCCCCTCTGCCGCCGAGAGCCTCGAGAGTCACCGCATCGCCTTCGCTGCAATGGAATCGGCCCGCACCGGCCGCATCATCGACCTGACCTGACCTGGCGGTTCCTGGCGGTTCCTGGCGGTTCCTGGCGGTTGCGGATTTCGGGCCGGAGAGTGCCGTCGAGGGCACTGGCTGGCCCGAGAACCGGTTCGAGGGCCGTCAGCCAGGGCTGATCGCCACCACCGAGAGCGCCGTTTCGAGTCCGACGAAATCGTCGGGGTTGGAGGTGTACAGCGGCAGGCCATTTACAGACGCTATGGCCGCGATCATCAGATCGATCCGCCGCTGTCGAGGGTGCCGACCAGCAGCGACAACGAGCGCCACCATCGTCTGGAATCGAACGACCGCGTCGGTGTCGAACGGCAACGGCTCGAAATCGCGGAGGGCAGCTGCAAGCTTCTCTGAACGCGCCGCCCGCGTCACCGCCGAACCGGCAAGCTCCACCCCTTGGCCCAACTCGGCGACCGTGACCGCCGATATCTCGACGAGGTCAGGGAGCTGAAGGACGTCGAACCGGGCCAGATCGATGAACACGCACGTGTCGATGAGGTCGACTGTGCTCACCGTTCGAACCGCTCGCCATCTGTATCACCGGTGATACAGTGGTTGGCATGTCAGACGTTTCAATACGCGACCTTCGCAATCATGGCGGCGAGGTGATCGACCGCGTGCAGAACGGTGAGCGGGTGACCATCACCAAATCCGGAACTCCAGTCGCCGAGCTTCGGCCGCTCCCTCGCCGAGGCCCAGAACCACAGACCCTGCTCGATCGATGGCGCCGTCTTCCACACGTCGACCCAGCGAGCTTCCGACGAGATCTGGACGATCTGATCGATTCCTCGTTGTGACCGCCCATCAGCGCGGAATTCTCGATACGAACACTGTCATCCTGCTTCCACGCATCACCGATGCCACAGCCCTGCCAACAGAGCCTTTCATCACCGCCATCACGCTCGCCGAACTGTCGGTCGGGCCGCTCGTTGCGACCAACGACAGCGAGCGAGCCGCACGGCAGGCCCACCTCCAACAGGCGGAAGCCGACTTCGAGGCCCTCGCGTTCGACGCCGACGCTGCGCGTGCCTTCGGGCAAGTCGCAGCGAACCTCCGCCAATCAGGCCGAAAGGTATCGGCGCGCGCCTACCACGCGCTCATCGCCGCCACTGCCCTCGCCAACGACATGACACTGCACACGGTGAACCCCGATGACTTCATCGGCATCGAGGGCCTCGACGTCATTGCGGTTCCTCACCCGGATACCAAACAGCCGACAACCTGAGCATTCGGCGAAGCGTCGGCGACTACCTGCGCCGGCTGCCCTGGCCCCCACGGTGGAGGCGTCCGGCGATCGCCTATCCCTCCGATCTCCGCCGCGTGAGTGTTCATCAGCAGGGGGCGGCCATACGCAGGTTCGGGTGGGGCCTGACCGTTGCGAATTTCGGGCCGGAGAGTGCCGCCCAGGGCACTGGCTGGCCCGAGAACCTGTTCGCTGGCCGTCAACGATCGCTCAGGTCAGCGCCACCCCGCTGACCGTGGGATCGGGCGCGGTGAGGCGGGAAGTGTCGTCGGGATCACCGGTCACGACGATCGAGCGTCCGGCTTCGACCGCAGTCGCCCCCACGGTTGGGGCGTGGGGGAATCGGGCGGACAGGTCACCGAAGTC
>Ga0105047_10014236_pt1 | contig 12637 bp, 8 predicted proteins | sample MAT04_FD_78384 | JGI IMG/M metagenome (GOLD analysis project Ga0105047, IMG submission 78384) | Freshwater microbial communities from Lake Fryxell liftoff mats and glacier meltwater in Antarctica - MAT-04 (megahit assembly) | ecosystem: Environmental > Aquatic > Freshwater > Ice > Liftoff... | reverse complement strand
TTCGATCCGGCGACCCACGCCGTGGCCGAAGACCTCGCGCGCATCATGATGCCCTACATCCTCTTCATCTCGCTGATGGCGATGGCGGGCGGCGTCCTCAACGTGGAGGGCAGCTTCGCCGCGCCGGCGGCCGCGCCCATCCTGCTCAACATCGCGATCATCGCCTTTGCGCTCCTGCTGCGCGATCGCTTCGACGCGCCGATCGAGGCGCTCGCCTGGGGCACCACCGTCGGCGGGGTGCTCCAGCTGCTGCTCCAGATCCCGTTCCTCGCGAAGAAAGGGCTCCTGGTGATGCCGCGCTGGGCGCCGCGTGATCCGCCAGTGCTCACGCTCGCGCGACGCATGGGGCCGGCGGTGTTCGGCGTCGCCGTCTACCAGATCAACCTGATGGTGATCCGCCAGATCGGCTCGTATCTGCCGGGGGGCCAGCTCACCTGTTATTACAGCGCGACCCGGCTCCAGGAGTTCGCGCTCGGCGTGTTCGCGGTCAGCGTCAGCGTCGCCGCGCTCCCGACCCTCTCCGAGCACGCCTCTCGGCGCGACTGGTACCGCCTCTCGGCCACGTTCCGCCGCGCGCTGCGGGTCACCAACTTCGTCACCATCCCCGCGACGCTCGGGCTGCTGCTGCTGTCGGGGCCGATCGTCGGCGTGCTCTTCCGCCACGGAAAATTCGGCGCCGACGCGTCGCGCATCACCGCCGAGCTCCTGCTCATCCTCGGCGCGGCGCTGGTGCCGATCGGCGCCGTGCGCGTCGCGGTGCCCACGTTTTACGCGCTGGGCGACGCCAAGACGCCGGTGATCGGCGCGTTCGCCTCGCTGTTCGCGACCGTCGGGCTCGGCTACCTGCTCGGGCAGCGCTACGAGATCTGGGGCCTCACCACCGCGACCAGCGTGTCCGCGCTGGTCCAGCTGCTGGTGCTCTGGGCGATGCTGCGCAGGACCATCCGCAGCCGCGTGGTCGCCGATCGCGCCGCGGGAACGCTGGTCGAGCTCGAGCCTCAGAGCGGCCCGCCGGATCCGGGCGTCGTCTCGCACGCGATCCGCTGCGCGATCGCCGCTGCGCCGGGCATCGTCCTCGCGCACTTCCTGGCGCGGCAGCGCGAGTGGGACCGGAGCGTCGCGCTCAGCGACAACCTCATCGCGGCCGTGCCCCTGTTCGCGCTGCTGGGGATGACGATCGTCGCGTACTTCGCGCTCGCGAAGGTGCTGCGAATCCCGGAGGCCGACATGGTGCTGGGCGTGATCACGCGTCGCTTGCGCCGCCGCCGCTAGCCCAACAGACTGCGCGCGATGAAGCCGCTCCCCCAGCTCGACGACGCGCGATTGATGCAGCCGAGCGACGACGATCGGTCCCGCTTCGGCGCTTCGTACGAGCGCCTGGTGGGGATCATGGCCCGCCTGCGCGGCGAGAACGGCTGCCCCTGGGATCGCGAGCAAGATCTCGGCTCCTTGCGCGCGTATCTGATCGAGGAGGCGTACGAGGTGCTCGAGGCGATCGAGAGCGATGACGCCAAGCACCACGCCGAGGAGCTCGGCGATCTTTTGCTCCAGGTGGTGTTCCAGGCCGAGATCCGCCGCCAGGAAGGCCTCTTCGACGCGGCCGACGTCGCGCACGGCATCTGCGACAAGCTGGTTCGCCGCCACCCGCACGTCTTCGGCGACACCCCGGCCGAAGGGGTCGCGCAGGCGTTCGGCGAATGGGAGAAGGCGAAGGCCAAGGAGAAGGGCGGTCGCTCGATCGTCGACGGCGTCCCGCGCGCGCTGCCCGCGCTGCTGCGTGCGCAGCGCACCGGCGAGAAGGCCAGCCGCGTCGGCTTCGACTGGCCCGACGTGTCCGGCGCGCTCGCCAAGGTGAAGGAAGAGATCGCGGAGCTCGAGGAGGCCATCGCCACCAAGGACAAGAAGGAGGTCGAGCACGAGCTCGGCGATCTCTTGTTCGCCACCGTCAACGTCGCGCGCTTCGTCCAGACCGGGGCCGAGGACGCGCTGCACGCCGCCACCGAGCGCTATCGAGCGCGCTTCCAGTACATGGAGGGGCGCGCGAAAGAGCAGGGCCTCGACATGTCCACGATGGGCCTCGAAGCGCTGGACGTCCTCTGGGACGAGGCTAAAGCGCGAAAACTGTGAGCTGATCGACTTCGAAGACCACGTCGTGCGATCGCAGGCCGACCGAGCCGCTCGAGTAGAGGCTGTTGGTGACCTGGAGCCGGATCCCGCTGACGGTGCAGATGTAGCGGGTCCCTTCCACGCCGAACGTCACGTCGTGCGCCTGGCCGAGCGCGCCCGGGAGCATCTGCTCGACCAGGACGCGGCCGGCGCTGTTTCCGCCGTCGTGCTCGGCGATGTACGCCATGCCGCGGCGCGAATCGATGCCGCAGCTGAGGTAGCGGTTCGGCACCACCTGCAGCACGTGCAGCGTCACCGCGGCCCGTCCGGCGCCGAGATCGTCGACGCGGCCGTGGCGAGTGATCTTCACGCGCGCCGACGCCAGGATGTCGGTCCAGCCGGGCTGCGGGCCGAGCCATCCCTCGCGCACGATGCCGTCGGTCACGTCCACCCGCATCGCGCCGCGGGTGGCGCTCATCGCGGCCGAGGTGATCAGCCACTTCGGATCGCTGCTCGAGAAGTCATCGCTGAAGAGCACGCGATTCACCGTGTCGGGCGCCGGATCTTCGCTGTCCGGGATGCCGTCGTGATCGCGATCGGGCAGGGGCGCGGCGTCGGGCTGCGCAGCGTCGGGCGCGGCAGCGGCGTCGTCGAACACCGGGCCACCGGAGTCCTCGGACGTCGCGCCCGCCTCTTTGGGGACCGGGTCGGCCACCCCACTGTCAAGCGAAGGGTCGACGCTCGTCCCGCAACCGGCGCAAATCCATAGCAGGACCGTGAAGAAGCGGGGGATTCGCGACACGCTCCGGTGAGCGGACCGCGGATGGCCCTGATCTGGCATCGGACGTTCGTACGCCGCCCGAATCATTTTCCGCGCTCTCCCCTCGACAAAATGTCGAGCGCCCGTTAACAGCGCGCCTCACCGACGGCGCCGCCCGTCTTGGAGCCCCAAAAATGAGCGCAATTACCTTCGAGTGCATGGCCTGTGGAGCGGACTACGATCTCGAGATCCCCGCGATTATCGAGAAGCCGAGCGCCCTCAAGTGCCCCAACTGTGCCGCCCACCCGCCGGCGCACCGCAGCCACGCGCTCGCCACAGCGCTCGAAGATCTGCTCGCGGCCATGGCAGCGGTGCGGAAGAAGATCCGCTTCGAGATCGAGCTCGAGACCGATGACATGCCGCCGCCGTACGGCCCGCTCGAGGAGGCCGAGGCCGGCCTCGACTTCGAGGGCGAGCCCGCCGAGGTCGAAGGGGAAGAAGACGAGGACGAGGACGAGGAGGAGGAAGAGGAGGAGGAGATCGACGCTCCGCCCGCCGCGGCCGCCCGCGTCCCCGGCGTCAAGGCGCCCGCCGCCCCCAAGTCCAAGGTCAAGGACCCGGACGAGGAAGAGGACGAGGACCTCGACGATGAGGACGAAGACGACGATGACGACGAAGACGACGACTTCGACGACCTCGACGAGGAAGCGGACGACGGCGACGACGACGAGGATGACGACGACGAGGATGAAGACGACGAGGACGAGGACGACGAGGAGAAGAAGAAGCCCGCGCCGCCGCCCACGAAAAAAGCGCCTCCGCCTCGGAAGAAGCGCTGATCGTAATCCTCTAGGATCCTCCGATCGTTTCAGGTAGATCGGCTCCCCAACGGCGTACAACACGCCTGGAGATGCCGCGCATGTACCATCGCACCCGCCCTTCCTCCGCCCCGTCCTTCGTGGCGGCTCTCGTGATCGCGCTCGCCCCGGGCGCCGCGTTCGCCCAGAGCTACACCCTGACCGAGACCTTCGGGACCTTCTCGTCGATCGCCTCGACGGGCTCGCCTGTGACGGTCAACAGCCAGGATGACGGCAGCGGCTCGGTCAGCCTCCCGAGCGCTTTCATGTACTTCGGGACGCCGGTCTCGACGATCTACCCGTGCACCAACGGGTACGTCTCGTTCGACCAGCCGACGGCGGACCTGTCGCCCGACGTCTTCCCGAGCTTCTCCGCCCCGAACGGGATGGCCGCGGCCTACTGGACCGACCTGGTCCTGGGATCGGGCGCCATCTACACCCAGCAGAGCGGGACGACCTTCATCATCGAGTGGTCGAACGTCCAGATCTACCAGGCCTCCGACATCATCAGCTTCCAGGTCCGCCTCAACATGCAGACCGGCGCGATCGAGATGATCTACGGGCCGCGCACCGGATCGGGCAGCGCCTCCGGTATGGGCCTCGAGGACGCCACCGGATCGATCGGCGTCGGCCGCGCCTGCGGCACCTCCTGCGTCTTCTCCGACGTGCCCCAGGGCACCGTCCTGCACTACGAGCCGACCGGCGCCACGTCCTCGCTCGACCTCTCGATCAGCGCCAACACCTCGCTCCCCGCCACCGTCGTGCCGGGCACGCACTACAGCGTCTCGGTGACCGTCCAGAACCGCGGCACGCTCAGCGCGAGCAACTTCACGGTGCGCCTGACCGCAGACTTCTTCGGCTCGCCGGTGACGATCGCAGAGAACACGGTCAGCACCCTCGGCCCGGGCCAATCCCGCACCGAGAGCCTCGGGTTCGATGTGCCCTCGGGCCTCCCGAGCGGCGGCTACTCGGTGATCGCGACCGTCGATGCGACCGGCTCGATCGCCGAGTCGGACGAGACCAACAACGATCGCCCGCTCGGTACCATCACCGTCGGCGGCGGCGGCCAGACCATCTCCATCACGACCGGCAGTGTCCCGTCGGCGACGGTCGGCACGCTGTACGGCGTGCAGCTCCAGCAGAGCGGCGGCGTCTCGCCGACCTGGCGGCTCGCGTCGGGATCGCTCCCGGGCGGCCTCACGCTCTCGCCCTCGGGCCGCATCTCGGGCATCCCGTCGGCGCCGGGCACCAGCACCTTCAGCGTCGCCTGCAGCGAGACCGGCTTCACGCCGGGCAGCGCCAGCTACCAGATCGAGGTCACCACCGGCTCGGGGTTCCGCATCACCAGCACGATGCTCTCCGACGCGACCGTCGGCTCGCCGTACACCGCGACCATGATGGCCACCGGCGGCCAGGCCCCCTACGCGTTCCAGGCGTTCGCGGGCGTCCCGTCTTGGATGCGCGTCAGCGGCGACGGCTCGATCAGCGGCACGCCGACCCAGACCGGCCACCACGAGATCAGCGTCTCGGTGTTCGACTCCTCGATGACGCCGCAGTCCGTCGAAGGACTGGTCGTCATCGAGGTCGTCGCGGGCGGCCCGCTCGGGATGGACAGCACCCAGGGCGACTTCATCTCCGGCGTCGTCGGCCAGAACTACGACGTCGAGGTCCGCGCGCACGGCGGCACGACCCCGTACACGTTCAGCATCGGCACCGGCAGCTTGCCCTCGGGCCTCGCGCTCAACGGCAACCGCGTCCAGGGCCAGCCGAGCTCGGCCGGCAACTCGACCTTCGAGCTGCGCGTCACCGACAACGCGGGTGGCACCGCATCGGTCTCGCTCCGCATCGAGGTGGTCATGCTGATGCCGCTGTCGATCGAGGTCCCCGACCACATCGTCATCCGCCCGAACGCGGTGGCGAGCTTCCAGCTGACCGCGCGGGGCGGCGTCCCGCCGTACACCTGGATGGCGATCGGCGCGCTGCCCGACGGCCTGATCCTCGACGGTGACACCATCCGTGGCACGCCGACCTCGACCCGCACCTCGTCGATGTTGACGCTGCGCGTAACGGACACCCAGCCGACGGTGATCGAGAAGGCCGTGACGGTCGACGTAAAGACCAGCGGCCCGACCGGTCCCAGCAACGGCAACGGCGGCAACCAGACGCGCGGCCGCGGTGGCTGTGCGGCGCTGACGGCGGAGGGTGCATCGCCCCTCGGTCTGCTGATGCTGGTCGCCTTCGGGCTGTTCGTGGCGCGCCGCCGCAAGCCGCAGACGCCTTTCCTCCCGGACGTATCCGTGGTGGATCTCGGCTCATGTCCGAGTCGATCGAGCCCCGACGCACCAAGATCGTCGGAACTCTAGGCCCCGCGTCGAACTCCCTCGAGGTCGTCGAAGGCCTCATCCGCGCTGGCCTCGACGTCGCGCGCTTCAACTTCAGCCACGGCAGCCACGACGACCACCGCCGCACCTACGAGCGGGTGCGGGCGGCGGAGGCGCGCGCCGGACGCCCGGTCGCGGTGCTCCAGGATCTGCAGGGCCCGAAGATCCGCCTGGGAAAGGTGGAGGGAACGGTGCTCCTCGAGCCGGGGACGCAGGTCGTTCTGTCGTCGGACAACGACTTCATGGGCACGCGCGCCCGCCTGCCGACGACCTACGATCGGCTCTCGCGCGACGTGAAGGCCGGGGAGCTCATCCAGCTCGTCGACGGCCAGCTCGAGGTGCGGGTCGACGAGGTGCGCGGTCCCGACGTGATCTGCGAGGTGATCGTCGGCGGCAAGCTGACCTCGAACAAGGGCATGAACATGCCGGGATCGGAGCTGACCGTCCCCTCGATGTCGGCGAAGGACATCGCAGATCTCGAGGTCGGGCTGGCGATGGGCGCCGACTACGTCGCGCTCTCGTTCGTGCGCACGCCGCACGACGTGATCGCGCTCCGCGAGCTGATGCAGACCTTCGGGCGGGTGGTCCCGATCATTTCGAAGATCGAGAAGCCGCAGGCGGTGGAGCGCCTCGAGGCGATCATCGATGCCTCCGACGGGATCATGGTCGCGCGCGGCGATCTCGGCGTCGAGCTGCCCGCGGAGCAGGTGCCCGGCGTCCAGCGGCGCGCGATCCGCCAGGCGCGCGAGCGCGGCAAGATCACCATCGTCGCGACCCAGATGCTGGTCTCGATGACCCGCCACCCGCGCCCCACGCACGCCGAGGTTTCGGACGTCGCCAACGCGGTGTTCGACGGCACGGACGCGGTGATGCTCTCGGAGGAGACGGCGTCCGGCGAGTACCCGATCCGCGCGGTCGAGACGATGGCTGCCATCCTGCGCTCGAGCGATCACGCGCCGGGCAAGGCGGCGCCCTTCGAGATGGTGGGCGAGATCCAGGAGTCGTATCCCGGCGCGATCGCCCGCGCGGCGATGGTGATGGCGCGCGACATGAAAGCGCGGGCGATCATCTCGTACACCGACTGGGGCCTCGGACCGCGTCTCATCGGCAACTGGCGACCGCCGTGCGAGATCATCGCGCTCACCAGCACGATGGAGGCGGCCCGCCGCATGGCGGTCTACTGGGGCGTGACGCCCGCGCGCATCGATCAGCCGAGCACGCTGGAGGGGCTCATCCTCGAGCTGGAGCGGCTGGGCGCCGAGAGCCCGCTCGTGCCGCGCGGCGCGACCGTGGTCATCACGACCAAGATGCCGTTCGTGCCGGGCGAGGTGACCTCGCTCCTCAAGCTGCACACCGTCGGGCAGACCCAGCGCAGCGACTTCGCCAGCGCGTACTCCTGACCCGAGGTTCAGAGCGCGTCGAAGGCGACCTTCATTCGGCCGATCGCCTTCTCGAGGCTGGCGATGTCGGTCGTGAACGAGAGCCGCAGATGGTTCTGCATGCCGAAGGGTCCGCCCGGCACCGTCGCGACGTCGTGCGCCACGAGCAGGTGCTCGACGAGCACGGACGCGTCGGTGATCGGCGTGCCGTTCGGGAGCTTCTTTCCGATCCACGCGCTCATGTCGGGGAAGGCGTAGAACGCGCCGCCCGGCTCGACGCACTGGATGCGATCGATCTTGCGCAGGCCCGCCATCACGACGTCCTTACGCTGCTCGTACGTCTTCACCATCGCGTCCACCCAGCCCTGATCGCCGGTCAGCGCGGCGAGCGCCGCGTACTGCGAGGTCGCGGGCGCGCTCGAGGTGGTCTGGCCCTGCACCTTGGCCATCGCAGAGCTCACCGCCTTGGGCGCCGCGGACCAGCCGAGGCGGTAGCCGGTCATCGCGTACGTCTTCGAGCAGCCGTCGATCACGATCGCGCGCGGCACCAGATCTGGCGACACTGCGAGCAACGACAGCGCCGGCCCGCGGCCGCCGAACGTGAGCCGGCGATAGATGTCGTCGAGCAGCACGAACACGTGCGGGTGGCGGCGCAGCACGCCGGCGATCGCGGTCAGCGTCGGCGCATCGTAGATGATGCCCGCCGGGTTCGAGGGGCTGTTGAGGATCAGCACCTTGGTGCGCGCGCCGATCGCCGCCTCGAGCGCCTCGGGGCGCGGCGCGAAGCCATCGCTGGCCGCGGTCGGCACGATCACCGGCTTTCCGCCGAAGAGAAAGGTCATGTCCGCGTACGAGAGCCAGTACGGCGCGACGATCACCACCTCGTCGTCGGGATCGAGGATCGCGCCGAGCGCGTTGGCGATCGCCTGCTTCGCGCCGGTGGTCACGACGATCTCGTCCTGGGCCCACGGGATGCCGTCGATCGCGTGGTGGCGCTTCGCGATCGCGTCGCGTAGCTCGGGCAGGCCCGACACCGCGGTGTAGCGAGCGAGGCCCTGGGTCATCGCGTCGTGGGCCGCGCGGATGACGTGCGGGGCGGGCAAGAAGTCCGGCTCGCCGGCGGTGAGACCGACGACGTCGTGGCCGGCGGCGCGCAGCTCCCGCGCGCGCTGCGCGAGGGCCAGGGTGGCGGAGGGCTGGACGTTGGCCAGACGAGCGGCGGGGGTGAAGCTCACGAGGCGGCCTCAACGATCGCTGCGCGACCTGGCACGATCGTCGGCTCGCCGCTCGCAGGCTCGCGGTTCGCCTCCTTCATGGCCCTCCGGTAGAAGCTCAGCGCGGTGTCGCCGTAGGTCCGCGTGCGATCGAGCTCGAGGCCCGCGGGGGCTTGCGGCGCAGGCGATCGCGAAGCGTGTTCGACGACCACGGTGCCCTCCGGCGTCAGCAGCGTGCGCGCCGCCTCCAGCACCACCGGCGCGATCTTCGGGACCTCCGCCCAGGGCGGATCCGTGAACACCAGATCGAACGTGGCACCGCGCCCGATCAGCTGGGGCAGGGCGCTCCGCAGATCGACGCCGCTGATCTCCAGCTCCGCGCCGAGCGACGCGACGTTGGCGTGGATCGCGCGCAACGCCTGCTTGTCGCGCTCGATGACCGTCGCCTTGGCCGCGCCGCGGGAGAGCGCCTCGAGCGCGATGGCCCCGGTGCCCGCGCAGACGTCGAGGACGCTCGCGCCGGCCATGTCGCCGAGGATGTTGAACAGGGCCTCGCGCACCCGATCCGACGTCGGCCGCACCGCGTCACCCCGCGGGGCGGTGAGAGGGCGACCGCCCCAGGTCCCCGAGACCACTCGCATCCGCGCCTCTTAGGGGTTCGATCGGCCGAGCGCAAACGAAAGCTCGGGAGGTGCGGCGGCATCCCACTGTAAACAACTGTCCACAAGTGCCCGAAATGACTATTGAAAAGTCCGAAAAAGTGATGCTACGGTTCAGGTGTGCTGCGAATCTGTCTTGCCCTCGCTCTGGTCACCTTCGCCGCCTGTGCGCGCGAGCCCGATCGCGCGGTGCTCAGCGGCGCGTCCCCGCTGGTCGGCGTGATGAACGCCGCGGCCGACGAGGCCGACGTGCCGGCCGAGATCCTCGCCGCGCTCGCGTGGAGCGAGACCGCCCTCATCGCGCCGACCCACAATGCCGACGCAGACGTCGGGAATGACTCGCACGACGGCGACGTGCACGTGCCCCGCGCGTTCGGCGTGATGGGCCTGCCCGAGCGCGGCAGCACACGCACGATCGCGCGCGGCGCGGAGCTGCTCGGGGTCGAGGTCGACGCGGTGAAGCGCGACGACACGCAGAACGTGCGCGCCGCGGCGATCATGCTCCGCACGATCGCCGATGACCTCTACGGACCCGGCGCGCTGGGCGCGGGCGGCACGCGCGATCGCTGGCTCGCGGTCGTCGAGCGCTACCTCGGCGCGGGCCCGGAAGTGGCGATGGACGTCCGCCGCATCGCCGCGCGCGGCCTGGAAGGCTTCGACGCGCAGGGCCGGAGCCTGGTCATCCCGTCGTTCGCCGCGCTGTGGCCCGACGCCCGGACCGGCACCACCCGCCGCGGCCTGAACGGCGAGTACCCCGGATCGACGTTCGTCGCGGCCAACAGCGGCAACTTCACCAACGACAACCGTACCGCCGCGGACATCGACGTCGTGGTCATCCACACCGTGCAGGGCTCGTACGCGGGCGCGATCTCCTGGTTCCAGGACTCCGCCGCGAACGTCAGCGCGCACTACGTCGTGCGCCGCAGCGACGGCGCGATCACGCAGACCGTGCACCACGCCGACATCGCGTGGCACGCCGGCAACTGGAGCTACAACCAGCGCTCGATCGGCATCGAGCACGAGGGCTTCGTCGCCGACGCCAACAACTACACGCCGGCGATGCTGCAGGCCTCGGCCGATCTCACCCGCTGGCTCTGCGACAACCTGGGCATCCCGAAGGACCGCAGCCACATCATCGGGCACGTCGAGGTGCCCGGCGCGACGCACACCGACCCGGGGCAGTTCTTCCCGTGGGACACGTACATGGGCCTCGTGCTGAACGGCATGGGCCTGCCGCCTCCGCCGCCGGCCGGCACCGGCACCCTGCAGGGCGTCGTGTACATCGGCAGCGACACCAGCCGCCGCATCCCCGGCGCGACGCTCACGGTGTCGCCGGGCATGAACACCACCACCGCGCGCGCGGGCGACGGGTTCTGGAGCTTCACGCTGATGCCCGGCATGTACACCGTCACCGTCGCGGCCCCCGGCTACACGACCACCACCGTCAGCCGCCCGGTCGTCGCGGGCGGCGAGGCCTGGGGCTCGGTCGGCCTCGCGCCGCAGGCCAGCATGCCCGGCAACGGCACGCTGAAGGGCGTGGTGTTCGACGCGCGGACCTCCGATCGCAGCGTGCGCCTCCCCGGTGCGGTCGTGACGCTCTCGAACGGCGCGACCTTCACGGCGCGCGCGGGCGACGCGTACTTCGAGATCCCCGCGCCGGCCGGCAATTACACCGTCACTGTGACCAAGTCCGGCTGGCAGACCGCCACCGCGATGCAGACGCTGGTGGTCGGCGCCGAGACCTGGGGCTCGATGGGCATCGTGCCGGTGTCGACGATGCCGGTGAACCGCCCGCCGTCGATCCCCGTGATCGAAGGCCCCAAGGACGGCCGCACCGCGCGCACGCCGAAGCCCATCTTCACGGTGTCGAGCGTGGATGATCCCGACCACGACGCGCTCACGCTGGAGATCGAGCTGTTCGCCGACGAGCTGCTGACCTCGCGCGTCTCGGCGGGGACGCTCGCAGTGAGCGCGGCCGATCACGTCGTGTCGTGGCAGCACCCGATCGACGATCTCACCCGCGGCGCGCACGTGTTCTGGCGCGTGCGGGCGCGCGATGCGGCGCTGGAGAGCGCGTGGAGCGAGGTCGCCACTTTTCGGGTGCCGAGCGACGCGATCATCCCGGGCGCGACCATCCCGTGGACCGCGGCGATCTTGCCCGGCGTCGGCGTGAACCGCGCGCCCCAGGCCCCGGTGATCACCGAGCCCACCGATCTGGCCGAGGTCGACACGGTGCGCCCGCGCGTCTCGTACGACCCGCCGATGGACGACGAGATGGATCCGCTGGTCTACGAGATCCAGATCGCCACCGACGACGTCTTCGCCGCGACCGAGATGACCAGCGGCATCGTCGAGGGCACCGCCTGGGTGGTGACGCGCGATCTCGCCCCCGGCGGGACGTTCTACGCGCGGGCCCGCGCCGCCGACGAGCGGGTGTTCGGAGACTGGTCGGCGCCGGTGGCGTTCACGATCAGCGCGCAGGCGACCGGGGCGGACCGCCCCATGGTCAACGGGGATCCCGGAGGCGATCCGGTGATCGACGCGAAGGTCATTCCCACCGGCAGCGGCTGCTCGGCGCTCGCGGGCAGCGATGGAGTGCAGGCGATCGCCGTCATCGCGCTGGCGCTGGTCCTGCGAACGCGCCGCAAACGCTGACTGCGACGTATATACTCGCCAGATGCGCGCGCTCCCTCTGGTCCTCGTCTTTGCCGCCGCCTGCGGGTCGGAACCGACCCCGCCCAGCACCGACCCGTTGATCCCCGTCGCGATCGGCAACCACTGGAAGTATCGCGTGACCTCGGCGACCGGCGTCGTCAGCGACAAGATCCAGACGATCACCGCCACCGTCACCGGCGGCTATCGCTTCGAGACGACGCGCGGCACCACCGGCACCAAGGAGACGCTCTCGGTCCAGCGCATCGAGAACGGCCAGCTCATCCGCCTCGAGGAAGAGGGCTACAAGAACGACGTCCTCCAGGAGCGCTATCGCTACGAGCCGAGCTCGCTGCGCGCCGACTCGAACCACCTCACGAGCGGTGAGACCTACGAAACGACGCACACCAAGATCGCGCTCGATGCCCGCGACAACGTGCTGGTGCGGACGACGGTGCAGCACCGCTTCACGGTGGTGTCGGGCGCGGAGCTGGTCGAGGTGCCCGCCGGCCGCTTCACCGCGGTGCACCTGAAGCGCGAGGATCTCGCCGACCACGACATCAAGGAGTTCTGGTACGTCCAGGGCCTCGGCAAGGTGAAGGAGACCGGCGGTCAGACCGAGGAGCTGG
>Ga0105047_10014234_pt1 | contig 12638 bp, 9 predicted proteins | sample MAT04_FD_78384 | JGI IMG/M metagenome (GOLD analysis project Ga0105047, IMG submission 78384) | Freshwater microbial communities from Lake Fryxell liftoff mats and glacier meltwater in Antarctica - MAT-04 (megahit assembly) | ecosystem: Environmental > Aquatic > Freshwater > Ice > Liftoff... | reverse complement strand
TGGCCCCTTTACCCTTCTTTACCCTTGGCCAATGCGCGGGACAGTGTTCTCACGCTTCGGCGACGCGGTCATCGCCCTGCCGGTAATTTGTTTCAGTGTGGAGCATGGCTCGCCATACGTTCGGTATCATCAAGGAGGAGACCATGCAAAAGATCCTTGACGAGCTGAATGGCAAGCGCAACGGCCCCTCGTTCAGGTCCATACGATTCCGATCAAAAGGTGAACAGAGCCTGCCCAACACGACGCCAAAGCCGACCACGCCCCCCGTCCCCTGAGAGGAAATGGGCGTGTCCCCGTTGCTCACCTCGCGCCTTGCCCCAACAGCATGTCAAGCACCGTGCCTATCGGCCCCTCGCGCAGCTTGTTGACGGCCTTCGTTGTCGCGGGGGATCTTGGTGCGTGTCCACGACGAGGGCTTGCCGGCCGCATGAGAACTGCATTCCCTGGCGTTGCCGAAGGGCGAGCACCGGCAGACCATCGAGGGTCGGCACGGGGTGGTACGCTGAATCCCTTGTCGGTGCATGACGGCACGAGTTCCATCGAGCGGGATTCCTCGTGAGCAAGTTGAACGCATCGGCCTGCGATCCGACGATTTGTCTGCTGGGGCGCCCGAAGCTGACGCATGCGAACCGCCCCGACGCCGCTTTGGAGCGCAAGGCGGCTGCACTGCTCGCCTATCTGGCGCTGGAGGGCGAAACTTCCCGCAGCCTGCTGGCGGGCCTGCTCTGGCCAGATCGGGGTGAGTCGACGGCGCGCAACAATCTTGCGCAGTGCCTGCATCGGCTCGCACTGGCGGAGGCCGCGATCCTGGTGGCTGCACGAGACCGCCTGGAGATTGCGCCCCACGTGCGCGTGGATATCCGCGAGGCGCTGCAACTGCACCGCGACGGTGATTGGAAGGGGTTGCTGGATCGTCGTATGGATCTGCTCTCGGGACTCGATTTCGACGAATGCTCCGAATTCATGGCCTGGCTCTGCGCACAGCGCGAGAACCTGCAACGGATGCGTCAGGATGCCCTCGAGAGGCTTGTGGAAGCTGCGCAGGGTACGGGCCAGCTTCGCGCCGCTGTGGACTATGCACGAAAGCTCATGGAATCAGATCCCTGGAGCGAAGCAGCGCATCGGCGAGTCATGCGCCTGCTCGCATTGATGGGTGATCATTCAGCGGCAATCGCTGCTTACGAGCGGTGCCGCGCGATTCTGGCCAACGAACTGGGTGTGCAGCCCAACGAGGAGACACAGCGCCTCCATCGGGAGATCTGTGCTGCATCCCGGTACCCCAACTTCGGCCCGAACCTGCTCGTCGAGCGCCGTATCCCCTTTGGCCTGTTGCGTCCCCCGCGGTTCGTCGGTCGCCACGCCGAACTCGCGCGTATGGAGGAGGCTTGGCGGGAAGGCAAGGCAATTTTTGTGAGCGGGGAAGCGGGGCTTGGCAAGACGAGGTTGATGCAGGCGTTCCTCGCCGACCAAGGGCGCTGTCATCTCTTCGAGGGCCAACCCGACGACGTCAAGGCGCCTTACGCCACCTACAGTCGCACCCTGCGCCAAGTCATGAGCGCGTTTCCTCACTTGACCTATCCGGATTGGGTTATGCGAGAAGCCGCTCGCATCCTGCCGGGGATGGGGGCAGGGACCGGCGTTCCCGTTGACGATCACGAACGCCTGCGCTTCCACGACGCGCTGGCCGAGGCCAATGACATCGCCGTGCGGGCCGGCATGCGCCGGGTGGCGGTAGATGACCTTCATCTGGTCGATGATGCCAGTCTGATGGTCGGGCACCATGTTTATGCGCGCCAGTGGGGCAGGGGCGACGGCATGCGAACCATCATGCTGTACCGGCCGGAGGAATTCTCCGAAGAGGGGCGCCAGGCACTCTACCGGGTACTGGATCGAGGCGTCGGAACCGAGATTCGGCTTGAGCCCTTGTCTCCGATCGAGGTCGCGGAGCTGCTCGAAGGCATCGACCCTGACTGGACGAACTGGTCGGTTCGCCTCTACGCTCACTGTGGTGGCAATCCATACTTCATCCTCGAGACGCTGCGGACATTGCACACCCGCGATGAACTGCGCGGAGCATTGCCGCGCGAGCTTCCGGTGGCGGCCGGCGTGCGCGCGCTACTCGAGCGCAGGCTGCTCGGTTTGGACGACCAGTCGCTCACGCTTGCCCGCCTTGCCGCGATTGCTCAGCACCCGCTCGAAATCGATTCGGCGTCTCGGGCGCTCGCTTGTCCGCCGCTGGCCATGCTGGAGTCGTGGTCCCGCCTGGAATCGCGAGGCATTTTGCGTCAAGGCGTGGTCACGCACGGTTCGTGGCGGCGGCTGTTGCTCGACTCGATACCGGGGCATATCGTCGAACACTTGCGCCGTCAGCTGGCGCTGTAAAGTTTGTCGACTCCCTGCGTCATGCACGAGTCATCCAGCACAGCATAGTATTTGCGCGAGCGCTGATGCACACCTCGGGTGTCGGGGGGGATCGCACCGGACGCGTTCGATCAAGGAACTTCAATCCATGATGCCCACTACGCGCGCGAACTTATTTCTTCTCACCCTGTCGGGACTGACGGGGCTGGCGAGCGTCCCACCCGCTGTGGCTCAGACGAGTCACGCCTGGACCAATTGGACCAGCGCTACCGGCGGCGGGGCGGATGGTGCGCCGGGTGTCGTTTCGGGATCGCTGTTGATGGGCTCGACGACCGTGGGGACTTCCTACGAGGGACCGTTCTTCTTCACGGTGCTCGATGCGCCGGGACAGCCCGAGTGGTCGACCGCCAACTTCACGGGCGATGTGATCCGCAATCGGCCTCCCAGCACCGACCTGATTGGATTGCAGGGCGGGCCCGGTCTGGGCCGGGTCACTTTCGCGCAGGCGATCATGAATCCCGTGCTGTCGATTCTCTCGCTTGGATTGCGCACCAACGACGGTCGGTTCTTCCCTGCGGAGATGGTATTCGGCCCGGACGTGCAGTTCGAAGTACTCAACAGCAGCGCCTCGGCCTACGGTTTTGGCGGCCCACTGGTTAAGACGGGGCAGACGCTCAGCGGCCGAGAGAGCAGTGGCAGCATTCGCTTCATCGGCACCTATGCGTCGATCGAATGGACCACGCCGCTGCAGGAGCGCGTAGCGCACAGCCTGCCAGTTGGCGGTACATGGAGTGTGGCGATCGGCGCTCCGTGTTACGGCGGCTATCAAGTCGGGCCGCGCGCGTTGACGGTGGCGGCGTCGATTCCCGCTGGTTGCTCGGGGGACAACATCGACATTTGGCGCCAGGAGGCCGCGTTGAAGGTGGCGGGGACGTATCGAAACCTGGCAACGCATCATGTCCTCGCTCCCTTGACGATTGCGCCGTTCGGCTCCTTCAGCAATGGGGGCACGCTCATCGTGCCGGCCGGGCAAACGGTGACGGTGAACGGTGCCTTCCGGAGCTTCGGCACCATCATCGACCTGGAGTCGGGCGTGCTCGACTTCCACCAGAGCTTTTCGAAAGCGCAGGTGGGGGCGCTTTCCGCGCGAGGCTTCTCGCGGGTATCGGTGGAAAACGCACGCCTCGAGCTGTTTGGAGAAGCGACCTTCGAAGGCGCCTCGAAGTTGAGTACAGGCGCTCTCGGGTTCATCGATGTCTCCGGCGCTTTGACCTTCAAGAAAGCGGCCACGATGGATGTGGCGCCCTTCACGATCTGGACAGTCAAGGACTTCGGCAGCCTGTCGATCAACGACCAAGTGACGGCGCGCAACCGCGGCAAGCTGGAGGTCCAGTACGGCTATCTCGACATCAACAGCCGGCTCGTCAACGAGGATCGGGTGCTGATTTCGGAGTGGACGAACACGACCGGCTACGCGCCAGGGTACATGAACATCGCCGGAGTGTTTCAGAACCTCGCGTCCGGGTCACTGACCGCGACCTCGGGGTTCATCAACATTTTCGGCCTGCTCGACAATGCAGGCCTGGTCGAGCTACGAGGCGGACAGCACATCGTCGAAACCGGAGGTCTGTTGTCCCAGCGCGGCACCCTTCGTGTGAGCCGCACGACGTTCGAGAATCAGGGAACCATCCTTCAGTCGGCGGGGGCAATCACGATCCTGGATTCTGGCGGTGGTTTCATCAACGCCGGCCGCTTCGAAAACGCCGGCGCGCTCGTGATGCCGGGCAAAACACTGTTCCAGAACGAGATTTCGGGGATTTTCGTCAATCAGGCGGGTGCGAGCGTGATCCTGGTCGAACGTCTGGGTCTGCTCGATGATCCCGCCACCTTTCAGAACACGGGGCTCTTCGCCAATCAGGGGCGCCTGGTCGTCGGCGGCTTGTTCCAGAACGAGGGCATTTTTCAGCAGAGTGGCGCCGGGGTCATCCACCTGGCGAATGGTACTTTCGACGCCCGTGACTTCGTGTTGACCGGGGGCTCCATCACCGGCACCGGCATCTGGGAAGGCCACATGGTCGTGGCGACTGGGGTCGTCAGTGTGGGCAACTCGCCCGGCCGCATCGATGTGACGGGCGATTTTCGGATGACCGGTGGCGAGCTGAAGCTGGAGGTCGCCCGTGACGGTCGGAGCGACGAGTTGCGGGTTGCAGGGTCGGTGAGCAACTTCGGTGGCAACGTCAGCGTGTCGTTCCTCGACGGAGTAGCCCCGGACCTCGACCAGACCTTCGATCTCATCACATCTGGCAACGGCCTCAATATCGGTATTTCGCAGCTCGTCGTCGGGGACAGCGCGTTGGGCTACAGCTCGAGCGGCGGGGTGTTGTCCCTTTTCGTACAGCCGCTGCGGGGGGCCGTGCAGTGGGGGCAGATTTTCAGCTATTGGGATTCGAGCCTCGCGGGTTACGTGGACAGTGACCTCGGGCGGGCAGGCGATCTGCTCGGCCTGTATGGCAGCACCTTGGGGATTCGGCGCTCGGGCGTGGTCGGCTGGAACGACGTGAATGTGTGGCCTTCGGGCAGGCTGTTCAATAGCGGCGATCTGGAAATTCGGGCCGCGCTGAACCTGGGGGGCGAGTTCATCAACCGTCATCGAACGCTACTCGGCAGCGCGGAGGTTCTGCGCGGCGGGTCGTTTCGAAACACAGGCGATCTGACGCTCGGGGGCGGCGATTCTCGTGAACCCGTCTTCTTCAATCGAGGCAGCGTGCATCACGCGGCGGGGCGCTGGATCAATGTCACCGATGGATCGCCGCCTTTGATAATCAATGAGTCGGGCGCGTTATTGCGCGTGTCGTCGCAAATGAGCGGCGCGGCAACGGTGCTCAACGCGGGCGAATTCTGGGTCGACCGCGACGGGCGGGTGGCTGACTTGCTATCGTTCACGCAGTCCAAGGGCGTGACGCGGGTAGACGGCATGCTGCAGGCGGCATCGCTGACGATCAGCGGCGGGGTGCTTGAAGGCAGCGGCACCGTCGAAGGAATGCTGGTGATGCAGACAGGCTTCGACATCGACGGCGTTTTTCAGCGCACGCTGGTTCGCGGCGGCACGCAAGAGAGGCCGGGACGTTTGTCGTTTGCAGGGATGGTCGACTTCCTCGAGGCGGGCGAGGGCGTCACGCTCGAATTCCTGGTCGCTTCTCCGACGGAATTCTCCTCGATGCATTTCGATAACGTCGCCTTCGGTTACGGCACGTCCATTCGCGTGGTGTTGACCGGCGGTTTTCAGCCGCAAGCGGAATTGTCGCTGCCCATCATCGTCATCGATCCGGCCGGATCGATGGGGGGGCTTACGAATCTTTACGATAACTTCGGCGTGTTTCGCCGCAGTGCCGGAGGCGACATCTTCTGGGAGGGGGGGCAGAGCTTGTCTTACGCGGACGGGACCTTCTCCGCCTTTCTTGCCCCGGTTCCCGAACCCAGCACGTGGGCCTTGGTTCTTGGCGGGATCGCGGTGGTCGGCTGGCGGGCCCTTCGCCAGCAGCGCAAGGCGGGCCGGGAAGTGTCCTGAGTCAGCGATTCGCTGCAGTAAGGATGCCTCCAACAGCCGTGTCGCGTGGTCGTGAATCCTCGCCAGGTGCCCAAGCGGGAGGCCGAGCTGGCGGTCGTGTTGCCGCAGGGCGTGTTCCTCGACGGTGGCCTGGCCAATCGCACGCTGGGCAGCCGCAACCCCGCCGCCTGACCCGAAAGCTGCCTGGGCATCGGGTAAAACGGCGCGCTTTGTGGCCCCTCATCGGGCTCAACCGGCGTCAGACGCAGCCCCTCCCCGCAGCCCGGGGTGCCGGGCCGCGTTCCGCTCTTGTCCCTGGTGCCTCCAGGATGGCCGCAATGGTCTTGAGCTGGCCGCCGCAGTTCGGGCAGAGCTCCAGGGCCAGATCGCCCGATTCCTCCTCTTCTTCGATGAGCACGCCGTGGCGGGTTATCAGCTTCATCAGCCGCGTGATGATCTTGTGTAGCAGCGCCTGCAAGTCCTCATCGGTGGGGGAATCGGCCCGCACGCGGTCGGGTGGCTCGATGCAGCAACCAGGCGAATGAGGATCGTCGACTCATGGCTTGTTCGGACTTTTTCTTGAATGCATCACGGCGTAGGCCAGTCGTCGCCGGGCATGATCCGGACCATGAACTGGTCGAACATCGGAACGGTGAAAGCCGTGTCGCCGTGGTTCGGGCTCCAGATCATGCCCTTGGAGATCAGCTGGTTGCGCGTCGGCCCCAGTGCCGTGACCTTGCGCTCCAGCATGGTGGCGATGTCGCCGGACCGATGCGGTCCCGCGCCCAGCTCGGCCATGGCGCGAAGATAACGCTTCTCGGTCGGCGTCAGCCGGTCGAAACGCACCCGGAAAAAACTCTCGTCCAGCGCAACGATTGTCATGGCGGTGGCCTGCTCGACGTCCTGCACGGTGATCGGCGAGCGCGACGCGACGTCCCACACATGTTTGCCCCACTCCTGCAGGAAATACGGATAACCCTGGGTCTCCTGCACGATCCGCTCCAGCGCCCCGGGCGCGAACGCCACATGCTGCTGGGCGGCCGGCAGCGCAATCGCATCCCGCGCGGCGGCGGCATCAAGCGGGCCGACCACCGGAAAGTCGAACAATCGCTCGGCATATGACTTGGCACGCCCCATGCGGCCCGGTAGTTGCGGCAGGCCCGCGCCGACCAGCATCACCGGCAACTGCCGCTGTGCGACCCGGTGCAGCGCGGTGATCAGCGCGGCCAGTTGCTCTTCCTCGACATATTGCAGCTCGTCGATGTAGAGAATCAACGCGGTGCCCGCGCTGCGCGCCGCCTCGCCGGCAGCCTCCAGCAGCGCTTGCAGGTCATGCTCCAGGTCGCCGTTGTCGGCCAGACCCGGCTCGGGGTCGAAGTCGATGCCGACCTCGATGTCGTTGTATTTGAACTTCAGCCCCTTGGCAAAACCGGCCAGCGCCTGCAACGCGCGACGCCCCAACACGCGCGCCTGCTCGATGCGCGACAACCGCAACAACGTCTGCCTGAGTTGCGGCGCCAGGATGGCTGGCAACGAACGCCCTTCCGGCGCCTCGATTCGCAAGGTGTGCAAGCCGGCCGCTTCGGCGTCGTTGCGCATCCGGTCCAGCAGCACCGTCTTGCCCGCGCCGCGCAGGCCGATCATCATCAAGCTCTTGGCCGGTCGCCCTGCCCGGATGCGTTCGGCTGCGATGCGCACACTTTCACGCAGCTCGTCGCGGCCTGCTAGCTCCGGCGGCGGCGTGCCGGCGCCGGGGGCATAGGGGTTGGCGACTGGGTCCATGACGACAGTTTATAAAGAGTTTATGGATATTACAAGGAATAGATAACTTCCCTAATATCGATATAAAAAGGCTGTCAACAACCTTGATGGACGGCCGCCATAGGCAATGAATGATGCCTGACCGTTCACCAACAGGGAACCCTGAGACGATCTCGATCTTTGCCACCACCCGCAGGAAATTCGACGTCTACTATGTCTACGGCTCCATGTTCGCCGATCTGGTGGTTGAGTTCGTCGACGTCCCGAGCCTGACGCCCGACCAGGAAGGCGCCGCGATCGCCGCCGCGCTGGCCAACAACAAGGTGGTGTTGATGCCGCACCACGGTTCCGTGCACGTGGGTGAAAGCCTCGAGTTCACCACCATCGAGGTGATGGTGTTCAACATGGCCTGCGAATACCAGCTCGCTGCGATGGCATCGGGTGGACAGCCCATGGACCCGGCGGCGGCTCGCTCGTACCGCGATGCCTATTACAAGTACGGATTTCGCGAACAGATGTGGCTCGCCAACCTGCGACGTCTGCGCGTCAGCGATCCGGATCTGTTTGCGCTGGCCCGCCGCTAGAGATACCGGTCCTGCGGACGAACCAGATTCAGCACCTTCTCACCGGTGAGTTGCCTGTGGCAGTTGCGCCCTGCCATGCGCAGTGCCGTTGCACTGGCCTGCCGGACCGACGCGGAGTTATGCGGCGAGCCGATTACGTTGGACAAGTCCATGAATGGAGGGTCCAGGCGAAATGCGCCGTGCCGAACCGGTTCCACCCACCAGGCGTCGATACACGCGGTGCAATTTGGGGGTGCCTGAAGCTGTGCGAACAGTGCTGCCTCGTCGATGATCTCGCCACGCGCCAGATTGACCAGGATGGCATCGTCCTTCATCCGGGCCAGTGCGCGCACTGATAAGCCCCTGCGTGGCGCGTGTCAGCGGCGCGCTGATAACCAGCACATCGGCCGCGGCCAGGAATTCGTCGAGTTGCTGCGTGGTGCCGATCCAGTCCACCGGGTCGCTGCTGGTGCCACTGCGATTGATGGCGTGAATCATGACTCCGAAGCCGCGCATCAGGCGTGCCGTGGCTTGCCCAATGCCGCCGTAGCCCAGAATCCCGCAGACCATGCCGGCAAGCATGCGGTTGGATGTGAACTGGTTGAAGGTGCCGCGCGCGAGGGCCGCGTGTTCGATCAGCAGCCGCTTTGCTGCCGCCAGCGTCAGCGCCAGCGCATGTTCGGCCATCGGCTCGGAATAGGCCCCGGCGTTGCTGGCGACGGGCACCCCCGGTGGCAGGTCTCCGATCGGAATGAAGTCGACACCAGCGGTCATCAGCTGTATCAGCTGGGCCTTGCCGATCGCCGCAATCTCGTCCGGCGCAAGTTCATGCGCCGGATGTCGCGTAAGCACGACATCGGCCTGTTGCAGCACCGCCTTGCGCGACCCGGCGTCGCGCCCGGCCAGCACCACGATCTGCGCGGTAACCGCGAAGGCCTCCTGCAGCGCGGCGTGCGCGTCGGCATCGAGTTCAAAACTCACAGCCAGGATCCGGTTCATGGTGGTTGCCTCCGCGCCATCGTGCATGTGGAACGTGGCAGTACCTGATTTTGCCTGTAACCCGTGGTCTTGCTAGGGTCGCGGCCAGCCTTGTTGTGGCAAGCGCGAACGAAATCCAGTGCCATCGGTATCCAGGCGTGGGCAATCTGATGTGAAAAAGCCTGATTCATGCTAGCCTTTTCGTGGTGTATTCACAATGTTCCGCGGAAATCATCCGGACTGTGGCGCGACAACCAGCACCGCGCGAACACGCCACGAGAGCCTTCACAACAACAAACCGTTCTCTGCGAGGAAGACCATGAAAAACGAGACACCGTTCGACCCCACCCACAGCCCGTGGCTTGCCACCTACGCCAGCGCCGGCATCGTGGCCCAGCTGCCAACTCCGCAACATGCGTCTCTCGCCGAGCTGGTGCAGGAGCGTTGCGCCCATTTCGCCGCCGAGCAGGCCGCCAAGCGCCTCCAGCACCCGGCGTTCAGCTGCGTGATGCCCAACGGCATGAACGGCCGCCTGAGCTTTTCCCAGGTCAACTCCCAGTCCGACGCCTTTGCCGGCTATCTGCGCCAGACGCTGGGGCTGAAAGCCGGCGACCGGGTAGCGGTGCAGATGCCCAACTGCCTGGCCTATCCGGTCGTGGCCTTCGGCGTGCTCAAGGCCGGCTGCGTGCTGGTCAACACCAACCCGCTCTATACCGAGAGCGAGATGGTTCACCAGTTCAACGACTCGGGCGCTGCCGCGCTGGTGGTGATGGACATGTTTGCCGACAAGCTGCCCGCCGTATTGTTGCGCACCGGGGTGAAGCACGTGGTTCTGGCGCGGGTCGACGCGTTTTTCCCGGTGGTCCCGGGCGCGGTGATCCGAGGCGTGCAAAAGGTCTGGAGCCGGGTGCTGCCGCCAGTCACCGTGCCGCATGTGCGTCTGTCGCAAGCCCTGGCGCAGGGTAGCGCCACGCTGAGCGCGTTGCCCGCCAGGACCTATTGGCAGGACATCAACCACGGCCACCTGGCCGCGCTGCAATATACCGGTGGCACCACCGGCGTGAGCAAGGGCGCGATGCTCAGCCACGGCAATCTGCTCAACAATGTCAACCAGATGCTGGCCATGGGCGCCACCCACATGGAGCAGGGGCGCGAGTGTGTGCTGACTGCCCTACCGCTTTACCATATCTTCGCGTTCACGGCCAACCTGCTGGGCTTCCTGTCGATCGGTGCGCACAACGTGCTGATCCCCAGCCCGCGACCGGTGCAGAACCTGCAGCGCGCGGTGGAAAACTTCCCCATCACCTGGATGACCGGGGTCAACACGCTGTTCAACGGCCTGCTCAACGAAGAGTGGTTCACCGCCTACCCGCCTCGGCAGCTCAAGGCGTCGATCGCCGGTGGCACCGCGCTGCACAGCGCGGTGGCGCAGCGCTGGGTGGAGGTCACGCGCACGCCGATCGCCGAGGGTTACGGCCTGACCGAAACCTCGCCGGTGGTCAGTTTCAACCCACTGCGCGGCACCCCGCGACTGAGCAGCATCGGGATTCCCGCGCCCGGCACCGAGCTGCGCCTGGTGGGCGACGACGGCAGCGCAGTGGCACCGGGCGAGCCAGGCGAGATCTGCGTTCGCGGTCCGCAGGTGATGCAGGGCTACTGGAACAACGAAGCCGAGACCGCCGGTGTGCTGACCGATGGTTGGCTGGCCACTGGCGACGTGGCGGTGATGGAGCCCGACGGCTTTTTGCGCATCGTCGATCGCAAGAAAGATCTGGTTCTCGTCTCGGGCTTCAATGTCTACCCCAACGAGGTGGAAGACACCATTGCCCAGCTTGAGTCGGTGCTGGAGGTGGCGGTGATCGGGGTGCCCGATGACAAGACTGGTGAGGCGGTGCGCGCCTTTGTTGTGCCGAACCCGGATTTCCGCGACCCGCTCACAACCGAGCAGGTGCTCGCGCACTGTCGCAAGCACCTCACCGCTTACAAGGTGCCGCGCTCGGTGGTGCTGCGCGACGAGCTGCCCAAGAGTCCGATCGGCAAGGTGCTGCGCAAAACGCTCAAGGCCGAGGCCCAAGTCCAGGTCCGGTCCCACTGACGAACCAAAACACCCCACGGAGACACACCCATGATCACCGAATTCGAAACCCGCCTGCTGGGCATCATGATGATGGTCATCATGCTGGGCATGGGCGCCTCGCTCACCTGGCGCGATTTTCTGATTGCGTTTCGCAAACCCAAGGGCGTGCTGGTCGGCATGCTGTGCCAGTTCGGCATCATGCCGCTGCTGGGCTTTGCGCTGGCGATGGCGCTGGACCTTTCACCGGGCCTCACCGTCGGCCTGATCCTCATGGCTTGCATGCCGGGAGGCACCACGTCCAACATCTTCAGCTACTTCAGCAAGGGCGTGCTCGCGCTGTCCATCCTCATGACCACGATCTGCACGCTGGCCGCCCTGGTCCTGGTGCCGCTGCTGCTGGAGTTCTATTCATCGATGGCAGGTCTCTCCAGCGAATTCAAGATTCCGGCGTCCAGCGTGGCGCAGGTGCTGGTGGTGTTGCTCGTGCCCACCGTGCTCGGCATGGTGCTGCGCAAGCTCAACCCCAACATCGGCGCGACCATCGAGTTGCTCGGCGGTTTCATGGGCATCGTGGTGATCGTGTTCCTGGTCGCCACCTGGGTGCCGCGCAACCACCGACTGCTGGCCGAGACGCCGTGGCCGGTGTACTTCGCTGCGATTGGCCTGGGCCTGATCGGCATGGCGCTGGGTTACGCCATGGCGCGTTTGCTCAAGCAAGACAACAACCGCAGCCGCACGATTGCGCTGGAGACCGGCATCCAGAACGGCCCGCTCGCGGTGCTCATCGTCACGCTCAGCATTGCGGCGACGATTCAGCAGGAGGTGCTGCTGATCCCGGTGCTGTACTCGCTGTTCATCGTGCTCAGCAGCAGCGTGGTCACACTGTTCTTCCGCCGCTGGGCCACGCGCGAGGCGCTGGCACGTGACCGCGCCAAGGCCGGCTCCCTGCTGGCGACCTGACGCGATTTTCGGGTGGCGGGGGCCGGATGGTGACCGGTCCGATCGCCTCGCACCTCGGCGCTGGGCTGAGCACGGTCAGCATCAGCGCCCCTGTCCCGACTTGAGCTGCGCGTTCTGCCTGGCCCGCCACCCTTGGGCACCTCAGCTTAGCCCCCATCGAAGCCGTGCAGGATGTCAGTCGCCAGCGTAGCCGTGGCTATCAAAGCTGGCCTCAATGCCAGAATACGGTCGTTCTGCGCGTCAGCGTGACCCCTGGCCATCGAGCAGCGCCGAATTGATCGCAATGGTCCGCCGAACGGCAGCCCGTTGTCAGTCCGTGTCTCGGGGTACCGACTCGTGCAGCCCTTTGCGCAGTGGCGGATCTGACGGTTCTGAGGTATCGCCCTTGTTT
>Ga0105047_10014233_pt1 | contig 12638 bp, 11 predicted proteins | sample MAT04_FD_78384 | JGI IMG/M metagenome (GOLD analysis project Ga0105047, IMG submission 78384) | Freshwater microbial communities from Lake Fryxell liftoff mats and glacier meltwater in Antarctica - MAT-04 (megahit assembly) | ecosystem: Environmental > Aquatic > Freshwater > Ice > Liftoff... | reverse complement strand
GTGTCGGAGGGGGGACTTGAACCCCCACGCCCTTTCGGGCACTAGCCCCTCAAGCTAGCGCGTCTGCCTATTCCGCCACTCCGACGTGGCCACCACATGGCACTGCGGTGCCCGTGATGAGAAGGGCAAACATAGCGCGCCCCCTTCCCGACTCAGTAAACGGGATCGGTACCACAGGGGCAGGCGACGCCTGCGATCACGTCGGCCCGACGCCGCCACCCACATCGACCACCGGCATCTCGGTGGTCGCCTCTTCGACGAAGGCGAGGTTGGCTGCCGCCGCATCCGGCGTGGCCCGCGTGGCGAGTGCCTCCAGGGCGGCGGCGTCGCCCACGTCGTGTCCGGCCCGTTCGCTCATCAGCCAGCGCACCTCCAACAGGTCGCAGAACGCCTGGGTTCCTTCCCCCGTCCCGCCCAGCGCCGCCGTGGCCCGCTCCACCCCCGGCCGCATCACCGTCACCAGCCAGTCCCACCCGGCCTCCTCTTCCGAGACAGCACGCCCCAGCGATGCCTCCATTCGGTCGCGATGGGCCAGCAGATCGTCGACAAGAATCGTGGCCTGTCCTTCGCGCACGTCGAGGCCGGTCAGCGCCCGCAGGCGCCCGGCGTGGAAGCGCCGACCCGCGACCGCCACCTTCACGCGTACCGACTGGTCGTCCCCGCCGGCTGATTCGAGATGCACCTCGTCCACCGCAAAACCGGCCTCGTTCAACCGACGCACCCGCGACCCCACCCCTGCAGCATCTGCGCGCGCCACGATCGGTTCGTCATGCAACAGATCCCACAGGTACTCGTACCGCCCCCGCATCTCGCCCACCTCGGTGATGACCCGCTCGATGGCTTCGGGCGGCTCCTTGCGCACGGCGACGACGTCCAGAAGACCGCCGGCGAGGTTGTCCTCCATGACATCGAGATCCAGTTGCCGCTGACCGTCGCTCAGGGCCGGGTGGTACTCGGCGGTCTCGGCGTCCACCAGGCAGGCCTGCAACCGTTGGCCGTCGCGGACGAACAGCGTGTTGGCCAGTGAGCAGTCACCCCAGTAGATGCCGTTGCGGTGCAGCTCCACCAACAGCGCGGCCATGGCGTCGAACAGGCGGGCCCGATGGGCGGTCGTGTTCCAAGGGATCCGCAGCAGAAGACGACGGTGCTGCCAGGAACCCTCGAGGAACGCGGTCACCAGGATGGCGTCGGCGTCGGACTGCAGCACCACGCCGCCGGCCCGCACTGCCGAGAGCTCACGCGTCTCGAGCACCCGCAGCACGTCGTACTCGTGCACGGCCACCCGGCGGGGCAGGTCCTTCAACGCCCAGAGACGACCGTCGGCCTCGACGAATCGGACGAGATGGCGGCTCGGGCCGACCGGGAGGTCGCGGAATGTCACCTGTGTCGGGTCCCAGTCACCCAGACGCTGTGACCACGGCAGGCCCAACAGCTCCGGCGTCGGATCACGAAGCCGCAGGTCGACGGTCAATCCGGCCTCCCGACATGAAAGTGGGCTTCCCCATCGAACCGCGTGCAAGGCCGACGAATCTCCGCACCGGTCCACACAGGTCGCAGGAGGGGACGGCCGTCAGGCGGGAACGGAGGTCGGCGGCGAGGATGGGGGCGAGGTGGCCGACGAGTCAGCCGGCGAGGAGGACTCCGGCGTGACCTCCGCGCCATCCGCGTCGACGGCGACATGGGCGACCAGGTTCTCGCCGCTGGCCACGTCGAAGATGTGCAGACGGGTCGGGTCGAACCAGAGCGTCGCTGTGGCCCCGTCCCCGAGGCGGCTGGCCGGGTCGAGAGCAACGACGAGCTGGGTGCGCCCGGCCTCACCCCCCAGGTCCTCGACCAACTCGTCCATGCCCTCGACCTGCACGTCGGGGGAGTCGTAGGGCACGTAGGCGTACTGCTCGTTGCCCAGCCACTCGACGACGTCGACATGGGTCTCGAAGCTGACCCCACGCCCGAGGGCAGCCTCGTCGAGCTGCGAAGCGTCCTCGAAACGCTCGGGCCGGGCGCCCACCATCACCCATTCGCGCTCCCCCACGGCCTCGCGCAACCCGTCGGGCAACGGGAACGACGTGAACGGCAGGTGCATCGTGTCGTCCTCGACGCGGGCGGGCACGAAGTTCATGGGCGGCGATCCGATGAAGCCGGCCACGAACATGTTGACGGGCTGCTCGTAGAGCTCTCGCGGCGTGGCCACCTGCTGCAACACGCCCTTGCGCAGCAACGCCACCCGGTCACCGAGGGTCATGGCCTCGGTCTGGTCGTGGGTGACGTACACGGTGGTGATGCCGAGCCGGCGCTGCATGCGCAGGATCTCGGTGCGCATCTGGCCTCGCAGCTTGGCGTCGAGGTTCGACAGCGGCTCGTCGAACAGGAACGCATCGGCATCACGAACGATGGCCCGCCCCATGGCGACCCGTTGCCGTTGCCCACCAGAGAGGTTTGCCGGCTTACGGTCGAGGTGCTCGGTCAGCTCCAGCGTCTCCGCCGCCGCTTCCACCTTGGTGTGGATCTCTTCCTCGGAGAGGTTCTTGCGCAGCCGCAGCGGAAAGGCGATGTTCTCGAACACGCTGAGGTGCGGGTAGAGCGCGTAGTTCTGGAAAACCATGGCCAGGTTGCGCTCACGCGGCGCCTTGTCGTTCACGCGCACGCCACCGATCTCCATGTCGCCCGACGTGATGTCCTCGAGCCCCACGATCATGCGCAGCAGCGTCGACTTCCCACAGCCCGACGGACCCACGAGGATCATGAACTCGCCGTCGGCCACGTCGAGGCTCACGTCGTTGACGGCAGGAAACCCGTCGCCGTAGCGCTTCACGATGTTGCGCATGGTGATCTCGGCCATCTCAGTTGACTCCTTCATTCGACACGGTCGACTCAGCCCTTCACCGCACCGGACGTCAGCCCGGCCACGATCCTTCGTTGGAACAGCAAGACCAGCACCACGACGGGAATGGTGACGACGACCGACGCCGCCATCACCGCGGTCACCGGCGACTGGAACTGTGACGCCCCGGTGAAGAACGAGAGCGCCGCCGGAACGGTGCGGGCCCGGTCGGTGGAGGTGAGCGAGGCGGCGAGCAGGAACTCGTTCCAGCAGAAGAAGAAGGTGAGGATCGCCGTGGTGAACACACCGGGCGCGGCGAGCGGCACGATCACCTTGCGGAAGGCCTGCCATGCGGTGGCGCCGTCGACCTGTGCCGCCTGCTCCATCTCCCACGGGATCTGGCGGAAGAAGGCGGACATGGTCCAGATCGACAGCGGTAGCGCGAACGTGAGGTACGGGATGATCAGCCCGATCCATGTGTCGTAGATGCCGAGGCCACGCCACATGTTGAACAGCGGCCCGACGAGGGCGGCCTGGGGAAACATGGCAATGGCCAGCGCCATGGACAACAGCAACTTCTTGCCGGGGAAGGCGAGCCGGGCGATGGCGTAGGCGGCGAACATGGCCACGATGACCGACAGCACCGTGGCGATCACGGCGATGCCGGCCGAGTTGCGCAGCGCCGAGGTGAACAGCTCGTCGCTGAACACCGTTCGGAAGTTCTGCCACGTCCACTCCGTCGGGAGGAACGTGGGGACGCCGTCGCGGAACGTCTCGGGGCTCTTGAACGCCAGCGAGGCCATCCACACCAGAGGGAACCCTGCCCACACCAGGATGAGCAGGCCCCACACCGTCCACCAGTTGCTGGTCTTGCGACCGTCGACGCCCATCAGCGGTCACCTCGTACCTGCGAGAGGTCGGTCTTGAAGACCTTGATGAAGATGAAGGCGATGACCACCACCGTGAGGAACAGCAGCACCGACACCGCCGACCCGGCACCGAGGTTCACCAGTGTCACGTTCTGTCGGTAGGCCAGGAACGAAAGGGTCTCGGTGTCGTTGGCGCCCGCGGTCATGATGAACGGGTTGTCGAAGATGCGCCACGCATCGAGCGTGCGGAAGAGCACCGCCACCATGATCGCCGCCTTCATGTTGGGCACGACGACCTTCCACAGCCGCTGCCAGGCCGTCGCCCCGTCGACCTTGGCCGCTTCGAGCAGCTCACCCGGCACCTGCACCAGCCCGGCGAGCAGCAACAACGAGATGAAGGGTGTGGTCTTCCAGATCTCCGACAAGGTGATGACGAAGAGCGACGACCACCGGTCGCCGAACCAGTTGAACGTGCCGAGCCCGAGCCACTGGTTCACGAAGCCCGAGTCGAGTTGGAAGGCGTACCGCCAGACGAAGGCCGAGACCACCGTGATGATGCCGTAGGGCACCAGGATGGCGGTGCGCACGAACGACCGGCCCCGCACGATGCGGTACATGACCCAGGCGAAGCAGAACCCCAACACCAGTTCGATGGCGACGCTGGCCACGGTGATGATCGCGGTCGTCGCGACGGCCGACCACCAGATGGGGTCGGTGAGCACCGTGGCATAGTTCGCAATGCCCACGAACTCCCGACCAGCGGGGTCGGTGAGGCGGTACTTGAACAACGAGAGCACCAGGGCGTACCCGAGGGGGTAGGCCGTGACCAGGATCATCACCAGGAACGCCGGGGCCGAGAGCCGAAGGCCAAGACGACGTTCGTGGCGCAGGCGGTCCGAGGCGTGGGCCTTCTTCGGCTCACCACTAGGAGATGGCGGTGGCGAGACCGCTGCCGGCGGTGGCTTCTCGATGGTGGTCACAACAGTCGTTCTCCGCTCAGGACCTCGGCCATGTAGGTGTCCGTGCGCTCCGGCGTCTGAGGCGCCGTCACGTTCTGCGCCGGGTGCCAGGTGCGCTGTACAGAGCTCGACACGTCGCCGTAGTAGGGCGTCACCGGACGGGGCCCGGCGTCGTTGATGGACTGCCGGATCAGGTCGGCCATCGGGAACGCCTCGCGTACTGCCGGGTCGTCGTAGGCCGCGGCGCGGGCCGCCGGGTTACCGGCTTCGACCATGTACTCGGCGTTGCTCGGCACCGAGGTGATGCACTTCACGGCCGCCAGCGCCGCTTCGGGCTGCTTGGAGAAGGCGCCGATGGCGAGGTTGATCCCACCGAGCGGGGGAGCACTGGCCTGGCCTTCGTCCACCCGGGGATAGCGGGCCCAGCCGATGTCGTCGACCATCGCCTGGTCGAGCGCGCCCTTGGCCACGGAGGACTTGGCGGCTTGGTACACGTAGGGCCAGTTGACCATGAAGGCGCCATCGGAACTCTGGAAGAGCGACCTGGCCTCCTCCTCGGTGGCGGTACTCATGTCCGACGGTGCGGCCGGCGAGCGGGCGAGACGACCCACCACCCCAGCGGCGGCGTCACCCGCTGGCGACGCCACGCTCGGCGTGGCCTTGGCCCCCGCAGAGGCGTTCTCGACGATCTGGCCGCCCCCGGAGGCGACGAGAGCGTTGATCCAGACCATCAGGCCCTCGTACCGATTGCCCTGGACGGCGATCTTCTTCTTCTGGGCCTCGGCCACGTCGATCATCTGATTCCACGTGAACGTCGTGGCCGAAGGGTCGACACCAGCGGCCTGGGCGATCGAGCGTCGGAACCACAGGAGCTGGGTGTTGGCCCAGAACGGTGTGGCCACGAGCTGGTCGTTCCAGAAGGCGGTCTTAAGGGGACCGGCGAGTACGCCGGCCGTCAGCCCGGCCACGTCCGCCGGGTCGGTCACCGGCAACAGGTACCCGGCGTTGGCGAACTCAGCCACGAACGGCGGATCGAGGCTCATCAGGTCGACCGACGAGTCGCCGGCGGCCAAACGGCGCACGAGCTGCTCGCGCTGGGCGGTGGCGTCGTTGGGCAAGACCTGGGTGCTGATCCGAAACGCGCCACCGGATTCGGCTGCGCACTTCTCGGCGAGAGTCTTCTGCCCGCCGTTGTCGGGGTTCGTGTACCACGTGAGCGTGGGCGGTCCCGCGCTCTCGCCGCTGCAACCCACGAGACTGAAGGTTCCGACCAGGGCCAGTGCCATCCCCGCGCTCACGGCTCCGGTCAGCCTCGCCCTCAACTTCTTTCCGGCCATCACGACTCCCCGTCGGGAACCGGATCGGGATTGCCAGCCGATTCACCTGGTCGTCAGATACCCAGAACCGAGGGCACGCAGAACCGGGCTCTTCTTCCGCTACCCATCGGGTGTTGTCGCCGACCCGCCCGCCCCGACGATCTTGCCGAGCTCCTCCGGCGGCAATGATCCCGCCGCGCGCAGGAGGTCGAGTTACTGCGGCGTCCTCGAGGCTCTCGGCCAGCAGCGCCCGGTATCCCTCTGCGGCGCTCATCCGTCCTGGTGGTGGACAAGTGCTCCAGAAGGGGCAACGACAGAAGGAGATCACCATGGGATTCGTGAACGAAGCAGGTTGGGACCGGGCCGTTCGGGTCGTGCTCGGCGTGGTACTGATCGTGGTCGGGTTCGCCGTGATCGGCGGCTCCGGTGGCACGGTCCTCGGCATCGTCGGACTGATCCCGCTCGTGACCGGGCTCGTAGGTTTCTGCCCCTTGTACGCACTGCTGCACATCCGCACGAACGACCGGCGCAAGTCACACTCCTCGATGTGACGAGTGCGCCAGAATCGTCCTCGATGAACGTCGCCGAGAACCGCTCGGACGGAGACCGCCCCGACGACCAGGACCTGGCGGCGGCGCTGCTCGAGTTGTACCCCTTCGCCCTCTCCGTCACCCGAGACCCCGATCGGGCCAGCGACCTGATCCAGGACGGCTGGATCCGTGCCTCTGTCGCGGTCGGACAGTGGCGGGGGGATGCCCCGCTGAAATCATGGCTGCGTCGCATCCTTCACAACCTGGCCATCGATTCCGCCAGGCGATCGAATCGAGAGGTACTGGCCGAGGAGGTCGACGATCGCTGGCGCGACGACGCCTACAGCGTCGATGCCGCCGTCGTGGCAGAACGGGCGCAGGCCCACGAGGAACTGGAGGACGCGCTGGTGCGCCTCCCGTTCATCTACCGCTCCGCCGTGATGCTCCATGACATCGAGGGCTGGACCGTGGCCGAGATCGCCGACCTGCTCGATCTCGGCCTTCCGGCCGCCAAACAACGACTACGCAGAGGTCGGATGATGATGGTCACCGCGCTCGCCGGAGGCCAGGAGCGACGCGAGAACCTCAAGGGGGTGCCAATGCGCTGCTGGGATGCACGTCAGCACGTCTCGGAGTACCTGAACGGCGACCTCGACGCCACGACCGCAACAATGCTCGAGCGGCACCTCGAGGTGTGTCCCACCTGCCCACCGCTCTACGCAGCGTTGGTCGGGGTGCGCGCACACCTCGGCGGTCTCCGCGACGCCGACGCCGTCGTCCCCCCCGACCTTGCGGCGCGTCTCCGCACAGGAGCCACTCCGACCTGAGCGAACGCCGGCCCCGACTACAGCCGACCGGCCTCCTGGGCCGCCACTTCGGCGGCGGCGAGCTGGCCGTCGATGATGCGCAGGCCGCCATCCCAGAAGCCGGGGTCGGTCAGGTCGACCCCGACGATCTTGCCGAGCTCCTCCGGCGGCAACGACCCGCCGGCGCGCAGGAGGTCGAGGTACTGCGGTACGAACACCGGGCCCTGCTCCTCGTAGCGGGCGTACACGGCCAGGGCGAGCAGCTGCCCGTAGGCGTAGGCGTACACGTACCCCGGCGTACCGATGAAGTGCGGGATGTAGCTCCACCAGGTGCGATAACCCGGGGTGATCTCCACCGAATCGCCGAACAGGTCGCGCTGGGTGCGCTCCCACTCGTTCCCGAAGTCCTCCACCGACAGCTCGCCCTCGGTGCGCCGGCGGGTGTGGGCGGCGTCCTCGAACCGGTTCATGGCCACTTGGCGGAACACGGTGGCGATCTGGCCCTCGAGGCTCTCGGCCAGCAACGCCAGGCGGGCATCGGGGTCGGTGGTGCGCTCGAGGAGGCGCCCGAAGGTGACCGTCTCGCCGAACACCGAGGCCGTCTCGGCCAAGGTCAGCGGGGTCGACTGGTGGAAGACCCCCTGCTCGCGGGCCAGGTAGGCGTGCAGCCCGTGGCCGAGCTCGTGAGCGAGGGTCAGCACGTCACGGCGCCGGCTCGTCCAGTTGAGCAACAGGAACGGATGCGACGACGGCACCGTGTAGGCGCAGAAAGCGCCCGGCTGCTTGCCCGGACGCACTGGCGCGTCGACCCAGTTGCCGTCGAGGAACTGCTGCACCACACCGGCCAACTCTCCGGAGAACGACCCGTAGGCATCGAGCACCAGCTCGGTGGCCTCGCTCCAGCGGAACTCCTCCTCCACCTCGGCGACGGTGGCCCCGCGATCGTAGTCGGCCAGCTTGTCGACCCCGAGCAGTTGCGCCTTCAACGAATACCACCGTTGGGGGATGTCGTAGCGACCGACGACAGCGTCGACGAGGGCCTGCACCGAGGCGTCGCTGGCCTCGTTCGACAGGTTGCGGCTGGCCACCCACGAGTCGTATGAGCGGAGCCGATCGTCGGTGGCCTTGTCGGCCATGAGGGTGTTGTAGACGAAGGCCCGGGTGCGCAGGCCCGGCTCGAGCGCCACCGTGACGGCCTCGGCCGCCGCTCGACGCTCGTCGCGGTCCGGCGAGGCCAGCACCGACAACGCCTGCTCGAGCGAGGTCGGGCCATCGGGCCGGTCCACCTCGATCACCGATGTGAGCTCGCTGAACAGCCGGCTCCACGCCCCTGAGCCCGTGACCGACTTCTCGGCCAGCACCTTCTCCTCGGGCTCGGTCAACAGATGCGGGTGATAGCGACGGGCCGAGCGCAGCCAGTGGGCGCAGAACCCCAGCGCGGGATCGGCCAACAGCTCCTCGGCACGGGCCTCGTCGACCTCGGCCCACTCGAGCTCCACGAACAGCACCCGGGTGGAGATGGCGGTGGCCTGCTCGGCGAACTTCTGCATGGCCGCACCCCGCTCGGGGTCTGACGTGTCGACCGCGAAGCGCAGACTCACGTACGACCCGGCCCGGCCGAGCGCGTCCTGCAACGCCGCCAGCTCGCCCATCAGCTCCACGACTCCGGGGCTGTCGAGGCTGGGAATCCGGCCGCGAAAGGCCTCGATGCGCTCAGCGATCGCTTCACCGGTGGCGATCAGCTCGCCGACCCCGGCCGGGCCCTTTTCGTGGACCAGCGATTCGAGGTCCCAGGCCACGTCGGCCGCGGTGAGATCGGGGTCAGGGGTGGTCGTGTCGACGGCGGTCATGGCCGTCAGGATACGGCGGCAAGCGGCGGCTTCGGTCCGGCGGCCGGCACTGTTGGCCCGGCGTTCAGTCGCCCGCCACGAGCGCCAACAGGCGCGGCTTGGAGGCCTCGATCTCGTCGGAGAGGAGTCGCTCGAGCAGGTTGCCCCCGAAGGAGCCGCCGTAGTGCAGCGACATCACGAGTCGCGAACCACCGGCGCTGGCCGTGACCACGGCGTCGAGCACCCATGCGGAGTGGTGGCGACCGTCGACCTCGAGCCGCTCGAAGCGCAGATGCCCGGGCTCGTCGACGGTGCGCACCATGCGCAGTCGCTTCGACCGGGCCAGCGGGCCGAGCCGGGCGCGGAGCTCCACCGCCCATGCCGGTGGCACCCCGGGTTCGGACGTCGGCTCCCGTTCGGCGCGGGGCACGATCGACAGCCAGGCCGGGTAGTCGTCGAGGTCGTCGACCCACGCCCGGAGGCGATGGGGCTCACACGTCGCGTCGAGGGTGGCGGTCACGTCCATCGAGGGCCGAGTCTGCCCGTTCATGCGAGCGTGAGCGCGAACCGACGGCGACCGCGGTCGCGCCGGTCAGCCCTCCGGGGCGGGCTCGGTCCAGTCGTCGCGCACCTGGGCGATGAAGGCCAACAAGGCCTTGGCCGCGACCACCGGCTCCATGGCGTCGCGCACGGGACCCGACCACCGGACCCGATCGGGCACCTTCCAACGTCCCGTCCAAGCGCCGGCGAGGGCGTCGGCCAACTTGGCCGGCGCCCCGGTGGGAACCACTGATCCGGTCACCCCGGGCTCAACCAACTCGGCCGTCCCGCCGCCGCGCGTGGCGATCACCGGCACCCCCACGGCCAGGGCGTGCTGGGCCATCTCGTCCACGTCGTCGGCCAGGGCCGGAACCACCAGCGCCACCGCCCGCGCCGCGATGGCCACGAGGTCGCCGCCACCCACGTCCTCGACGAAAGTCACCTTCTCGGCATCGTCACCCCAGGTGGCCTGCCACTCCGCCATCTGCTCGGGATCCACATCGCCGGCGAGAACCACCTGCAGATCGGGCGCCGTGCGCCATGCCAGCGGCAGCGCCGCGGCCAACGTCTCGGCACCATGACGACGATCAAGGGTTCCGCACGCCGCCAGGTAGCGGCGGGGCAGACCCTTGCGCCGCTCACCGGTCTGCGGGGTGATCGGGGCCGGGGCCCTCACCACCGGCACCACCTTGCCGGTCGACTCACTCACCTTGTCGGCCACCACCGCGCACGTCGCGTAGAGGGCCTGGGCCTGGTCGATCACCTTCATCTGCGAGGCCACCAGGCGACGCCGCCCGACCGAGGTGTCCTCGTCGGCCGCCGCCCACTCGTGGGGCCAACTGGTGAGTCGGACGATGTGCGGACGGCTCCGACGCGACGGAACGTGCAGACCCACGAACCCCTCCTCGGTGGAGATGGCCGCCTGGAAGGGCGCCTCCTGCTGGCGAGCCTCCACCGCGTCGCCCAACGTCCGGGCCTGGGCCTCGAGGGCGAAGAAGGCCCGGCGGTCCTTCATGCGCGTGCTGGCCATCAGGTTCTTGGTGTTGGTGGCCTTGCGCAGGGCTGCGGCCAGGATCGACTTGTCGACGACCCGCTCGATCCACTCGGCTCCCGCCATGCCCGGCGGTGCGGTCCCCCGGCGCACCCCGTGCACCACGATCCCGTCTTCGTCAACGGTTCCGGGCTCGTCGGACGGGGTGAAGACCTCCGGCTGCCAACCCACGTCGAGCAGGGCGGCGCAGATCCGCTCGGTCACCAAGGCCTGCGGGCCGGGATCGTCCTCGGTGGTCGTCCACTCGGGCACCACGAAGGCGATCCGACGAGCCGGCTGCGCCACTCCTGCCTCACCCACGGGCCGACCCTACCGGGGGTCGACGCCGGCCCGAACCAAGCACGGACCGGGGCCACGGCCACGGAATCGCTCCGACAGCGATCACGGGACAGGGAACGTCCACCGGCCCCGAGGGTCCACCATGACCTCCACGACATCCCCCACCGCCACCAGGCCTGCCCGCGTCGATACCTCGGCATCGATCGACCCGCTCCCGTCGGCGTAGCCCACGTGCACGTCAGCCCGATCGCCCCGGAACGCCACCGCCTCGACCACGCCCCGAACGGCACCGGCCGCCACCGGAGCGTCACCAGATGCGACGACAGTCAGGCCCACCGCGTCGGCCCGCACCATCGCCTCATCGGTGACGTTGGTGAAACCCAGGAACCGGGCCACCAACGCACTGTGGGGCCGGGCCCACAGCTCGGCCGGCGTCGCCGCCTGCACCACCCGCCCGGCCGTCATCACCAGCACCCGATCAGCCAGCGCCAACGCCTCGGTCTGGTCGTGGGTCACCTGCACCACCGTCGTGCCGAGCTGTCGGAACAGCGCACCCAGCTCCGGTACCAACTGATCGCGCAACGCCCGGTCGACGGAACCGAAGGGCTCGTCGAGCAACAACACCCGCGGCGACGGGGCCAACGCCCGGGCCAGAGCCACCCGTTGCTGCTCCCCGCCCGAGAGCGTGGCCACGGCCCGCCGCTCCCACCCGGCCAGGCCCACCAGCTCGAGCACCTCGGCCACCCGGGCCCGCCGGGCATCGGTCGGCAGTTGCTGCATGCGCAGGCCGAACTCCACGTTCTGGCCCACGTCGCGATGCGGGAACAAGGCGTGATCCTGGAACATGAGACCCACCCCCCTCAGGTGGGCGGGGGTGGCGGTCAGGTCGTCACCACCGATGCGCACCGTCCCCGAAGTGGGTGCCTGCAAGCCGGCAATGACGCGCAACACCGTGGTCTTGCCGCAGCCCGACGGGCCCAGCACGGCCACCACCTCGCCGGGCGCGGCGGTGAGCGTCACCCCGTCGACCACCGGTCGGTCGTGCCCCGGGAACCGGACGACCAGCTCGTCGACGACCACCTCGGCCCCCATCAGAACTCCACCGTGCCCGGCGGGCGGACCCGGTCGATGATCAGCACCACCACCACGGTGAGCAGCATCAGCACGGTCGACAACGCCATGGCCTGACCGAACTGGTCGGGACCCGGACGCGACAGGAACCGGTAGATCGCCACCGGCAACGTGGGTCGGTCGACCTGGGCCAGAAAGACGGTGGCCCCGAACTCGCCCAGCGACACCGCGAACGCGAACCCGGCGGCCGCGGCGAGGGCCCGTCCCACCAGGGGCAGGTCGACCTCGCGCCACACCCGCGCCGGGGAGGCACCCATCACGGCCGCAGCCTCACGGAGCCCAGGCTCGATGGCCCTCAGGGCCGGAACGAGAAGGCGGATGACGAAGGGCATGGCCACGACGGCGTGGGCGATGGGAACCAGCCACAGTGAGTCGCGGAGGTCGAGGGGTGGTCGGCCGAGGGCGAGCAGGAACCCGAAGCCCACGGTCACGGCCGAGGTGCCCAACGGCACCATCAGCCCCGCGTCGATCCACTGCCATCCCGCTCCCCCCCCTCGACCGGCGATG
>Ga0105047_10014232_pt1 | contig 12638 bp, 13 predicted proteins | sample MAT04_FD_78384 | JGI IMG/M metagenome (GOLD analysis project Ga0105047, IMG submission 78384) | Freshwater microbial communities from Lake Fryxell liftoff mats and glacier meltwater in Antarctica - MAT-04 (megahit assembly) | ecosystem: Environmental > Aquatic > Freshwater > Ice > Liftoff... | reverse complement strand
CCGACCTTGTGGCGGATCATCAGCTCGGCAAGCCGCATCCCGTCGACGAGCGCGACGTCGTGAGCAACCCGGCCCACGGCATCCTTTGCCTCGCGGCTGAATCGACTGGTGGTGAAGAAGACGCCGACCGAGGCGCCTCTCGTCGCCAATGCGCCCACGAACTCCTGAATTCTGGACCGGCCGACACTGTTCTCCTCGGCATACCGCTTCGCTTGGATATAGATCTTGTCGAGACCCAGCTCATCCCGGTCGATAACACCGTCGATGCCGCCGTCGCCGGAGCCGGGCAGCCTCGTGAGCGCGCTCTCCACCCCGTAGCCCATCGCTACGAGGAGCCTGCGCACGACGAACTCGAAAAAGTACGGGTCTCCGCCACGAAGTCGCTCCAAAAGCTTCGCCTTCACGTCGTCCTCGATGGCGTCGACGCCCGCTTGAATGAGCTCCTGAGGCGTCTGATCGTCGACCGAGTCCGACTTCTTGTCGGTGGCGACACCGGAGGACTTCGCGCCGCGCCGCGTCGGCACGTAATCGGTGTAAGCGGGTACTTGCTCGAGATCCGCGACCGTGATCGTCTGCCGATGCCGCGATAGGAGCTCGTGCCCTGTCGCGGTGATGGCGAATTTACCTCGGGACGGCGAGGTCAGCGCCTTCGCCCGGCGCAAGTCGGATGTCGCCCATCCGATGCGGTTGAGCGCTCGAGATTGACCCGACGGAACAAGCTCAGAGCGTTGCGCCTCTGAAAGGCCGACCGTATCGAGCACACCCGTTTCCATGTCGCGCTTTGCCCACGTGTTCCCGTCCGAAAGCACGCGAAGAATCGGATGCATGAAGGTATGCCACTGACCAACAGTCGAGACGCCGAACCCGTCGTCGGAAAGGTCTGTCATAGTTCCCCCACAAAGGCGCGGTTCTGGAGTGAATCGAAGAGTTCGTCGAGGTAGGCGAGGTGAGTCTCTAGAAGGAGCTTTTGCCGGTCAATGTCATCTCGGGTCTCGGCATACCGCACCTGTTTTGGGTAGTCGGGAGCGGAAATCATCACGCCACCGACTATCGCTTGGTTCAGGTTGAGCATCGTGACACCTTGGGCAGCCTGCTCCAGCTGCACACGAACCGCAGAGCTGGATAGAAGTCGCGAAAGTACGGCACCAGTTGCCTTGCCGAATTTGGGTCGCACGATCATCGAGCCTGTGCCGCAAACGAGCTGCCCGTGCGAGGTCAAAACCTCGGCCGCGCGACCCATTTCACCACGGCGCCCCAGAACGACATCGCCGGGCCGCAAGGCATACCTTTCAAGCTCGGTCAATTTCGACTCAGTTATCGAGAACTCTCGATTGGGAACGATTCGGCTTCGCTTGATGTGCATAGGGTTCACAAGCGGAATGCCATCAGAAATGTAGTCTTCACGATGCAGTAGAGATCCGAACGGCCCCGTCTGGATGTCCGCGAGCTCCGAGAGCTTGATGGTGCCGCCGCCGCCGGCGCCGATGAGGGTCTCGAAACTCGATTCGGCAAATTCGTCGAGGAGCGCGAGCGCCCGGCGTCGTTGGATGCGAACCTCGTCCGCCTGATCGAGGATTGCCGCGATTCGTCGCTGCTCGGGGAGGGACGGGAGGGGAATCCGTGTCGCGAGGAATTCGCCGCGATTGACATGAAGCATGGTGGCCCCATGAAGGTGCTTTCCCATGTCCGCAAGGGCACCGATCAGCATGTGACGTAGGTATGCCGGCAGAACAAGAGCCGAATCCGGAACTACCCGGAAGATGTGCTGGTTGAGTACGCCCTCTTCTTCACGGTCCCAAACGAACACACCAAGAGTCGCAGACCACGAGACCAACAGATCGCCAACTCGCACACGGACCTTGTCCGAAACAGTCCGGGTCGTGCGATTGAATGGCTTGGTACGATCCGTGAGGTTTTGGATACGGATGATCGGTGCGCCGCTATCCTCCCAATCGGTTGGCTTGAATGCTGCTCCGTTAATGAACTCAGCGATGTCGCCCAGCGCCGCATCAAGAACGACGCGCTCAACCAGCATGACTGTCACTTGACGATCCGGGCGAGCGCGGCTGTGGCATCCGTAATCTGCTGCTCAAGGGCTTCGAGGTCGGCAAGGATCTCTCCCGGGGCGCGGTGTTCCACCTGCTCGTGTTCGACCTCCCTGTAGCGGTTAAAACTGAGGTCGTAGTTGTTGGCCGCAATCTCAGCCCTCGGCACGAGGAAGGACTGCGCGGTGCGGGGGCGAGTTTCTTCGGGATTGCCGGGGTTCCCCAAGGTCGACCACCGGTGGAGCACATCGGGAAAGTCGTTCGCCGCAATGGGCGTGCGCTTGTCGTCCAAGGAGTAGCCGTCGGCCTTCACATCGTAGAACCAGACGTTGTCGGTGCCACCGGAGCTCGTCTTCGTGAAGAACAGAACGGCGGTGGAGACTCCGGCGTAGGGCTTGAACACACCGCTGGGCAGCTTCACAACAGCGTCAAGTTTGTGGTCTTCGACGAGAATACGACGCAGTTCCTTGTGCGCGGTCGAGGAGCCGAAGAGCACTCCGTCGGGCACGATGACCGCGGCTCGTCCGCCGTTCTTCAGCAGGCGCAGCATGAGGGCCAGAAAGAGCAGCTCGGTCTTTTTGGTCTTGACGATCGCGAGCAGGTCCTTCGCGGTGGTCTCGTAGTCGAGGCTTCCCGCGAAGGGCGGATTGGCGAGCACCAAGGTGTGCTTGCCCACCACTTCGAGGTGTTCCTCTGCGAGCGAATCACGGCGCTGGACTGTCGCGTTCTCGATGCCATGCAGGAGCATGTTCATGCTGCCGATGCGGCTCATTGCGGCATCCGAGTCGAAGCCGGTGAACATGGTGCGGTCGAAGTGTTCACGTAACCCGGCATCCGCCCACAGCTCAGGGTGGTGCTCCCGCACATACTCCCCCGCGACGAGCAGGAAGCCGGCGGTACCGGCGGCGGGATCGACGATGACGTCTTGCGGGGTGGGGGCGGCCATATCGACCATGAGCTGGATGAGGTGGCGCGGGGTGCGGAACTGGCCGTTCTGCCCGCTGGTGGCGAGCCTACTCAGCATGTACTCGTAAACGTCACCCTTGGTGTCCCGGTCCTGCATTGGGATGTCCTCGAGCAGCTCGACCACCTTCACCAGCAGCGCCGGGGTAGGGATCGTGAACCGCGCATCCCTCATGTTGGTGGCGAAACTGGAGCCAGCCTCCCCCATCCCTTGAATGAACGGGAAGACGTTCTCGCCGATGACCTCGTGCATGTCCTTGGCTGCGAAGTGGCGAAAGTGTGACCAGCGCATGTCGCTGAACGGGCGCGGTCGGCGTCCGGAGTCGTCGATGCCGTCGAGGAAGACTGGGTTCTCAATGGCCTTGCCGAGCGTGTTCGCCTTGTTCTCGGCGAGGGTGTGAAGGTCGTCGAGACGCTTGATGAAGAGCAGATATGTGATCTGCTCGATCACCTCCATGGGGTTGGCGATGCCGCCGCTCCAGAAGGCGCTCCAGACCTTGTCGACCTGAGATTTCAATTCGCCTGTGACCACCGTGTTGCTCCCCTTTGTGAAGTGCTGGCGCCGCGACGCCAAACCCGAGTCTCTCAGACCCACGAGAGCAGTGGCCGTCACAAGCGAGTATCCCGTAGAAGGAATGTCCGACATCTAATGCGCACTCGATCGCACCTCGTCATCCGATTGGCAGCGCGGCAGGAGACGCGCTGATTCCCCCACCGATCGGGATGCGCGCTTGCACCGGCGCACCCAGCGCGTTCCTCGGGCCGATTCGCTGTGTTCCTGACACTTAAGCTGGAAGACGGACGAAGGGGCTACGGGACTTGACTCTCGTGCACTCACGTCCAGCTCACCCTCAACCCGCCAAGCTCATGAGGTCGTCCTCAGCGGAGTGTCGTCGCAAGAAGTACGCGGCGCGCTCACAAGATTTTCGAAGGCCTCGTCGCCTCAGCCCCGACTTTGCCCTCTAAGTTCGAGGCGTACCTCGAATGGTCAGCGCCCGGCAGGTGGTGGCGCGATAAGGCAATCAGGGAAGGTGCAGCGAGGTAGTGGTTCTTCGCAACTCAGTTATGAATGTCTTCGTGAGTGCCAGCCGCTTAGCCAGCCGTCTTTTACTCCACGCATTCACGCTCGCCCGTATGGTCCAGCCCCCAAATTGACTAGGCGACGAGACCCACGCCGAACAAACTGCGATCGCGGTCGTCGCGATTAATGCAATCGCTGCCGGATAGAGATCCAGTGTGAGGAGGGAAACTGCCCCAACAAGGATGGGGCCGAGGAACACGAACAGCACGGCGAGCCTTACCAGCCAACGTGCAAGAACTCCGGATTCGACCAGCATCGCTTCGCTCACGAACGCGGTCCCCACCAAGTAGACGGTTATCACCGCCCACACGGCGGCTGCTCCTGCAGGATTCGGTACGGGGCTACCCGAGAGTGCGCTCGAAAGGAAGTAGCCGAGCACGCCGAACACCATGAAGGCTACGGTGTTCGCAAGAACCCCCTTCCACCATGCGCGCACAGGTTTCCCCATGTGTTCATCGGTTGCGCAAGTTTGGCGGAGGATCTCCTCCGCTACCTCCAGTTGCACGCTCGGTGCTCCAAAGAACAAGACGCTCATCCAGAGGGCAAGGAACAAAATGATGCCGACGAGGACGAGCGTCGCGAACAGGCTTGCTGGAGGTGCAGCAGGATCAAATAGGGCAACCAGCGAGAATACTGCGACGGTAACAGCTGCAGCTCCGACAAGAAGAGAAGCGACGGTCGCCACCCTTCTGGTGGACGCGACTACCTCTGCACTGGATCCCGTGACGGCTTGCGCGATGAGGATCGCGACGAGGCCCAGCGCTGCACCGAGCAGGGCGGGGAGAAGCCAGCTCGCATCGAGCGCAATAGCGGTCGAGAGCGGATACAACCATGACCACGCAGTTTGGTCAGCCCGCGTCATCCAAGCGAATCCTGTCGTGGCCATCAATAGTGCCGTCGTGAAAGCGGCCAGAACGCCCAGACTCTGTGCGATGGGTTGTGTTCGCAACGGTCTCTTGCTGGTCGCCTGCACCTCTGCACCATATCGAATGCGCCGAGGGAATAAGTGACCTACGTGACCTCATCTATGACCTCATCTATGACCTCATCCGTTTAGTCGCCAGCAGCACCCGCTCGGATTTGTACCGCTCAAACAGTGGGGAGATGACATCGAAAAGGACCCTGACGCTCTCGGCAATCTTTTTGGCGGCTGCCACCGTCCGCTGCACATCACGAGCTACTTGCTCTGCGCCGTCGGCGAAAGTCCGTGCATCCTTGGCGGGTTCAAATGGGAGTCGGTAGTTCATATCGAGAGTTCCTTGTCTACGTGGGGTTGGACGCGTGACGGCCTCCCTAGGACGGGACGACGGACGTGGTATATTTTCACGAGTTTCACGTGTTGTTAAGTCTGACTCTAAACCAATCACGAGGAGTTTGTGAAGTGAAATCAGGATCTAGTTCAGCGGTCGCCTTCGGACGCGTCTTGCAGGCCGTCCGCAAGCGCTTGTCGAGGAACCAATCGGATGTAGCTGGCGCTCCGAGCCTCAGCCTGTCGATTGCCGCTGTCTCGATGGCCGAAAGCGGGAACCGTCCGCCCAAGACCGAGGCGATGGTCCGCGGTTTTGCCACCGCATTGGAACTCGATGAAGATGATCTTCTCGAACTTTGGTGGGCGCTGCAGGGAATGGTGGAAGTCGAGGATCGGGCGGCTGAGCGCGCGCATTCGCAGTGGTGGCGCCAGTTGCGGGCGAGTCATCAGGCCGAGCTCGACCATCATTACGCGATTGAGGACGCTAGGTCGACACGCAATCCGAACGTGGAGACCTATGCCCCTTCACTAGCGTCGTTTGTCCTCGCCGAGGCGATCTGCCTAATTCTAAGGCGCCTGCTGGGCGAAACTTGGAGGGTCGACTATCGGGCGGAGATTGGCCTTGACGACCCTGTCGACGGGCGTCCTGCAGCAGTATTGATCAGCCTGCGGGCAGGAGAAACAGATGGGGACAGTTCAATTGAGCGCCCTGAACCGTTCGCAACCTTCGCATGCCCGGAGCCCCTGACCCGACCCAACCCGGCCGACGCGATAGGGCGCCCCAAGGCCGAGACCATCTCGCCGGACGTCGCGTGGATCCTCTCCTCGGTCGAAGCGATGCCCGCTCGGGAACGAGCAGCGGTCGCCGGATTCATACACGGGCTGCGAGAGGGAGCTAGCCTGTTCGACAAAGCTTCCCTTCCTCCTCACGTCGCCGTGTAGCTGTCCTTTGTCAGCACGAAATCCGCTGCGGTCGCGCGCGCGGCTTCTCGTTTGGCGTGTAGCGCGCTTCACAGATACCGACGCTTCAACTCCACTAGGGTCCGTAGCATATGGCGTTTCCAAGGCCACCGAGACGCATCAGTCCACACCGCGACCGCCTCGCACAGAAGCATGATGGTGACATCCAATCACTCCAACCACATTCGAATGCGTGAACTCGAGGACATCGAATGCGACAGCGTGTGTAGGTGTAACGAAGTCAGCTCCCGCTCACTTACACGATGCGGCCAGCAGGACCGGAAATATTGGAAGCCGTCCTTTCTCTGACATCACATCAGCCCCGAAGGAATTTGCGCACAGTAGAGATCAGGCGCGACTTGACGTGAGGGCGGCCGTAGCTTCTTGCTCGTCCCGCTGCGTCGCGCCTCTGGTCAGCGCTCACCTGTGTGGCTGACATCGTCTGCCCCCACACAACCCTGTCGCCCCGAATCCAGTAATGGGACCTGCAGGGCCATTGGCCGTTTCCGATCGATGGGTGAAGGGTCACGGCACCATCGAACCTCAGTGTCCAATCCGCCGCCCCTAACGGCGTCACAACTCGACGGCCGCATCCGCACGCGCATAGATGGGAGGCGGTCGAATATTGAAAGGAGACATAAAGTCGTCCCGTTTCAAGCTCGGACGGAATGAACTCCGTATAGATGATCTCCAGAAGTTGCTTCACGCGGCGTCTGCCTCGTTGACGTCGTCATCTTCTCCGAAGCTGTTCAGGGTCTCATTGGTGTCGATTCGATAGAGGGTGTGTAGTTCCTTGGTTTCATCCCGGTAAAACATGAGCTTCTTCTTAAACGCGATGACAGCCATAATCGCGGCCAGTGCGTTGACTTCTACAATCTGGATGTTTTTCTCGTATTCGTCCGCATCACCAAGCCCGTACGAGATTAGCCCGTTCGTCCCGATGTGATCTCGGTGCCCGGGGAGGCTGGTGGTTACGCGCACCATGCCGGCCAATCCATCTTCTCCGCACGCGATGCCAATGCCAGTGTCGATGAAGGAGACTCCTGAATCCGTGAGGCGATCGACGATTGTTCTCTTGTCGCCACTTGCATCCATCGCGAGGAACACGAAGTCCATCTCGAGCAATTCGTCGACGTTGTCCTCCGTGACGTACACAGCGTGGCGGTGCATCCCGCGCCGAAGTGGCTCGTACCTCGAGGCGTGGTGGTCCACTTTGTGGGGAGCCGCGTTCAGTTCATCAAGGCTCGCGGCTCCCGGTGCCCGGAACGAATTATGTGTAGAAAAGATGTCGCCGTCATAGAGGTGGATCTCTGCAATCGGAGTCTTGGCGAGGAAGTCCAGAATGTAGGAGCCGGTACCCCCGAGTCCGACAATCGCAACCCGGTCGATCGCGAGCTTGTCAGTTTGGGCTGTGATCGCTGCTCGGCTGGAGTTGGTGTCAAAGTACTTGAATACGCTTCCGCCCTCGTCGATTTCGACGGGCTTGAAGGTTGTCGGAACAACCTCGGGGTTCAGCGCCTGAGCGTGGCCGTGGACGAGACCGATATAGGTAACGACCTTCTCGTAGTAGTTCTCATAATCACGTCCGTTGACCTTTTGCGAGAAGCTACAGTCCGCAATGACCCCTTCGGCGAGGGGCTGCGGGTCTCGCTGATGCAAAAGAAGCGGCACCTCAACCCCCTCCTTGGTGCACGGGATACCACCGATGAACCACATGACGTGCGTCTGCGGCCTCATCGTGGACTCGCCCTGAGTATCGAGTGGGCATATCAGTGTTCCCACGGCAACGGTCCGCTGGGGCGTTGCGAAGGGGATGTCGTCGACAAGCAGGTACCCATTCCTAATCCGAATGGAGTAGCCCTCGTTGACGAGGCGCATGAGGTCGGGACTGTTACGAACGAGTCGTGGGCGTGACATTGAAGCTGGTTCCCTTCTTGGCCTTGACGGAACCATCTGCGACGAGCGTGCCGCTCCCGCCGTTGCCGTGCGCCTTGCGATAGGCGACGGAATAAGTCACATTGGGGTCGCTTGCGCCGGGAAACGCGAGTGCGACGAGCTGCTCGTAGGTGACGTCGTCGTCGGGGACCACGTGTGCGGTGCCGTTGACGACGATCTCGCACTCCTTGTCCTTGCCGTTGGGATCGGTCTTCGACGCTTCGGCTGCTGAACTCATGTTGTTTCCTCTCGAGAAACTGTCGACGACGATCGCCCACAAGAGAGATCGTATCACGTTTATCACCTTATGGGTGATTAGGCGATAACAAGTAACAACATTTCACCGAAACTCGCCAATTGAACTATGCTGAAACAGTCATCACCCCTTGGGTGATCGAGAAGGAGCGTGTTGAAACTCGAGCTACTGGATGCGACCTTGCGCCGGCTGGCTGGGGAATCAGGTCATCGACCCGAGGGCTGGGACGATGGCGAGATTCGACACTTCCTCCTCATCGCGCAGTGTGCTCAGGCCGCAAAGGTCGAAGCCGATCTATACGCCCTCCGAATACTGCGTCTCCGACCGAACCCCGACAACACCCGAATGTCGTGTGTTCAGCTCAGCGCCCACCGTCGCCTGACCATCACCTTCAACGCCGAGAGCGGACCGCTAATCGCGCAGTTCGACCTCGCGCTACTAGGAATGGAAATACCCAAATGAGCATTCAAGTGCCCGAACCAATTCCAGTTGGCCAACTCCTCGGCAAAGAACTCGAAGAGAGAGGATGGACACAATCTGACTTTGCGACCGTCATCGGACGACCGACTCAATTCGTCTCCGAAATCGTGACCGGCAAAAAGGAAATCACCCGAGAGTCGGCTGCGCAGATCGGCGCAGCCTTCGGCCAGACGGCGGAGTTCTGGCTGAACCTACAGGATGCCTACTTGCTGAACGCGCAGGCCAAAGATTTCCAAACCCAGCAATCGCTGACCGCCGTCCGGCGGCGGGCACGTCTAAATGAACTCGCACCCATCAGCGTCCTGAGGAAGCGCGGAGTCCTCGCAGGAAGCGACATAGACGAGCTGGAAGCCGAGATCATGAACCTCTTCGAGCTTCAATCGATCAATGACACCCCTTCGTTCGCCATCGCAGCACGCCGTTCCAATGTCCACGAGGCGGTCTCCGCTATTCAGAACGCTTGGGTCGCCTGCGTACGCCAAGAAGCACGAGCGATCAGTCACGGAGAGCGGATTCACGCGTTCTCCAATAAGCGGCTGTCCAAACTTGCCGGGAAGCTCCCAGCACTGCTCAAGACCCCCGAACAATTTGAAAGCCTCCCGGAACTTTTTGCTGCTGCGGGAGTGATCGTTGTCTACGTTGACGCAATCCCCGGCGCGAAAATCGACGGGTGCGCCTTCATGCTGGGCGAATCACCCGTAATAGGGCTCTCCGGTCGAGGGAAGCGACTCGACAAGATTCTTTTCACTCTGCTGCACGAGACCGCTCACGTATTGCTTGGCCACGCCACGCTGGAAACAATCGTCGAAGCACTTGACGGCGACGATGACAGCGGTGATGACGAACAAGCCGCCAACGCGCGGGCGCGTCAGTGGCTACTACCGACCCCGCTCCCGTCAGTCCCGGAGCGCGTGAGCGCCGGCTGGATTGCAGATGTCGCCACTGAGCGTGACCTTGCGCCGATCGTCGTAATCGGACAGCTTCAAAACGACAACACACTGGACTGGCGCACGACACTTGCGCGAAATGCTCCAACAGTTACCGAAGCGCTAGAGGGCTGGCGGCGCTCTGAGCGTTGAGACTCACCGCCCCCGATGTCGTAGCGTTGAGGGGCAAGTCCCTTAGCTGCGTCCCATCCACGTGGTCGTCTTCGGCCCGCGAAGTTGTGGGGGATCGGAGTGAACTATTGCCAAAGAGGGACGCGCGCGCGGCCGAATGGTTGTTGCACTGGAACGCGATCCTGTCTCCGCTAGTGTCGGAGATCTAGAGCCAGCCGCAGACCTCATGGCAGCATGCACTGCGACCGGCGGGATCGCCGCGCCCGGTTCGGCGCTGCCTTCACTACCGCCGTCGTCGCGGAGTGGCTGGAGGTGTCTCGTTAGACGGTCTACAGGTGGCGGCGCGGCCGGTCGGGTCCTCGCGGTGCGGCAGGGAACATGGCCGCTTTACCCGGCGGTCCAGTTCGACTCTTTCGAGGTGAGAATTCAGGCGACGGATCCCTGCTGCTGGGCTGGACGCGAAGCGGGCGAAAGCGGTCCGGGAAGCCCCGGATTCCAACGCAACACCCATGAGCCGACGCGGTTCCCCTCCGTTGACAGCCTTCTCGCTGCCGCCGCCCGTTGACGTCGTTGACCACCCCCACCTAGAGTGGGTTGACGACGTTGACGGAGGAGCAGGGCATGGACGTTCGCAAGCCACAGCGGGAGCCACCCGAGGAAACGGAGCGCGTCGTCTTCTGGCCGGGGCCTCCCGCCGGGGAGGTTGAGCAGCGAGATATGTTCCGCAGCCTCATCCTCCGGTCCCTCGATGTGCGGCTCCGCGACATGCTGAACGGCTCCGCAATCAACGCTGCCCTGAACGACCACCTCCTAGACGCAGCGGAGAAAGTCGCCGAGCAGATGATTGCCGCCATCTCCACCGTCAGCGTCTGGGACGACCGGGTGGGCCCGTTTTACAGCGCGGCGACCGTCAGCACCCTCCTCAGCATCACCCGGCAGGCGACCCACAAGAAGATGCAGCGGCGGCAGCTGCTCGGATTGCCGGTCGGCGGCGACGTCGTCTACCCGACCTTCCAGTTCCACGGGACCGAACCGCTCCCCCACCTGAGCGACGTTCTCACCCAGCTCGACCCGGACGACCGCGACCGGTGGGGCGACGCGCTCTGGCTGCTCACCCCGCTCGACACTGAGGGCGGACCGACCCCCGCCGACCTCCTCCGAAGTGTGAGTGCGGGGCGCACAGTCCAGCAACGGAACCTCAACCGGGTGCTCGCCGAAGCGCGCGACGCCGGTCAGCTGTGGGCCAGTTGACCGACAGCCGACGAGACGAAGTCGCACAGGAGCCGCCGTCACCGGAACTTGACCTGACCGGGTTCCCGGCCGCGACACCGAAGGTCCCGGTGTTCCGCGCGCACCTCATCGACCGCGGGCCGTGGTTCTTCGCCAGCGACGACGGCGGCCGGTTCAACCTCTCGCCCCCTCGAGGCACCTGCTACCTTGCGGACACTCCGGCGGCCGCCGTCCGCGAACGTCTCGGCCAACGCATCGTCGTCCGCCACGAGGTGAGTTTCGAGGCAGCGGCGGAGATGCAGGTGAGCGCCCTCGACGCCGGAGGACGGTACGCTCACGTCTCCTCCGCCGAAGCTGCCGGGTTCGAGGTGACGGGTGAGCTGGCCGCGATGACCCCGTACGAGGTCCCGCGGGCGTGGGCGACAGAGTTCGACGCAGCGGCCTTCGACGGTGTCGCGTTCGCCGGCCGGTTCAGCCTCACCACCGCGTGGGGTCTGTTCGGGGCGGCTGGACCCGACGACAGCCGGCCGATCGACGCGACCCCGCTCAGCGGGGTGGAGGCATGCGCGCTCATCGGCGTCACAGTCCTCCCCAAGCCGCCGACGACATTTGCCGCGCTCCGAATCGTGGAACCGGGCTAACGCGGTTCAAATTCATGGGAAGCGGCTCGATTACGGGCTGCAGCAGCCGTCGCAGCCGTGGATGCTGACGTCTCGGCCGGCTCGGGCGTGGAAACCGGCATCGTCGGGGTCGGGGTGCCCGAGCCCGTGCTCGCAGATCCGCTCGGCCGTTCCCTTGTCCTGTCGCCATTGGATTGGCCAGCCATTCATGTGGTGGGTCGACGGGCTGTGCACCCAGCACGCGGTGCCTGCACACAGCTCCGGGTGGTGCACGCGGGTGAGCAGTCCGTTGCCGATCGCGACGACGCCGCCGGTGGCGAGGTCGTCTGCGGCGGCGGCAAGTCCGGCTTGCTCGGGGGTGAGGGGATCGGAGGTGTCGGTCATGGGGGCAAGCTAGCGGCGACGGCCGACAGCGGTGTTTGTCCGATTAGGGCCAACCACGTCAACGGCGGGTGGGACGGGCGAAGCCGAATTTTCGAAGTACCAGCTGGTTTGAGATGCCGCGCGTCCCCACGGCGACGTTTTCGGCTTCGCGACAGGTATCGCCCAAGAACCCGCGACGAAACGCCGCCCACAAGGTCCCAAGTCGAATCCCAGTTGGTCGAGCCATCTCGCCCCGTCACGTGCGGTCATGTGCGGCACCACCGACCGAACCAAGCTGCACGGCGATTGCCCGCGCGTTCATCGCCGACACGTTCGTCGGGTGGCCCGGAGTTGGCGAGTTCTTTGATCCAAAGCGGGGTCGCACGATGTACCTGCTT
>Ga0105047_10014230_pt1 | contig 12640 bp, 7 predicted proteins | sample MAT04_FD_78384 | JGI IMG/M metagenome (GOLD analysis project Ga0105047, IMG submission 78384) | Freshwater microbial communities from Lake Fryxell liftoff mats and glacier meltwater in Antarctica - MAT-04 (megahit assembly) | ecosystem: Environmental > Aquatic > Freshwater > Ice > Liftoff... | reverse complement strand
TTGCTCGGCCATTCCCGTGAATCCACGGATGTCGGCAAACAGCACGCTGGCACGGCAGGCCGCGCCAAACAGCAGTTCGTCCTCGCGACCCATGATCTGGTCGACGACGTTCTGCGTCATGAACCGACGCATGGCACCCTGCATGCGTTTGCCCTCGCTGATGTCCTCGACGATGATCAGCAGGCCCGCCTGTTCCGCGTCGTCTTCTACCATCAGGGGCACGATCGAAACGTTGGCCGAGATGGTGTCGCCGCGCACCGTCACCAGATCCGCGTCCAGGAACGACTTTGGATTTCCAGTCGCCCCCGCGATAGTGATTTCCGACGATAGCCACGGATTATTGGCCGCCCAGGCCCGTTGCGTTTCGGGCTCAGCCGCAGCCTCCGGTTCGACCCCCAGAATGGCGCAGGCGGCTGCGTTCAGCTTCACCACGCTCGCTTCGCGGTCCAGAGTCACAACCCCGCTCGACATCGAACGCAAGATGCTGTCGTTGTAGTTCCGCTCGGTCGCCACCTCGGCAAACAGGGTGGCGTTCTCGATGGCCACCGCTGCCTGTGCGGCAAAAGCCGACATCCGGGCCAGGTCTGCCTCTCCAAACACGCTTCCATCCAGCCGATTGAACGCCTGCATAACCCCTAGTTTGCGACCGTCACGCGTGACGACCGGAACCGAGAGCGCGGTGCGCGTCCGGTATCCTGTCGACTGATCGATAGACTGGTTGAACCGGGCATCGGCATAGACATCAGCCACATTGGCGGCCGCACCGGTCGTAAACGTGTCTCCGGCCAGCCCAGAGGTCGAGGGAAACCGGATTTCCCTATTCTCGACACCCTCGGCTACTATCGACCACAGCTCATCGGTCTTCTTGTCGTGCAAAAACAGCGAGCTGCGGTCGGCGTGAAGGATCTGTGATGTCACCTGAACGATCCTGCGCAACAAGGCGTCCAGCTGGATTTCACTGGCAATAGCGACATTGACGTCCAGCAGTTGCCTGAGTTCGTTGTTTGTGTCCTCTGCCGAGTTGATCGCCCCGCTCCAGCGCCCGGCCAGAATGAGCAGTTGCGAAAACAACAGCGCCAGCGACCCCACCGGCATCAGGTTGGCACCTACAACCGCCGGCAGTTCCGCATTCCGGATCAGATCATTGTAGAGAAGGCAGAATACGAAGGCCCCAAGGCCAAACAGAAACGTCCACGCACCCTCGCGACGCCTCAGGCACGCGACAACCACAATACCCAGCAGGAAAACAAAGGCGAGCGTTCGGAACGGTGCGCTCATTGCCGAGAGCTGGGACAGCAGTACCGTATTTGCCAGAATGGCAGCCACCGCATAGGCGAAAAATCTCACGCCATTGAGACCCTGAAACACCCAGTAGACGGCCTTCGGCGTGTCTTTCGGGTACATCTCCCGGAGATACAGAAAGGCAAAAGTCAGCGAGAGCGTGCTGGTCAGGATCTGGAACGACAACATGGCGTTGAAGCTCAGGCCCGGTAGGGCAACCGCTATCAGGTTGTCGTGAGACATCATCGCCGCCAGCGGCATCAGCGAAATGCACGCCAGCGCAAAATAGAGCGACGCCCTTTCCTCACGCCGGGCTACCGCCACGACAATACCGAAACAGGCCATCAACAGCAGAGACGTCAGCACCATGAAATTCTGCAACCAGACCATGGTCGACCAGCGTGCCATCGGCTCGGCCAGGCCCAGCACCGGGGCCTCGCCCAGGCCGTTGTCGCGATGCTGAAAGCTGGAAAGGTCGATCCGAAGATCGACATCGGTGCCATCCGCCTCGAACGAAACTTCCTGAGATCGATCAACCGCCGACGACGTGGCAGCCGTAAGTCCATAGCGTCCCCGCCCGGACACCGCGCGCCCGTTCAGGGTCACCCGGGATGCGCCGAAGAACCGCGGGACAAACAGGGTGTATCGCCCGGGCGCAAGATCCTGGATCGTCAGGCGATAGGACGCCGCCCCGAGCTCCGGCAGCGCGACGCCCCCAGCCTTGATGCCTTTCCACTCGCGAGGAACGGGAACAAAGGTTTCGGCACCCGGCACCGGAGCCGATTGCCACACCAGTCGCCACTCGCCTTCCAGGGAAACGGGCCGGTCAAGAGGTCCCCAGTCGCCGTAGCTCAGAGTGCCGCGTTGCGCGTCCGGCGCGTCGTGATCCCGGGTATCGATAAAGAATGGCGCGCACAGGGCACATAGCAGGGCCATGCCCGCCAACAGGAAGACGAACTGCCGCACGCTGCGCGAACGACGGGCGGGCGATGCGCCCTCCAGCTCTGACTTTGTGGCCTCTCGCGTCAACCGAACCCCCAAGCGTTTCGAATATCGCACCCAAGTTCCGCCCAAGTCACCTCCTCGTCTGTGCTGGACGCGCCGCCAACTGCCCCTGCGTCACCCGATCCGCGCGCTAACGTCCCGACAAAAGCAGGAGAGGATCCACCATGAAAGATTTCGCCGGAAAATTCGCCGTGGTCACGGGCGGGGGCACGGGCATGGGCCGCGAGCTCGCCCGCCAGCTGATCGCTGAGGGCTGCAGTGTGGCCATGTGCGACGTCTCGATGAAAAACATGGAGCGGACCATCGCCCTGGCCCAGGCCGATGGCATACCCCAGGGTGCCCGCATCACCGCGCACCTGGCCGATGTGTCTGACGAGGCTCAGCTGATCGCCTTCCGCGACGCCGCCATGGCCGCGCACGACATGGATCGCCTGCACCTGCTGTTCAACAACGCCGGCATCGGCGGCGGGGGCTCCATGCTGAGCACCGACCGCACCGAATGGGAACGCACGTTCAATGTCTGCTGGGGTGGGGTCTATCTCGGCGTGCGCACCTTCCTGCCGGCAATGGTCGCCGCCGATGAGGCGCACATCATCAACACGTCCTCGGTCAACGGTTTCTGGGCCAGCTTGGGTCCGCACGTGTCCCACACCGCCTATGCGGCGGCGAAGTTCGCGGTGAAGGGATTCACAGAGGCTCTGGTTACCGACCTGCGCCGGACTGCACCGCACATCAAATGCTCGGTAGTCATGCCTGGCCACATCGGCACTGACATTGCCGCCAACTCGCGCAAGGTGATCGCCAACACCGAAGACGACACCCTGTCGGCCGAGGAACTGGTTCGCGCCCGCTCCCGCATGGCCTCTGCCGGCGTCGACGCCGCAGCGCTTCCTGACGACGCGATCCAGGCCCTGGTCGCCGAGGGGGCACGCCGGTTCCGCGAGGATGCCCCGATGACCGCCGCCGAGGCCGCCAAGGTGATCCTCGACGGCGTCAAGGCCGAACGCTGGCGCATCCTGGTGGGTGATGACGCCCACAGTCTCGACCGCATGGTCCGCGCCGACCCGGAACAGGCCTATGAGCAGGGCTTCTACGAGCGCATGGCCACCGAGGCGGGGTGGCGCCTGAACGTCCCGACGAACGCGGCGTAGTGCGCAGGCGCAATCATCGGCAGGAAGTGGATTGTCGAGAGCCGCACGGCGCCGTACGCAATGTCTGTGAGTCCGAAACTGATCATGTCTGCGCGAACGCTTCTCACGGTCCTTTGCCTGGGTCTTTCCCTGGTTTTCGCGGGAGCGTCGTCGGCCGCTATCGTGGATCGTGTCCAGCACGGATCCGAGATATCCCACGGGCACGATGGATCGATCGTGCTCAGTTTTACCAAGACTGACCATCACGCGGACCACCAGGCACCCGGCGACCAGGATAACGGCGATGACGATGGGGGTCGTCCTTTGGATCATCATCCGGGATCGGGCCATCAACACTCCGATGCGCCTGCGGGCATTTTGGGCGGTGTGATCTCGGCAGCGGGGTCAACTACGCACGGCGTGGCCGGTGTGCTTCAGAGCAATTCCGGAGTGGCGAGGGGCTTGAGGCCCGGAGGGCTGGACCGCCCGCCCAAGTGGATCGTGCAGGCCGTCTGAACGCCTGCGTGCCGCAACGCGGCGCGCGTTGCCACGACTGTTTCCGAGACACAAAATGAGAATTTCCACCGACGCCGCTGGCGTCCGGCGCGTCTGCGCCCAAGCATACATAGCTGTTGTTCTGGCCGCGCTGCCTCTGCCTGCGGCGGCGATGGACCTGACCCTCAGCGACGCGCTGGCCCGGGCCGCCGCCTTTGACCCCACGCGGACGGCTGCTGGTGCGCGGGTCGAGGCCGCCGAGGCCGCGGCACGTCAGGCCAATGTCAAGCCCACGCCGACATTGGGTTTTGACGTCGAGAATTTCACCGGCTCAGGGCCGTATGGTCTGCTCGACCGCAGCGAGACGACATTGAGCTATGCCCGGCCGCTGGAGCGGGCAAGCAAGCGTGACGCCCGTGTGGGCCGCGCCCGCGCCGAGGTAGAGGTGGTCCGGGCGCGTAGCGTCGTGGCTCGCCTTGATCTGCTGCGCGACGTACAGACCGCTTATGCCGAGGCGGTGGCCTCTGACGCCGAGTTGCTGGTTGCCGAGGCACGATTGGTCGCGGCCCAAGCGTTGCAGCGCGACATCATCCGCCGTGTGAAGAGCGCCCGCGACCCCCTCTTTGCGGGATCGCGAGGGGAAGCGATTACGGCCCAGGCGGAAATCGCCCGAGATCGGGCGAGCGACGCCGTTCGCGCCAGCCACAATGGCCTGGCCGCCTTCTGGGGCGGGACGGTCGACTTTACCCTGAAGTTGGACGCATTTTTCAATGTAGAGTCGCCCGTGGACCTGGCTGCCGGAAATCTCCCGGACCTGGCACTGCTGGAGGCCGAACGCGACGTGACGATGGCTACTGTCAGGGTCGCACAGTCGTACGGCGTGGCCGATCCGACGGTGCGGGCAGGGCTCAGGTACTTCGGCCAGGGTGGCGATGCAGCTCTGGTTGTCGGCGGGTCGATCCCGCTGGGTGTCCGGGCTGCCAATCGCGGCAACGTGGAGCGCGCCCTGGCCGAACGTAGCGCCGCCGAAGGGGAGTTCGCCGCTGCCGGTGTGATCCGCGCGCGAGAGATAGCCCGGCTCATGGCTCGGCTGCGGGCATTGGTCCGCGAATCCGACCGCATCCGCTCTGAAGTCATCCCGCATGCGATCCGCGCCGTCGAACAGGTCACTGCCGGGTTCAACCGGGGCGGCTTCGAATATCTCGATGTCACCGAGGCCGAGCGCGCTCTGGCTGACGCCCGCGCGCGTCGTGTCGAGGTGCTGCGCGAGTTTCACATGGGGCTGGCCACTCTGGACCGCCTGACCGGCAAGCACCGCGCTCTGGCCGCCACCCAAATTCAGGAGCACCGCTGATGCGCCGTTACATGATCTTGCTGTTCGCGCTGGCCGCGGCAACCCTTGCGGGGTGTGGCGAACGTCCCGGGACGTCGGTGCCAGAAAAATCAGGCACCAACGCGGTGGCGCTCGACGAGTTCGAACGCGGCCCACATCGGGGCCGGATGCTACGCGACGGCGATTTCGCTGTGGAGATGACCATTTTCGAAGATGGCGTCGACCCCGAATTCCACGCCTACGTATATCGTAACAACAAGGCGATCCGTCCTGGCGAGGTGACGCTGGAGGTCGACCTGACCCGACTGGGCGGCAAGGTTGATCGTTTCAGCTTCGCCCCCCAAAGCGATTTCCTGCGCGGCAGCGGCGTGGTCGTCGAGCCGCACTCTTTCGACGTGAAAGTCCGCGCCACCGAGGGCGGGCGCGCGCACCAATGGGCCTATGCGTCCTATGAGGGCCGCACGACGATCAACGCTGACGCCGCTAAGGCAGGCGGCGTGAAGACTGAGACCGCCGGGCCGGTGGTGATGGCGGAACTGATCGACATGGCCGGTCGGATTGAGATCAAGCCGGAGGGTCAGGGCAAGGTCCGCGCCTGGTATCCGGGCCGCATTGTAGCGCTCAACGCCGAACTGGGTCAGCAGGTTCGCAAAGGCCAGATTCTGGCGCGCGTGGAATCCAGTCACAGCCTGCAGACCTATTCGATCCCGGCTCCCATCAGCGGCGTCATCGTCGAAAAGCACTCCAGCGTCGGCGACGTGGCCGGAGAAGCGCCACTGTTTGTGATCGCCGACCCGACGCAGTTGCACGCCGAATTCTTCGTCTATCCGCGCGACGCCGAGCGGGTGCGGGCCGGCCAGCGGGTCGAGGTGCGAACCCTGTCGGGCGAGGCTCGGGTCAGCGCCCCCGTCGAGGCCATCGTGCCCGTCGCCGATGTCGCCAGCCAGACGCTGATGGCCCACGTGCATTTACCGGCGGGCGCTTCGTCGACGTTCCGACCCGGCATGGGGGTCGAGGGCTCGTTCCAGGTGGCGACCAAGCCCACTGCGTTGGCCGTACGCACCAGGGCACTGCAGCGGTTCCGCGACTTCACGGTGGTCTTTGCCAAGGTGGGCAACAGCTATGAGGTCCGGATGCTGGAACTGGGCCGCAAGACGCCCGAATGGACCGAGGTGCTGGGCGGCCTCGAGCCCGGGACGGAATACGTCACCGACGGCGCCTTCCTGATCCGCGCGGACATCGAAAAGTCCGGCGCAAGCCACGACCACTAGGGGCCGCGCGATGCTCGAAAGACCCCCTTTGCTTGAACAGATTGTCGCGCTCTCGATCCGCTATCGATGGCTGGTGTTGGCTCTTGCCCTATTCAGTGCCTTGGTGGGCGTCTGGAGCTTCCAGCGCCTGCCCATCGACGCAACGCCGGACATCACCAATGTCCAGGTCCAGATCAATACGTCGGCACCCGGCTATTCCCCGCTGGAGGCTGAACAGCGGATCACCTTTCCGGTCGAGACCGCTATCGCGGGCCTGCCGGGACTGGACTATACGCGCTCGCTGTCTCGTTACGGGCTGAGCCAGGTGACCGTTGCCTTCAAGGACGGCACCGACATCTATTTCGCTCGCCAGCTCGTGAACGAGCGGCTGCAAGGCGCGCGTAGCCAACTGCCGGAGGGCATTGACCCTGAACTCGGGCCGATCTCGACGGGCCTGGGCGAGATCTTCCTCTACACGATTGATTCTGAGCCCGGCGCGCGCAAGCCGGACGGGACTGCCTATACGCCCGAAGACCTTCGGACCCTTCAGGACTGGGTGATCCGACCCCAGCTTCGCAACACGCCAGGCGTCACCGAGGTCAATTCCATCGGCGGCTATCAGCGCCAGTTCCACGTCACGCCGCGCCCCGAGCGCCTGTCCGCCTACGGCTTGACCATGGGCGAGGTGATCGCCGCTCTCGAGGCCAACAACGCCAACGTCGGTGCCGGCTACGTCGAGCGCTATGGAGAGCAATACCTGGTCCGCGTGCCGGGTCAGGCCAGCGGCATTGCTGACCTCAGCTCGGTGATCGTCACCAACCGGGGCGGCGTTCCAATCCGTATCGCCGACGTCGCAGACGTGATCATCGGCAAGGAGTTACGCACCGGCGCTGCCACCCAGAACGGCCGCGAGGTGGTGCTGGGTACGGCCTTCATGCTGAAAGGTGAAAACAGTCGCGCTGTCGCCCGCGCTGCCGCCGCCAGGCTGGAAGAGGCCGCCAAGGCCCTGCCGCCAGGCGTCACCGCGACACCGGTCTATGACCGAACCGACCTGGTAGACCGAACCATCCGCACCGTTGAAACCAACCTGCTGGAAGGCGCGTTGCTCGTCATCGTGGTGTTGTTCCTGCTGCTGGGAAACCTGCGCGCAGCCATCATCACCGCCGCCATTATCCCACTGTCCATGCTGCTGACGATCACCGGCATGGTTCAGACCCGGGTGTCGGGCAACCTGATGAGCCTGGGTGCGCTCGATTTCGGCCTGATTGTCGACGGTGCCGTGATCATTGTTGAAAACTGCCTGCGCCGCTTCGGTGAAACCCAGCACCGGCTTGGTCGCCTGTTGACCCGCGACGAGCGCTTCAGCCTGGCCGCCAGTGCCACCAGCGAAGTCATCCGTCCGTCGCTGTTCGGCGTGATGATCATTGCGCTGGTCTATGTGCCGATCTTTGCGCTGACCGGCGTTGAAGGAAAAATGTTCCATCCTATGGCGATCACCGTGGTGCTGGCCCTGACGACGGCGCTTGTGTTGTCGTTGACGTTCGTGCCGGCAGCGGTGGCCCTGTTCGTCACCGGAAGGGTGGAGGAGACCGAGAGCCGGGTCATGCGCGCGGCGCGGCGCGGCTACGCGCCGGCGCTGGACTGGGCGTTGAAGCGGCCGCTGGCCCTGGCTGGTGCTGCAGTGGCCCTGGTGTTGCTGTCAGGCTTTGCGGCCAGCCGCATGGGTTCAGAATTCATCCCCAGCCTCGATGAGGGCGACATCGCGCTCCATGCCCTGCGCATCCCCGGCACCAGCCTGACCCAGGCGATCAGCATGCAAACCACGCTTGAAGCCCGCATCAAGACCTTTCCGGAGGTGAAGCGGGTGTTCAGCAAGATCGGGACGGCCGAGGTCGCCACTGACCCCATGCCGCCCTCCGTTGCTGACACCCTGGTGATGCTCAAGGATCGCAAGGACTGGCCCAATCCGCGCAAGCCCAAGGCCCAGTTGGTTGCGGAAATCCAGAAGGCGGTCGAAACCATCCCCGGGAACAATTACGAGTTCACCCAGCCCATCGAGATGCGGTTCAACGAGCTGCTGTCCGGAGTCCGCGCCGACGTGGCGGTCAAGGTGTTCGGCGACGATCCGGAGCAGCTTGCCGAAGTCGGTGCCGCCATTGAAGCGGTGGTCGGCGGTATCGAGGGTGCCCAGGACGTTGCCGTCGAGCAGACGACCGGCCTGCCGGTGCTCCAGATCACCCCGGACCGCGCCGCCCTGGCGCGGCTGGGCCTCAATCTGCGCGACGTGCAGGATCTGGTCGCCGCCTCACTGGGCGGGGCTGTGGTCGGCAAGGTGTTTGAAGGCGACCGCCGTTTCGACGTGGTCGTCCGTCTGCCGGAGGACATCCGGGGTCAGGTGGACCAGATCGGAGCCTTGCGTGTGCCGCTGCCGACAACCGGCGTCGGGGTCCGGCGCTTCGTGCCCCTGGCCGAAGTCGCTGCGATCACGGTAGAAATCGGCCCCAACCAGATCAGCCGGGAGAACGGTAAGCGCCGCGTCGTGGTCACTGCCAACGTCCGTGACCGCGACCTGGGCTCGTTTATCGCCGAGACCCGCCGCAAGGTTGACGCCGAGGTTACCCTGCCCCCCGGCTATTGGACCGGCTATGGCGGCGAGTTCGAGCAACTGATCTCGGCCGCCCAGCGTTTGCAGCTGGTGGTGCCGGCCGTCCTGCTGCTGATCTTCGGCCTTCTGTTTGCGCTGTTCCGCTCGGTGAAGGACGCTGCCCTGGTGTTTTCCGGCGTGCCGCTCGCCCTCACTGGCGGCGTCGCGGCCCTGCTTTTGCGCGATTTGCCGTTGTCCATCTCGGCGGGCGTTGGTTTCATCGCATTGTCGGGCGTGGCCGTGCTGAACGGCGTCGTCATGCTCAGCTTCATCCGCACCCTGCGCGCCGAAGGTCGACCCCTGGACGAAGCCGTGCGCGAGGGGGCGCTGACCCGACTCAGACCCGTGTTGATGACCGCCCTGGTGGCCAGTCTGGGCTTCGTCCCCATGGCTTTCAACGTCGGTGCAGGTGCAGAGGTGCAGCGCCCGCTGGCCACCGTGGTGATAGGCGGCGTCCTCTCCTCCACACTGCTGACCCTGCTGATCCTGCCAGCGTTATACGCGCTGATCTATCGGACACGTCGGCGCGGGCCGGAATGACAGCTCCTATGGCATCGCCCAGACCGCCGTTTTCTTGACGTCCATGTCTTCCAGCTCACGGGTCGTGTGGACCTGATACTCGGCGCATTTGATCAGGCCCGTACGGGGGAAATAGCTGCGGCCGGGGTCGCCGATCAGCACGGTCGCGCCGTTCGCGCGCGCCACGCCCAGCCATCCCAGCACCCGCTCGGCAAGCGGCTTTTCGTAGCAGATGTCGCCGGCCAGGATGACGTCGGCCCAGTTCGGCGGCGGGGTGTCCAGCAGATCGATGTCCGTAAAGCCTACCAACACGCCGTTGGCCCGGGCGTTCAGCGCCAGCGCCTCACCGCAATAGCCGTCGATATCCGCCGCCAGAACCCGCGCCGCGCCCGCTTTGGCCGCCGCGATGGCAACGAGGCCGGATCCGGAGGCGAAGTCGAGCACCGCCTTGCCCGCGACAATGTCGGGGTCATCCAGCACATAGCGCGCCAGTGCCTGTCCCCCCGCCCAGGCGAACGCCCAGTAGGGCGGCGGCAGGCCGATCTCCAGCAGCGCCTCCTCCGTCAACCTCCAGATCGGCGTGATCTCGTCGGCCAGGTGCAGGCTTAGCTCCGGTGTGTGCGGCGGGCTCTGCAGGCGGGTGTTGTCGAGAATGAAAGCGCGCCGCGCTGCCGGCGTGGAAAGGTCCATGCTTTCCCCTCGGCGTCTGGCGCATCCGGGTCAATCGACGTTAGTGTGTCGCCTGACGAATTCGCAGGGTCGCCACGGATGCTGAGTTCAAACCCTGACGCTGTGCTGGTGCGCCTTCGTACGGCCTCACTGGCGCTGGCCGGGACCGATGAAATCGTCTCGCATGGCATTCCGGCCTTCCGGGTCGCGGGCAAGATGTTCGCCTATTTCCGCCACGACCATCACGGCGACGGTCGCACTAACGTCTGCGTCAAAACCACCGGGCGCGACGAGCAGGAAATGCTCATTGAGGCCGATCCCGACACCTACAGCCGCCCGGCTTACCTTTGGCCTTCGGGTTGGGTGGCGGTCAGTCTTGCTGATGACGTCCTGGACTGGGGGCTGGTGGATGCGCGCCTGCAGAGCAGCTGGCGTCTGGCTGCGCCGCGCCGGCTTACTGGATGAGCGCCCGCTCGATGCCCCGCTCTTCCGGCGTCGGTCCACCGCCGCGATCCGACGTCGCGACCTTGCTCGACGCCTGCCGCAAAACCTCGCGATAGCTGGGTGCCGTCAGCATGCCGCTCATCACGCCCTTGGCCTTCAACTGCCGGTGTGTGGCGGCCAGATTGTAGCAGGGCACATGCATGAACATGTGATGCTCGCAGTGATAGTTCACATAATAGGGAGCCAGGAAAATCCGCTCGATCAGGCTGGCCCGCGTCGTCCTGGCGTGGCGTAGCGGGTCGGGTTCGTCCTTCGCAATGCAGGCGTGCTCGGCAATGTTGCGAAGCCGCGTCACCAGTGGCAGCCAGGTCGCCGACGGCAGCCACCACAGCACAAACCACGCCCACCAAAAGCCGAACGGTGCCGTTGCCGCGATAGTCACCGCAGCGCCGATGAAGAACCGTGGTCGGCTGCGGACAAAGCGCCCAAGAATAACCGATACCGACTGACCGGGTGTCCGTTCGGCAATCCGCCGGAACAGCGGGGCCCAGCGCTGTTTGATGTGGGTCTGGCCGGTCAGATCGCGCAGGATTTTACGCCGCAGCGACAGCGCCGTGATCGGGAAGGGTGCCGACAGCCCCAGGTCCGGGTCCTCTCCCTGCTGGGCAAACTTGTGATGCCCCAGATGATAGGTCCGGTAGGCCACCAGCCCGCCCGGCGTCAGGTGCTCGCCCAGCCAGTCGTTGGTCTTCAGGTCGGAATGCAGCGAGCCGTGCGTGGCATCGTGCATGAGGATCGCCAGCCCCAGCTGCCTGGCTCCGATGATCATCACCGCCAGCGGGATGGTGATCGGAAACGCCATGGCGAGCGCCGCCGCCGCCAGGATCACCAGCCACGCATGGGCCAGCAACGCCGGGCCCTTCCAAGCCGACTTGCGCGCCAGCGGTGCCCACTCTTCGGGGGAGAAATAGTCCTTCGGAGCAACGCGGGCGGCGGCGGTCATGGGGCCACTGTACCCCGTCTGCCGCGCGCCGTCAGCCACCTGGAACCCAGCTGCCCGCCACAATGGCAGCGAACAGGATCAGGCCCGCCCCGGTGTTTGACTTGAACAGCTTCAGCGCCAGCGCGCCGTCATCGATCCGCACCCGGCGTGCCTGCAGCCCCAGATGGATCGCCAGACAGATCATCCCGATTGAAAATCCAGGGCCAAGTCTTGCCAAAATGCTGGCCGCAAATGCAAACGCCAAAGCGCTGAGGTAAAACGTGGCCACCGCGCGTGGGGCCTTGGCCCCCAGCCGCCGCGCCGACGATTTCACCCCGGCCAGCGCGTCGTCCTCGATGTCCTGGATGGCGTAGATGGTGTCGTAGCCGAGCGTCCAGAACACGCCCGAGGCGTAGAGCAGCAGGGCGGGCAGGCTCAACTGCCCACTGACTGCCGCAAACCCCAGCAAGGCACCCCAGTTGAACGTCAGCCCCAGCCACGCCTGCGGCCACCAGGTGATCCGCTTCATGAACGGGTAGGCCGCCACCAGCGCCAGCGATCCCACGCCCAGCACAATGGCCAGTGGCGGCAGGCTGAGCAGGATCACGAACGAGGCTGCGCAACAGGCGGCGACGAACCCCCACGCCTGCTTGACGGATATCTGCCCCGAAGGGATCGGCCGCCCGGCCGTCCGCGTGACCTTGGCATCGATGTCGCGGTCGACGATGTCGTTGTAGGCACACCCCGCCGCGCGCATCAGCGCCGCGCCCACCAACACCAGCCCCAGCAACTGCACATCCGGCAGCTTGCCGACCATCGCCGCCGCCAGGGCAATCCCCTGCCACCCCGGCAGCATCAACAACCAGATCCCCACCGGCCGGTCAAACC
>Ga0105047_10014229_pt1 | contig 12641 bp, 13 predicted proteins | sample MAT04_FD_78384 | JGI IMG/M metagenome (GOLD analysis project Ga0105047, IMG submission 78384) | Freshwater microbial communities from Lake Fryxell liftoff mats and glacier meltwater in Antarctica - MAT-04 (megahit assembly) | ecosystem: Environmental > Aquatic > Freshwater > Ice > Liftoff... | reverse complement strand
CATCTGACCGGGAGCCAAGGCCAGGGAGGCGGGGGCAGCCGACAGGCGCCACGACCCACGACCCACGAGACGTGAGCCATCTCCTTCGGTGCCGCCATGCGCGTTCCCACCGGCGCCCAGCCGTACTTCAGGCGATGCCCCGGCTCGCGGACGGATCCGTGACCCGGGGTATGCTCCCGCCGCTCACCGCTCCGCGCCGGCCGCGCGACCACTGGGGGATGCGCGTGGATCCACGCAGGCTTCTGCTGTCCGGGCTCCTGGCCATCGTCGTCGGCATGGGCGCCGCCTGGGCCACCGCGCGACCCGCCGCCGCCGAGTGCGGCAGTCCCGACGAATGGCCCGCATTCCGCGAGGGCGCTGCCAGCGCACCGCTGGTGGTCGCGGGCACGGTCCGCGATGTCCGCCTCGACCCGAACGACGACGATCGGGTCCGGAGCTTCCGCCTGGTCGTGGACGAGGCGCTCCGTGGCCAGGCGCCGCCGTCGATCACCTACCCTGGCATCACCACGAGCCGCGGCTGCGTCCCGTGGGGCCTCCAGGTCCGGGACGGCGACCGGATCGTCGTGGCGTCCGGGCCGGCCCGGAGCGGCATCCGCGGGCCGGTCGCCGCGGTGGCCTTCCTGTCGAGGAACCATCACCCCCGGCGGCAGCCAGGCCTCGAGCGCCTGTCGATGGCACGGGTCCGGCAGATCCTCCAGCTCCCGTCCGCGGACCTCGTCTACTTCAGTGCCGACGATGGCCGTCACGGCCGGGAACTCTGGCGCACCGACGGTCGCAGCGGTCAGACCCGCCTGGTGCGCGACCTGCGCCCGGACGGTGGCTCCGACCCCCAGGAGCTGGCGTCGGCCGGCGGCCGTCTCTGGTTCAGCGCCGATGACGGGACTCACGGCCGCGAGCTGTGGGTCTCCGACGGCACGCCACTGGGCACCCATCTCGCGGTCGACCTGCGGCCCGGCCGGGCGGGCTCGGACCCCCGCGCCATCGCCGCCTACGGCGCGACCGTGGTGTTCAGCGCCGATGACGGGACCCACGGCCGCGAGCTCTGGCAGTGGAACCCACGGACGGGTCGGGCACGGCTGCTGGCGGACCTCCGTCCCGACCGCGACGCCCGTCCCGGCTCGGACCCTCGCGACATCCTGGTGGCGAACGGCACGATCCTGTTCACGGCGGACGATGGCGAGCACGGCCGCGAGCTCTGGGGCCTCGACCCGACCGAGCGGCGTGCCCAGCCGCAACTGATGGACATCGACCCGGGTCCGTCAGCGTCGGAGCCCTGGGATCTCCTGGAGCCCTGGCCGGACACGGTACACGGCTGGGTCTCCCTGTCGGCGGATGGGGGCCCGACGGGTCGGGAGCCGGTGGGCATCAACGGCCTGGCGGGCGTCGTCGTGACCGACCTCGCGCCCGGTCCTGCGTCCTCCGCTCCGAGTCCCTCCGCGGCGACGACACGCCTGCTCTTCTTCCTCGCCGACGTCGGTGGGGGCCCGCAGCTGTGGGCGATGGGCCATCCGGTGCGGGAGACGACGATCGGCATCGTGGGTGGGGACACCCTGACCGTCCAGACGCAGGCGGCCTCGGCCGCACGGCCGGTGACCTCGTTCCGGCCCGACCCGGACGCTGCCACCGCGTCGTTCGCGGGACCGGCGCGTCTCGACCGCACCCGCGTGGTGTTCGGAGCGAGCGACCGTGGGGACGGCGGCCAGCTGTACGTGAGCAACGGGACCCCCACCATCACCATCCGTCTCACCCACGTGCCCGGCGGTCTCGGGCCTACCTCGATCCTGGGGCACGGTGGTCGAGCGTGGGTCACCGCGACGGGCCCAGGGACCGGCGGCGTCGAGCTGTGGGTCACCGATGGCACCGCAGCAGGGACCGGCCCGGTCCGCGACCTGGACCCGGCGGGTGACGCGGCGCCCCGCGACCTCGTCGGGTACCACGGCTCGATCGTGTTCGCCGCCACCGACGCCCGGACCGGCACGGAGCCCTGGGTCAGCGACGGCACCGCGGGCGGCACCCGAAGGATCGTCGATCTGCGGCCCGGTCCCGCGGGTTCCGATCCGCGCGAGGTGACCGCCGTCACCTGGCAGCGCCAGCGCAGGGAGGACCCGGACCCGCGCTGACCGCCGGCGCTCGTGCTCCTCGAGCCCCCGCGGCTCCGTCGCGCTACCCTCCGATGATGCCCACCGATCTGCTCCGCATCGCTCCAGAGGTGGCCGCGGCCCTTGCGTCCGGCCAGGCCGTCGTCGCGCTCGAGTCGACCCTCATCACCCACGGTCTGTCGTACCCCGCCAATGTCGACGCCGCCCGCCGCTCGGAGGCCGCGGTCCGCGCCAACGGAGCGATCCCGGCGACCGTGGCCGTCCATGACGGCATCATCCTCGTGGGCATCGATGACGCCCAGCTCGAGGGCCTCGCGCAGGCGGTCGAACCCGTCAAGGTCGCCCGCCAGAACCTGTCGGCGCAGCTGCTTCGGCCGGGCTGGGCGGGCACGACCGTGTCCGCCACCATGATCGCCGCGCACCGGGCGGGCATCCGCCTGTTCGCGACGGGCGGCATCGGCGGCGTCCACCGCGGCGGCCAGGACAGCCTGGACATCTCCAGCGACCTCGACGAGCTCGGCCGCACGCCCGTGACCGTGGTCTGCGCCGGGCCCAAGTCGATCCTGGACGTCGGCCGGACGCTGGAGGTCCTCGAGACACGCGGCGTGCCCGTGGTCGGCTACGGCACCTCCGATCTGCCGGGCTTCTACTCCCGCGACTCCGGCCACCCGGTCCCCATCCGGGTCGACACCGCGGAGGAGGCCGCTCGTCTCATCCTGACCCACGACCGGCTGGGCCTGGGCTCGGGCATCCTCATCACGGTTCCCCTGCCCGAGGCGGATGCCATCCCGCGCGCCGAGATCGAAGCCGCCATCGACCAGGCCGTGCGCGAGACGGACGCCGCCGGCATCCACGGCCCCGCATCCACGCCGGCCGTGCTGGCGCGCGTCGCGGCGCTCACGGGAGGACGGTCCGTGGCGGCGAACCTGGCGCTCATCGAGCACGATGCCGCCGTCGCGGCGCAGATCGCGGTGGCGCTCGCCGCCGTCGGCTGACCGCGTTCCGGCCACGCGGCGGGACGCATCGACCGCTGTCAGCCGATCATCGTCCTCTGGTAGCATGCATGCCGCATCGGCTGCCCCGCGACACGTTCGGCGCGGGGAGGGGACCGCCGGTCGGCCTCGGCGCAGGGCACCCCGCCAGCACGCATGCATGAGGACGCCGTGTCCGCCACGAATCTGCCGCCCGCCATCGATATGCGCGGCGTCCGCCGCATCTACAAGGCGAAGCCGAACCCCGTCACCGCCCTCGCCGGCATCGACCTGCACGTCGAGCCGGGTGAGTCCTTCGGCTTGCTCGGACCCAACGGCGCGGGCAAGACGACGCTCATCAAGATCCTGACCACGCTGCTGCTGCCCAGCGAGGGGACCGCGCGCGTGTTCGGGTACGACGTCGAGCACCAGACCCAGAACGTGCGCCGGATCATGAACGTGGTCTCGGGCGGTGAGACGTCGGGGTACGGCCTGCTCCAGGTCCGCGAGCAGCTGTGGATGTTCAGCCAGTTCTACGGTCTGCCCGCGCGCGACGGCTGGCGGCGCGTGGACGAGCTGATCGAAGCGGTGGGCCTCACGGAGCAGCAGCACCAGAAGGTGAGCAGCCTATCCACGGGCCAGCGTCAGAAGATGAACTTCGCCCGGGGCCTCCTCAACGACCCATGGATCTTCTTCCTCGACGAACCCACGCTGGGCCTGGATGTCAGCGCCGCCCGCTCCGTCCGTGAGCTGGTGAAGCAGTGGAAGGCCGCGGTCCCCGGCCGGACCGTCCTGCTCACCAGCCACTACATGGCAGAGGTGGACGAATTGTGTGAGCGGCTGGCCATCGTGGACCGCGGTCGCATCCTGGCCATCGGCAGCCCCGCGGAGCTCAAGCACCGGGTGCAGGCGGAGTCGATCTTCCGCCTGGAGCTCGACCGGCTCGAAGGTGGCCCGCGTGCGCTGGCCGGGCTGCCAGGCGTGGTCAGTGCGGTCACCCCGACCGATGACGCGGGTGCCGCCGCCGACCGCCAGACGGTACGCGTCAACCTGACGCTTGCGGACGACTCCGCGCTGGGCAGCGTGGTCATCGCGCTGGGTGCGCTGGGCAGCCATATCGTGGCGCTCCAGAAGTCGGAGCCCAGCCTGGAGGACGTGTTCGTGGAACTCGTCGGCCGCGGCTTCGACGCCGAGGAGGCCGCGGCGCATGCCACAGGCCTGCCGCCCCAGCCGTCCGTGCCGCCACCGCCCGCCGAGGATCGCGAACCCGCCGAGGTCGCCTGACATGGCGCCCGCGCCGGACTCCGTCCCCGGCACCACCCCTGTTCCTGCCACGGCCCCGGCCCGCGCCCCCAGCGCGGCCCACTCCGCCTTCGTCTACCGCCCGACCGCGGACCCCATGACGGCCGCGACGTGGACCCAGCGGCGCGTGCTGGTGACGAACCTGCGCGCGCTCTACGGCCGCGCCTATCCGCGCCTCATCGGCCTCAGACGGGAGCCCAGCTGGCTGTTCTTCGAGGTCCTGCTGCCGTTCCTCACGACCTCGGCGTTCGTGTTCGTCTACCGCGCGCTCCAGGCGCCGCCCGAGTACATCGGCTTCGTGGTCCTGGGTGGCGCGATGACCGCGTTCTGGCTCAACGTGATGTGGATGATGGCGGCGCAGCTCTACTGGGAGAAGGACCAGGGGAACCTGGACCTGTACTTCACGACCCCCATCAGCCTTATGAGCGTACTGTTCGGGATGGCCGTCGGCGGGCTGTTGTCGAGCTGCCTGCGGGCATCGATCGTGCTGGTCGTGGGCAGCGCGTTGTATGGCGTGAGCTTTGCCATCCAGGACTGGTTCCTTCTGCTCGCGGTGTTCTTCCTGACGCTGACCGCGCTGTACGGGCTGGGCATGGTCCTCGCGTCCCTGTTCCTGCTGTTCGGGCGGGAGGCGTGGCACCTCTCGCAGGCGATGCAGGAGCCGGTCTACTTCGTCTCAGGGCTCAACTTCCCGGTCGGACAGCTGGGGATGCTGGGGGCGCTCGCCATCTCGCTCATCCCGCTCGCGGTGGGTCTGGACGCGATGCGCCAGCTCGCGTTCTCCGGCTCCGATGCGCACACGGGCACACCCTCACCGGGCGTGGAGGCGCTGATGCTGGTGGCCATGACGGTCGTGTTCATCGGCTTCGCGCGCTTCATGCTCAAGCGCCTGGAGCGGATGGCGCGCGAGCAGGGGAAGCTCTCGGTGCGTGGTGGCTGAGCCGCCCATGGCCGCCCTCCTGCACCTGGACGGCAGCGCCGCCCGGCCGTCGCGCAGTCGCGTGGAGTCCGTCCGGGACGCGCGGCGCAGCTTCAGCACCGCGGTCCGGCTGGGCTGGGCCACCGAGGCCAACTGGGCCGACCCGGTCCTGTTCGTGATCTACCAGGTCGCCAAGCCGATCGCGTCGGTGCTGATGCTCGTCGTGATGCTGGAGATCGTCACGCAGGGTGCGGGCGACGCCGCGTATCGTGCGTTCGTGGTCACGGGATCCGCGCTGTGGGCGCTCGTGATGGGCGGCATGTCCGGGCTCGCGTGGTCCGTGCTGGATGACCGCGAGCGCTACCGGATGCTCAAGTACCTGACCATCAGCCCCGACCCGCTGGTGCTCCTGTTGCTCGGTCGCGGTGCCGCTCGCATGGGTACGGCGGCGGCCGGCGCGCTGGTCACGCTCGCCTTCGGTGTGCTGCTGCTGGGTGTCGACTTCGACCTCTTCGCCATCGACTGGCCGCTGCTCATCCCCAGCATGCTCCTTGGGCTGGTCGCCATCATCGCCCTGGGCGTGATCCTGGCGGGGACCGTGATGATGACCCGGCAGGACGCGTGGTCGTACCCGGAGGCGGTCGCGGGTGCGCTGTTCCTGGTCTGCGGCGCCGTGTTCCCCATCGCGGTGCTGCCCATGGCCGTGCAGGCGGCCAGCCTGGTGCTGCCGCTCACGTGGTGGCTCGAGGGTGTCCGACGCGGCCTGTTCCCGGACAGCGTCTCGTCCATCGGCGGCGAAGGCTCGATCTGGATGAGCCTGACCCGGACATCCGTACCAGACCGCACCACCCTGCTCGTCCTGTTGTTCCTGAGCACCGCGGTCGTTACGGTCATCTCGATCGCCGTCTACCGCTGGAGCGAGCACCGCGCCAGGGAGCGAGGTCTGCTCGACCAGACCACTGGATCCTGAGGATCGAAACCCGATGCGCATCTACGAAGGAAGCCCCCGACAGGACTATGAAGAGGTCCTGCGATCCATCGGCGCGTTCATCGACCAACGGGGCATGCGCGAGATCCTGCTGGTGGAGGCCCCTGATGGGTTCATCATCCAGGGCATCGTGGGCGCCTCGACGGAGGCGTCCGCCTGGTCCGACCCGTCGGCGCGCGTGGAGAAGGAGACCTACACCTTCCTCGACGACGACATCGCCCGGTTCATGGAGGAGGCGCTCGCCCGTCGCCGCACCGGCGCCCCCACGCCTGCCACCTTCAGCGGTGGCACGTACGAGCGGTCACTGCGCGTGCTTGGCCGGTATATCGACCAGCAGAAGCCGCGTGACATCTTCTTCCTGGAGCAGGACGGTTCCTACGTCGTGCGCCTGTTGATGGGCACCCGCCAGGGTGCACGCCACGTGCTCGCGGAGTTCACCGGGGACGAGCTGGCGGCGATGGTGGACCAGGGTCCAGCGTGGCGCGGCGTCGCGGTCTGACCCCGCGAGCGATCCGACGGGACACACGGCCCGAAAGCCCTACACTAGCCGGGTACGTGAACGAACCGAGGAGGTCGTGAGGCCATGGGGATCATCAAGCTCATCGGGGCCGCCGTCGGCCTGCTCATCGCCGCAGCCATCGTGGTGCCGCTCGCCGTCCTGGCCGGCCTGTTCGTCTGGCTCAAGTTGACGGAGGAGGCGGACGAGGAGGCGCTCGAGCTGGAGCAGGAAGCCGGCGTCTGATCGGCGTCCGTGCCCACAGCACGCACGAGCCGGGTCATCGACCCGGCTCGAACGATTCCCGGGCTGTGTGGCGCTGCCTCCCCCGAACGCCCTCCGCTAGACTCCAGACCGTGCCCCCGGCCGATCAACGTCCTTCCTTTCCCGTGCCCGGTCTGCCCCTGAGCGTGCTCGTCGACTACGACGGCACCATCTCGCGCACGGACGTGGGCGACCTGCTGCTCGCGAAGCACGTGACCGACCGCGCAGCCCTGGAGCGCCTGGACGCAGCGTACGACGCGGGCACCATGGGTTCCCGCGAGCTGATGCGCTGGGATATGGACGTCCTGCCGGACCCCCCGGACGCGCTGCGCGCGGAGGCGGAGGCCGTGGACCAGGACGAGGGGTTCGTGGCCCTGGTACGCCTCGTGCGGGGCGTCGGCGGGGTGGTCGAGATCGTGAGCGACGGCCTCGGCTTCTACATCGAGCCCAACCTCCGGAGAATGGGCCTCCAGGATGTCCCGGTGGCCACCAACCGCAATCGGCTGCACGGCGGTGGTGCCGGCATGGACTTCCCGTATGGCCACCCGGCCTGCCACGTGTGCGGCACCTGCAAGCGGGAGCGCGTGCGTCTCCACCAGGCGGCGGGGCGGCTGGTCGTGTTCGTGGGTGACGGCCCGAGCGATCGCTACGCGACACACCACGCGGACATCGTGTTCGCGACCGGACGCCTGCTTGCATGGTGCCGGTCGGCCGGGTACCCCGCATTCGCCTGGACTGAGCTGTCGGAGGTCGTCGAGTGGCTGGCGGCGGCGCTGCGTGACGGCCTGCTGCCTTCCAGTCCGGGGGAGGTGGAGGCGTGGCGGGCGGCTCGCCGCGATCCGCATCGTCCGCCGTTCTTGTGTGGCCCGGAGGTCTGGGGCGAGGGTCGGACGGTGCCACCGGGCCGAGGTGACGCGCACTCCCTTCCGGTGTAGGCTGCCCGTCCGGCCGTGCCGCCAGGGAGCGGCGCCGGACCAGGACGCTGCGAGGACGCCCATGGCATCGCGACTGCTCATCCTGCTCGGCACCCGGAAAGGCGCCTTCATCCTGGAGGGGTCGCCCGGCCGTGACGCGTTCTTGGTGCGCGGGCCGTTCTGCGAGACGATGCCCATCCAGCACCTCGCCTGGGATCCGGCCTCGGGGTCGCTTCTGGCGGGCGCAGGCAGCCCCTGGTTCGGGCCCACCGTGTGGCGCAGTCCGGATCTCGGCGGGACATGGAGCCAGGCCAGCGATGGCATCACGTACGGAGACGACGTCCCCGCTGTGACGCGTGTCTGGACTGTGACCCCCGCGAACGGAGCGCTGTACGCGGGCGTGGAATCTGCCGGCCTGTTCCGCAGCGTTGACGGCGGCGTCACCTGGTCACACGTCTCGGCGCTTCGCGATCACCCCTCGTGCGCGGGCTGGCAGCCCGGCAACGGCGGTCTGATCCTGCACACGATCGTGGCCCATCCCACGGACCCCGCGCGGATGTGGATCGGCATCAGCGCGGTCGGCGTGTTCGAGACGCGTGACGGGGGTTCCAGCTGGACGGCCCGCAACCGGGGCGTCCGCGCCGACCACCTGCCGGACACGTACCCGGAGACCGGCGTGTGCGTCCACAAGTTCGGCCTGCATCCCGCCAACCCCGAGCGCCTCTACCAGCAGAACCACAGCGGCGCCTACCGCTCGGATGACGGGGGCGCGAACTGGCGGGACATGAACGCGGGTCTGCCATCGCACTTCGGCTTCCCGCTCGTGGTCCATCCCCATGACCCCGAGACGATCTGGACGGTGCCCCTCAACGGCGATGACATCGGCCGGTACATGCCGGAGGCCGCCATGGCGGTCTGGCGCAGCCGTGATGGCGGCGCGAGCTGGCAGCGGCAGGCGGACGGGCTGCCGCAGCAGCATGCGTACCTGGGCGTCCTGCGCGAGGCGATGGCGGTCGACCGGCTGGATCCTGTGGGCGTCTACATCGGCACCTCCACGGGCCAGCTGTTCGGCAGCCGCGACGAAGGCGGCACCTGGTCCCTGCTGGCGGACTTCCTGCCGCCGATCTCGTCGGTGGAGGCGGTCCTGGTGGACGCCTGATCGGCCCGGGCAGCCCGCGACATGGCGCTCGTCCACCTGCCGCGCTCGCTCGCGGCGCTCCTGCCCGGCATCCCCCGGCACCTCGACGGCATCCCCGGAGAGACCGTGGCGGAGGTTCTGCGTGCGCTGGACGCCGAGTGGCCGGGCACCTGGGACCGCGTGTGTGAGGCCGGTCCGCGCATCCGCGTGCACATGAACGTGTTCGTGGATGGTCACCGCGCGCAGCTGGACACGACCGTCGCTGCAGCATCCACCATCCACGTGATCCCCGCCGTGTCGGGCGGCTGACGGCGCGTCGCGCCCCGGGTGCTGCGCCCGCGGTTCACACCCCAGCGCGGGTTGCTCTCCGGAGCGCGGCCGGGTACCGTTGCCGCTCAGCACCATCCTGGTGCCGCGAGATCGACTGGGAGGCTCCCGAGCCAGATGCGCAATCGACGACTCGTGATGGCTGCGACCGCAGCCCTCGCGCTGGCCACGCTGGGAACGCCCGGCGTGATGGCCGGTGGCAGCACGACCATCATGGTGGACGCGGATGGCCGGGCGACACCCGGCTCCTGCAACGCGGGTGGCCCCGGGTCCGCCCTGACGACGATCGACGCCGGCCTCGACGAGGCGTCCCCAGGCGACACCGTCCTGGTGTGCCCGGGCACCTATGTCGAGCAGGTGGAGATCACGGGCCTCGACGGGGTGACCGTCAGGTCCACGCGACCCTGGAAGGCGACCATCCAGGCACCGGCCGACATCGACGCCCCGTTCATCGTGGGCATCTACGGCGCCGATGACGTCACGTTCCAGGGGTTCCGCGTGATCACGCGGACCACGGCCGGCTGCGACGCTCCGGACCTCGGCATCCTGGCGCTCGCGGGCCGGCGCATCGTGATCCGGGGCAACCGGGTGCGCAACATGGGCGATACGTTCGGGGACTGCTCGTTCGCGATCGGGATCATGGCCGGGTATCCCCAGGGTCCGGGCGCCGCTCGTGGCGCCCTCCCCGCCGGACCGGAACTCGGCGATCTGACCACCACGGCGACGATCACCTCCAACGCCGTGCGCGACCACCTGTTCATCGGCATCGGCGCCGTGAGCTCATTCGACTCCACCGCGGGAGGGGGCTACGGAGCCACGCGCGCGGATATCATCGGCAACTCCATCCGTTTCTTCCACACGGGCTCCGGCGCTGGTTGCGTGACCTCCGCGTCGTCGCGCCTCCCGGCCCGGCACGCCAGGACCGTCCGCCGCGCGACGGCCGGCCTCGCCCCCGCGGGGTTCGGGCCCTGCAGCGCGATCGGCATCTACCAGGGCGCGACGATCTCGGACTCCCCGATCCCGGGACCGGCCGGTGACATCCGTGGCAACCGGGTGCTGTCCGGACCGGATGCCGATCCGTCGGACCTCGCCGGCCTCACTCCGTCCACGCCGGTGCAGGCGATGGGCATCCTCATCCTGGACCAGCGCCATGCCACCGGCTCGTCCCGCGTGACCGGTAACCTGCTGCTGCGGAACTTCGCCGGCATCGCCGGGATCGACGCAGCGGGGGTCATCATCCGCGACAACCGCGCCATCGGCAACGGGTACGGCATCGCCATCTGGGATACCGAGGGCGCGACCGTGCGCGACAACGTGACCAAGGAAGGCGGCACGGGCATCATCGCCGAGAACGAGTTCGAGAGTGCCCCGCAGCCGTGGCTGGTCACGAGCGACGTGGCGTTCACGGGCAATGACGCCCGGGACAACGCGCTGGAGAGCTGCTTCGACGAGACCTCGGGCGACGGCTCGCAGGGCACGGACAACACCTGGACCAAGAACCGGGGGGAGATCGACTCGTCATCCCCGGCAGGCATCTGCGGCAAGGTCAGCCCGCCCTGACCGCCACGCATCACGAGCGGTGACGAGAGGGCCGGGGAGTGATCCCCGGCCCTCTCGGTGTCCGGGGCGGGGGGTGTGGGTTCCCTGGCCATCGGATGGTCCAGCACCCTGACTCGTCGGTCGGGTCTGTCGGGTCGGGCCGCGGGTACCGTTCCGGGGTCGGCGTCCCTGCCGGCGATCGATCATCCATCCTTCCCTGGAAGTGCCACGGATGCCCGTGCGTCCCTTGTTCAGCGCTTCGGCGCTCCTGGCCCTTGCGGCGACGATCGTCGGTGCGCCGGTCACCATGGCCGGCGGCTCCTCGATCCGCATGTTCGACAGTGACGGCGATGCCCGACCTGGCGACTGCGACGCCAGCGGTCCTGCCGACGACTCCATCCAGGAGGCCGTGGACGCCGCTGGACCCGGCGACACGATCCTCGTCTGGCGGCCATCGTGGAGATCGCCCAGGGTCCTGCGGCGGAGAGCTTGAGATCGGCTTCAAGCCCCAGACCGATGCGCCCCCGTCCTCGTCCACAACCGGATCCGCGGCGCCATCGCGGGCATCGCGCTCGTGGGAGGCGACCTGGTGAGGGTCACTGGGAACACCGTCCGCTATGCCTTCGTGGGCCTGTCCGCGGACCAGACGCAGGGCGCCCGGGCCACCGACGACCGCTTCCGCGACGTCTTCGGCGGCATCTGGGTCTCCGACGAGTCCCTGCCCATCCTGGGCGACGATCGTCAGAGCATGGACAACCAGCTGCGGCGCAACGCCATCCCGGCGTCACCGTCCCTTGATGCCAGCTGCATGGACGACACCACTGGCGCGGGCACCCTGGGCACGGCCAACACCTGGACGGGGAACACCGCCCCGGCCGACTCCTCCCAGCCCCTGGGCATCTGCGGCCCCGGTGAGCTGATCGGCCCGCCACAGGACGACGGCGACGGGCCGCGGAGCGATCCCCGGCCCTTCGCGTTGATGGTCCGCCGCCGTATCCCGTACCATCGGTAAAACCTCGGGAGGACGCGCGGCTGTGGCGAAGTATGTCTTCGTGACCGGTGGGGTCACGTCAAGTCTGGGCAAGGGCATCACCGCCGCATCGATCGGCCGGCTGCTCAAGAGTCGGGGTATCTCCGTCTCGATCCTCAAACTGGATCCCTACATCAACGTGGATCCGGGGACGATGTCTCCCTACCAGCACGGCGAGGTCTTCGTGACCGATGACGGCGCCGAGACGGACCTCGACCTGGGCCACTACGAGCGCTTCATCGACGAGAACCTGACCCAGCTGTCCAACGTCACCACGGGGCGCATCTACCAGGCGGTCATCGCCAAGGAGCGCCGTGGCGATTACCTGGGCGGCACGGTCCAGGTCATCCCGCACATCACCAACGAGATCAAGGAGCGCATCGGGCGCGTGGCGCGCGACGGGCGTGCGGACGTGGTCATCGTGGAGGTGGGCGGGACCGTGGGCGACATCGAGTCGCTGCCGTTCCTGGAGGCCATCCGCCAGATGCGCAAGGACGTGGGCCGCACGAACGTGCTCTACGTCCACGTGACGCTGCTGCCTGCCCTCCAAGCGACCGGGGAGCTCAAGACGAAGCCCACCCAGCACTCGGTCAAGGAGCTGCGGGGCATCGGCATCAGCCCGGACATCATCATCGCCCGCTCGGACCTGCCCGT
>Ga0105047_10014226_pt1 | contig 12642 bp, 8 predicted proteins | sample MAT04_FD_78384 | JGI IMG/M metagenome (GOLD analysis project Ga0105047, IMG submission 78384) | Freshwater microbial communities from Lake Fryxell liftoff mats and glacier meltwater in Antarctica - MAT-04 (megahit assembly) | ecosystem: Environmental > Aquatic > Freshwater > Ice > Liftoff... | reverse complement strand
GTCGGCGCGACGGCTGGCTGAGGCGCACTCAGACTTTACTATTGGCAAAGGCCCCTCATGGCCCCAGTTGATGTGCCAAAAACTGGGGCTATTCGCGCGAATCGCAAATGATAGCGGAAGAGCACCCCAGCCACCCGGTCGCGCAGAGATGTGTCAGTTCCTGAACTAGGCTGTAGAGTCTTTATTTGCCGTTCCATTTCGTTTGGCACGCACAATCAGGGGGTTGACACCCCCCGCTCGGGAAGGCGAGTACGAATTTTCCTGTCAAGTCGGTTCACGTTTTCGGGTGGCCCGGCGTATGATGAGCGGCTCAGGTACAGAATCGGCTCAGGGACAGAATGGAGAGCACTTGCTCCGCCAGTGCATCAATACGGTCAAACTCGATCACGCCTTCTTCCGCTCAGGATATTTGTCGCTCACCGTGAACAGACAGCAGCTTGTCATGTCGATGCGTGGTCTCGGTCTCATCTGCCCCTTGGTGTGCTGGGGGGGCTTATTATGCCTGCTGACTTGCACGCCGTCGGTCACGGCGGCAGAAATCGATCCCGCGGCTGAGGTCCACATCGGCTGGAACGGCGGAGTCGTGCTCGGCCGGTGGAATAGCGTCACGGTGACACTCGCCGACGCCGCGGCGGGAACGTATCGGCTGGATGTCTCAGCCACTGATCCCGATGGGAATCTTGCGACATTTCACGGTGCGGATGTGGTCCAAGACGCCGGGCTGGTTCGCCTGGTGGGCCGCTTTCAACTCGGCCGCCCCGATGGCCAAGTCTCCGTGCGGGTGTTCCGCGATGGCAGCGAGTCACGAGAGTTTGGGCCGTATGCCGTGCAGGCGGATGGCCCGTTGCGTTCCGTTCAGACTCAGGCCGAACGCTATCTGGTGACCGTCGGCTTACCAGACGCCTTGCAGAATCTGTTCGAGCGGCCCTCGGCCGGGCGGCACACGGCGATTCATCTGGCCACACCGGATAGTCTCCCGACGGACGATCTCGCTTACGATGCGCTGGCCGGGCTGTTTCTCGCGGGACCGGAACACGTCTCCACGGAACAAGCCACGGCAATCGCGCGTTGGGTGCATCGCGGCGGACGCTTGTATCTTTCGGCCGGCTCGGAACCACGCAATTACCGCGAGTCGCCCCTGTTCGCCCAATTGCCCTTGGCGATGGATGCGGAACCCGTTCCCACCCGTGAACTGACTTCGCTGGAATCGTACGCCGGGAAAACGGTGCGGATTATTCCGCCCGGTGTGCGGTTGATGATCCCGAAAATTTCCGCCCCTGATGGCCGTACCCTGGCGGGTAACCGGGGGGACGCGGTCCTGCTCCGCACGCCGTACGGGTTCGGGCAAGTCACCCTCCTGGGGCTGGATATTACACAGACGCCCTTGAAGGATTGGAGTGGTGTCGGGGAGTTGCTGCGGAAAATGACCGACAGCGGCGAGTACGCCGGCACGACTGCCGGCCGCCGCAATCAATTGGGATCGACCGGCATCACGGAAGTCGCTTCGCAGCTCTCCGCGGGTCTGGAACACTTCGCCGCAGTCCGCCGCACTTCCCCGTGGTGGGTGCTGGGCGGGTTAATCGCCGTGATGCTGCTCGTCGGCCCGTTGGATTACTGGTTCTCGACCCGGGTCTGGAAAGCCCCCTTCGCCACCTGGATCACGTTTCCGGTGCTGCTGGCGGTCTGCGCGGCGGCCACGGCCTGGGCCGCGGGAAGCACCAATGGCGAACTCTTTCGGCTGAATCAACTCGATGTGGTCGATGTCGATGTCGCGACGCAATCGGTCCGCAGCCGGCATTGGGCGACACTTTACAGTCCCTCCACACAAGCCAGCCGCGTCGAAATGCCGCTCGACTGGGCCACCTGGCCGGCTGCAAAATCCGAAAATGCACGGCAGATCACCGGCTGGTCTGGCCTGCCGGAATCCTCGTTCGGCGGCATGTACCGCGCCGGCTCGGGGGCGTTGCAATTTCAGCGGGCCGATTATGATTTCACGGCGTCCGGAAATGATGTCGACGATTTGCCCCTCGCCCAATGGTCGACGGCGGCGATCTCTTCGCAGGCGGAAGGCCAACTCGCGGACCTCATTGAATCCAAACTCACCAGCAGCGCGACGGGGCGATTGTCCGGCACCGTAATGCATCGCCTGCCGGCACCGCTGACCGACTGGTTCCTCGCGTTCGCCGGCCGAATCTATCGTCTGCCGGAACAGACGGGAGCCGAGGCGGTTTTGCCGCTGAAACCGCAGCAGGTCTTTCGTGTCGAACAGCGGAATGTCGCCCAGCGCGAACTGCGCGGTTTTCTGACACGGACCCGTGCCCAGGAAGTTCAACGGGGGATCGAACGCAAAACCACGGAACTCGTCGTCCAGCAGGCCAGCTACGACCCGCTCGAACGGAACCTCAAACAGATCCTGCCAATTCTCACGTTCTTCACCGAAGTCGGCGGCACCGCGTATACCGGACTCACGAACGAGGCGTTGGCCGAAGACGATCTGACCCCCCTGCTCCAACTCGATCGTGCCATTTTGTTCGGATACCTCGCGGACCCGGCTCCAGGAGCGCAGGTCGACGGCGTGAACCCCGCCGCGACGGCACGCACCACGCTGGTCCGCATCGTCCTGCCGGTCGACCGTTCCAAGCAGGCCGTGCGCGATCTTCCCAAATTTGAACCGAAATGAATGCCCGAAACCCGGGGATTGCGATCCTCCGGGCTTCTGAAAGAAAACGAATCACCGTGATTGAAACCCGCCAACTGACGAAACGCTACGGCTCGCTCATCGCCGTCAACGAGATCAACCTCACGTTAAAGGAAGGAGACGTGTTCGGCTTCATCGGCCCGAACGGCTCCGGCAAAACGACGACCATGCGCATGCTCGCCACGCTCCTCAGCCCCGATTACGGCGAAGCCTACGTCTGCGGAAAATCGATCTACACCCATCCGCAGGAAATTCGCCGGCTCGTCGGCTACATGCCCGACTTCTTCGGCGTTTACGACGACATGACCGTCATCGAGTACCTCGAATTCTTCGCCGCCGCGTATCGCATCAATGGTCCCGGCCGCCGCAAAGTCTGCGAGGAAAAGCTCGAACTGGTCGACATGGCCTTCAAACGCGATGCGATGGTCAACCAGCTCTCGCGCGGCCAAACCCAGCGCATCGGCCTGGCACGCACGCTGCTGCACGATCCGCAAGTCCTGCTGCTCGATGAACCGGCATCCGGCCTCGATCCGCGGGCACGCATCGAAATCCGGGCGCTGCTCAAACGGCTCGGTCAGATGAACAAGACCGTCGTCGTTTCCAGTCACATTCTGCCCGAACTCGCCGATGTCTGCACCCGCGTCGGCATGATCGAAAAAGGAAATCTGATCGTCGATGGTTATGTGGACGAGGTCATGCGCAAAGCCCGTCAGCAGATTTTGCTCTACATCAAAGTCAAAGAGAATCAGAACCGGGCCGCGGGCTTGTTGGAAAAACATTCTTTTGTCACCAAAGTGGATGACATGCAGGGAACGCTGTACGTCACGCTGAAGCCAGAGATCGAAGATTACAGCCCGCTCTCCTCGCTGCTCACCGACCATGGACTGCACCTGACGTTATTCCGCGAAGAGGAAGTCAACCTCGAAACCGCGTTCCTCTCGCTGACGAAGGGCCTGGTGCAGTAAGTCATTTCGCGACGCTTCGCAGAAGCGTGGTTCAGCAAGGATCACCGAATGGACTCGGGCCGACAGCTCGCCTTGGATGTTTTCTCACGCTCAAATCCCACGGCTCAAGATGTCCGCCGGGTGATCGACGCACTCAGCGCGCGCGGGACATTTCATTTCCCGCAACTCTCCACGGGCTTGTTTTCCGCCGCGGCCGGCTTGAGTGAAGATTTCGCCCACTCAGGTTATCAATCGGTCTGGGTTCGCGACACGATTCACATTGCCCATGCCCATTGGGTGATCGGTCAACCAGAAGTCGCCGTCCGCGCTGTCACCGCGCTCCTCGAATTCTTCGCCCGGCATCCCCACCGCTGGGACGACATCATCGCTGGCGCGGCCGACCGGCACGATCCGATGCAGCGGCCGCACATCCGCTTCGACGGAACAACTCTCACCGAACTCCCGGAGAAATGGGCTCACGCGCAGAATGACGCCCTCGGGTATTTTCTGTGGCTGGCCTGCAAGTTGATCAGCGCGGGATTGCTTACGCCGACTGCCGCCGGCTGCAAGGTGTTGCACGCGGTGCCGCGCTATTTCGACGCCGTTGAGTATTGGCAGGACGAAGACAGCGGACATTGGGAAGAGGTGCGCAAGATCGCCGCGTCAAGCATCGGCGCGGCCGTCGCGGGTCTGACCGAATACCAATCACTGCTACGATCCGCATCACCGCTTGCGCTTCGCGGACCCATCGACTCCGCCCATTTGGATTCACTCATCGCACATGGTCAAACAGCGCTCCACTCAATCCTTCCCTGGGAATGCCGCCAACCAAACCCCCTCCAGCAGCGTCGCTATGATGCCGCGTTACTCTTCCTGATCTATCCGCTCGAAGTCGTCTCCGGCGAAACAGCCGACCAGATTGTGCGGGATGTCACCGAAAACCTGCAAGGCCCGCACGGCATCCGGCGTTATCCGGGTGATTCCTACTGGTGCGGCGAATACAAACAGTTGCTTGCCGCCGACGAGCGAACCGTCGATTTCAGCGCTGATCTCGGTTCGCGCGACCGATTATTGAAACCCGGCACCGAAGCCCAATGGTGCATCTTCGATCCCATTCTGGCCGTCCACTTCGCGCGGAATTATCTCGACACCAAAAATCCTCGCGATCTGCAATCACACCGTGAATATCTGCTGCGCTCGCTGCAACAAGTCACCACGGCGGAGATGGCCGCGGGACCGGATCGCTGCCCGGAATCGTACTGTTGCGCACGCGGGGAATGGGTGCCCAACGACATCACGCCCCTGCTCTGGACGCAGGCCAATCTGCGATTAGCGCTCCATTTCGCGGAGAAAATCGCCGCCGAAGTTCGGGGATAACCATCCTCGGGTTCACTCACCGCGCTTTCGTCGGTGCCGATTCTAACCCCACCGAATTCACGGCACGCACTTCGTACTCATGCTTGTCGCCCGGCTTGGCCGTGGCATCGACATACTTCATCTGCGGCAGCGGTTGCTCCGGCGTGTCGTGATAGCTCATCGATTGAAACAGCGGTCGCCCGAACTTGCCGACGGGGTTTTCGGGATGCTGAGCCAACTGCTTGCCATCACGGTGGATGACGAAACATTTCAAGCCGCTTTCAAAATCGGCCTCGGCTTCCCAAGTGAGTTCCACCGAACCGTCCGCATGGACGGTTTGTTTCACCGCGCTCGGAGCCGGCGGCGGCGTGTCGTCGCTCGTCGAGCCAACTTTGATATATTCGGCCCACAACCTGGCGAACTTCTCGTTCGGCAGCCAGATCGCCTCATGTTCAAACCCCTCAAACTTCTCCGCCGGCACCGGTTCCCCCCCGTCATAACTCACCAGCCACGCTTTCGACATGTCGACCGGCCTTAACGATTGCGGGTTCGCAGCCTCCACCACCGGCAGCCGCTGTTCCAGACACGCATCGAAAAACGGAATCGCCAGATACCGGCTGTCGGCACATTCGTGGCTGCTGCGCGGGTCGGCCGCGAAACTGGTCGGTGCCCCTTGTCGGCGATACACCTGAAACAAACCGGTCGCCGCGATCCAGGCCCCTTTCATGCGCGGGTCGTCGCGCTCCTTGATGCCGGGGTTGCCCATCGTCGGGATGGTGAATGCCGCCGCGGGGAACTCGGGCCGCGGAATCTGATCCTTCGACCAGGCATCAATCGCACCGCCGGAGCGGAACCAGATCGCGACGATCCGCTCCGCATGCAATGTCTGCATTAAACTGGCCCAGAATGCGCCGCCTGAATGACCCCACAGACACCAAGGGACGGTCTTCAATTCCGGATGCCCCGACTGCTCGGCGAGATCATCCAGCGATTTGAGGAACGTCCCGTTGGAACCATTCCGCGGATCACACCACAGCCGGCAGTTCTGCGCTTCCGCCTGATGATAGCGCGGGCCGAGCAGCGCGCAGTTCCATTTCTTCGCCAGCGCCTGCCAATGCAGATCGTAAGCGGCCGTCTCGCCCCCCTGGCAAGCCCCCGTACCGCAGCCATGCTGATGCACAATCACGCCGCGCAACATCTGGACGCCGTCGGGAATCCACACCGTGTAGTCGACAACCATCTGCAACCCGCCCGGCTCGTCGGACGCGGGATAGTGGACGGTGAAATCATGGCCAGCACACTCCGCGATCGCAGGCCAGGTCCCCAACATCAATGTGACCACCAGAAATAGACGAAGTTGTGTCATGCCGGCGTTTCCCCTGAGTTTTGTTCCGCTGGGCGAAGTTTTCGTTCGAGTTCGTTCATCCGCTGGAAAATGTGGCCGGTCTTGGCGAGCGTCGCGGCGCAATCCCCGACGTGTATTCGCGTAATCACCGTGGCTTCGCGAATCGCTCCAGCCCCGGCCACCCGATAGATATCAAGGTCTCTACTACGCCACCTTCTTCAAAAACGAGACCCGGCCACTGGTGACCCACTCCACCACATAGATATTCCCTTGCGCGTCGAAGCAGGCGTCGTGAGGATGGATGAACTTGCCGTTCTCCCACCGCTCCGGCTGGCCGCGCATTTTGAAGCCGTCGAGCACCTGCACGGTCCATTGCGGATCGTAACCGAGATGCGTGACGACGTTGTTGGCTTGATCAAAAATCGAAACGCGGGCATGCAGGTCGGGAATCAGCAGCGCCGAACCTTGCGTATCGAAATTGGCCGGAAAACTCACATTCCAGCCGATGCTGACGGGTTGGCCGTCGAGCGAGACATATTGCAACCGGGCGTTCGCGCGGTCGGCGATGACCAACTGCGGATCGCGGCCGGGGCGGTTGTCGAGCCAGATGCCGTGGGGCGTTTTGAATTCGCCCGGCTGGTCGCCCGTGCCGCCGAAGGACCGGACGTACTTCGCATGCTGGTCGTATTGGTGGATGTAATTCGAGCCGTAACCGTCGGCCACATAGAAGCCGCCATCCGGTGCGAAGGCGACATTCGTGGGACTGTATTTTTCCGGTGAGTCGTAGAGTTTCGACTCCGCGGGGACCGGCAACTCCCAGACTTTTTCCCCGGCGAGCGTCGTCTTCGTCACCAAGCCGGGCCGCGGTTGCGAGCCATCCGGCGGCTTGGTGGTGGTGATCGCCAGGTACAGAAACTCTTCGTTGCCTTCCTGGCGGATATCGACGCCGTGCCCGCCGAAGTTCCACTGCTTGCCAAAGGAGCGGACGTATTTTCCGGTGGGGTCAAAAACGACGGCCGTATCCATCCCCGAGTTGAACGGTGACCGATGTGTGATGTAGACGAGGCCGGCGGCATCGACGGCCACACCATGCGTGTCCCACCATTGGATTGCAGCGGGGAGCGTGCCCCAGTTGTGATGGCACTCATAAGTGAATTCGCCCGTGCCGACCACGGCGGGTTTGGTGCCGGCTTTATCCGAGGCATGCACGAAGAAGTTTGAGGTGATGGCGGTCGCCGCGGCGGCACCGGCCGTTTTGAGAAAATCACGGCGGACGGGATCGAGCGCATCGGACATGAGCGAAGTCCTGGCTGAGATGATGTCACGGTTTCCCGCGATCATACGCGCGTCGGCATCGCGGCCGCAATCGCTCGCGCCGCTTTACGAGCGAGGGACGTGAGTCCCCTGAATGTGCTCGCAATGTAATGGAACGCACATTCAAGGGGCTGACGCCCCCCGCTCGGGAGAATCCGCTTATTGACCGGCTTGTGTCAGGTAGCGCAGACGGAACTCGCGTTCGATTTCCGGCATGCGACCCTGATTCTCCTGCCACAGCGTGCGGAGCGGAAATTCCTGCGGCAGCGATTCGCCTTCGCCGAGGATTTCCAGCTTGTAAATGTTGTTCCACATCAGCACCGCGAGCATCGCTTCTTCGATGGTGTTGTCTTCAATTCGCAAGTCCGGGTATCGGGCCAGCATGCTCTCGAAGCCCTTCATCGCCGATTCCACTAGGGGCAGCGCATCACGCCACTTCTGCTGTTTGTACGCTTCGCCCGCTTCAAAGAACTCGCGATGGGCCTGAGCCGTTTCCGGCTCGGCTTCCGCCATGCCGCGGGTCCGCCAGTACCGGTAGTTCACGATCTTCTGGAAACTGTCGATCGCGTTGCGGATCATGGCTTCCTGTTCAGGCGTCGACGCCATGGCCGCGATTTCTTCTTCGTTGGCTTCGAGTACGAACTTGACTGGAATCGCATTCGCTCCGAAAACCGAGAATAGCTCTTCCCGGCCGAATTTGTTGATCCACGAATCAAGCGCATTCGCCCAGGCTTCACGCGTGATTTCGCCGAACTGGCCGTCTTTCTGCAAACCTTGCGCGTAATCGAACAGACAGCGCGCGGGGAGCGAATGAAACGCCGTGCGGTCCAGCGTCCCTTGTTTCAGCGGAATCTTCCAGCGCTGTTCATTGTCGACCGCGGCCTGATACCAGTCGGAGGCGACGAGGTAATTGTCCTTCCCTTCCGCTTGATACGGGCCTTCCGGGCCGGTGTTGAAATCGGTATCCGGACCGTTCTTCCAGCGCTCGGTATCAGGATCGACGCGGAAGTACTTGCGGAAGTAGATCGACTCGTCAGCGATGCCGATCTTCTTTTGATAAATGGTGGCGGCGCGGAAGCGGAGTTCGGTCGATTTCTCGTTGCGGCCCACCCCTTGCAACATGAACTTGCCCCCTTCTTTCACCCAGTAGTAACGGTCGGGCACAGCGTCCCATTCGACCGAGGTGTTCCAGGCGAGGTTCCAACCGTTGAAGTCCCACACTTTTTCAAAGTGGGGCTGCAATTTGACGATCGACTGGGTAGCTTCGAGCATGCTCGTCCAGTCTTTCTTGTCCTTGGCGGCATCCATTTGAATCCAGAGCTGATTCACGGCGATCCCGCGCAGACCGAGCAGCACCAAATTCATCGTCACGCTGGATGGATCGACATCGCCGAGATTGCTCTCGCCCAGGTCGTACTGCTGACGCAGCTGCGCCAACCTGCCGCCGGACGATTGCGTCTGCCCATCGGCCGTTTTCTTGCCGCCGGAGGGGAGGCCGAAATAGATGATGGGAATGAGCAGCAGCAGGATGCCGCCGAGATAGACCAGTTTTCGCTGTTGAGAAGTGAGCGAGTTCATTTCGACTCCAATTCGCGCGACTGCAGGCTGAAGTAGCCGATGAATACGCAGGGAATGAAGAAACCCAGCGTGACCAGCATCGCGGGCAGCAAAGATTCCGCCCACAAGACATCGAATCCGTTCGCGACAAACTCCGGCATTCGCATGAAGTGTTCGCAATTCGGAATATAGTAGCGCACCGACCAGAGATACAATTTCAGCAGGTAATCGACCCATTGCATGATGAAGAATGCCGGCCCCGCGGGAAGTTCCGTCGTCGGATTCATGTGCGTCACAATGCGGTAAACCGACTCGAACACGCCGCCACCGGTGAAGCCGCCGATTTCAGGGGCTTTGATCAGTTCATCCATGAAGCCCTGCCCGAACATGCCGACCAGGATGATGCAGGCGGTGAGGAAGGTGGCGACTGGTCCTTTGACGAACGTACTCGCCGCCACGCCGAGGAACACCACCAGCAGCAGCAGGGATTCGATGCCGATCAGCGATTTCGCATAACCCACGGCGAACGGTTTATCCGGTTTGCGGAAGAAGAAGTCGACGCGTGACATCCCGACATACTGGCCAGGGTCGATACAGGCGACCTGCACCTGAATCTTGCCGTCTTTCGAGACGAGGTCCTTGAAGAAATCCTTGTTCGCTTCCGCCGGCGGCGCGGCGTTCGACAGCGGCTTGCCCTCCGCATCGGCCAGTTGAATCGTGGGGCCGACGGTTACGAAGTTGGCGTTGTTGCGGAATTCGTCGATCTTGATCAGCGACAACGGCACATTGATCGCCGGGTTGTCCGGGTTCGCCAGCGTGTATTGGAAATAGGTCGTTCGCTTGAAATCCCCTTTATGAGTGCGGAACGCTTCAAACCGAGATTCCAACTGGAAGCAATTATTGGAGTGGAGAATGCTTTCATTCACATTCTCAATTGTCCAGATCGCGCGGGCCTTCGTCGCCCCTTCGATGAAACTACGGAAGTCGAGCCGATCACCGACGTTCACACCCAATCCTTTGCCACCTTCCCGGTCCAAAAACTCCAGCTTGCCGAACAGGGGATCGCGGCAGATGAGTTGATGCTGTTCGCTGGCGGGAACTTGGCGGATGATCCAGATGTAGCCGACGGCCCCCATCACGGCGAGAATGAGCGTGCCGATCATCCCGAAACCGATCATCCGGCCGAGCACCACTTCCAACCGGCGGGCCGGTTTGGTCACCACAGTGTGCAGCGAACGCTGCCTGATGTCTTCGGGAATCCCCCAGCATGACAGCAGCAATATCAACGGCAGCAGCAGCCAGGTCATGGTGCGGAGTGCGAAACTGATGTAAACCTTGGCCTGAAAATCTTTCTGCGTTTCGACGCCGCCGGTCAGGAACCAACCGGCGAACATGAACAACACCGCGAACACGACGAAGACCAGCAGTGCCTTGCGGCGAACGGCTTCTTTGAACGTCAGCGATGCCAGAGCCGACAACCGCCGGGGCGACAGACTGAACAGGTCGATGATGCCCTGCACCACTCCGCCCGCGAGCGCCGCCACACCCCGCGTGCCGTACACACTCAGCGAGGTCAACAGCGAAACGATCCCCACGACAATGAGGAAACCGAGAAAAAAGCCGGCCCATTGCGTGATCGCATAAGGCAAGTTGACGGCAGGCAGATCGAAGTTCATGTCAGAATACCATCACCGCAGAAGTCAGGAGCGCGGAACGAAATTGTCGAGAACGCCTCGCGGCGCGATTCGCCGTCAGACCTTGGCGGGCGGCGATTTCGGCTGATCGTCCACCGTGAACCGCCGACCGGGCCGTTCGCGGCTTTCCTGCACCGTTTTGAGGAACAGGTCTTCGAGGTTCGCTGTCGGGTGATCGACCTTCTGCATCGACGCGCCATGCTTCTTGAGCACCGCTTCGATTTCCTTGATCGCCCCGTCGCTCAACTTCGAGCTGAGAATCTGCGTCGAATCCTGCGAGCGGAGCAGTTCATCCACCCGGCCCAGCACCTTGAGTTCCCCGCCGTACAGAATCGCAATCCGGTCGCAGACATCCTGGACGTCGCCCAGCAGATGGCTGCACATCAGCACCGTTTTGCCCTGTTTTTTCAAGTCCAGAATCAAGTCTTTCATGTCGCGATTACCGAGCGGGTCGAGGCCGCTGGTTGGTTCGTCGAGGAGGACGAGATCGGGATCGTTGATCAGCGCCTGGGCCAGGCCGATACGCCGGGTCATCCCCTTGGAGTACTCTTTCAACTGCCGTTTGCGGGCATGCGAGATTTTCACCAGGTCGAGCAGCATTTCCGTTCGCTCGCGGCGTTTGGCGGCCGACATATTGAACAGCCGGCCGTAGAAATCGAGCGTTTCCTCGGCGTTCAGGAACCGGTAGAGATACGATTCTTCCGGCAGATAGCCGATCCGCTCGTTCTTGCTGACATCGGACGCCGACTTGCCGAGAATGGTGATCTCGCCTTCGGTCGGAAACAGCAGGCCGAGGAGCATTTTGAGGGTCGTCGTCTTGCCGGAGCCGTTGGGGCCAAGCAGACCGAAGACTTCCCCTTTTTTGACATCGAGGGTCAGGGCGTTGACGGCCCGGACTTTTTTGCGACCCCAGAAATCGCGGTAAACCTTGGTGAGGTTTCGGATATCAATCACGGATTCCGCAGCTGCGCCCGGCTGGCTCATGAACAAGTTCCCGACGAATGGAAGCTATAGAGAAAAGATGAGAAATTCAATCAATCAAGGAACATGAGGCCGAACTCGCCCCGACCTGCTTACGCGGATCGAATCCAAGTTGCTGGCTGCAATTTCCGGAAATTTCCGGCGATGACAACCCGCTCGTGACCCACGGGCGTACCGTCCCTGCACAATGGTCGGACCCCTGGGAACGAGCCATGCTAAGCGTCCACCCCGCTGCTTGCAAGCATCGACCAAGCCGAACGACCCGAGTTCTCGAAGCTGGCGCGGATCGTACCGGCCGTGCGCGGTGTAGGAAATGGGAAAACCGTGCCGCACTCCGGGGACTCATCTAGGCGAGCAGCCGTGGCACTGCCCTGAAGTCAGACAGAGACGGTGTGGCACCCGCTGCGCGCCCGACTTTAGAAGTGTCCCGCAGCCGATTTTGTGAGTGCCCGGCAGCCGCCTTGGGGAGTGCCCGGCAAGAAGAGGCAGGCGGTCGTGACTGACCGCCTGCCTTGCAGACCGTCTCAGTTAGTGACCGACGCCTTTGCTGGCGGACTCTGCCTGTTGCATCCGTTTGGCCATCTCCGCTTTGATGGCGTCGAGATTGAAACTCGCGCCACGCTGCATCGGCGGGTATTCGATGAATGTTTCAAGTGTCTTGCCCATCACCTGTTGGACAAAGACGAACCGCCAGAATTGGAACTTGAACCAATCGAAATATTGCTGTCCGCCTTCTTTCGTCCCGTGGTTCGG
>Ga0105047_10014224_pt1 | contig 12644 bp, 13 predicted proteins | sample MAT04_FD_78384 | JGI IMG/M metagenome (GOLD analysis project Ga0105047, IMG submission 78384) | Freshwater microbial communities from Lake Fryxell liftoff mats and glacier meltwater in Antarctica - MAT-04 (megahit assembly) | ecosystem: Environmental > Aquatic > Freshwater > Ice > Liftoff... | reverse complement strand
TTTATTGGAACTTATAAGAGCATAAAAGCTATTTATGGCAAAGAGCTTGTAGACAATAAGGTTCTTATAAGAAAGTAATAATTTAAAAGAAATAGTGGAAACAATTAATAATTGTTTCCTACTCACAAAAATATAAGGAGGAAGCAATATGAGTGGTCAAGCGTTATTGTTTATGATTATAATGTGGGGTTCAATATTTACTTTATCAGCCTTGAGTTTGAGGACTGTATTAAAAAATCAATAAGAAAAGAGTGAAGATGTATGAATATTGATGAAGCTATAGCTATAAGAAAAATCACCTTTTATTTCACAATTTTATCTGCATTATTTTTAATCTTATCTTCACAATTCACTGGATTTGTTTTGCCATTACTATTTGTTCTCCCAATATATATGGGGCTTATTGGGATAAAGAGAAGAAGAAAGAGCGGACTATTAATGGGAGTCGCAATAGTTCCTATAGCTTTTGCTGTCTCAGTGTTATGGATAAAATATGCAATAGGTATTTTTTCAAACACAACAATCCAGCTTGCTAAAATAAGTTCAGAATATAATATATCAAGCGCTAAAGCCGCAGGATTTACTATAATTTTTTTCTTGTTAAGTATTGTAATGATAAGTGTAGCAGTAGTATTACTTATAAAATTACGTAGACATAGAGAACTTTTCACATAAGATATATAAAAAATATAGAATACTGACTAAAACCGCTGAAACTTTGTTTGAGCGGTTTTTGTTTTGTAAAGAAATTTGTAATAAACGCATAATTTATCAATATATTATAAGAAAGTAATAATTGTTTCCTACTCTTAAAAATTCAAGGAGGTAGAAATATGAGTGGTCAAGCGTTGGCATTTATGCTTACAATGTGGGTTGCAATAGCAGCTGGATCAGTTGCGAGTTTAATGACTGTATTAAAGAATAGCAATAAGTAAAAAGTATGAATATAATTAAGTTATCGCTATAAGAATAGTTAGTTTTAATGCCCAAGTTTTCATAATGTCTAAAAGCGCTGAGACTTTGTTTCAGCGTTTTTATTTTAGAAAGAAATTTTCTATGATTCATGTTATAGGAAGACATTTATTTTAAGGATACGTATGGTATAATGTACTTAAAAGCAAGCAGGGATGGTGAGGCATCATAAAAAAATTACATAAAAAATGGTATATATTTTTATTATTGACCATTTCAATATTTTTGGTATCTTGCAAAATGAATACTAAACCTGTTGAAAAAGAGACCTACTTGATGGGTACAATTGTTCAATTAAAGGTATATGGTGGAAACGCAGAAAAAGCAACAGCGAAAGCCGTGGAAAGCATAAGCGACATAGAAAATAAAATGTCTACTAATATTGAAACTTCTGAAATTACAAAACTAAATGAAAAAGCTGGAGTTTCAGGGCAAAAGCTTAGTGAAGATACTTATTTCGTAATAAAAGAAGCGGTGAAATATAGTAAATTAACAGAGGGAGACTTTGATACTACAATAGAACCGATTGTAAAGCTATGGGGTATAGGTACTGATAAGGAGAGAGTTCCTTCGAAAAGTGAAATTAGAGAAAAATTAAAACTAGTTAACTATAAGGACATAATTCTAGATAGTAAGAATTCCACCGTAAAGTTAAGACGAACTAGTCAAGCTATAGATTTGGGCGGTATAGCAAAGGGATATACCGCGGATGAAATAAAAAAAGTTTTAATTAATAATAACATACATAGTGCACTCATAAATTTAGGCGGGAATGTTTATGCAGTAGGAAAAAAAACAGATGGAACTAATTGGAATATAGGAATACAGAATCCATTAAACACCCGTGGGAAATACTTAGGAGCTATTAGCGTTGCTGATAAATCAGTTGTTACCTCAGGTAACTATGAAAGATATTTTATTGTGGATGGCAAAAGATATCATCACATATTCAATCCGAAAGATGGATATCCATCAGAAAATGGTATTATAAGCACAACTATAGTATCAGATAAATCAATTGATGGAGATGTACTATCTACTAGTACATATGTCATGGGGGTTACAAAGGGACTTAAACTTATAGAATCAATTAAAGGTGTAGAAGCTATTTTTATCACTTCTGATAAAAAAGTTTATGTTACTTCAGGACTTAAAGATAGTTTTAATTTGACGGACAAGGAGTTTACTAATGAAAAAAGGTGATAAGATAGTTGGAATAATACTTTTAATTATTCTAGTAATAAGCTTAAGCGCAGCTTCAGTATATAAATTTTCTATAAAGGGATCAAAAAATATTGCAGTCATTAAACGCGCTGGAACGGTTATTAAAACTATTGATTTGAATAAGGTAGTAAACCCCCAAGAGTTTACTTTTAAAACCGATAAGGGCCATTACAATACCATAGCGGTTAAGCATAACAGTATTAGTATAAAAGAAGCAGATTGTCCACATAAAGAGTGTGTTAAAAGTGGATGGATTTCTCAGCCGGGTCAGATGATTGTATGTTTACCTTTAAAGCTTGTAATTAGTATTAATGGAGAAACAAATACTGGCATCGATGCTGGGACATTCTAAAAAAAGTGCAGGTGGGAATATGAAAAGAACTAAAAAGATGGTTTTACTTAGTATATTAGTTGCAATAGCCTTAGTTATTTATTTAATTGAGGCACAAATTCCAGTGTTATTTCCAGGAATAAAATTAGGGCTAGCTAATTCTATCTCCTTAGTTGCATTAATATTACTTGGGTGGAAAGAAGCACTTTTAATAATGATTTTAAGAACAGTATTAGGGTCTATTTTTGGAGGGGGTTTATCAGCGCTTATGTTCAGTATTGCTGGTGGATTGCTTAGTAACATAGTAATGATATTATTATACAAGTATCTTAAGAATGTATTAAGTCTACCAACAATTAGCGTATGTGGAGCTGTTTTTCATAACGTAGGTCAGCTACTTGTAGCTGCTTTCATAATTAGAGATTTAAGGATATATGTATATTTACCGGTATTATTAATTTCAGCTATTGTTACAGGATATTTTATTGGGTATCTATCTAGTGTTTTAAAACATAGACTAGAGAAAATATTAACACTAGATATATGATTACATAAAATGAGAAGGGTACTAAGATTTTAAAATCTTAGTACCCTTCTCATTTTTTTATTATTTACTTATTGCTGCACTCAACTCGCTTATATCTTTATGAGCTGATAGAGGCTTTGAAATAACTTTTGTAGGACACTTACTAGCACAGAGTCCACACTGTGTACATTTTTCAAAGTCTATTACAGGTAAGTTATTAACCATAACAATTGCTTGAGATGGGCAAACTTTTGCACACATGGTGCAAGCAATGCATCCAACACCGCAATTATCTTTTACTATTTTACCTTTTGATTTTGAGTTGCATTCAATAAGTACTTGTTGACTTGCTGGAACGAACTCTATTAAATTTTTAGGGCATACTTTAATACAGGCGCCACAAGCTACACAATTATCCTTATATACTACAGCTACACCATCGATGATGTGAAGGGCATTAAAATCACAAGCGCTTACACAACTTCCAAAACCCATGCAACCATCTGAGCAAGCTTTAGGACCTTCTCCAGGAGCAATAACTGCTTGACGGCAATCTTGAATTCCATCATACACATATTTCTCTTTTGCTACGCTACAAGTGCCTTTACATTTAACAAAAGCAACTTGAGGACTATCTGTTTCAACTGTTACACCCATTATTTCTCCGATTTTTTCAGCAACGGAACTTCCACCTACTGAACATAAATTAAGGGCTACACCCCCACCAACTACTGCTGCAGCATAAGCATCACAACCAGCAAAGCCACAGGCTCCACAATTCGCACTAGGTAATTCCGCTCTTACTAATGGTATTTTAGGATCAACTGGTACGTAGAATTTCTTATTAGCATAACCAAGTACTACTCCGAATACTAGTCCCAAACCACCAAGGCTTAATACTGGGTAAAGTAAATTGTTCATATCCATTTAAATACCCCCCAATTTTAAACCACTAAAGCCTAAAAATGCAATAGCCATGAGGCCTGCTGTAACTAATGAAATAGGTAAACCTCTAAAGCATAAAGGCATATTGTCACTCTCTTCCATTCGTTCTCTTAGACCTGAAAGAAGAACAATAGCAAGCATATATCCAGCGGCTGCTCCAAGAGCATTGACCATGGATTCTATTAGGTTATATTTTTCGCCTATATTAATAACTGCCATACCAAGAAGGGCACAGTTAGTTGTTATTAAAGGAAGAAATATTCCAAGTGCTCTATAGAGACCTGGCTGAGTTTTTTTAATAACCATCTCAACAAATTGCACAAGTGCTGCAATAACTAGAACGAATGCTAAAGTTGATAAATAGGTTATGTTCAAAGGAACTAAAATCCAGTTGTAGACTCCATAAGTCATTATTGAGGCTAAGAACATAACAAATACTACCGCTAGTCCCATGCCTTTTGCAGTCTCAGTTTTTTTAGAAACTCCAAGAAAAGAACATATTCCAAGGAATTTAGCTAATACAAAATTATTTACTAAAAATGCACTTATAAAAATCGAAAAAAGTCTCATTTTTATCCACCTTTCTTAAAAAATTAAACGAAATTATTTTTTGCAAGTATGAGGACAAGATACACAACTAGTACATTCACCAGTTTCTTCATTAATTTCATGAAAATGTGCAATTTTGTCATTAACTTTATTTGTTTTATTAATTGCCTTTTGATTTAATAAAGCCATTAAAATTCCTAGTGTAATAAAAGCACCAGGTGCTAAAACCATAATTATAGCAGGCTCAAAGGAGTTCCCAAATACTTTAAATCCTAGTATTGAACCAGCTCCTAGTAGTTCTCTTATTGCACCTAGAATAGCTAAAGCTATTGTAAAACCAAGTCCCATTCCAATAGCATCAAAAACTGAAGGAAGTGGCTTGTTTTTTGATGCATAAGATTCAGCTCTTCCAAGAATTACACAGTTAACAACTATAAGTGGAATGAAAATTCCTAGGGATTTGTATAGTACTGGAACAAAACCTTGCAATAAAAATTGTATCAATATTACAAAAGCAGCTATTATTGTTATATAAGCAGGTATACGAATCTTATCTGGAATTACTTTTCTTAGTAAGGATATAAAAAGATTTGAACCAATTAACACTACTGTAGCTGCCAGTCCCATGCCTATACCATTTTCTACACTACTAGTAACAGCTAGAGTAGGGCACATAGCTAGAACTTGAACGAATATTGGATTTTCGGTTACTATACCGTTTTTTATTCTTTCAGAAAATACGCTCATTATTTTTTATCTCCTTTCAATGAAGAGTTATAAAAATCAATAGCATCATTAACACCAAGAGTTACAGCTTTAGAAGTAATTGTTGCACCTGTAATAGCTTGTATTTGATTTTCCTTTGAAGGAGCTACTTTTACAACTTCTAATTTATCTTTTGTAGGTTTATCTTTATATTGATCTGAAAATAGAGGCTCTGGAGCATTAGCACCAAGACCAGGAGTTTCAGTGTGAAGTAAAATTTTAATCCCAGTAACTTTTCCATCATTTGATAACCCAACCATGATTTCTACTGGACCACCGTATCCTTTAGGTGTAACTTTTATAGCATATCCAGCTATTTCAGTACCCTTCATACCAGCATTAACCTCAGTAACTTTTTCATTGATTTTTACATCTGACTTATCAAACTTATCAGCTGTAGGTAATATTTCTTTCATAGCAGCTTGTTTATCTGAAGCAATTTTCTCAGCGATAGGTGCTTTAGTTACTTCATAGGCACCGCCTAGTAACAATCCTGCAATTCCTGTAATTAAAAGTAAAATTAAACCTAGTTTTATATTCTCTTTCAATTATTTCACCTCCCCAAAGATACGTGGAGCAGTAAACTTATCTATAAATGGAACAAATAAGCTCATTATCAATATAGCGTAAGATACGCCTTCGGCATAACCACCATATAAACGTATTATTGTGGTTAAAACTCCACATCCGATTCCAAAAATAACTTGTCCTTTTTTAGTCATTGGAGAAGTTGTATAGTCAGTTGCCATATAAATAGCACCAATCATCAAGCCTCCAGAACAAATCTCGTATATTGCATTTCCAGTCATTAAACTATCTCTTCCTAATATAAGTGTTAAGATAAATACTGAACCGATGTACGCAACTGGAGTATGCCAAGTTATTACTTTTCTATATAATAGATAAGCTCCACCAATTAATAAGGCAATTACGGAAGTTTCACCAATACAACCCCCTTGATTACCAATGATATTGCTCATTAAACTAGGTAATTCACCGCTACCACTTTTAAGTATTCCAAGTGCAGTAGCAGCTGAAGTACCATCAACAGTAAAATTAGTCATGTGAACTGGCCAAGAAGCAAGTAAAAATGCTCTAGCAGCCAAAGCGGGATTCATTATATTTTGGCCAATTCCACCAAAAAATTGTTTTACAATAATAATTGCGAAAAATCCTCCAATTACAGGAAGCCAAAGTGGAACAGCAGCTGGAAGGTTAAAAGCAAGTAATAAACCAGTTACTACGGCACTAAGGTCTCCGATTGTAACTTTTCTGTGAGCAAGTTTTTGCCATAATGCTTCTGCTGCAACACATGATAGCACAGATAATAATGTAACTAAAAATGCTTTCATTCCAAAGAAATATATTCCAGCAAAGGTAGCAGGTATTAATGCTATTATTACGTCTCTCATTATACCCTGCACTGAATCATTTGATTTTATGTGTGGGGATGAAGATACTGTATACATATAAGTCACCTCTATCTATTTTTTTCTTCTATTAATAGTTATTGTTCGTTTACCTTCACGGCAAGTTTGAGTTAAATGACGTTTGGCAGGGCATACGTAAGAGCAACAAGCACACTCAATACAATCCATACCATGATATTTTTCGAATTCTTCATATTCGCCCCTTAAAACTAAATGGTTAAGTTTTGTAGGATTTAAAAACATAGGGCAAGCACTCATGCATTTTCCACATCTTATGCAACTAGATTCTTCTTCCATTGTAGCTTCATGTTTTGTTAAACAAAGTATTCCTGAGGTTCCTTTAATTACAGGAATGTCTAAAGAACTTAAGGCCATCCCCATCATAGGTCCACCTGAAAGTACTTTAACAGGGTCTTCTTTAAATCCGCCAGCAGCGTCTATAACTTCACTTATAGAAGTTCCAAATTTAACTCTTAAATTTAAAGGTTCTTTAATTGCTTCTCCAGTTACAGTTAAAACTCTCTCTATAAGTGGTTTACCATTTACTACAGCGTTATAAATTTCATACGCAGACCCAACATTTTGAACTATGCATCCAACATCTGCAGGAAGTTTCCCGGAAGGTAATTCTCTACCAGTAATTGCATAAATTAATTGTTTTTCTGCACCTTGAGGGTATTTTGTAGTAAGCGGAGTAACTTGTACATTAGGTATGTTAGCTGCAGCTTTTTTCATAATCTCAATTGCTTCAGGCTTATTATCCTCTATTCCAATATAACCTTTTACACCAGGGAACATTTGAAGAATAATTTTTAAACCTTCAACTATTTCGTTAGGTTTTTCAAGCAGCATTCTGTAATCGCAGGTTAAATATGGTTCACACTCTGCAGCATTTATTATAATGCTGTCGATAGTTTTGTCTGGTGGCGGAGAAAGCTTGATATGTGTTGGAAAACCAGCTCCACCCATACCTACGATACCAGCTTCTTTAACGATGGCTACTAGGTCATTTTTCGACAACTTTTCATAATCACTGTGTGGTGTCATAGTAAGTACTTCTTCATAAATGTTATCGTTTTCCACAATTATTGACATTACCATTGTTCCATTACTATGTAGTCTAGGTGCTACTTCCAATACAGTTCCAGACACGCTCGAATATATTGGGGCAGACACAAAAGCTTTGGATTCACCTATCTTTTGTCCTACCAAGACTCTATCACCTTTTTTTACTAAAGAATCGCAAGGCGCTCCTATATGTTGTACCATAGGAAATACTAAGTTACCTTTTGGAAGCAAGTCTTGAATTGCTTTGTGCATACTAAATTCTTTTTTACCAGTAGGGTGAATTCCTTTTTTGAAAGTCAAAAGTCCCATAATAAACCTCCTTTTACTCTTATTCGAACCTAATATACTAAATATTGCAAAAAAATATAAACTTATTGCTAAGGTGCATATATGATGCACTATAATATATATATTACACCTTTTGTGTGAATAAAAGTATGCTTTTTATGAAAAAAAACACAAAAAATAAAGTTGCATTATTCTGAAAATTATAACTAATTTGTATATATTGCATAATTATATGTAAATTTTTCAATTTATTATAATGAAAAATAATTGTACAATATGGTATACTTAAAATATATAATAAACTATATTTACGAAAATATACAATCAAAAGGGTAAGGTGAATATGGAGAAGAATAGTTTGAATAATTTAGAGATTCATAGTTTGAATTTAGAATTGGATGAAGATATCTTAAGCAGTTTAAAAACGGAAGTTTGTAAGAGAAATAAATTTCAATATAATTCCAATGTAGTATTTATTCCATATTATTTTTATAGATTTATAGGTATAAAAACCAATGAAAGTGATTATTATGAAAACTTATATAAATTAGACAGCGAGTTAAAGAAATTAGGAACGTCTTATATTCGATTTAGTGAAGGATTAGATAAGGACATTAACATAAGACTTCAAAATGTATTGAATGATATTTGGGTAAAAGTATCTAAAACTGAAATTTTAGATGTATCCACTATTATAAATTTAATAAGTGATAATGGACTTTTCCCGGATTTATCTAACAAAGTTATGTTACAGCAAATTAAAAATAATTTGAAGGGACTCATAGAATATTATATTAAGAGTAATGAAATAATGGATAGGGACAATATCAAAGTTATTATAAATTACATGATTCATTGGATAAATATTTATTCAGAAGAATTATTACGGAATTTTGATTATAGTAATATTAATCCTAAAGTGGTTTTCTATGGTGATATTTCAAAAACAGAAGTTTTTTATTTAATATTATTATCAACATTGGGCTGTGATATTTTATATTTTAATCCTGATAATTCTGGAACCTTCCATGAAATTGATAAATATAATGCTTTTTCTAAGGAAATTGTTTATAATTGTAAAGGGGAGATAAAACTTTTTCCTAGTGGTATAGAAGATAGAATTAAGACCACTGCCTATAATGCTAAGGAGGAACTTAATAAAACACTGTTTACAGATGATTCTGGGTTTTATAGGCCATGGCAGTTTGAAGATTATAATGTGCAGGCGGTAACCCTTAATACAACCTATGAAGAAATTTATATATGGATGAAGGAAAAAGCATATGTCAGGGAAGGATTTAAAATTAAAGGCTACACTGTAGTTATACCTAATTTATTCTCAAAGGTTTGTGGCACTCATGAAGATATTGATAGTTATTGGAAAGAAATTAATGAGGTAGTAACTCGGAAATTTACAAAGTTTTACAATGAATTACCTATAATGCATGTAGTACATTTAGAATATGGAAAGTTTAATCTAATATACCCGAATAATGTTTTTTCAGTATTTAATATTGAAGAAATGATAAACTCATCTTGGTGGAAATACAAGGATTTGCGATCTGGACTTCAAAAGACTATGGCTGAGAAAATCAAAGAAATATGCTTAAATCCTGCAATAATAAATGTTGAACAGGAAGATTTAAGGGATTTACAGGTGGATATATTTTCAGTCCTTATAAATCTAGATGGAACAATACTTGAGCTTCTGCAAACATATGATTATCCAGAAGAAGTTCCAAAAATTGTAGTTTATAATAATGAAGAAAATGGGAATTTATCTTTTGAAGATTGTATAATGCTTTCCTTTATGAATTCCATGGGAATAGATATTATTATCTATAATCCTTCAGGATATAACGATATAGAGAACTTTATTTATCCTCATGAATATGACATTCACAGATTAGAGAATGTGAGCTTTGATTTGAAATTTAAAAAATATGTGGAAAAGAAAAAAAGTTTTTTTAAAAACCTTTTTCATATTTAATATTACAAATAGTTAATAATTAATAATTCATAGTTAAATTTGATTTTTATGTTAGCCATAAAAATCTCAAAAATAAATAACAAAAATATCTTAGAGGAGTGGGAAATATGGAAAATAATAATGGGGTACTTATAATAAAAGATGAGAATACTGAAAATCAGAATATAGAGCAAAAGGCTATAAGTATAACTAATCAGCTTAAAGTCTCTCCACAAGTTATGCAAATTGCATCTAATTTAAATATTAAAGATGCTAATGCTATACTAGAATTTGGAAATGAACCAGCTCAGCAAATATCTAAATTTGCGGATCAAATATTAAACTCTATTAAAAGCAGTAGTATGGAAGATTCAGGTGTTATGATAAAGGAACTTACAGGTATAATGAAAAAATTTGATAAGCAAGATTTTGAAGAAGCTAAAACTAGTTTTCTTGGAAAGTTATTTAGTAAACCAGGAAAGGCTATAGATAAAATGATGGGTAAGTACAAAACCATTGGTGGAGAAATAGATAAAATTTACACTCAACTTAGTGGATATAAGGTGGAAATAAATAGTTCTAATTTAATGCTCGAAAACTTATACAATCAAAATTTTGAGTATTATGGTGAATTAGAAAAATATATTGCTGCAGGAAATATGATTGTAGAAAAAAGTGAAAGTGGAGAGCTTCCTAAACTTGAGTCTTTAGCAAATAATGGAGAACAAATAAATATAATTAATTATGAAAATTTTAAAGAGACTCTTGAAATGCTAAAACAGAGAATTTATGATTTAGAAATGGCTAAAATGGTATCATTACAAACTGCTCCTCAGATTAAAATGATTCAAAGGGGAAATTATAAGTTAATATCAAAAGTTCATTCTGCTTTTATAATAACTATACCTGTATTTAAAAATGGTATAATTCAAGCTATAGCACTAAAAAAACAAAAGCTAGTAGCGGATTCATTATCAGAGCTTGATAGGACTACTAATGAGTTATTAATGAAAAATGCTGAAAATATAAGAAGTCAAAGTGTGGACATAGCAAAACTCGCCGGAGGCACCAGCGTAAAAATTGAAACTCTTGAAAAAACTTGGAATACAATTATGCAAGGTATCGAAGAAACAAAATCAATTGAAGATGAAAATAAAAAGTTAAGAGAGGCTGGAATTGTTAAATTACATGAGATGACAGAAAAATTAAAGCAGAAATCCTTAAAATAGTAAAGGCAAGAGATATTAACAAGAATAAAAATAACAAGGGAATGCAAGTAGATTTTTTTACACAATCTATTTACATTCCCTGTTTTATAAAAATAAACTATATTTTAGAGATGATAATGAATTTATTAATGGAACTTCATTGAATGATTTCTATTATTGATAAAAATTTTTAAATGAGATATGATAAGATAAACAATACGAAAGATTTTGGAATATGAAAGTAGATATACGTCACATACTGATTTGTTATTTATTTGAATATGCCTAAGAGGTGATTATATGGATATGTTTGAATTACAAGCGGAAAAGAAATTACTAAAAGATGCGCCACTTTCTGAAAGATTAAAACCTGAAAAATTAGAAGATTACGTAGGACAAGAGCATATATTAGGCAAGGGAAAGCTTTTATGGAGAGCCATTAAAGCAGATAAAATAACATCCCTAATACTTTACGGTCCACCAGGTACAGGCAAAACTAGCTTGGCTAAAGTTATTGCAAATACAACGAAATCTAATTTTGTTAGGCTTAATGCAGTTACAGATGGGCTTAAAGAATTACGAGAAGTGGTGGCTAAGGCAAAGGATGATTTAGGAATGTATGATATTAAAACTATCTTATTTATAGATGAAATTCATAGATTTAATAAAGCTCAACAGGATGCATTGCTACCCTTTGTAGAGAAGGGTACAATAGTTTTAATTGGGGCAACGACAGAAAATCCATATTTTGAAGTTAATAATGCGTTAATTTCTAGATCCATGTTATTTAAACTGGAGCCACTAGAGGAAAAGCATATTCTAAAGATTATTACGCGTGCACTAGAAGATAAGGAAGTAGGTTTTGGAAATACTAATGTTTGTATGGATAGTGAAGCTATAGGTTATCTTGCAAATATGGCTAATGGAGATGCTAGGCGTGCACTTAATGCTTTGGAATTATCAGTATTAACTACAGATAGAGATGGACTAGGTAAAATAAATATAACACTTGCGGTTGTGATGGAATGTCTTCAAAAAAAACATATAAAGTATGATAAAAATAGAGACGAACATTATGATGTGATTTCTGCTTTTATTAAAAGCATGAGGGGCTCCGACCCTGATGCTACAGTACATTACCTAGCTAGAATGATATATGCCGGTGAGGACCCTAAATTTATTGCTAGAAGAATTGTAATAGCTGCAGCTGAGGATGTGGGAAATGCTGATCCAATTGCACTACTTGTAGCAAATAATGCAGCACAGGCAGTTCAATTTGTAGGGATGCCAGAAGCAAGAATTATTTTATCACAAGCTGCAATTTATATAGCATGTGCTCCTAAAAGCAATGCATCTTATATGGCTATAA
>Ga0105047_10014221_pt1 | contig 12645 bp, 5 predicted proteins | sample MAT04_FD_78384 | JGI IMG/M metagenome (GOLD analysis project Ga0105047, IMG submission 78384) | Freshwater microbial communities from Lake Fryxell liftoff mats and glacier meltwater in Antarctica - MAT-04 (megahit assembly) | ecosystem: Environmental > Aquatic > Freshwater > Ice > Liftoff... | reverse complement strand
GCCCCTTACTTGTTGCCTTTTGCCCCTTGCTTATTGCCTTTTGCCCCTTGCTTATTGCCTTTTTGCCCCTTGCTTGTTGCCTTTTGCCCCTTGCTTATTGCCTTTTGCCCCTTGCTTGTTGCCCCTTGCTTATTGCTTGTTGCCCCTTGCTTATTGCCTTTTGCCTCTTGCTTGTTGCCTTTTGCCCCTTGCTTGTTGCCCTTTGCTTGTTGCCCCTTGCCTCTTGCCTTTTGCCCCTTGCTTATTGCCTTTTGCCTTTTGCAAATTGCTCCTTGCCCTTTGCTTTTATCGAATCAGCGTAGTGTGTCCTTTCAGCACTTCTTTTTCCCCGTCCATGTAGAGTACTTCCAACACCCACACGTAGGTGCCAGAGTCCACCGGACTATCGCGGAAAGAGCCATCCCAGCCTGCTTCAGGGTCGTTCAGACTAAAATCTTTTTGTTCAAACACCAGCTCGCCCCAGCGATCATAAATCCGGAAATCCAGTACGTGAGCGGAGTTTTGACCATGTACGAGCAAGCGGTCGTTTTGCTGGTCGTCATTGGGCGTAAAGCCGGTTGGCACAAATACCCGGCGCGGTTTTTCCACACTGACCAGCACCCGATCTTTGGCCTGGCAACCCAGCGCGTCGGTGATCATCACCTCAAAGTAGTGCTGGTACATCAGGTTTTCGACCAATGGATTCACGCAGTTCAGGCAACTCAACCAGACACTGTCAGCGGCATTCCAGACTAAACGGACGCTACCGGTGGTGTTGGTAATATTGGCCAGCAACTGCGTATCGCGGCCCAGTTCGATGATGATATCCGGGCCTAAGTCCACGGCTATGGCATCGGGCTGGCTGATCTCTACGGGCGTGAGCCGGACGATGCAACCATTGCCATCTATAATATTGGGCTGGTAGGTTCCGGCACCCAAGCCAATTTGTCGCGGCGAACCATTCCAGGTATTTTGATCAAGTGCATAGCGATAAGGCGGCGTACCACCGGCGCCGGTGAGGGTAACGGTGCCATCATGCCCGCCAAAGCAGCGGGGATCCTGCGAAACATAGGTGCCACTGACGGACGTAGCCGGTTGGCTAATATTCACCGAATCGCGGATGATACAGCCATTGGCATCCGTCATGCTGAGGCTGAATACGCCTGCCGGCAGATTTTTTACCTCCCTGCCAGTTTGGCCGCCCAGCCACACATAAGTATAGGGGGCGACCCCTCCCGAAACCACCGCTTTCGCGCTACCGTCCGGATTGCCAAAGCATTTTACCGCCGTAGCCAGCACGTCCATTTTCAGTTTAGACGGCTCCGTGATGGTGGCGGTCGTCGTGATTGCGCAGCCATGCGCGTCGGTCACCGTCACGCGGTAAGTCCCGGCAGCCAGGTTTTGCGCCAGCGAATCGGCCTGATTAGTTGGCCCCGGACTCCAGAAATACGTGTACGGAGCCGTGCCACCGGAGCCGCTGGCCACGGCAACACCGCTGGCCTCCCCCTGGCATTTCACATTGCTTAGTAAGTCCACGCGTCCAAGCACCGGATAGGGATTGCCCGTTGCTACGGTACGTTCCGCCGTACAGCCCAGGGCATCCACCACGGTCACCGTATAACTGGTATTGGCCAGCAGGCTATTAGCTTCTACATTGGTCTGCTTAGGACTGGTGCTCCACAAGTAGCTGAATTCGTTGAGGTTAGCGGGGTTTGCACCATAGTAAATGAGCGTTACACGGGCCTTGCCATCGCGGCCATTATAACACAGCGGATCAACAGTCTCTGCCCAGGCCGAGATTTGTTGTTTTTGGGCAATCACCGTTTCTGCCGTTTGTACGCAGTTATTTTTATCGGTTACGGTCACGGTATATGCTTGCGAGGGTAGGCCAGAAGCGGTAGCGGTCGTCTGGTTGCCCACACTCCACAGGTAAGAATAGGGCATCGTGCCACCCGCTGCGGTCACCGTTGCCTGGCCATTGGTCGCCGCAAAACAAATCGTATCGGCATAAGCCGGCAAGGTCAGGGCGAGTGCGCTGGCCGGTTCGGTGACTGCCTGGGCCACCACTTTGGTGCAACCTGCCGCGTCGGTCAGGGTCGCGGAGTAGTTGCCCGCCACCAGATTTTGCAGATTCGTGCCGCTATTGGTAAAGCCGTTTGGCCCCTGCCACGACAGCGTATAACCGGGGGTGCCGCCCGTAGTGGTCAAGGTGATGCCCCCATTATTACCATCTTTGCACAGCACGGGTTTTTCGGTACTCGTCCACTGGATTTCCGTAGGTTGACCAATCGTTTTCTGGGCAACGGAAGTACAGCCGTTGGCATCGGTGATGGTTACGGTGTAGGCACCCGCTGCTTTTTGCACGATGTTTTGCGTGCCTTCCCCAGAGCTCCAGACGAAGGTAAACGGCGCGGTACCACCTTGTACCGCCAGGTTAATACGACCACTGGCACTGCCAAAACAGGCCGCATTGGTGGCCGTTGGCGTGGCTTGAATGACCGCCGGTTCCGTAATACCAATACTGTTCGTACTAGTGCAGCCGCGTGCGTCCGTTGCGGTCACCACATAGTTGCCCGCCGACAAACCGGTGGCCGAAGCATTCGTTTGGCCAGTAGCGTCACTCCATTTATAGGTGTATGGGCCAGTGCCACCGCTGGCCGTGGCCGTGGCCGTACCATTGGCACTGCCGTTGCAACTGCTGTTGGTTTTGCTCAAAGCCAGGGCTAAGGCCGTCGGAGCGGATATTATAGCATTTTGATTGACCACACAGCCGTTGGTATCCGTCACCTTGACCGTGAATACCTGCGGCAGCAGGCCCGTAGCCGTAGCAGTGGTCTGCTGTTGGGCATCATTCCACAAGAAAGAGTACGGGCCGGTGCCGCCTTGCGGAAGCACGGTAGCGGAACCATCGGCACTGCTATTGCAGTTGGTCGCCACGACGGTGGTGGTGGCAGTCAGTTGTGTCGGTTGGCCTACCGTCGCGGTGGTCGTTTCCGTACAGCCTTTGGCATCGGTGATCGTGACGGTGTAATTGCCCGCTAAAATATTATTATTGGTCGGTAAAGACGGGCCGCTGTTCCAGGCAAACTGATAAGGCGAGGTGCCTCCGGTGCCGGTAGCCGCTATGATTCCACTGGGCTGATTGAAACATTTAGCGTTGGTGACCAGCGTACTTATTTGCAGATCAGTGGGTTGGATAATGGAAGCCGTATCAGTTGCTGTGCAGCCGTTGGCATCGGTGACCGTTACGGTATAATTGCCGATAGCGAGATTGGAAGCCACGGCAGTGGTTTGGCCAGCGGCGCTCCATTGGTAGGTAAATGCGCCGGTACCACCAGTGGCGGCGGTGCTCAGTGCGCCATTATTACCACCAAAACACGACACATCCTGTTGCACGGCAATATTGGGCAAAAGCGTATCCGGCGAGGCGACCATGGCCGGGAAATAGCCTTCGCAGCCGGTCGGACCAGTGACCGTGATAAGGTAACTGCCCGCCGCAAGATTTTGGAAACTACCGGTTGTATTGGTCAGGGTACCGGCCAAATAGGTGTACGGCGGATTCAAACCGTCTGGGGTGATAACAATGCTGCCATTGGTCTGGCCAGCGCAGCTTACGCCGGTTACCGCCAAAGTGGCAGTGGGCGATTGACAATTTACACAGGTAGCAGTCCCGACATTAGCTGGACAATCGGCTAATCCACCGAGGGCGCGTACCTGAATATTGACCGTGGAGTTGGGGGTCAGACTGGTAATGGTGTGGGCCAGGCTATCGGAAGGAGTGGTCCAGCCACTGCCATTTACGTTGACCTGGTAGCCGGTCGCGCCCACCACGCTGCCCCAGTCAAAACTGATGGTGTTACTGCTGGAATTTCCGCAGGTAATCACTGGCGCGGGCAGGGCCGGGCGTACTTCCACTTCCACAGAATCTTTCACCGCGCAGCCATAGGAGTCGGTCACCAAAAGCGTGTAAAGCGTAGTCTGTGTGGGAGCGAGGGTAGTGATTGGGCAGGTTGGACAAGCCACCCCATCGATGGGCGACCATTGGTAAGTGAGTTCGTAGGCTGGCTCGAAGGTGATGGTCCAATCCTTTAAAGTCCCCATGAATCCGTTCGCGTCATCGCGGACTTGCAATTTCCAGATACCATTGGTTGGATGGTCGCCGTACAAATCTTCCCAGAGACCTTCCGGTAAAAAGTCGCCAGTGAACGGTGCGGCGGATGCGGGTGCTTGTGGCCCGGGGAAATTGATCTTTTGGGTCGCGGTAGGCGTAAAACAAGTGTTCGTATAATTGTCCCCATTCCCCCCGTTGTCATCCGAGAGCAGGATAAACTGGCCGCCCGGGGAGACCAGATAAATTTCCACATCATCATCAAAAGGATGCTCAATATTGACGCACACTGATTTGATCACCTGTGGCGTCAGTTTTTTTTGCAGTAAACCGGACACCAGAATTGGAGAGATCACCAAACTGTCCACGGGCGCGATGTTGTAATCCTGCGCATTGGTGAAGCTGGGCGGCCCCGGCTGGATGATGGGTAAAGTACCATTCACGGCAAGGGTCTGAAAGCTGCTTTGGCAGACGGTGGTATCCGGGCGCAGACTGGGCGGCAAGATGCCGTTGTCACTTATTTTGATGTAAATGGTATCGCGGTGGCAAGGGTCGCGCTGCACATCCACCATGATAGAGTCACCGCTCTCGGTGATATTATCAGAAAATGCAATGAGCGGAACACTGATCTGTTTTTGCCCGGCCGGGATGAACAGGCCAGTTGGAATGGCCTGATAATCAAGACCACTGGTGGCAGTACCCCATACATTATAGTCAATGAGGAAGTTCTGGGGGGGCGCAACCGGCAGTGAAAAGGTCAACGTACCTTCCGTACAGCCTTCTACCAGCGTACCGTCCGCACCAACCGTAGCCACCTCCACTTTCAACGAACTGGTACCAAAACTTTTGGCCTCCAGAAACACGCCGGAGTCCCAGACGCCATCACTTACGTCGGCAATGGCCAGTTTAATGGTGTATTCCACGCAAGGCGTTACCACCGCCTGGGCGGTAAATACATCGGTGAAACCATCATAGGTTGGCTGCTTATTGGTATTGTTATTCCCGTTGAAATACTGCACATTGACACTGGGACAACCAATACCATCAGCAGGATGGACATTGCTGATGCTCACTGGCAGGTTGGTGCCCGGCACTTTGGCAATATTCGTGGCATTCGGATACTGCGTTCCTCCTTTGATGAAAAATCCGAACACGTCGTTGAAATTGCTACAGGAATACTCGGGATATTCCTCCGAAGCAAAGCAGTAACGAAAGCGAATCGTATCCGAAGTCGGGATGAACTTAATGACGTACACCGCTACATCATTTAATGGTTTGGTAACCAGTGATGCTAAATCGGGGTCGCCATTGTTCTGGCCATTGTCCGTAGAGGCAAAATCATTACCTGTCTCCGCACAACCTTTTTTGATACCCGCCGTCTGGGCCACCCCCGTGGTGAGGATGATCCCGCGTTCGAGACCTATCGCCTGGGTCCCGCCGTTGAAGTAGCCCACGGCCGTGGATGCACCCGAATAGGTAATGCTGGTGACATCTACTCCTTCGCCCAGAAAAATATTGGAAATGAGATTCTGAGGCGTGTAAGGCAGGGTGTTTCCGCTCGTAACTTGGAGGTTTTGGGCGTGGGTGGCGACAATTCCTGCGAAAATAAAGCAAGGAAGCAGCCCTTTCTGAATTAAAGGATAGAAAAAGTTCATCCGGTAGGTGTGTAGTGATGGTTAAATCCTGAAAACTTCAAACAGGAGATTTTTGCCGGGAAGCAAAAGGCGGATGGGAGGATTAAAAAAACGCTGGATTAGAACCTAAAACAAATTGGACGGCGAAAATTAGTAAAATTTAAAATATCCGGCGGTAGGAAAATAAATTTAATGCAGCGGCCAACTATCCCACCACATGGTCGCTCCATCCCCGGAATGCAGCGATTTATCTAATTTCCAGCACTATTGCTCCTTGGCGGTGTTCATTTGCATACTTGGTGTCTTCGGCACACTTGTTTATAAATGCAAAATTATTTTTTTGATCATGCGCCAGTTTTTTAAATTTCTCTTTGCTTCCTGCCTGGGCACCGCCCTGGCCCTCATCCTTTTGGTAGTGATTGGTTTTGGTACGCTGGCGGGGGTGGCCAGCCGTATGTCTGATAAAAAGACAGTGGCAGTACCCTCCAACTCGGTGCTGGAACTCGATTTTGAAGACCTCATCCCCGAGAAGACCAATAACACCGAAATGGACCCCTTCGACCTGGATAATAAGGACGTACTTGGCCTGACGGATATCGTCGCTGCCATTGAACGCGCCAAAAATGATGCCGACATCAAGGGAATTTACCTGCACGCCAACAATGTCATGGCCGGTAAAGCCACCTCCAGCGTGATTCGGAAGGCACTTCTGGACTTCAAGTCTTCGGGAAAATTCATCTATTCTTATGCCAACTATTACTCGCAGAACACCTATTATCTGGTCTCCGTGTCCGATAGTATTTTGCTGAATCCGGTAGGTGCGGTGGATTTTCGGGGATTTTCGAGCATGATCGCCTATTACAAAGGTATGCTGGACAAGCTGGACGTGGACTTCGAGATTTTTTACGTTGGCAAATACAAAAGTGCCACGGAACCTTTCCGTTTTGACAAAATGAGCGAGGAAAACCGCATCCAGGTGCGGGAGTACGTGAATGCGCTGTACACTATTTTCATCCGGGATATTGCCGCGAGCCGCAACATCCCGGAGCCTGAACTACGGCAAATTGCCAACAGTTTTGAGGGCCGCAGTCCCGAGAGGGCCTTGAAAGCCCGCTTGATTGACCGCATTGCCTACGAGGATGAGGTGCTGGAACTGATGAAAAACAAAATCGGTCTCGGCAAAAAAGACAAACTGAACCGGGTCAAACTCGGCGACTATTTTACTGCCAAAGGCAACAAAACGGACTTCTCCACCAAAGACAAAATCGCGGTGGTCTATGCTGAAGGCACCATTCAGGATGGCGACGACGAAACGTCCGGCAGCATCTTCGACGGCAAGTATGTGAAAATTCTGCGCAAAATCCGGCAGGATGAAAGCATCAAAGCCGTGGTGTTGCGCATCAATTCGCCCGGTGGCAGCGTGTTGGCCAGCGAAAATATTTTCCGGGAAGTGGATCTGCTGCGCAAATCGGGTCGCCCCATCATCGTCAGTATGGGCGACGTGGCGGCTTCCGGCGGTTATTACATTGCCTGTCAGGCCGATAGCATCTTCGCCGAGCCTAACACCATCACCGGGTCCATCGGCGTGTTTGGGATAGTCCCCATGCTGGGCCGAACCATGAAAGAGAATCTCGGCATCACGTACGACACGGTGCGGACGGGTAAATATTCCGCTTTTGGTACGCCATTCTACGCGTTCTCGCCCGATGAAAAAGAGATCATTCAGCAACGCATCAACCATACCTACGAAGACTTTTTGCAAAAAGTCGCGCTGGGGCGGCACAAGACCCGCGACGAGGTCCACGAAATCGCGCAGGGGCGCGTATGGCCGGGTACCCGCGCCAAAGAAATCGGTCTGGTGGACGACCTCGGTGGCCTGGACCGTGCTTTGGCTGCTGCGGCTACCATGGCTGGCATCGAGAAATACCGCACCACTACTTATCCGCGTACCCTGAACGGCATTGAGCAATTGCTGGAACGCTTCACCAAAGACAAAGATAAAGACGACGTGAAAGCCGCGTTGATCCGTTCTGAACTTGGCGAAGTGTATCCGATGTATAAAGCGGTGCAGGAGCTGCGCAGGAGCAACGGTATTATGGCCCGGCTGCCGTTTGAGATTGTGATTCAGTAAGTGGTTACTGGTTGATTAGTTTATTAGTTGATTAGTACACAAAATACTGATAATCAATTACTTAATAAGTAAACTTAACCTAAAATAATCCACCTTTCCTACCTACACACAGGAGCCACTCCGGATTTATCGGGAGTGGCTCCTGTTTATTATACGGGCGCAACAGCGATTTGTCCCCCGAAAACTATCTGATAAACCGATTTAGCGGTTTTTAGCTGCTTCTAATTAATCTGGAAGAAACGCAAGATGAATAGCCGCTTGCCACTTCCTCCCAACGGCCCAGATCAAAAAAAATGAGCCACCCCGAAAAATCGGAATGACTCATCTCTTTATCTGTTGACTGGCGACATTGGTTCAGGTAAAAACCTGATAACCAATAACCAATAACCAATAACCAATAACCAATTACATCATGCCGTCCATGCCGCCCATACCTGGGTGACCACCGCCCTGGCCCTTTTTCTCCGGCCGTTCGTTGATGACGCACTCTGTGGTCAGTACCAGTCCGGCAATAGAAGCCGCCATTTCCAAAGCGACACGGGTCACCTTGGTTGGATCAATAATACCAGCGGCTTTCAGGTCTTCGTAGCGGTCGTGGCGGGCATTGTAGCCAAACGAACCTTCGCCGTCAGCCACTTTGTGGAACACCACGGAACCGTCCACGCCAGAGTTTTCGGCGATGATACGAATCGGGGCTTCCAGCGACTTGCGCACGATGGCGACACCGTAGGTCTCGTCTTCGTTGGCACCTTTCAGGTCTTTCAACGCGCCGAGGGCACGCACCAGGGCCACCCCACCGCCAGCGACGATGCCTTCTTCGATGGCAGCGCGGGTAGCGTGCAGGGCATCATCCACCCGGTCTTTCTTTTCTTTCATTTCCACTTCGGTAGCAGCACCGACGTAGAGAACGGCTACACCACCCGCCAATTTGGCCAGGCGTTCCTGCAGTTTTTCTTTGTCGTAGTCGCTCGTTGTGGCTTCGATTTGTTGCTTCAGTTGGCCAACGCGGGCCTTGATGGCTTCGTCATTGCCTTTGCCGCCAACAATCGTGGTGTTATCTTTATCCACCGTGATTTTTTCGCAGGAACCCAGTTGCTCCAAACCGGCATTTTCCAGTTTATAACCCTGTTCTTCGCTAATGACGGTACCGCCGGTCAGGATGGCGATGTCTTCCAGCATGGCTTTGCGGCGATCACCGAAACCAGGGGCTTTCACCGCCACTACTTTCAGGCCGGCGCGCAGGCGGTTGACCACCAATACCCCCAGGGCCTGGCTGTCCACATCTTCCGAAAGGATCAGCAGCGGGCGACCGGTTTGCAGGGATTTTTCCAGTACAGGGATCAAATCCTGCATATTGCTGATTTTGCGGTCGGTGATGAGCAGGTACGGATTTTCGTACTCGACCAGCATTTTCTCGGCATCAGTAATAAAATAAGGGCTGAGGTAGCCGCGGTCGAATTGCATCCCGATCACTTCTTCCATATAGGTTTCCGTGCCTTTGGCTTCTTCCACGGTGATAACACCTTCTTTGCTGACGCGTTTCATGGCATCGGCGATGAGTTTGCCGATTTCTTCGTCATTATTAGCCGAAATAGCGGCCACTTGCTGGATTTTGTCGAAGTCTTCGCCGATGCTCTCGGTTTGGGTTTTCAGGTTTTCTACCACGACCCGCACGGCTTTGTCAATACCGCGTTTCAGGTCCATTGGATTGCTACCGGCGGCAACGTTTTTCAGACCGGCAGTGATCATGGCCTGGGCCAGTACCGTAGCGGTAGTGGTACCGTCACCGGCAGCGTCAGCGGTTTTGCTGGCGACTTCTTTCACCATCTGGGCACCCATGTTGGCGATGGCATCTTCCAGTTCAATCTCTTTGGCGACCGTCACGCCGTCTTTCGTGATCTGTGGGGCACCGATTGATTTCTGAATGACTACATTACGACCTTTTGGGCCTAAAGTTACTTTTACCGCATTGGCCAAAGCGTCAACGCCCTCCTTGAGTTTCTCACGAGCGTCGCTATTAAAGCTGATTTGCTTGACAGACATATTTGTAATGATGAATTATGAATGTTAAATGATGAATTGGTTGAGAGGGGAATAAACCTTTAAAGCACCACCAGAATATCGTCTTCCCGTAAAATCAGGTAGTCGTGGCCTTCGTGGCTGATCTCCTGACCGGAGTATTTGCCATAAAGCACCAGGTCGCCTACGGCGACGGTCATAAGATTGCCGTCTTTACCGGGGCCAACGGCGATGACTTCGCCACGTTGCGGTTTTTCTTTGGCGGTGTCGGGGATGATAAGCCCACCTTTGGTCTTCTCCTCGGCGGCGGCCGGTTTGATGATCACACGGTCTGCGATTGGTTTCATACTGTTTAAATTATTTTTGTTTTGGTGAAACAAGTTTAGATGCCGTAAAACCAAATTTTCTGCCGTCTGGCAGGTGACTGAACGGACGTTAACCAATTATCAGACTTCGTGCCACGCGGGTTTTCCTGCCATTTTTACAGATGGAGAGACAGAGGGGTGTCAGGCCACCTAGCAATGCCCGTCAAAGTGGCGGAAGGGAAAATCTGCTTCTGCACGAGGTTTACTGTACATCCGCTAAAACCGGGAAGTTCAATTTCATCTTTTGCCAGTAGGATTACCCTTGTCGCCAGAAATTGTTTTATCATTGCGCCGTTTTAGCGCAATTACTGTACTTTATAGAAGCGTCTATTTTTTTTGAAGATCAGATGGTTAGCGTTTTCCCCCGCCAGCTTCATGATTCAATCACTCGTGTTAATAAACTCATGCGAAGACCTATCGATATTCTTGCTGCCGGTGAATTACTGGTAGATTTTATCACCGCCGAATTTGCGCAGACGCTCGATGAAGCGATGCTTTTCAAGCGTATTCCCGGCGGTAGCCCCGCCAATCTGGCCATGAATATGGCCCGGCTGGGCAACCACGCCTTGCTGGTGGCCTGCGTTGGCAACGACGATATGGGCGGCGTACTGCAAAACTATGTCGGTCGCCTGGGCGTGGATGTCAGTTATGTGGTGCAAGTGGATGAACCAACGACGTTGATCCTGATGACGCGTTCGGCGGCGGTGTCCAATTTTCAGTCGTATCGTGGTGCGGACGCGATGTTGTCTATTCGCCAGTTTCCGTACAACCGTTTTGAGGAAATCGCTATTTTTCACACTACTTGTTTTGGATTGAGCAAACAACCCGCCCAGCATGTCATTATGCAAGCCGCCGAAAAAGCGAAACGGGCGGGCTGCCAATTAAGCGTAGATGCCAATTATTCCGAAAAAATATGGCCCGACCGACGGGATGCTCAACGTCTGCTGGCAGAACTGTGTCGCATGAATGCGTTGATGAAAGTCAGCGATGTGGATTGGACGCGTATTTATGAAGACGAAACGCCTGCGCCCGAAGCGGTGTTGGATCATTTCCTGAAAATGGGGGCCACCGAAGTCTGCTTTACGCTTGGTGCGGAAGGTTGTTGGGTGGCCAATGGCTCCGAACGCCACTTTTTGCCGGGCCGTACCGTCGAAGTAAAAGATACTACGGGGGCGGGCGATGCGTTTTGGTCTGGCTACCTTACTGCTCGTATAGATGGCAAAACGCTGCTCGAATGTGCTACCGCTGGCCGTCGAATGGCGGAATTGAAACTCGCCCACTTCGGTCCTTTGCCCGATAAAGTGGAACGCGAGGCGATCTATGCCGATTTGGTATAGCGCGATTCATTTAAAAGCGTAAATTTTTGAGAAAAATGCTCCGTACGCTACTGCTTTTTCCCCTGTTGGTGCTATTGGCTACCGCTACCCTGTCGGCCCAGAATTCTTCCAAGAGTAAATCCAAAGACCGGTTTCGGGAAAAGGACGATACTCGCAGCACCGCCACTATTCTTAACGTCAGCACCGTCAACAGTCCGCAACGGGAAATGGCCCCGGCTTTTTATCAAAACGGAATCGTTTTCCTCAGCAATAAAGAGCAGCGTGGCAGCCAACAGACTAATGGGGAACCGCCCTTCAATCTCTACTTTGCGCCCTTCGATCCCAATGGTAATCCGGCAACAGCCCAGAATTTCTCCCTTAACCTGACCGGCGCCAAAAACGCAGGGCCAGTGATTTTCAGTCGCGACTTCAAGACGGCCTATTACTCCCAAAACAACAACAAGGACGGACAGATGAAGCCTGGAAAAGATGGCATAGTTCGTCTAAAAATCTACTGGGCGAAGGCTGGCAGTGATAATTGGGAATCGCAAGGCGAATTGCCCTTTTGTAGTGACGATTATTCCTGCATGACCCCCAGCCTGAGCATAGACGGTAAGCGGATGTATTTTGCTTCCGACCAACCCGGCGGTTACGGCGGCTACGACATTTATTACGCAGACCTGAATGCATCTGGCTCTTGGGGAACGCCCGTGAACGTCGGCCCAGAAATCAATACCCCTCAAAACGATATTTCTCCCTGTATTACGCAGGCTGGCACCTTGTTTTTTGCCTCCGCCGGACATAATACGCTGGGTGGCCGTGACCTGTTTTATTCCAATTGGGTGGACAATACTGGTTTTGGCGATGTAGTCAACCTGAATAGCCCCTTCAATACCGAAGCCGATGAGTCGAGTATCCTGATAGACTTCGAGGGCAAGCGCGGCTTCTTCACCAGTGAACGCGGAACAGGCTATGGAAAATCGGACATCTATGCGTTCACTATCGCAAATGGTATCAAAGGGACCGAAAAGCCCCAGATTATTCCTGCTGAAATACTGGTAGTCAACGCCAGGACAGGTGCGCCGCTCAAGGG
>Ga0105047_10014219_pt1 | contig 12645 bp, 8 predicted proteins | sample MAT04_FD_78384 | JGI IMG/M metagenome (GOLD analysis project Ga0105047, IMG submission 78384) | Freshwater microbial communities from Lake Fryxell liftoff mats and glacier meltwater in Antarctica - MAT-04 (megahit assembly) | ecosystem: Environmental > Aquatic > Freshwater > Ice > Liftoff... | reverse complement strand
CGGAAGAATCGCAGCGGTTCGGTGCCGGCATCTGGCGCGACCAGTTCGGCCGTGTCTTCCTCGGCGGTGAAGTCCTTCCAGATTTCCCAGTTGACGAGATTGGTTGAGGTAAAGACTTGCTACTGGCTCCCCGGCAGTGTGATGAAAGGGAAGTTCATCGAACCCTCTGGCTGGCGCTAGTTGGAAGTGGCGGTTTGGGAGAGCCGGGCGACTGCGGGTGCGTCACCCAGACGAGCACAAGACCCTGGCCATCGTTGAGGCTGGCGAGCGCTTTGCCGATGATGGCGCCTTGGGCACGGGGCTTGTCGGTCACCTTCATGACGTGGCCGGGGGTGGCGGAGCGTGCTGGCTATGGTTGAGTTCGCCCAGATGGAGGAGCGGTTTCTGGACGGGGATCACTCAACCTCCCGTGCGCGCGCGAACCCAGCGGGCGGCGCGGGCGGCGCAGGTGGGAAGACACGGAAGCTGTTGGTCATCGCCAAAGACATTCATCGCGTGATCACCAAGTCAATGAGGGCGCACGGCCCTGACCAGAACCGTGCCTGCCCCATCAAAGCCGATCCGGCGCGAATCGTCGCTGTCACTGGTGTCGAAGCAAATCCGCACCGTGCTCCAGTAGGAGTCCACGACGGCCTGCTCCTTCGAGAAGTCAGTGAAGGTCGGGTAGTGGACTTTGCCTTTCTTGTCCTTCGAGAATCGCAGGTCGTTCCTGGAAACCACGTCCACGATCCGCCACTGGTCGTACGGCGGTGGCAGCTTGAGTTCCCGCCGAACCGAGCCGCCGAGTTTCGTGTGGTTCTCGGCCCGCTCGGATACGCAAAAATCCGCCTTCAAGAAGGCGCGACCGCCCTCAACCTCGACGGAGGAGCTCAAACGCACTCCAGTCTTACGGTCATCTCTCGAGGCTATATCCCCATCTTTTCCGCCAAGCAGTTTCCACTTTCCGCCCTGGTGATCGCCCCCCAAGGCGCGCCACAGAAACGGCACCGCCACCAGCACTTCCTCCTTTAGCCCAAAGGTGGCATCCGGGGTCGGTGGAACCGTGGCCAGCAACTCCATCGCCGACGGCGGGAGCTCGCTGGGATCGCTGCGCACTTGCTGCTCCAGGATTTCCGCCCTCTGCGCCAGACTCTCCAGCGAGCGACGGAGCTCGCCGGCCTTCTCCGGGGTGAAAGCTGCGAAGCGCCACGCGTTGGCCTCGGCGTGTTGCAAGTCGGCCAGCTCGAAGCGGCAGTCAAGGCGGTAGTCACGGAGCGCTCCGGCCAGCCAGGCCGCCTGGCCGTAATCGGGCAATTTCATCCGATCCGAGGGGAAATTGTCGCAGGTCTCGTAGGGAGCCACATGCAACGAAAGCACCACGGGAGCAGCCTTGGCAGCCGCGGCGAACCGCGCTGCGCGCTTCAGGAATGAGTCGAGTGATCCGCTGAAGGCCCCGACATTTGTGCCACCAAGCTGGAATCCTTGCACTTGGACCTGCCGCTTCTTGGTGGCTTTGCGGCTCTTCTTCTCGAACTCGGCACTGCTCCCAAAGGGGCCAACGCCGGCGCTCATCTCCGCCTCGACTTCCTTGCGCTCGGCTTCCGACTTCGTTTGCACCTTCAACAGCGCAACCAAACGTCCGCCGAAAGTCGCGCTCTGCACATACGCATTGCCGTACGCTCTGTAAAAGCTGGCCAACCCCGCCGGATTGGCCAGCCTCTCGAGTGCCGCAGGAGCGAGCAGACGATCCGAGGGAACAATGCTCTTGCTGCCCGTTTGCACAGTGATATCCGCGATGGCGGTGACACAGTAGCTGTTGAGTTCGGTGGATTGCTGGAGACTGCCCTCGGCATCAAAGACGCCGCCCTAGGAAGCAGAAACCTCGCCGCGCAAACTGCGGTTTAGGCGCCGCGAGCGCTCGGAGACCTTGAACGAGTACCAGACGCGCATTCCGCCCTCATGGATCGGCGTCTCAAGACCGGGATTCACGATGAGCGCGTGCCCGCCCGTCCACGGGTTCCGCTTGAGAGAGTTGAACCCGCTGCCCATGAACACCACGGGCACGGCGTCTATGGCGACCTTTTCGGTCCCAACGTCGGCCACACCCATCTCGTCCGTGATCTGGGCCGCGCGGGCTGAGATCGAGGCTATAAGCGCCAGGCCCAAGGCGAGTCGGAACCCAGGCGGCAGAGTCCAGCGGAGTGCTGGACTTTGAGAACAGCGATGAAGCGTTTTTGTCATGGACGAAAGCTTGGCCTGCTTGCGACGTGCGCTGCTAGAGGCATTTGCCTCTGGCAAATGCCTCTGCGGCGGCGGTGAAATGGCGTGGACAGAGGCACAGGTTTCCACCTAGAACTGGCGCCTGGCCAAGCAACAAAGCACGCCCCGGTGGCGGCGTTACTGGTCGGCCGCCTTGACCTTGGCGGCCGGGCTGGTGGCTACCGCCGTGCTCGCCCGAGCCATCCACCAGCGGGCGGCGTTGTCGGACGAGGAACGCTTCCAGTTGGAAGCGCATCTGCTGGGGCAGTTGCTGGAATCCACAATGGAGCGTTACGAGGAGCGGCTGGGACGGTTGGCAGATTTTTGCGCCCAGCATCCCGATCTGCCTTCCGCCGCCTGGCGGTTCCGGCTCGAGGTGACCGACCCGGCGTACAACCTGCCGGCGGTGACGGCCCTGGCGGTTGGCTTGCGAGCGGCGGCGGAATCCGTCGCCGGCGACGCCCTAGCCGTCTCCAGCAGCGGGCCACCGCCGCCGCCGCGCTCGCTGCCGGTGCGGCTCGCGTATGCGCGGCGAGGCTTTCCGGCGCTCACCAATGGCACGGACCTGGCGGTGGCGGTGGGCTGGCGCGAATCCCTCGCGGACGGGCTGAGCCGCCCGCGGGGCTGGGTTTCGGCGTCGCCGCAGCGCATCGCCCGCGCGGACGGCCAGGTGGAGCACGGCTTCTGGTTTGTGCTGCCGCTGTTCCCGCCCGAGCAGCGGCCGCCGCTCTGGCGGAGGCCTGGCGAGGGGGATGAGGAGGGTGGGCAAAGGCGCGCGCGGGCTTACGCCGCCTCGGCAACGGGCCTGCTGGCGGCCTTCATTTCCACGGACCGCCTGATGGATTACGCCTTCAACCGCCCGGAGCTTGCGCCACGGTTGCATGCCGCCCTCTACGCTGCTCGAGGGCCAGCAGCCGACTTCCTCTTCAACCCGGAATGTCCCACTCCCACCCGCCCAAGCCATCGCCAGTTGATGGTCCAACCTTGGTATGGGCGCCGCTGGGCGCTGGAAGTGACCAGCACGCCCCGGTTCGAGGCGGACTCGGGGCGGCATCGCGCGTGGCTGGTTCTGCAAGCGGGCGGGGGAATGAGCTTGCTGGCTGCCGGCTTGGTGGGCGTGAGCGTGCGCGCGCGATCGCGCCAAGAGGAAATGACGACGGAAATCACCGAGGCGCGCGACGCCCTGGCGGCCGCCGAGACGGCGCGGGAAAAACTGGGCCACGACCTGCACGATGGGGCTATCCAGTCGCTCTATGCCGTCCAACTTGGGCTTACGCGCTCCGCCGAGTCCGTGCGGACGGTTTCGCCGGAGGCGTCCGGAGTCATGGAGGCCACGCGCGAGCGGGTGGACGAGGTCATTGGCGAACTGCGGTGCTTCCTGCACGCGGGCGAGGCCAAACCGGCGGCCACGCGGACGCCGGATGTGGGGGAAGTCCTTGCCGGCATGATCAAGCGGTTGCAGCCCAGCACCACGGCCCGGTTTGAACTGAGCGTCGCTCCAAACGTGGCCGCAGTCCTGCCGCCACGGCTGGCCGTCGAACTCGCGCAGATCGCGCGCGGTGCGCTGGCCAATTGCCTGCGTCACGCCCGGGCGGATCGGATCCGTGTGGTCTTGAGCGGCGATGCGGGGCGGTTGCGGCTCGAGATTGCGGATGATGGCGTGGGCTGCGATCCGATGCGGCAGCCGCCGGGGATGGGCCTGCGTTCGATGCAAGCCCGCGCCCAGGAGGTCGGCGGCGAGTTGGTATTTGCTTCCGCACCTGGCAAAGGCACGCGCGTGGAAGTTACCCTACCCCTGCCCGACCCAGGAGCCGCCCGGTCAATGCCGCAAAATTCCGCCACCCCGCCACCCCGCCATGAACCCTGATTTCCGCCCCTTCCGACTGCTTATCGTGGACGACCATCCCGTCGTGCGCGCGGGTCTGCGAACCATTTCCGAGATCGCGCCCGAAGTGACCATCGTCGGCGAAGCAGCCACGCCCGCCGCCGCGCTCGAAAGCGTCGCGCGGCTGCGGCCCGATGTGGTGCTGCTGGATATTCGCCTCCAGGACGGGAGCGGCATCGAGGTGTGCCGCCAGATCAAGCACGCCCCGGCCCCGCCCCAAGTGTTATTCCTCACCTCCTATCTCGATGACGAATTGATTCTCGCGGCAATGGAAGCGGGCGCGGATGGCTACCTGCTCAAGGAAAACGACACCCGCTGGCTCGTGTCGGCCCTGCGCGAGGTCGCCCGGGGCAACCCGGTCTTCGACGCGCAGGTAACCCGTCGGCTGGCCAGACCGTCCGCGGACGACGCGCGCGGCGGAGCGGCGCAGAAGCTGCGGTCGCTCACCGTACAGGAGCGCCGGTTGCTGGCGGAGGTCGCCAAGGGTAAGACGGACAAGGAAGCCGCCGTGGCCCTGGGCCTCCAACCCAAGACCGCGCGCAACTACCTGGATCGCATCTTCACCAAGCTCGAAGTCCACACGCGTACCGAGGCGGCGCTGCTCTACGTCCGGGCCACCGCCGGAGACGGGAGGTGACCTGAACCGCGGTTTGCCCGGCCGATTTGTGTCCCGCCGCATTTCCCCCGCCACGCAGCGAACGAGCTGGGCTCGCCGCCGGACTTGGCCAGTAGCCGGCCCGGAAAGCCAACGGCGGCTGCCTGAGGAGGTAGCGGCGCGGCGGCGGCACCCCGCTGGCGGGTGTTCGGGTGGAAGCGATGCCCTCGGCGACAACGCTTGCCCAAACGGCAGCAGCCCCGCATGGGGTCGGTGCGGCGCCAGGAACTCCTTCGGCTCAGACTACTTCCACCGGGCAGGGCGGCAAGGCTTCGAGGAAATTGCGGCCGTAGCTCTTGGTCAGCACGCGGTTGTCGAGGATCACGATGATGCCGGTGTCGGTCTTGGTGCGGATAAGGCGGCCGACCCCCTGGCGGAATTTCAGGATGGCCTCCGGCAGCGAGTATTCGCCAAAGGAGTTGCCGCCGCGCGCTTCGATAGCTTCGATGCGCGCCTCGATCAGCGGGTGGTCCGGCACCGCGAAGGGCAGCCGCGTGATGATGACGTTGCTGAGGGATTCGCCGGGCACATCCACGCCTTGCCAGAAGCTGTCGGTGCCGAACAGCACGGAGTCGGTGTCTTCCTTGAACTTCTCCAGCATCGTTGTGCGCGGCGTGCCAGTGCCTTGGATGTGGCAGACGAGCTTCAACTGGTCGAAGAAGGGCTGCATCCGCTCGCCGAGTTCCAGCATCAGCTTGTAGCTGGTGAAGAGGACAAAGGCTTTGCCGTGAGTCTGGCGGACGAAGTGTTCGATCCATTTCTCCAGCGCATCGGCATAACCGGCGTCCCGCGGATCCGGCATCTTGCTGGCCACGAAGAGCCGCATTTGCCGCTCGTAATCGAACGGGGTGCCGACCTGGAGTTGGGTGGCAGACTCGGCACCGACGCGCTTGACGAAATAGGTGAGGGCGTCCTTGCGTCGTGGGACAGGCGTCGCGCCTGTCTCTAACTCCTTCATTTTAGCTGGAGACAGGCGCGACGCCTGTCCCACGGAACTGCCGTAGCCGAGCCGGAACTGCCCGTCTGGCAATTTGGCTTCCGCAGGGTTTTGCTGGATGTAGGCCGAGTGCTGCTCCAAATGCTGCGCATCACGCACGATCCGATCAAAGGACTCGTCCTGCCAGAAGGTGCCTTCGCGGCCCAGTTGGGCGTTGATTTGCTTGGCCGTGAAGGACTTCCAGGAGTGCAGAATTTCGGAAAGCGTATGGCCGGCGATGGGGCGGACCAGGACATGCACATGGTTGGGCATGACGACGTAATGCCCCAGCCAGTAACGCTCGCCGTCGAAGTGGCGCAGCGCCTCCTCCACAATCACAGAAAGCGCCGGATCGCGCAGCGCACATTCGCCGAAGCCCTCGTCCAGCCACCGTTCCAAACGGGCGGCGAACTGCTCTACGCACGCTTGCTCCTGCGCGAAGGTGCGCGGCTCGGGATGCCGGCGGAGCCATTCGTGCAACTCCGCCTGCCACTGGGCATACTTCTCGGCCGGGATGGAGTCCGCCAAACGGAAAGTCACGAAATAGGTGCAGCCTTCCTGTTGCCAATGCGGCAGATGCCGTCCCGTCTTGGCCACTGGGGCGTCAGGGTCAAAAGGTTTGAACGGCAGCGGCGGCACAATCTCGCCGCGAGGTTGCCGAGGGCGTGGGACAGGCGTCGCGCCTGTCTCTAGCTCCTTCATTTTAGATGGAGACAGGCGCGGCGCCTGTCCCACGGTCGCCAGCGTTGCGCTGGTCATGATGATGCTGGTGTCACTCTCGAAGAGTCTCCGGCGCAGGAAGTCCGCCACATCCACCGGGGCGGCGTTCAGCGAAATGCTGCGCTGCGCCTTACCGCCGCGTTCGACCCAATAGACATGGCCCTCCGCTGACTGCTGGAGAAACTCAGCGATCTCTCCCCGCAATTCACCGAGCCGGCGATTGCACTCCATCAGCTCCAGTCCGATCTCCTTGTCTTCGCTGATCTTGATGAGGTTGCTGACGGCTTCGCGGAGGCGCTGGAGCGGCAGCGTGAGGTTGTCCGGCACCAACTCCGGGCGGCGGATGCGCAACTCCGTCCACTCGCGACGGCGCTGGCTGGAGCCGCCGCGGGCGCGCGGATTCTGGGCCGCCTGCTCGGCTTGCGCCCGGGTCATTTCTTCACAGGTCGCTTCGACACTGGCGAAGAAATCGTCGCTTTCCTTGAGCAATTCAGCCACGAGCTTCAACTCGGCCCCGCGGCGCAGCGTGGCCAGCAGACCCTTTTCGTTGCGCGGATTCCAGAGGCGCTGCGCCGAGTAACGGACCTGCCCGCTGGAGACGCTGAGGCCGATATGGCGCGAGGCGACCCGCTCCATCTCATGCGCCTCGTCGAAGATGAGGAAGTCGTTCTTGAAGAGGATGCCGCCCTCGACCTCCTCGTCCAGGCCGCCGAGCAAAGTGAAAAACAGCGTGTGATTGACGACCAGCACGTCGGCCGAGAGCAGGCGGTTGCGGACGCGCTGGAAGAAACACACCGGGTGATCCTTGGCGAAGTCCGACGGGAAACCGCATTGCTTGGGCGAACAGAGGCCGCGCTCGGAATGAACTTGCGCCCAGACCTTCGGGTCCGGCTCGGGATCGAGATCGGAGAGGCTGCCGTCCTGGGTCGCCTTCGACCACTCGTAGATGCGCTGGAGCTCCTTGGCTTCGGAATCGCTGAACAAGTTGCCGGCCTGGGACATGGCCCGGTGCAAGCGGCGCGTGCAGAGGTAATTGGCGCGGCCCTTGAGCATGGTGAAATCAAACTTCACCGGCAGCACCGCGGCGAGCATCGGCAGGTCTTTCTCGGTGAGCTGCTCCTGAAGGTTGATGGTGTGGGTGGAGATGATGGCCTTCTTCTTGTGGCCGACGGCGAAGAGAATGGCCGGCACCAGATAGGCCAGACTCTTGCCCACGCCGGTGCCCGCCTCGACGGCCAGATGCTCCCCCGCCTGCAACGCATGCGCCACCGCCACGGCCATCTCCTGCTGCTGCGGGCGATACTCGAAATTGCTCGCCCGCGACAGCGGCCCCGTCGCCGAGAAGAACGCCTCGACCTGCTGGACGAGGTCGGCGGCGGTGCCGGCGGGTTGGGGTTCGAGCGTGCTGATCATCGGGCCGCAAACTGGAAGGCAGCGACGCGAGGGGCAATGCGGAACTGCGGCGCAAAGTGCGGGCCAGGCGCCGAACACCGGCAACACACCCACCGCCCCGGGTGCGACCGCCCATCACACCGGAGCGGCGCGCGGCGGCGAGACTCGGGTGCCACCGCAACCGCGCGCTGTCGAGTAGGCGCACTTGCCAGGCCCATTAGCCCGTGCTTGAATGGGCTTCCGATGAAGCGTTTTCTACCACCGTTCGCACTGTTCGTGGCACTGGCGGGCGCCTTGCCTGTCCGGGCCGCGCTTACGCCGGAGCAGGTGCAATCCCTGCCACCACCTGCGGCGCGCCTGGTCAGTTTCGCCCGTGACATCCAGCCGATCCTGGCGGTGAGTTGCGTCCAGTGTCATGGGCACGCACGCGACGAGGGCGGCTTCCAACTCGACACGCGGGAAACCCTGCTCAAGGGCGGCGAGTCTGGCCCGGCGGTGGTTCCGGGACAGAGCGCGGACAGCCTGCTCATTGAACTGGTCTCCGGCCTCAACGCCGACAGCGTGATGCCGCGCAAAGGCTCCAAGCTGACGCCGGCGCAGGTGGGCCTCCTGCGCGCCTGGATTGATCAAGGCTTGCCTTGGGACGCGGGCGTGACTTTTGCCAAAGCCCCGCCGCGCAATCTCCAGCCCCGCCGCCCGGAACTGCCTGCCACCACGGGCGCTGGCCGACCGGTGGACGCGTTGCTGAAACCCTATTTCGCCGCCCAGTCTTTCTCCCCGCCCCCGCCCGTGGCAGATCGGGCCTTCGCCCGCCGCGTCTATCTGGATGTGATTGGACTGCTGCCCAGCCCGGAGGAGATGCAGTCGTTTCTCGCCGATCCTCGCCCGGACAAGCGCGCTCAACTCGTCCGTCACTTGCTGGCGGATCGCGAGCGTTATGCCCAACACTGGCTCTCCTTCTGGAATGACCTCCTGCGAAACGACTACCGGGGTCCCGGTTACATTGACGGCGGACGCCAGCAAATCAGCCAGTGGCTTTACAGCGCGCTGGTCACCAATCTGCCTTACGACCGCTTCGTGGCGGAGTTGATAGATCCCACACCGGCGAGCGCGGGCTTCACCAAGGGCATTGTCTGGCGCGGCGTCGTCAATGCCAGTCAGACCCCTGAGATGCAGGCTGCGCAAAACATCGCCCAGGTGTTCATGGGGGTGAATCTCAAGTGCGCCTCCTGCCATGATAGCTTCATCAACGACTGGCGGTTGGCGGACGCCTACGGCCTGGCCCGCATTTATAGCGATAAGCCGCTGGAAGTCTTCCGCTGTGACAAGCCCACCGGCCGCGAAGCCGTGGCGAAGTTCATTTATCCGGAGCTAGGCGACCTCGACCCCGCCGCCGACAAACCCGCGCGACTCAAGCAACTCGCCGCGCTGATGACGGGTGAAAAGAACGGCCGCCTCTCTCGCGCGATAGTGAACCGCCTCTGGCAACGCTGCTTCGGCCGTGGCCTGGTCGAGCCGCTGGATGATATGGAGCAACCGGCGTGGAACACCGACTTACTGGATTGGTTGGCGGAGGATTTCGTGGCCCATGGTTACGATCTGCAACATACGCTGGCGCAACTCTTGACTTCGCAGGCCTATCAATTGCCAGCGGTAAGTCTGGAGGAGCAACCCAACAAGTCATTCCAGTTTCACGGCCCCGGCGTGCGGCGACTGACCGCGGAACAGTTCCGCGATGCGTTGGGGCAACTTACTGGAGTGTGGTTCGCGAAAGCCGAGTTGCCAGTGGCCACGAATAACATCCGCGCCAGCCTGGTCGCAGCCGATCCGCTGACCGTCGCGTTGGGGCGGCCCAATCGCGAGCAAGTGGTCACCTCGCGCCCCACTGCGGCCACCACGCTCCAGGCGCTGGAACTAACCAACGGCGGCACGCTGGCCAGGCTGCTGGCGCGCGGAGCCGAGCGCTTGCTCGCTGCCCAACCCACGCCCGGCCCGCTCATTGACGGCCTCTATCAACAGGCGCTTGGCCGCCCGCCCACCGTTCCGGAGCGCGCTGTCGCGGCGGAATGCGTCGGCCAACCCGCCACCAAGGAAGGCGTCGAGGACTTGCTCTGGACGGTGGCCGTGCTGCCCGAGTTCCAATTGATTTACTAACCTCCGTATCATGAATACCCACCGTCCTTGGAGCCGGCGTGACTTTCTCAAGACCGCCAGCGCCGCCACGTTGTCCGCCTTGGCCGCGGGATATCCGCGGGCCGTGTTAGGCGCGGAAGCTGCCCCCGCCAAGCTCGCGGCCACGGCGGACACTGTCATTGTGCTCTGGATGGGCGGAGGCATGGCGAGCACGGAAACCTTTGATCCCAAGCGCTACACCCCATTCACCAAAGGCATGGCGCCCGACGCCTTCCTCAGCACCTTCCCCAGCATCCCGACCAGCGTGGACGGCATTCATTTCTCTCAAGGTTTGGAGCGCCTGGCGCGAGTCATGGACCGCGGCTCACTCATCCGCTCCTATACCGCCGGCGACCTGGGATTCATTCTCCACTCGCGGCACCAGTTCCAATGGCACACCGGTTATGCGCCACCACAAACTGTCGCCGCGCCGCACTTAGGCGCAGTCATCGCCCGCACGCTGGGGCCGCGTAATCCAGCCATGCCCGCCTTCATCAACATCGGCCAGCGCCTGGATGTCGGTGAGGGCGAAGAGCTGAAGGCTTTCACCACCGCCGGTTTTCTCGGCAGCGAATACGGCCCGTTCAATATTCCCTTCCCCGAACAGGCGGCTGATACCGTCCGTCCGCCGCTGGGCATGACGCCTGACCGCTTCGAGAACCGCGACCGCTTCTATCAAAAACTCCTTGCCGCCAGCCCTATCGGCCAGCACGGCAGCGACTATCAAAAGGAGTCGTTGCTGCGCTCGCTCGACAATGCGCATCGCCTGTTAGGTTCGCCCGCTGCCAAGGCCTTTGACCTCTCGCTTGAACCGCTGGAGGGCATTCGCGGATACGTCCCGGGCTATCAACCGGGCCAGCGCTTTGATGCTTCGCAAGACCGCTTCGGCGCCAAGTATGAGGAACAGATGATCGGACGATTTGGCTTGGGCTGTCTGCTGGCGCGGCGACTCACGGAGCAAGGCGCACGGTTCATCGAGGTGACCACTGAATACATCCCCTTCCTGAACTGGGACACGCATGAGAACGGCCACGACCGGGCCGCGGCGATGAAGCGGCAGATTGATGCCCCGGTCGCGCAGCTTGTCCTCGATCTCGAAGCGCGCGGCCTGCTCGACCGCACCCTCATCGTCCTGGCCAGCGAGTTCAGTCGCGACGCGCTCATCGAGGGCAAGCCGGACAAGCGGGTCAAGGATCAGGTGGAGGTGCCGGAGCGGATTGAGGATGTGAAGCACTACGGAATGCACCGCCACTTCACCGATGCCGGCAGCGTGTTGCTGTTTGGCGGGGGCATCAAACGCGGCCATCTGCACGGCCTGACGGCTGACGAACGCCCGTGCAAGACGCTCAAGGACCGCGTCGTCATCGAAGACCTGCACGCTTCCATTTACCGCGCCGTGGGCATTCCCCCGAAGCTCGCCTATGAGACTGAGCAGCGGCCGTTCTATGTCACGCGCGACGGTGAGGGGAAGGTGATTGGAGAGTTGTTTGCGTGAGCGTGGGAGGAGCTTGATGCGTGAGGCGTGATCCGTGATCCGTGTAGCGTGGCGGCGGTGTCCATCTTCGATCCGCCACCCTCCGTCCCCGCCCCCTCAGCCCTGGTTCCGGTCTTTTTGCCAGAAGACAAGGTAGAGAATCGGCAGGATGCCGACGGTGTTGAAGATCGCCAGGCAGATGAACCACGCAAGCTGCCGGTTCCGGGCGCTCTTCCACATGCCGACCACCTTCCATGCGCCATCCCACAGCGCGAGCAAGATTATCAGGGGAATCAGGAAGCCCAGCCAGACGGGGAATTGTTCGGGTGACGCGTTCATGGCTGGAAAACATCTGCTCCGGCGCGCGCGCGTCAAGCGCGCGCCTTGGCAGCGACCCTGGCATCAGCGCTTATGCATGAAGGCATTCACGCCTTTCCGCGAAGCAATTCAGGCGGTTTCGGCACCGACCGGCTGAAGCCGGGAGTCCAAACCGCCGGGCTCCAGCCCGTCATCAGGGCCTTCCTCGCCTTCATGCATACGCGCGGCCCTGGCATGGGCCAACCGCAGGCCCGCGGGCCGGGCGTGTGTTTGCGCTTGAAACACATCGCTTCCCAACCTGTCTTTGCTTCGGCCTTCCCTTGCGTCCGCCTGAGCCGTCATGCGTTTCCTGTCCGTAGCCGAACGTGAACTGCGCGCCGCCGCGCGGCGACCGGGCTTGTACCGGCTGCGCTGGTACACGGCGGTGGGTTTCTTCGTGCTCCTGCTGTGGTTGGGCTGGCTGACGGGCGCCTTCAAGAGCCGCGGCGGGGCCTCGCTATTCGAGCCTTTCGCCGTGCTGGTTTTCCTCTACAGCCTTCTGGTCGGGGCCACCGGCGCGTCTGACTGCCTCAGCCGCGAACGCCGGGAAGGCACGCTTGGCCTGCTGTTTCTGACCAACCTGAACAGCGCGGAAATCATCGCCGGCAAACTCATCGCCAGCCTCCTGGGCGCGGTGTATCCGCTGCTGGCCATCCTGCCGATCCTCGCGCTGCCAGTCCTGCTGGGCGGCATCACGGCGGGGCAGTTGGGCCGCACGATGCTGGCGCTCGTGAACGCCATCTTCTTCGCCGTCGCGGCGGGCATGGTGTCCTCGG
>Ga0105047_10014218_pt1 | contig 12646 bp, 10 predicted proteins | sample MAT04_FD_78384 | JGI IMG/M metagenome (GOLD analysis project Ga0105047, IMG submission 78384) | Freshwater microbial communities from Lake Fryxell liftoff mats and glacier meltwater in Antarctica - MAT-04 (megahit assembly) | ecosystem: Environmental > Aquatic > Freshwater > Ice > Liftoff... | reverse complement strand
TGGTCAAAGTGTCAGTGGGGCTACTAAATTTCCATATCTTTCCTCTGCGCCCGGAAAGATCATAATATGGCTTTGTATTATCAAATCCAACAGCAACATATTCATGTTGATGGTTTTCAATCACTGACATTGCCATCTCGTCATAAGGACAGCGGAACAATAGAGAATAAGTTTCCTGAGCAATGCTGCTGCAAGGCAAAAAACCTGTAAACAGCAGCATTGCCGTAATAATGATGTTTTTTTTAACGAGTGAATGTATCATCATGGGAAACTATAAGTTAATCCATAGTAATGGGAAGTATCTCAATGGGAATCTCGGGGCAAGCGAAATGGATTTTTCCATAGAAGAGTGTAGGTAAATGGTAGATGGTTCTGACACCAGTATTAGGATCAAAGTTATCTGGAGTTACAAATGTTACATCCATAAACTGTTTGTTAAGCGAAGATAACTTGGCATCAATTAAAGATTGCAATTGCTCCTGGTAGTAGTCAATTTCTGGTTGTGCTCCGTTAATGGCTTCCGAACCTACACATTCTACTTCTGAAGTAATTGGGCGAACAGTGGTTGTAGCATAAAACAACTTATAATCGCAATAATTATCAACAGCTCCGCCATTTGGGTTGGGATAAGTCGTTGGATTCATAAATTCAAACGAGCCGGTTTGATCATACCAAACCCTTGCATTGGGACATGGCAGATAGATGGCGGGCGAATAATTATCCCTTAGGTAGTTGGGCGCACCATATACTCCAACACCTTCGCAACTGCCACCATCAATGAGCCAATAATAACCTGTTTCATTAGTTGCAGCCTGTACATTTCTATTTCCATAACCAAAATAAACCGTTGCTTTTACTTTCACGGCTGCTCCATTAGTAGCAATTCCATTGTTTTTTAGGGAGCACATGTAAAAGTTTTTGTTGCTTAAATTTATCGTTTGAAAAATCTCTCTGAATTTTTGACGTGCTGTGTTGAATCCCTGCAATGCATCAACTACAAAAGTTTTTCCCTCAGTGGCAAGAAAAGGAATTTCAAATTCAACATCCTGCACATAATAGTCTTTAAACTTCACATGAGTATAACTATACTTATAATTCATAGCCGACTCAATGGATAAGATTGCATCTTCAATAAGCATTTTTTCCCCGGATTTAAGGTACTTGCCATCCTTAAGATCATTAGCTGCCTCAGCAAACCAATTGACCCGCTCAATAAGCTGCTCATCAGTAATCTGATCAGTTTGGTTTTGTGATTCTTGTTTTTCTTTTGTGCAGGTTACCATCAACAGTGATAGTGCAATTACTGCAATTGATTTAAAAAGTGTGTTTTTCATTTTGCTTTATGTTAAAGATTTGTAAGGTGTTTTATTTGGAACAAGATATTATGGTTGTAATAAGCATGGGATTGTTTTTCTTGAATTCCTGCCTTTCGCGGAATTTAAAGATTCGGCCCACAACAAATTTAGCATATTCGGTAGTTTTTAAGATCATGGCTATCGCTTTCGCAGTTAACCATATCTTTTTTACAAGCATGAAATACTCCTGCCACAAGTGCAAAGGCAAGGTAAAGGAGAATGGTTTTGGTTTTCATAACTGGTTTTTTATTGGTTGTTATTAATAGTAAATTTATTGGTTTTCGTTCTATTTATTAGCCATTTACTGCAAACATTTGCGCAGGTGAATTCTGAATTAAAATGTGGTAAAAGCAAGAAGAGTTTGTGAGAAAAATTCAACCTTAACACATTGCCGACTGCCATATTTGCAGCATATTCCCATTGCATTCGTGTGTGCAGGGGGGGGGGGGGGAAAAACAGATTTAAAAAAAAAAAAATAAAAAACAAAAAGAAACATTAAAAACAAAACACCCAAACCCGCCTTCGAATCCCTGATTTCTGCTTGGTCTCCCTGGCTGGTGCGGCGGGGGGGGGGGGGGGGGGGGGGGGGTAATCCCCGATTTACAAAACACTCTATAAATGGCTTTAATCATTATATAGGGATATTTTTCGGCTGCTAATCTCCCTCTCTCTAAAAAATCAGGCATTTTGGAGAGGGATGCAGGGTAGGGATATTCCGGTGCGATAAAATATTTAGAAATCGGTTCCAAAGCGGGAGAATATTTATTTGCATTCAAATATAAATTGCTTTTTAAATTTTGTCAATAGCAAATGAATAACTGCCGGGATATTTTTATCAGGCGTAGCTGTTTGATGAATAACTGCAGATTTTACAAAAGCAAGGCTCAATATTTGGTATAATATTGAACAACATATTTCATCTATTGCTAAAGCATTAATAATAAATCACGCCTGCTCAGAAATAAGTTAAAAACAGAAGCCGGAACATTGCTGTCCCGGCCTCCGATTCAATATGGCGATTGAAAATCTTGTTATACAGTCATAATGTCTTTTTCTTTTTGTTCGAAAAGTTTGTCTGCTTTCTCGGTAAATTTATCGGTCAATCCCTGGATTTCCTTTTCGAGAATTTTAATTTCATCCTCAGGAACGCCATCTTTTTCGAGCTTTTTACCTGCATCCAGTGCTGAACGCCGGATACTGCGGATGGTGACTTTGGCATTTTCAACCTCAACTTTGGCTTTTTTAACCATATCCCTGCGTCTTTCTTCAGTGAGCGGGGGCACGGCAATACGAAGCACTTCGCCGTTGTTCTGAGGGTTAAAGCCAAGGTTGGCTGCCATAATTGCCTTCTCAATGGGAACAAGCATACTTTTCTCCCAGGGCTGAACAACAATCTGCCTGGGATCAGGCGTATTGATGTTTGAAACCTGATCGATGGTGGTCATGGCACCGTAATATTCAACGCGAACTCCTTCGAGCATGGCCGGACTTGCTTTGCCGGCGCGTATTTTCTGAAACTCTTTGTCAAGATGGGTCAGGGCGTTATTCATCCCTTCTGCTGCCTCATCAATTACAAAAATGATTTCTTCGTTCATTGGTCGGTGGTTTATAATTCCTGGTCATCTTTACACAAGTGTAAAATTACGATTGTGCAAATATACAAAAGCGACATTCAATTATCAAACCCTAGGATTAAGCGCAAAATCAATCAATCACTTACGGTTGTCCCTAAGTTTTCTCCTTTGATGATCCTGAGGAGATTTCCGGGTTTGTTCATATTGAACACCAGGATAGGCAGTTTGTTTTCCATGCACAGGGTAAACGCGGTCATATCCATGATATTCAGATTTTTCTCATAAACCTCAGTGTAGGTTACCGTATCATATTTTACGGCATCTTTCACCTTTTCAGGGTCAGCAGTGTAAACCCCGTCAACGCGGGTACCTTTCATAATTACATCTGCCTTGATTTCGACAGCACGCAGCGCAGCAGCAGTATCTGTTGTAAAAAACGGATTACCTGTTCCGGCTGCGATCAGCACAACTTTACCTTCATTAAGGTATTCCAGGGCTTTTCTGCGGCTCATGGCTTCGGCAATCGGTTCAATGGCAATGCCCGAAAGCAGCCGGGTGGAAAATCCCAGTTTTTCAATCTCTGCCTGCAGGGCCATGCTGTTGATCACAGTAGCCAGCATCCCCATATAATCGCCCTGAACCCTGTCCATTCCTTTGGCGGCACCCTGTATTCCCCTGAAAATATTTCCTCCACCTATCACAATGGCTACCTGAACGCCTTCATCTACAGCCTGTTTAATTTCCCCGGCATACATAGCCAGTCTTTCCGGGTCAATGCCATGCTTTTGCTCCCCCATCAGGGCTTCACCACTCAGTTTCAGTAAAATCCTCCTGTATTTTATCATTCTAATGAGTTTATCTGATTATGACCATCGCTCTGGTCTCGTTAAAAGTTTCAGTTTCAAGTCTGTAAAAATATCTTCCCGGATTCAGTTGTTTGAGTCCGGTTACGACCATGTGCCGGCCGGAGCTGAAGTAACTGTTTGCCAGTTCTGCGACAACCTGTCCGTAAATATTATAGATATTCAGCTTAATATTCGAAGGTGTTTCGAGGTTGAATGCGATGCTGGTTGAACTGTTTGCCGGGTTGGGATAATTCTGTCCAAGGTGGGGTTCGTTCTGCGCTTCATTTTCAGCTATCCCAATGGAAGGATCATCATAAAGCATCTGCAGGCACCAGTTATCAAGGGTTCCGGTATTGCCGGCGCCACCGTCGTTTACCCGTATCTGCCATGTTCCGGCCATTGGCTTGCCGTTATAGGCCCCTAAGGCAAACTGAGGCCTGAAACGTCCTGTAAAAGGTGCAGAGCCTTCTGTGATGGACTGTTCAGCCTGATCGTCAAACTGCGTATTGGTAAAGTTATCGCCTTCGCCGCCATTGCGGTCGCTGAGCATGATGGCTGTATCGTCGGGCCCTTTCAGAATAAGTCTCAACTCACCCGTCTTAGTATGGGTGATATCAATTTTTACATTCAGATCCATAATATCGCCGGGTGCTGATATCTCTATCTCATCCAGTGTATTTTGATAGTCAGCTATGGCCAGTGGAGTGTTGGGCGAACATTCATTCAGGGCTACTATGTAATCGACCTGGTAGGAAAAGAAGGTTTCAGGGGCTTGCGTTCCGGGAGGGCTGATACCCCTGCCACCGGCCGGCAGCGATGCGATAAACCTGGAGAGTGAATCCTGAACCGCGAAATAATAATGAACCTCAGTACCTATCGGGAAACCGGGAATCATAAAACTGAATGTGTTGTCAACAGATTCATAAGGAGTTACATAATCGAAAACCACTTCTTCGCTGCTGTAATACAACCTGGGTGCATTGTTGCCTCCGGCAATTGGCTGGTTGCTGATTACGGTAAGAGTGGCTTCACGCATGCCGGTTGAATTTCCGGAAACGACCGGATCGTGCTGCAAAACAATACGCTGATCCCACGCCTGTGCTGCCAGGTTGGCAATGGCAGCCCTTACAAACGCAACAAAGTAATCCATATTCAGGATGGGAATATCATCGCCGGTGGTATGGTAATACTCGTTAAAATCGTACCAGTCCTCGATAGCCAGAAATGCAGGGTAGCCAAACTCCCAGAATGAAGCATGATCGCTCGCTGTGGTGTAGTAATAATTGTGATGAAACTGTGGTTGATAAAGAGCAGTGGTTGTAATATAATCATTGGTAAATGCCTGCGAAAGAGCGTTAGTGGCAATGGTGTATGTGTAATCATTGTCAGAATCCCAGGCGATCATATCGAGGTTTAGCACCCCGAGAATTTCATGGCCCTGGTTGAAAGCGGATTCCGCGTAAGCATAACTTCCGACCAGCCCGATTTCTTCCTCGTCCCAGGCGGCAAAGCGAATGGTGAAATCAAAATCGAAGGGTGCCAGGATGCGCGCTGCTTCCAGCACGGCAACAGTTCCCGAACCGTTGTCGTCGGCCCCGGGTGCAGTTGAGCCTGAAGGCATATTGTCGTAATGTCCGCAGATAATAAATTCCTTTTCGGGATATCTGGTGCCGGTTTTGGTGGCAATCACATTCTCGCCCCTGCTTCCGCTGAAATTCTGAATATCAGGGCTATAGCCGTATTCGGTGAATTTTTCGAAGATAAAATCTGCGGCCTTTGCGTTGGAAGGGTTCAGGTAATGACGCGACTGAATGGTTGTCGTTATTCCGTTGACGGTTACTGAAGTATCACCGGCCAGTTGCCTGATAAGCAGTAAAACCGAATTGTGCGTGGCCAGTTGTGAAAGCGAATCGACGTACGGGCTGTAAGCAATCTGGGCATTCACATTCAAACCCGGTAAAAATGCCATTATCAAAAAGACAAGCAATCGGTATTTTTTTATCATAGCGAAGAGTATTTTATAACCGGGTAAAATTACACAAACAACCTTACCTAATCATTCTGTCCGTGGCAGTTTTTGTATTTTTTTCCGCTTCCGCAGGGGCACGGGTCGTTGCGGCCGACTTTCTTCTCAACCCTGATGGGGGCCGTTACCTGCTGTTCAGCGGTGCGACCGGCCTGGGAGAGCATGTCGGTGCGTTCTTCCTTGAGCTTGCTCATGTCGGTGCGCCTGGGTGCCTGTGCCTCTTTCACCTGCGATGGCTCCTGAATCGGAAGGTTTGCCTTAATGATGAATGAAGTAATATCACGGTTGACCTTTTGAATCAGGTTTTTAAACAGTTCGAACGATTCAAATTTGTAGATCAAAAGCGGGTCTTTCTGCTCGTAAGTGGCATTCTGCACCGAACTCCGGAGTTCATCCATCTCGCGAAGGTGCTCTTTCCATGCATCGTCGATAACGCCCAGCGTTACACCTTTTTCAATGGCGAGTATTAGCTCACGGCCTTTGTCGTTGTAAGCCCTTTTCAGATTGGCAACCACCTGCATCTGGCGCAGCCCGTCGGTTATCGGGATGGCGATATTTTCGTATCTCGACTCGTTCTCATAAACCTCTTTGATAACCGGGTAAGCTCTTTGGGCAAGATTGTTGCACTTCGTCCTGTAATTCTGATAGACTCGGCCGAACAACTCCTCAACAACGTCATCTTTCTTTTTCGCCAGAAAATCCTGTTCCGATATTCCTGGTTCAGTGGCCAGTGTTTTGAGCAACGACAACTGATAGCCATCGTAGTCCTGGTCTTCGAGGTGGTTGGTGGCAATGCTTTCGCAAACATCGTAAAGCATATTCGAAATGTCAACGGCAAGGCGTTCGCCATAGAGTGCGTGGCGGCGTTTGCGGTAAATAACCTCGCGTTGTGAGTTCATCACGTCGTCGTATTCCAGCAAACGCTTACGGATGCCGAAGTTATTTTCTTCAACCTTTTTCTGTGCCCGCTCTATAGACTTGGTAATCATGGAATGCTGAATGACTTCGCCTTCTTTCAGTCCGAGACGGTCCATAATTCCGGCAATCCTTTCCGAACCGAACATGCGCATCAGGTCATCTTCAAGCGCAACGAAAAACTGCGAACTACCGGGGTCGCCCTGACGTCCGGCACGCCCGCGAAGCTGACGGTCAACGCGCCTCGATTCGTGCCTTTCGGTACCGATAATGGCAAGTCCACCGGCTTCCTTAACACCCGGGCCCAGTTTGATGTCGGTACCACGACCGGCCATGTTGGTGGCAATGGTAACCGTGCCTGCCCTACCTGCTTCGGCTACAATATCGGCCTCTCTTTGATGCAGTTTGGCGTTTAGTACATTGTGTTTGATCTTGCGCAGGGTCAGCATACGGCTGAGCAACTCGGAGGTTTCAACCGAAGTTGTACCCACCAGGATTGGCCTTCCTTTGTTGATCAGCTCAACAATCTCGTCGGCTACGGCATTAAACTTTTCGCGTTTGGTTTTGTAAACAAGGTCTTCACGATCTTGTCGTACAATTGATCGGTTAGTTGGAATAACCACGACATCCAGTTTATAGATGTCCCACAATTCACCGGCTTCGGTTTCGGCAGTACCCGTCATACCGGCCAGTTTCCGGTACATTCTGAAATAGTTCTGCAGCGTAACGGTGGCGTAAGTTTGGGTTGCTGCCTCAATTTTGACATTTTCCTTGGCTTCGATGGCCTGGTGAAGTCCGTCGCTGTAACGGCGCCCTTCCAGGATACGTCCGGTTTGCTCATCAACAATTTTAATCTTGTTGTCCATAACCACGTATTCAACATCAATCTCGAACAGGGTATAAGCCTTCAGCAACTGGTTTACGGTGTGCACCCGTTCCGATTTTACGGAATAGTCGCGCATGAGTTCTGACTTCTTCTCAATTTTTTCCGCATCGCTGAGCTTTGTCTTTTCCATTTCTGCAATTTCGGCACCAATATCGGGCAGAATATAGAATCTGGAATCCTGATAGGATGAAGTAATCAGGTCGATGCCTTTTTCGGTAAGCTCAACCGTGTTGTGTTTTTCATCGATCACAAAAAAGAGTTCATCATCGATGATAAACATGTTTTTGGATTGCTCCGCCATGTAGAAATTCTCGGTTTTCTGCATCAGGGCGCGCATGCCCGGTTCACTCAGGTACTTGATCAGGGCTTTGTTCTTGGGCAAACCGCGGTAGGCCCTGAATAGCTGTTCCCCGCCCTTTTTCTCTTTTTCAGGAATGGAGGTATCGGCCAGCAGGGCTTTGGCTTCAGCCAGTAATTTGGTTACCAGCGTGCGCTGAACTTCATAAAGTTTTTTGATTTCGGGTTTCAGTTGCTCGAATTCCTGGTTTTCGCCGCGGGGGGTGGGTCCTGAAATGATGAGCGGGGTACGGGCATCATCGATCAGCACGGAGTCAACCTCATCCACAATGGCATAGTTGTGTGGACGCTGAACCAGTTCTTCGGGATTGCGGGTCATGTTGTCGCGCAGGTAATCGAAGCCGAATTCGTTGTTTGTGCCGAAGGTGATATCGGCCATGTAGGCCTGGCGCCGGGCTTCCGAGTTAGGTTCGTGCTTGTCGATGGTGTCAACCTTCAAGCCGTGAAATTCGTACAAAACACCCATCCATTCCGAGTCGCGTTTGGCGAGGTAGTCGTTCACGGTAACGATGTGAACGCCTTTTCCCGGAAGGGCATTCAGATAAACCGGCAGGGTGGCAACCAATGTTTTTCCTTCACCGGTAGCCATTTCTGAAATTTTTCCTTCATGCAGAACAATTCCGCCGATCAACTGAACATCGTAGTGCACCATGTCCCAGGTAATCAGGTTTCCGCCCGCAGTCCATTGGTTGTGGAAGTGCGCCTTATCGCCTACAATTTCAACATGGGCCTTCACGGCAGCCATATCGCGGTCCATTTGGGTGGCCGTAACTTCATTGATTTCGTTTTCCTTGAACCTGCGCGCGGTTTCCTTAACAACTGCAAATGCCTCTGGAAGTATTTCGTTCAGTACATGCTGGGTAAGATCGTAACTCTGGTTGCCGAGGTTGTCAATTTCTACATAAACCTTTTCTTTTTCGTCCATATCCATATCGGGATCAGCATCAATCTGTTCCTTGAGATCGGCGATGGCTTTTTCTTTTTCGGCGGTTGCGAGGGCTATTTTTTCCTTGAATTCGATGGTTTTTTGCCTGAGTTCATCGTTGGAGAGCTTTTCTATCAGCGGGTAAACTTCTTTGATTTTTTCAAGCATAGGGCTGATTTCCCTGATGTCTTTATCGGATTTGGATCCGAGCATTTTTTTCAGAAAGGAGAGCATAAGAAAGTATTATTTATCTTTTTCATTCAAAGGGTTGTCCCAGAGTGTTTCCGGCAAATGCTGCTTAAATCAGAAACTGTGCCGCAAGTGGCATGGATTTGCAAAGTTAGGTAATTTCAGAAACAAGTGGGATTTAAAGTCGGGTAATGCCTGAATTTGCTGGTAATTGGCCTGTGGAGAGCAGTGGCAGTAAAACGAAAGAGCCGCGACATATTGTCACGGCCCGTTGTTTAATATTCATCTTCGTGAAAGAAGAAATCTTCTTTCGATGGATAGTCAGGCCAGAGGTCCTCAATGCTGTCGTAAACTTCACCTTCGTCCTCGATTTCATGAAGGTTTTCTATAACTTCCATGGGCGCTCCGGATCTTATGCTGAAATCTATTAATTCTTCTTTTGTTGCAGGCCAGGGGGCATCCTCAAGTTTCGAAGCTAATTCTAAAGTCCAGTACATTGCAAGGAATATTTACAGGTTTAATTTTTTGCAAAAATAATCTAATTTCATTCAAAATCAAGTTAAAAACGGGAACCTGATAGAATTGTTCAAACTGAATTTAAAAATTGGTTAAATCCTTGCTTTCCAGATGGTTTCATTTGCTTTGAAATCCTGGGAAAACTTTCTGGCCAACACAAACAGGAAATCCGAAAGGCGGTTCAGGTACCTGATCACCATTTCACCCTGCATTGTTTCAGGATTATTCTCCACCAGTTTGATGGTGAGCCTCTCGGCACGCCGGCACACACACCGGGCAATATGGCTCAGTGATACGGTCTGATGTCCGCCCGGAAGTATAAACGATGACAGGGTCGGTAATGTTTCATTCATTTTGTCAATTTCCGACTCTAGCAAACGGATGTCTTCCTCAAAAAGGCCGGGTAGTGGTTTCAGTTCAACCGAAGTATCGGCTGCCAGCAATGATTCTGCGGTAAATATCCGGTCCTGGATTTCGATCAGCAAAAGCTGTGTTCGGGCATCAATATTCTGATCGCGGATTAACCCGATAAAAGAGTTCAGTTCATCGAGTGTTCCGTAGGCCTCGATTTTTTCGTGGTACTTCGGAACCCTGGTTCCACCGATCAGCGAGGTTTCGCCCTTATCACCGGTTTTTGTATATATCTTCCACTCGGAATTCATCAGATCAGCGTTTTGGTTAGGTCGTCAAAAAACAACAATAGCTGTTGAATGTTCACCTCCCCGGTTTATGATTTCTGATAAAATTTCATAGTCCTGATGTTGGTGTTCAATTCATCAGATGAAATCAACCCGTCAGAAAGCCTGACAATCCGGTGTGCATGCCTTGCTATGTCTTCCTCATGCGTAACCAGGATTATGGTGTTGCCTGCCTTATGAATCTCTTCGATAAGCCCCATAATTTCAATGGATGTTTTGGAGTCGAGGTTGCCGGTGGGTTCATCGGCCAGAATGATGGAAGGGTTGTTTACCATAGCCCTGGCAATGGCAACTCGTTGCCGCTGACCACCCGAAAGTTCATTTGGCTTGTGTTTCACCCGGTCGGTGAGTTTTACATCTTCAAGCACTTCCATGGCGCGCTCCAGCCTGCGTGGCTTGGCGAAACCGGCATAAATCATCGGAAGGGCTACATTCTCAAGAGCTGTTAATCGGGGCAGAAGGTTGAATGTCTGAAATACAAAGCCGATTTCCTTGTTTCTGATTTCGGCCAGTTCGTTGTCCTGAAGTTTGCTCACATCTTTACCATTCAGCCAGTAACTGCCGCCGGAGGGGGTGTCGAGGCACCCCAGCAGGTTCATAAGGGTTGATTTGCCCGATCCGGAAGGACCCATCAGGGCTACAAATTCGTTCTTTTTGATGCTCATCGTAACTCCACGCAGGGCGCGGACGATTTCAGTCCCCACTTTAAAAAAGCGGGTGATTTCCTCAAGGTGGATAAGTTCCTGGTTCATACCGGGGTTTTTAGAGGCTATTTAATTCATTAAATGAGGATATTCCATTTTTTATGTTGGTCGCAAAATTTTTATGGCCACCAAAACACCATCCCGATCCCGTACGCAGGGGATCGGGACACCAAAACAATTTTTTCCGAAGTATTCAAAAACGAGGGGTTTCGAAATTTTATTTCCTGTTTAACTCAACGAACAAATGTAAAAATATATTGTCAGAACCGGATGATAAAATGCTGACGGCCCAATTCGCGCCTGAAAAATACGATTCCCATAAAGAAAAGGTCAATCGTCAGTCTGACAGAGTCGTGTTTTTTGATCGCTTCCCATGCTTCTTCCATTTCTGATGACCAATGGATGTCGTGAAAAATAAAAACAGAATCATTGGCCGCATGTTTTTCGAGGCGGTGAAAATAGTTCAGGGTGCCTTTTTTTGTGTGGTTACCATCAATGAATGCATAGTCAATAACCCCGGTCTGTTTCAATAGCCCCGGCAATACCACATCGAAATTGCCCACATTGAATTCGGCGGCATTCGCACCAATTGCTCTCAGGTTATTTGCAGCGAATTCGGCCGTAGAAGCACAGCCCTCCAGGGCCAGAAAAGTGCTCTCGGGAGCGGCTGCAACCTGGTACATAGAGCTGATTCCTACCGATGTGCCCATTTCAAGCATCACCTTTGGTTTGAAATATCTGACAATCCGGTGCAGAAGCCTGCCGTATTTCACGGGTATTCCTGATTTTGCTGCAATATCTTTAACCCTGCGCAGGTGAGTGGAGTAACTTGCCCGTCCTTTGCCGGCCCCAAAATCAATGATTTCAACCAGGTTGGGATTCCGGAACAACTGGCTGCGCAGCTTTTCAACCTGCTTATATTCAGGGTATTCTGTTTTGTCGTTCAACACGTTGGAAACAAAATCATAGACAAAGGGTGAATGTATGCTATGCCTGTTTTTGGACCTGAAGAGGTAAACAATGTACCGGAAGGTGATGAAGACTGATCTGGGTATCATGGACGCAAAATTAGTAAAAAGAAATGCTGTTCATCTTTAAACTTGCTTTCCGGATGTACTGTTCTGACAAGTTTTCTCCTTCCATATTGCACCTGAGCTTTTTCTGACTTTATTTACTTTTGTCTTGACACAAAAGTAACAAAAAGTCAAGGCTTCCTGAAAATGGCTAAAAACAGGCGAGCGATTTTGGCTTGAAGAAATGAGGTTGAACCTTTTCTTCCTCTACTTTATACCGTTGTACACTAATTCCCTGAGCTTTGCCAACCACTATCGGTTGCATTTCTTCTTTTTTTCTTCGCTGCCTGTTTTCTTAACGCCATTTTCAGAAGGCCGATCCTTCAAATTTGCAACTGAAAATGAAATAGACTAAGTCGGAAAATGAACTGGATATTAATGGATTTGAGCATAATTTCTATTTCAGGGGATGCATCAATTCTTCAACATAAATGATTCTGACAAGAATTTAAAAAGTTGATCAGACACCCCATGTTTCGCGGTCGAGGCTGCGGTAGTGGATGGCTTCGGCCAGATGGTCCGACCGGATATCGGCGCTGTTGTCGAGGTCGGCAATGGTGCGGGCTACTTTGAGTATGCGATC
>Ga0105047_10014217_pt1 | contig 12646 bp, 9 predicted proteins | sample MAT04_FD_78384 | JGI IMG/M metagenome (GOLD analysis project Ga0105047, IMG submission 78384) | Freshwater microbial communities from Lake Fryxell liftoff mats and glacier meltwater in Antarctica - MAT-04 (megahit assembly) | ecosystem: Environmental > Aquatic > Freshwater > Ice > Liftoff... | reverse complement strand
GCTTGTCATGTCGCAACGCTTGTCATGTCGCAACGCTTGTCATGTCGCAACGCTTGTCATGTCGCAACGAAGTGAAGACATCTACACAACCCAAGCGACCCGACATGCCTTTTAAAGCGACCCGAAAAGCATGACTTGTGTAGATGTCTTCACTTCGTTGCGACAAGACAAATGTCTCATTTTCTCGTTAAATTCTTCTTTCGTCCTCAAACAAGTTTTTTTAGTTCGTACCGTTTCCTCACTTAATTCCCGATTGCCGTATTATTCACATCTCCTACTTTAATTCCCTTAAAGTCAGCACCCATGTAATTGGCCTGCAGGTTATTAACATTGATATGGCCCGGCGGAAGTCCACCCAGAAATGGGTTCGTTGGATCACCGAAAATCGTGTATGCCGGGAGGAAACGCCAAGAATTATTACCCGTGAACCCGGTAATGATTCCGAGGATCATTTTGCGGCCTTCCACGATATCAAAAGAGGTAATGGAACCCGATTGGTTGACATCGGCGGCCACCATTTTCCAAGGGGAATTCAGCGGCTCGATGGACAGTATATGTTTGGACATCAGCACCAAATCGTAGGTAGTTACCCCGTTCAGGTCGTTCAGGTCGTGGATCGGCTTAATGCTGTAATTCCCGCCTGCGGGGATGTTTTTAAATTGAAAGTTCCCCAGCGAATCCGAAAGCACAAACCCCGATGTACCGCCGCCTATGTCCACCCGAATTCCCTCCATGGGTACGTCCCAGTGGGTTCTTAGGTTGCCGCTGATAGCAAAACCTTGCACTGCGGGGCGGGTATAGCCGTTCTGCGTGACCACCCCCGTATTCGTCGGGTCAAGCCATTCTTTAAGCCGGTTTTCGGGGTCGGTTCCTTGATTCCAAGAAAGGTTGAATCGTCCAAAATAGGCTCCAGTTACCTTACAAGGATTGCCCATAGCCGTGCTGCCACCGTGCAGTTGGCCTACAATGCGTTTGTTAGAATCGAAGAATGGGCTGCCCGAAGAGCCCGATTCAAAGACGCCGAGGTCCGTGACGCTTTTCCAATGAGAATTGGCCGGACTAATCCCATAAATACCGCCCCAGTTAAGCGCACTAGAGTGAATATTGACGTTTTGTGTATCCACCGAAATCTTTTTGATATCGCCCCAGGGATGGTGGATGTAGGTAGTTTTGGGGGAAAGGATCATGGTATTGCCGTCGCGGTTCCAGCCATTGAAGTAGACGTCGAAATTGAGCGGAATCGGGTTGAGTTTCAGGAGCATAAAGTCCGTTTCTATGCGGTACGAAATGCGTTCGCAGCCGAGCACTGAACGCGGCACCGGCTCAATGGCAGGGTTCGAGCAATTGGCCGATTCGTAGTCAAAATCAAAACGCCAAAGTGCAAAATCTGGATTGCTGAGCAAAAGTTGGCAGTGGTGGGCTGTCAGGAAATAGGGTTCGAACGTATTCGAGGTATTGGCGATGAGCGAACCGCTGCACCAACCTTCCCCATCAGGAAAAACCATTAAAATACGCGCCACACCTTTTTTTTGTACCTGCCAGTTTGCCCCTAATGCGCAATTGATATTGATGTTGCAGGGCAATGCTTCGCCGAAATCTTCCGCACCGTTCATGGCATTCGCGTCGTAAGACACGTCCACCCGTTTGGTGCTAATTTTACTTTGCCCCTGAACAGCCTTGGGTTCGTAGAGCTCCAAATAGGCTGATTCGCCTTTCAAAACCCCGACTAAAAATTTGCCTGAAGGCAAACAACTCTGGGCAGTGTAGGCACCCAGCACCTGCTGATTATCTCCGTAGGCAAAAAACTTTGCCCCAGGAGGCAGTTTGAATTCATCGAAAATCAGCGTCAAACCAAGTGCGCCAGGCGAGTAAACGGCGCAGAGCCACACCCGGTCGCCATTCGGCAAGTTGTGCCAAGCACCCTCGTTTTCCAACGAAAAATTGGCAGAAATGGGCGCTGCAAAACGGTTTTGGCCAGGTGTACGGCTGTCCTCAGCCAATGCGTTTGCCTTATCGAGTATCGGAAGTTCAAGGGGGGCTGGCATTTTTCCTGCAAGAAAGGATTGGTATTCAGGCAGTAAAGTGGGCGGAAGGCCGCCCTCGCTGATTTGTGAATGGGCAGTAAATGCCGCAAAAATGGCGAGCAGTGTAAGTCGGTTTCGCATGAGCCACGGGATGTCTTGTTATGAATGGAAGGATTAAGGAACGCGGCACCAATAACTTAGTCATTTGATGCCACCCTTTGTTCCATCAAATGACTAAGTTATTGGTGCCGCGTTCCTAACTGCGAAAAGCAGGCCAAAAATAACAAGTATTCAGAAATAAACCATCAGAATGGATTCTGAATATCCGGGTTTTTTACAAAAGTGGTGTCAGTAAGCGTGTGCAAGAATTTAACCATCGCTTTTTTCTGGGAAGCGGTAAGTCCCGTGTAGGAGCCATCGCCATTGGGGAAACCAATTTGGTTGAGAAAAGCGCCTTCGTTCACCACTCCAAATCCGTTGTCACTGTACTGATCAATTACTTGTTCGAGTGTTTGGAAACGCCCGTCGTGCATGTAAGGCGCGGTGAGGGCGATGTTGCGCATGGTAGGCGCACGGAATTTGCCTTTGTCAGATTCTATTCCCGTCACTTCAAAACGCCCTAAATCTTTAAATTCATCCAGCGAGCCGACGCTGTCCAAGCCATTGTTGAAAAACTTGCCTCCCGTCAGCGTGATCCCGCCATGGCAATGGAAGCATTGTGCATCCGGCAGGTTGTAGAATTGGCCTTCGTCAAAGAACATCAGTTTCCCGTCTATTTCTTCGTCGTCGAATGCATCAAAGTTTCCGCCAATAAACTCGTCGAATTTTGACTTGCCGCTGCTTACTAAAATGCGTTCAAACTGTGCCATTGCCTTCGCAGCCAGTTCTTTGGTAATTTCAGTGCGATCATTGACGCCAAACGCTTTTCGGAAAAGGGCGGGGTAAGTGGCGTGTTTTTTGAGTTTGTCCACCACATTTGGCCAGGTATTGTGCATTTCAATCGGGTCTTCCACTGGGAGCAGGGCCTGGTCTTCCAACGTTTTGGCCCGACCATCCCAGAAAAAACCATCTTGAGGAAGGACATAGCCCAGATTGAGCAATGCCATAGAACTGCGTCGCCCGACAAGACCATTAATTCCCGTAGAAAATGCTTTGCTGTCCGTAAAACTCCCCTGTGGCAGGTGGCAACTTGAGCAGGACATGGTGCTATCCGCAGAAAGAATTGGGTCGTAGAAAAGCCTGCGACCCAATTGCACCCCGTCCACGGTCATGGGGTTGTTGGCCGGGATAGGGATCTCGGGGAAGTCAGCCGGTTTCATGATGGTGTAGGTTTGGGGGGAATATGGGATATCCATCAAATCGCCTGACACCACGGGCATGGGCTCGTTTTTATCACAGGCTGCAATAAAAGTTATGGCTATTAAAGAAGCGAAAGCCAGCCAATGGATATTTTTAGTGCCTAATGTTTTCATAATGAATCATTTATTGTTCTACGGTAGTCGCACGACCAAAGTTGGCGGTCAGGATTTGAGCCACGGTTACGTTGCTCGCGCTATTGGAAGTAGCTGGGTTTGCCACAATGTCGTACAAAGACCCGTCGGCCAGGGTGAGGAATTTTTTCATGTCGAAAGTCACCCTTGCGCCTGCTTGCCCCTCGTGGACATGAATGGCCTGGTCAAACTCAAATGTTTTGTACACGGGATCGGAACCGCAGTGATAAGCGAGGGAAAGGTTTTTGGTGCCGTTGTTTTCAGGGTCGGCCTTGCCATCCAGCGTCGAGAAAATATAGCTGTCCCATCCTGACCAGTAATCTGTTTCAATGGAAAGTGGGTGCCCTGCGGGGAAGTTGGACGGTGTTTTTGCGTTCAAGGTTGGTTTCACCCCATAGCCGAATCGGATGCCGGTGTATTCTCCTTCCAGCACGTTTTTGAAGGTGATGGTGGGCGTAGCAAAGGTTGCATTGCTTGGCGTGAAATCAAGGTATTCGATCTCTGAAATCTGAAATTCCTTATCTCCTGACAATAGTGTAATGTCTGACAGGTACATTCGACAGGCCTCAACAAACAGCGGGATAGAGCCAAATTGGACATCTTTGTTTTTTTCCAATTGAACGCCGTCAAAAGTGGCTTTGAAGGTGATGTCGAAATTGACACCAGGAGCTTTAGGATCATCGTCGCCACAAGAAGATAAAAAGGCGAAGCATGAAAGGGCAAGTAGCAGTGTTATTTTTTTCATGGTAGTGATTTTATGGACGTTGGACCAATTTGGGCCAATTGTCCAAGATACAGTCATTGTGAAACGTTGAAAGTACTCGGTAAGTTGGCAGCAATCTTGGTTTTCCATGCGGGAATGTCGTGGGTTGTCCAATTTACCCCCTCAAACATTTTTTTGTAGTCCACCGTCAGTACCAGCGGAAAGTTATAGCCAGTAGGGTGCACAAATAGGCCCGTCGCCCCGATGCGTGGTTGCCCTAGATCAGACTGTAAAAATCGGAGGGTATCCGCTTGGGTAGTGTCCATGGAATTGCGCACAACCACGGCTTGTAAGAACACAAATCCCGCCAATTGTCCGCGCCAAAGACTGTCGGGCTGTGCAGCAAGTGGGTGGTTTGCAGGAGCTTTAAACGGAATGACTTTTTGAGCGTCTGCCGACAAGCCCAGCCGAAAATTGACCTCCTCGAAATTGCCATCCTGCCGAAATGTGCCCACAACATAATCTATCGGTGTGCGACGTACGAGTTGAAAATCGTTGGTGAAAAGTTGGCTGGAGGTGTCTGTGCCCGCGAACGTACTAAGCGTAAGCGTGTCGCTCATCGTAAAGCGTTCGCCATTCTGAAACAATTGGAAATCAGAAAGATAGAAGGCCACGCTTTTGATTCGGAAAAGCTGGTCGTCAGAATTTCGGTACAGGGAATCATTTCGAAAAAGCAGCGTGTCATATACCTGATTTACCGTCAGCACCAGCTTCGGGTATTCACAGCAACAGTCTTTGTCGGCGCCCGCGTCGAAGTTGGTAGCTGCTATGTCAAGGCAGCCTTCTTTCGGCTCGAAACAAGCTGAAAAGCAAAGGGCAAGGAGCAAAAAGCCAAGGGGTAAGCGGTTCATGTGTGTTTGTAAGAATTGAGCCTCAAACCTACGCTACCTTAGCTACACAAAGTTGAAATCCATCGCTGATTTGCGTCACCTACCTGCAAAATTTAGATTGAGTTTAGAGCGGTAAAACATCCTCCAGTGGTGGATGCACTAAAAATTCGGGATGACCTATGTTCAATTTATTGTATTATATGTGGTCAATCACACAACTTTGCGCCCAATTGAACGGAGTATTCTGGCACCCACAGTTCTGTAGGAACGATGAAATAACATTCAAATAAAATGATGGATCAAAAAAGATTGGTTTTTGAACAAGCGGCAGAAATGCTTGCAGCGCTTGACTTTAAAGTGGTGAAAATGGACGACACCCGTCCTTGGGGCGGCTTTTTTGTCCTGGATGAAACACAGGCAGCCCAATTTGCAGCACACTATTTTCCGGATGAAAATATGGAGGCCCTAAAGATCACCAACAAGTTGAGTCCAAAAATCCTGTTGGTGGCCCCCCATGCCCGTTTAAGCTGGCAGTATCATCACCGCCGCGCCGAAATCTGGAAGTGCATCAGCAGTTCCGTGGGTGTTGTGACGAGCGGCACCGATGAAGAAAAGCATCAACATACCCTCCTGAACGGTGATATCATCCAACTAAAACAAGGTGAACGTCACCGGCTGATTGGCTTGGAGGAATGGGGGATGGTCGCTGAGATATGGCAGCATACCGATGCCGAACACCCCAGTGATGAAGATGATATTGTACGGGTACAGGACGATTTTGGGAGATAATTTTGGGCGTTTTCACGAAAGTGTATCAACCAAGTTTGAAAAGGTTTGCCACACTTTGGCGAACAGGCTGATAATTACTTTCCCTCCATTTCCTTCAAAACCTGCTTGATGTACTGTTTTACCTGAGAAGAAAACTCCTTTTCAATGATCCAGCCTGCATAATGGCGTTCACGGGCGAGCACAGTTTTTACAGGTTCGCCCACGTATTTCCCAAAATTGAACACTACGGTGCCGTCTTGTTGTACGCGGAGTTTTTGCGTGGCGTCCACAAAATTGAGATCGTTGGTGAACTCATGGATCGCCTGCATGTTATTTTTGATGGGTGCTGGAACGATGTTTCCTTCTTCATCAAGCAAGTCTTTGCCTTCGTAGGCGCGGATTTGGCCCTGAAAAACGGCTACGGTGGCCCGTACATCTGCCAGAGCATCATGTGCGTCTTCGAGTTCTTTTTGGCAATAAAGTCGGTAGGCAGCTTTAAGCGTACGCGGTTCCATTTTGTAGAAAATGCGTTGAGCGTCAATCAGTCGTCGCTTGGAGATGTCGAATTCCATGCCTACGCGGGAGAATTCTTCCATGAGCATGGGCACGTCGAAACGATTGGAATTGTAGCCACCGAGGTCTGCATTGCCGATAAAATCCCAGATTTTTTGTGCTACTTGAGCGAACGTAGGTTTGTTGGCGAGGTCTTTGGGCGTGATGCCGTGAATCGCCATGGATTCCTCTGAAATTGGAATGCCAGGGTTGATGAGCATCGAAAGTTCTTCGGCGGGCTGACCGTTTTTGCGGAGTTTCACCAGCGCGATCTGTACGATGCGGTCGCGGATGACGTTAAGGCCCGTGGTTTCTACATCAAAGAAAACCAGGTCGCGGTCGAGGTTTATGATAAAGTCTTCCATATTGGGGGCGAAGGTAGGAAGTTGCCTGGGTCTGTTAAGTTATTTCGATACACCTTGCATACTCCCATCTAAAGCCCCACTTTTGCACACTTAATCGTTCGTCATTTTATTCACTCATTCCACTCACTCGACCTTTGATTCCTCTGCCCTATACCCATCGCGATGTCTCTTGGCTTTCTTTCAACTATCGTGTCTTGCAAGAGGCAAAAGACCCTGCCGTGCCGCTTTTGGAGCGACTCAAGTTTTTGGCTATTTACTCGTCCAATCTCGACGAGTTTTTCAGGATCCGCGTTGCGGGCATACGAAAACTGAAAAGAGTGGGCAAAAAAACCCGCGCCCAACTCCATTTTGATCCCAGCGAACTGCTCAAAGAAATCCACCAGATCGTCAACCTGCAACAGGAGGAATATTCCCAGATTTTTGAAAACCACATCGTTCCTGAACTTCGGAGGCACCATGTCCACATCTTGAGGCGGCTCAACCTGAATGACGAACAGCGGCAATATGTGGAAGATTATTTCCAAGGCAACCTGCTTCCCTTCGTAATGCCGGTGTTGCTGGTTAAACGTCGCATCAATCCATTTTTGGCAAACGCCCACCTTTATCTGGCGGTCCATTTGCGTCAAAAAAAGAGACCCTTGTCCGACAGCGAATACGCTCTGGTGAAAATCCCCTCCGACCAAGTGCCCCGCTTTGTGTCACTCCCTACCAAGGGCGGCCGCCATGACGTGATTTTGCTCGATGACATTGTGCGCCATTCCGTGTCGCGCCTTTTTCCTGGCTACGACATTCAGGACACCTACTCCATCAAACTCTCGCGTGATGCCGAACTCGACATTGACGACGAGTTCAGCGGCGACCTCGTGCAAAAGATAAAGTCGAGCCTGCAAAAACGTCAGGTTGGCCCAGCCAGCCGCTTTGTGTACGACCGTGATATGCCTACACACCAGCTTTCTTACTTGCAGGACACCTTCGACCTTCGCAAAAACGACATGCTGCCCGAAGGACGCTATCACAACAATTTCGACTTTTTTAGATTCCCAGATTTTGGTCTTAAACACCTGAAAAACAAACCTTTACCAGCGCTTCCACACCCTGTTTTGTCGCATGCGCCCGATATGTTCAAGGCCATTTTGGAGGCAGACCAACTGATTCACGTCCCATACCAATCTTTCGAGCCAGTCATCCAGTTCTTTGAAAAGGCGGCGCAGGACCCAGCGGTCACCCACATCAAGGTTATTCAATACCGTGTGGCCAAAAGCAGCCGCATTCTCCAAGCCCTCATGGAAGCCGTGCAACGCGGCAAACAAGTGTCGGCCTTTGTAGAAATCAAAGCCCGTTTTGACGAGGCCACTAACCTTGAATGGGGCGAGCGCCTGGAAAAGGCCGGGGTGCGGGTTCACTATTCATTGCCCGGCGTGAAAGTCCACTCCAAACTCGCCCTCGTCCGCCGAGTCGAAGACGGACACCCGCAACTTTACGCCTACTTGGGCACCGGAAATTTCCATGAAGAAACAGCCAAAATTTATTCCGACTTTGGTATTTTCACTGCCGACCCGCGTCTTACCAACGAAGTGAGCAATGTGCTGGCACACCTGGAAAACATGCCGCCGCCTCACCCGTTTCAGCACCTTTTGGTGGGACAATTCAACCTGCGAGAAAGGCTTTATCAACTGATCGGGAACGAAGTTGAAGCTGCCAAAAAGGGGCAAAAGGCTGAAATGATCCTGAAAATCAACAGCCTTGAAGACAAAGAAATCATCGCCAAACTTTATGAGGCTTCCATAGCGGGGGTGAAAATCCGCCTCATCATTCGTGGGATATGTTGTCTCGTGCCGGGCCTCAAAGGGTTGAGCGAGAACATCGAAATAATCAGCATTGTAGATCGCTACTTGGAGCACGCCCGCGTGTTTGTGTTCCACAACGGGGGCGACGAACTTACCTTCCTCAGCAGCGCTGACTGGATGGAACGCAACCTGTCTTTCCGAATTGAGACTATTTTCCCCGTTTATGATCCGGTGATCCAACGGGACATCCGTGAATTCCTCTCCATTCAGCTCAACGACAACGTGAAGGCCCGCATTATTGACCCTCAAAACCTCAACCAGTATCGGCGAACCAGCAGCGACATTCCGGTGCGCACGCAGTTGGAGACCTATTTTTATCTGAAAAGAAAACTGGAAGAAGGAAAGGATGCGGAAGAAGGTATTGAGCAATAACAAAGCTCCAAATTTTCAACTAAACTCTTGGTTCTCAAACCCTTTCCAGAATTTTGATTTTTTTTTCAAAAAATATTTGTCTATCCGCAAAGACCCGGCTTATCTTTGCCGCCGCAAAACGCAAGACACCAGTCTTGAACAGTAAACACAATCTGCGGAAATAGCTCAGCTGGTAGAGCGCGACCTTGCCAAGGTCGAGGTCGCGAGTTCGAATCTCGTTTTCCGCTCAAAGCCTTTCCGATATGTCGGGAAGGCTTTTTTGTTGCTGTTTTTCTGAAAGCCCTTTACTTTTGGAAAGATTGTAGGTAATTTTGCTGTTCAATAGCCTGGGTGGTGAAATGGTAGACACGAGGGACTTAAAATCCCTTGACCTTTATCGGTCGTGCAGGTTCGAGTCCCGTCCCGGGCACAAAAAAGCCCTCAGATGTGATGTCTGGGGGCTTTCGTTTTTGGAGAGGCCACATGAGCATCTACGCCGTTCCGACGTTTAGGAGGTATGGGCGTAGATACATTGATGGCGGCGTTATTGATCTACGTTAAGACTTGATGCCTTGCCTATAGTATGGGACATAAGGCGTAGGGTGCAACAAATCTTACAGGTCGAAGAACGCAATTTATTTGAAGCACTCTTCTTCCATCCCAAGCAAACTGAAGCATGTTGGCAGCATCAATGTCTTGAACATCTTACAATATTCCAGAAGTAGATTCATCGCTTACTTCCCGTCGAATGGTCATGTAACAGGTTCAAGTTTTCCTTGGGGGTCTTTGATGAGCACCCGTCAGCAACAAATGCGCTTTAGGCCATACGTCTTTGCGAAATGCCGTAGAAAAACCTGATATTGTGCTTTGAAATCCTGGCGGTAAGGTTAGCATACTTGGTGGGTTAGTATACTCCAAGTTACTAATTGTCAGGATTTCTTTTTATCGAACGAAAAGTGGTAAAGTCGAACTAAGGAACGGGTGCATAATAACTTGTCACTTTCATCGGCTTCCTAAAATGCTCATTTTTCCATCAAAACATTGATTTCCCATGAAACAACTTTTGACACTTTTAGCCCTTATTGCCGCTACAGCCGCAGCCGCACAAAATGACGTGGCCAAGGCATTTGCAATCTCTCCAACACTCTACGATCTTGGAACCAAGGTGTTTCCCACTGGGAATGGCTACGCGGTTTTTGGCTACACTGCGGGGCCATCCAATGCACAAGGTGATATTTTTCTGCTTCGTCTCGACCAGAATGGGAACGAGCTGTCTCGCCATATTTACGGCGAAAACAACCGAAGGGAAGGCATATCGAAAGGAGTTTTGCCCGTAGGGAACAATGGCTGGCTCATCGCCGGTTGGCGGGCCACGGCCCCCAATTCCTCCAGTCGGGTCGGTTACCTCATTCGGGTGGATGCCAATGGCAATGAAATGTGGAACAAAACCATGAGCGCACCTGGCGGTGCCCAATTTTTTTTCACCACCTTAGCCCAGTTGCCTTCGGGCGACTACATCGCTGGAGGAAATTCCAGTGACAAAATGGTCCTTGTGCGCTTCACCCCAAGCGGCGACATCGTATGGTTTAAAAACTACAATGCCGATCCAGTGGTCGGGATGTTTATCAGTGAAGCGGGTGGGAACTGTTTTCTGGCATCTAGATCAGAGGTGGCCAAAATCAGAACTTCTGACGGAGCCTTGAGCTGGATCAAAGATATAGAGCTGCCCGTGTTCGGAGACCCTCAGGGCAGTATCTATACTAGTTTGCAAGACATCGTTTCGGTGGGCAACGGACGGTTTGCTCTGATCGGTGACGCCCTGAACGATGCCATTTTTGATTTTGAAGAGGCCATGTATTCCAGTTTGTGGAAAGAAAACGGCGACATTGTCTGGACTAAAGTTTACCGTCGAAATGCCGCTGCCGGCACTGGGAGTGCGTACGGTAATTCGCTGCTTTACCTACCCAACCAGCAGCAACTTTTGTTAACGGGCGAAGGTGGTCCAGGTATCATCGTTACCCGGATTGATTTGAGTGGAAAAACGCTTGAAACCAACAACATACCCATTCCAGGGGGTGGTTACGACCCAATTTTGGGAAAAAGCAATGGCATTTACTTCGCCACCGGGGGCAGCCTTCAAAGCAACATGAATACTTGCTTCTTTCGCTCGGGGGGAAATTGGTTGCCCAACGGAAGCCAGAGACCCGAAGAACGGGCCACAGCAGCGTTTGAAAAGCCAAATCTCTACCCCAACCCCGCAAGTCATACGCTGAACCTTGACTTCTACTCCGAAACCGCGAGCAATAGGGTCATCCAAATATTCAGCACAACCGGGCAGGAGCTGCTCCGAACGGAGCACCCCGTAGAACCTGGGTTCAACCATCTCGGCATTCAGATTAGCGCCTTGCCCGAAGGGATGTACTGGCTCGTATCGCCAGAGGGTTATTTTGCCCCTAAGGTTTGGATAAAAGGGTAGTGTTTGCTCCACCAATTACTTAGCTGCCATCACTGCTTTTCCCGCTATTATGCGCCCCTTCTCTCCCAGCAGGGCTACCTTGAGCCCTGAGATATCGAATATATCTGCCTGACTGTTAAAAGCATTTATGCCCAAAACAGTGAAAATGCCCGCTGATGGATTGGGGAATAGGCTGAAATTTGCGACCTTTTCGGGTTCATCTTCCCGTTCGCCTGAACCACCCCTTACACCCGTGCAAACGGGCGAGAATTCCTTCTCCATAAAACGATTATACAACACTTGGGCACGCAATACGGCTTCGCCATTCGTATTGGGGCAAAGCATGCCGAGATTATCCAGCATGGTCAGCTGGGTAGCGTTCACGGAGTCCTGAATGAAAATGCGTATCTCCAGCTCGTTCACCAGCTTTTCGTTCTGCTCCCAGGTCTGGGTTGAGCCGATGCCAGCGTTTTGCGTGAGGAGTTGGGCAGCCAGTGTAAGGCGGTCATTTTGGAGGCTGTCCAACTGTGCTTGCAAGGCTCCTACAGCCGACGAAAGCATGGACAATTTCACAGTATAATGTGCACCATTGATCGCGGTGCCGCTGGCATACGTGCTATCCATGAGGTAAAGATCGTTAGGTTAGCGAGGCGACATCTCCGACGGAAGAGAAGGTGTCGCCTCGTTGTTGATAACTTATTTGTTGATAATGATTTTGCCAATCCCCAAAATACCTACTCTCGGACGGGACACCCTTAAAAAATAAAGCCCGCTAGGAAGCCCTGACAGGTCAAAATTGCCGTTATTGAAGCGTACAGCGGCAACAGCCCGTCCTGAAAGGTCCGTAATTTCTGCCAAACATCCTTGAACGTCCAGCCCTGACACCGATACCAAGCCCGTGCTTGGGTTGGGGTACAGCACAAGCCCTCCTCCTTGGCCCGATGGCTCTGAACCATAGCCCACCGTTTTCACTTCCACCACCTTACACTTACTGCTACCGCTATACTGATTCGCCACCGTCAAACACACCGTATAAAAGCCCGACGCAGGAAAGGTGTGCACAGGACTGGTATCCTGACTCACCGGGCTGCCATCCCCAAAATCCCAAACCCATTGGGCCGGTTCGTAGGACGATACGTCCCAAAAGCGGACGGCAAGTGCATTGGTATCCGTTGGGTCGGGCCGGAAATCGGCGAGTGGG
>Ga0105047_10014216_pt1 | contig 12646 bp, 15 predicted proteins | sample MAT04_FD_78384 | JGI IMG/M metagenome (GOLD analysis project Ga0105047, IMG submission 78384) | Freshwater microbial communities from Lake Fryxell liftoff mats and glacier meltwater in Antarctica - MAT-04 (megahit assembly) | ecosystem: Environmental > Aquatic > Freshwater > Ice > Liftoff... | reverse complement strand
TGCGTTGCTCGTCGAAGAGTTCGAAGAAGTCGGCCTCGCGGTCCATGACGCACACCATCTGGGTGTCGGGGATCTGCGGGGCCAGGGCGACGCAGTCACGCAAGGCATCGATCCTATCGAAGGTCTTTTTCTCTTCTATGGGAATGTCGGCGCTGGCGCGATTGTCATCCTTGGCCCTCGACATGGGCGCATGGAACTGGGCGCCCAGCAACCCCAGCGGCAGTCCTTCTGTCGTCACGACGAACGTCGAATGCAGATGGAGTCTGGCACTGCTGGCGCCGGTCTGGTTGGTGCCGATCGAGCCCAGGCCCTCGCATTGCGCGAGTCCCGAGAAGTTCAGTCCCGTGCCGTCCTGGATGACCAGCGCCGCGCTCACGCGGCGCACCAAAGCGGAGCTGGTGCAGGCGGTGAACCATGTACTTGCCAATTTCGGCAGTCAGTTCAAGATGGAATTCTGAGGTGGGAAATATGTGCGGTCTAAATTAGCGGGTGCGCAGCAGGGCTCTTTGAAACGACCTGACGTGCTCTTGCACGGCTACCACGGCAGCTTCTGCATTGCCTTCCGTGAGTGCCTTGACGATAGCCCGATGCTCGTCCTGGACTTCTGCCAGGTGATCCGGCATGGACAGGGACAGCGCCCAGAACCGCTGCGAACGGGCGTGGAGCACCTTCATTATCTCGGCCAGGATATGGTTGCGTGCGGCATTCGCGATGTGTTCGTGGAACAGACGATCGAGGTTCATGACTTCAATCGTCTGTCCGCGGCTAGCGGCTTTTTCAAAATTCCGCGAGATCGCCTCAAGTTCGTTAAGTTCGGTCCTACTAATGCGTTCGGCGGCCAGATGCACACACAGGCCCTCGTTGGCGATGCGCACGTCGATCAATTCCAATGCATCGTCGATGGACAGCGGGGATACGATCAGCCCCTTACGCGGAATGATCTGGACTAGGCCTTCGGTAGACAGCCGATGCAGGGCGTGGTTAATGGGGGTGCGACCAAGGTTCAGCTCGTTTATCAGGTTCGCCGTGCTGAGGTAGTCGCCAGGCTTATAGGCAAGGGTGATGAGCGCCTGCTTGAGTTGTGTGTAGGCCTGCTCGTTTTGCGAAACGCCGCTCAAATCGGGCTGGAGCGGGGATCGCGAGGCGTTGGGGACGCTGGCGCGCGCGGGGCGACGGGTGCTTGCGACGTTTTGCATGGTATGGAAGATGCTAACTCATCGATTCACTGAAATCCTTTTGAGATGGTGTTAACCCTGATGTGAAATTTCACTACAACGTTACCATACATTCACGCTACATAAAGCGTGCATCGAGGTTTTCAGCCCACGCATCTCGGGTGACCGTCATTCGAGGTGAAATATGTGTTCCCTGTTCTTAGGAGCGTCAGTCATGAATGTGCGTTTCGTTTTTATTCTCACGGCAGCCCTGGCTGCGCTGGTTGGCACTACGGTGCAAGCCCAAGTATTGCCCAAGACCCATCTCAAGATCGTAGGTGGCCTGAGCAACCTCGTGCCGTACAACGATTTCGAAAAGCCATTCTGGACCAGCACGATCCCCGCGCTGTCGGGTGGCCAAGTCACCGCCGAGATCAAGGGTTTCAACGAAATGGGTCTTAAAGGTCCCGAGGTGCTGCGCCTGATGTCGCAAGGCGTAATTGAGTTCGGTACTGCCACGCTGTCCCTCTTCGCCAGCGATAACCCAATTAACGAAGCGGTGGATCTGGCTGGTCTCACGACCGACGCCAAGACCCAACGCGAAGTGGTCAACGCCTTCACACCGGTCTATGAAAAGCTCTACGGCGGTGGCGGTGGTGTCAAGCTGCTAGGCCTTTCGCCGTATCCGGCGCAGGTGCTGTTCTGTAATGCAGACATCAAGAGTCTTGCCGACCTCAAAGGCAAGAAGGTGCGCACCAGCAGCCGCACCCAAGCCGAGCTGATCGACGCCATGGGCGGCATCAGTGTTACCTTGGCCTTTGGTGAAGTTGTGCCGGCCATGCAAAACAAGACGGTGGATTGTGCGATCACCGGCTCAATGTCGGGCTTCTCGGCCAAATGGTACGAGGTCTCGACCCACCTGCTGGCCCTGCCCATTAACTGGAACCCGCAGATCCACGCGGTGAACCAGAAAGCCTGGGACCGCCTTGATCCGAAGGTGCAGGTATTCCTGCAGACCAATATCAGCAAAATGATCGACGACATGTGGAACGGTGCGGCCGCGCAGACCCAGATGGGTTACGACTGCAACGCCGGTGCCGCTGCCTGCACCGCGCCTGTCAAGGGCAAGATGACCCTGGTGCAACCGTCCGAGACCGATCGCGCGCTGCTTAAGAAGCTGCTGCAGGACGTGGTGCTTCCCAAGTGGGCTGCCCGCTGCTCAGCCCAGTGCGTGAGCGACTTCAACGCCACCATCGGCAAGACCCTCAATCTGACTGCGCGCAAGTGACTCAAGGCGTGCTGTTCGACGGCTCCGCACTAAGACGTCTGGCAGCGTATCGCATCACCTGCGTTATCCACTGGCCTAGCCATGAATTCACCTGACTCCTTCCCCCGGCTGGGCCGGATGCTTAGCCTTGCCGAAACACTCTCAAGAGGTGCAGTGTGGGTGGGTGGCGCACTGATGCTGGCCGCCGTCTTCCTCATCTGCTTCGACGTCATCGTGCGCAAGTTCTTCGGCTTCACCGTCGGCGGCGCCGACGAGTTGTCGGGATACGTGTTCGCCATCAGTACATCGTGGGCGCTGGCCTTCGTGGTGCTGCAGCGCGCCAACGTGCGCGTGGACGTGCTCTATGAGCGCCTGCCGGTGCGCCTCTCGGCCTTGCTGGACTGGGTCTCGCTGGTGGCGCTGGGCGTGTTCCTGGTGTTCATGACCCACCATGCCTTCGCGGTGGCTCAAACCTCATTCGCGCGCAATGCCGCCGCCAATACGCCACTGGCCACACCGTTGTGGATTCCCCAGGGCCTGTGGGTACTGGGCCTGGTGTGGATGTGCTTGGTACTGGCCCTCATGCTGACGCGCGCCTCGGTGGCGCTGGTCACTGGTGACGTTGCCACGGTTAAGGCGCTGTGTGGTGTTCGTTCCGCGCAGGAAGAAGCCGATAAAGAGGCCGAGATCGGAGAACGACTGGTCAAGGGAGAGGTTGCATGATCGCCACCGCTGTTTTACTTTTACTCGTGCTCATTGGCATGAGCCTGCCCGTGGCCGCGGCCCTAGGCGTGTTGGGCCTCATCCTCGACCCGCTCTTCTCCACGTTGCCGCTGAGCCGCGCCATGGGGGAACTGGCCTGGAGCTCCAGCACCGAGTTCCTGCTCGTGGCCATACCAATGTTTATCCTGCTGGGTGAAATCTTGCTGCGCGCCGGTTTTGCTGAGCGCATGTACGGAGCTATGACCTTATGGCTGTCTTGGCTGCCCGGTGGACTGATGCATGCCAACATCGGCGCATCGACCCTTTTCGCCGCCACCTCTGGATCCAGCGTGGCCACCGCGGCCACGGTGGGCACCGTGTCCATTCCGCAGATCAAGCGCTACGGTTACAACGAGCCACTGTTCCTGGGAAGCGTAGCCGCCGGTGGCACGCTGGGGATCTTGATCCCGCCCTCAATCAACTTGGTGATCTATGGTGTGCTGACTAATACGTCGGTGCCCAAGCTGTACCTTGCGGGCATCATTCCGGGCTTAATGCTGGCTGGCCTTTTCATGTTCATAGTGGTCCTGGCTTGCCTAGTCAACCCGGCATGGGGTGGCAAGCGCATCCTGGCGAGCTGGCGCGAGCGTTTTGTGGGCCTGCAGCACCTGCTGCCGCCAATGGGCATCTTCCTCCTAGTGGTAGGTTCCATCTATGCCGGCTTGGCCACGCCCACCGAAGCAGCGGCTCTAGGCGTGGTGGGGGCGATCGTGTTGGCGGCGTTCTCCGGCAAGCTGTCAATTCGCATGTTGCGCGACGCCGTCGAGGGCACGATGAAGTCGACCGCGATGGTCATGCTGATCGTCGTGGCCGCCGGCTTCCTCAACTTTGTACTGAGCGCTACAGGCTTAACTGACACCCTGACCAAGAGTATCGGTGGCTTGGGCCTGTCGCCTGCCATGATGATTCTGGTCGTCGTGGTCTTCTATGTGGCGCTGGGCTGCTTCATGGAAACCCTCTCCATGATGATCGTGACTATCCCCATCGTCGCGCCCGTGATGATCGCGCTCGGCTTCGACCCAATCTGGCTAGGTATCCTCATCATCATCATGGTGGAGACCGCATTGATTACGCCTCCGATCGGCATGAACCTATTCGTGGTGCAGAGCCTTCGCAAGAGCGGATCCATGAACGACGTAATCATCGGCAGCCTGCCGTTTGTGGGAGCGTTGTTCTTCTTGGTGCTGCTAATTTCCGTTTTCCCAAACATAGCCCTGTGGCTGCCGAACGTCTTCGGTTGAAACCCGCGTACCCCTCACTCATCCAACCATTTCAGGTCGCATATGAAACTTTCTTTCCAGCTTGACGCGGGCATCAACTCGCAAACCCTCATTACCGACGTGCGCACCTTCATCGTGGCCGGCTGGGCCGGCCGCGACCAGGACGCTATCAAACATCACATTGAGGAGTTAGCTCTGATCGGCGTCACACGCCCCAGCGCCGTGCCACTTTATTACCGCGTGGCCGAGAACCAACTCAGCCAAGCTCCGCACATTCAGGCGGTGGGCCCGCACTCGTCAGGAGAAGTGGAAACTCTGGTCTTCACAGTTGACGGCGAGATGTACGTGAGTCTGACCTCCGACCACACCGACCGTAAGCTGGAGTCGCACAGCGTGGCTCTGTCCAAACAGCTCTGCGTCAAGCCGGTGGGCACCACTGCTTGGCGCTTCGCTGATGTGGCCGGGCACTGGGATGAGTTGGTGATACGTTCGCACATTGAAGAGAACGGCGTCGAAGTGCTATACCAAGAAGGCACCCTGAACCTGCTGCGCACTCCAACGGACCTTATCGTGGGTTATCTGGGGGCAGCGGCTACACTACCCGCCGGTGTGGCCATGAGCTGCGGCACGGTCGGCGCCATTGGTGGCATCCGGGCGTCTACTGCCTTCACCATGGAGCTGTTCGATCCCCGCAGCGGGCGCAGCCTCAAGCACCGCTACGCTGTCGAAGTCCTGCCCGAAGTGGCCTGAAGCTCGCAGCCCGCCATGCACCCCATCGTCACCCTCAGCCATTGCAGGCATGCCCTCCGCGAGGGCACCACCAGCGCACACGAGCTTGTGGAGCAGGCGCTTGAGCGCATCGCTTCACCCCAAGGCGAGGGCGCGCGCGCCTTTACCAAAGTCTACGCCGTAGCGGCCCGCGAGTCGGCGGTGATTTCCGACGTGCTGCTGGCCGCGGGGCAGACCCGCTCGGGCATCGAGGGGCTGCCCATCTCCATCAAGGACCTGTTCGATGTTGCGGGTGAAACCACGCTGGCCGGCTCGATCGCGCTCCAGGGCCACCCACCGGCCACGGCCGACGCGTTGGCGGTGCAGCGCTTGAAGGCGGCTGGTGCCGTCATCGTCGGACGCACCAATATGACCGAGTTTGCGTTTTCTGGCCTAGGCATCAACCCCCATTACGGCACGCCGCTCAACCCCTGGGACCGCACCACCGGGCGCATACCGGGGGGATCATCTTCTGGCGCGGCGGTGTCGGTGGCCGACGGAATGGCACTCGTCGGCATTGGCTCGGACACCGGGGGCTCGCTGCGCATTCCCGCTGCGCTTTGCGGCTTGGTCGGCTTCAAGCCCACGGCCAGCCGTGTGCCCATGCAAGGTGTGCTCCCTCTTTCCACGAGCCTTGACTCGATCGGCGCCATCGCGCCGAGCGTGGCTTGCTGCGCTCAGCTCGATGCCATCCTTAGCGGTGAAATGTTCGCTGAGCTTCGCCCTGCATCGTTGAAGGGCCTGCGTCTGGGGGTGCCGAGCACACTGGTAATGGAAGGCTTAGATGCCCAGGTGGCACACAGCTTCGAGGGCGCACTCGCGCGGCTTTCGGCTCTCGGCGTCGTGGTTCAGAATCTGGCCGTGCCAGCGTTCGCACGCCTAGCCACAATCAACGCCAAGGGTGGTCTGATCGCCTCCGAAGGCTGGGCTTGGCACCGAGAGTTGCTGGCAGCAAGCGGCCCGCTCTACGACCCGCGGGTGTCCTCGCGTATCCAGCGCGGCCAGGCCATGTCTGCTGCCGATTACATCGACGTTCTGAACGCGCGCACCGCCTGGATCACAGAGGTGCAGGCGCAGATGACTGACCTTGATGCCATGATCATGCCCACGGTGCCGGTGGTGGCACCTTCAGTGTCCGAGACCGCTGCCAGCGACGAGGTGTACACGCAGACCAACCTGCTGATCCTGCGCAACCCCACACTAATTAACTTCCTTGACGGCTGCGCCATCTCCCTGCCGTGTCACCGCCCCGGTGAGGCACCAGTGGGGTTGATGCTGGCCGCACCAAGCCTGCACGACCGTCGCCTGCTGTCGATCAGCCTGGCCATCGAGGCCGCGCTGCACGGCGCCTGACCCATCATCTTTTGCATGCCATGACCGCACCTTCGCACCTCTTTACTCCGGTCCGGCTCGGCTCTCTGACCCTGCCCAACCGGATCATGATTTCCCCCATGTGCCAGTACTGCGCGGTCGACGGCAGCCCCGTCGCCTGGCACTTCGGCCACCTAGGCAGTCTGGCCATGTCGGGCGCGGGCCTGCTGTGCGTTGAAGCCACCGGGGTCAGCCCAGAGGCACGCATCACGCCCGGTTGCCTGGGTCTGTACAACGACGACAACCAAACTCAACTGCAGCGGCTGGTCGATGCGGTGCGCTCGATCTCCCGCATCCCGCTGGCGTTGCAGCTCTCACACGCCGGGCGCAAGGCGTCCAGCCGCACACCGTGGGATGGAGGCGCGCTCATCGCACCGGCGGACGGTGGCTGGCTACCGCGCGGGCCATCGGCCGTGCCACAGAAGCCCGACGAGCCGCCTCCGCACGCGATGACCGAGGCCGACATCCGGCACGCGATCGACTCGTTCGCGCAGGCCGCGCGCCGCGCGCGCGCGATTGGCTTCGACGCCATCGAGCTGCACATGGCGCACGGCTACCTGCTGCACCAGTTCATGTCGCCGCTGGCAAACCAGCGCACCGACCGTTACGGGGGCTCACTGGACAACCGGATGCGGCTGGCGCTGGAGGTGTTCCAAGCCGTACTGGAAGCTGCCGGCCCCGACATCCCGGTGGGCGTGCGCCTGTCTGCCACCGACTGGGCCGAGGGGGGCTGGGACATCGCACAGACGGTGAAGATATCGCGCCGCCTGGAGGCCAGCGGCTGCGCCTTCCTCGACATCTCGTCCGGTGGCCTGTACCATCAGCAGAAGATCCCGATCGGGCCGGGTTACCAAGTGAATTTTGCAGCCGAGGTCAAGGCAGCGGTAACGATTCCAGTGGTCACAGTCGGACTCATCACCGAACCCGCCCACGCCGAGCAGATCGTGCGGGACGGACAGGCCGACATCGTGGCGCTGGCGCGCGGCTTCCTGCACGACCCGCGCTGGCCCTGGCGCGCAGCGGCGCAACTGGGCGGCACCGTGGTGCCACCGCGGCAACTGCTGCGCTGTCTGCCGCACGGGCACGCAGCCATCTTCGGCGACGTGCGGATTGGTCAACGATGAGCTTCACCGGGCTGCCGGCAGCGCTGGGCAACTGGATCGCCGGCGAACGCCTGCCCGCCTGGGTGCTGCTTACCGCGCTGACGCTGTTTTTTATCGTGCTGGGCTGCTTTCTAAACGCCATCTCGGTCGAGCTTCTGACCACGGGGTTGATCATGCCGGCGGTCCAGGCGGCCGGCATCGAGCTGCTGTGGTTCGGGATCTACGTCGTGCTGGTAGTCGAGCTGGCGCAAATTACATCACCGGTCGGCTTCAACCTGTTCGTTGTGCAGAGCCTCACCGGCAAGGACATCATCACCGTCGCCAAGGCCAGCTTTCCATTTTTCCTGCTGATGATCATCGCCACCATTTTGATCACGGTCTTCCCCAAGATTGTGCTGAGCCTCCCCAACGCCATGATGGCCCGCTAAATCTGCCGCCGGGAATCCTTCTATGGCCCTTCCTCCAAAAACGCTGGGCTGCTGGCGTGCTGAGCTTGACAGCGGCCGCGTCAGCAGCCGAGGGCTTACCGAACAGGCGCTCGACGCGGCGGCGGGTTCGAGCGAAGCGCAATCGACTTTTCTCACGGTGCACGCCGCCACGGCCCGCGCTACCGCCGATGCGATCGATGCCTTGCGCGCTGCGCACGTTCCGTTGCCACTGTTGGCGGGCATCCCGGTATCGGTCAAGGACCTGTTTGACGAGACGGGTCAGGTCAAGCGCGGGATCGCGGGTACTAAACCGGCCGGCTCCGGCAGCGGTCGACAGCGTCATCGTGCAACGACTGCGCGCGGCTCGCGCGGTGATCACCGGGCCCACCAACATGACTGAGTTCGCCTACTCGGGCTTGGGGCTGAACCCGCATTACGGTACGCCACGCAACCGCTGGGACCGAGCGACCGGGCGTATTCCTTGCGGATCCTCGTCGGGTGCCGCTGTGTCGGTGACCGACGGCATGGCGGTTGCAACCATTGGTACCGACACCGGCGGTTCAGTGCGCATTCCGTCGGCGCTGTGCGGTCTCACAGGGTTCAAGCCAACAGCGCAACGCGTGTCTAACGATGGGGTGCTGCCCCTATCGCTCACGCTGGATTCGATCGGGCCAATCGCGCGCAGCGTGGCGTGTTGCGCCCAACTTGACTTGGTTCTTTCCGCACGCGCCAACGTCGCGCTGCGCCCTGCTGCATTGATTGGCCGAAGTATCGCGGTGCCGCGAACGCTGGCCTTCGACGGCATCGACGTCACGGTGTTGGCCGCGTTTGACGCTGCGTGCAGCATTCTGTCGGTGGCAGGTGTGCGATTGGTAGAGATTGACATACCCGAGTTCGCCGAGCTGGGGCTCATCAACCGGCTTGGCGGCTTTATTGCGGCCGAGGCGTGGGCTTGGCATTCGCGGCTGCTCCAGTTGGGAGAAGCTGAGTACGACCCGCGGGTTTCGCTGCGTATAAAGCGCGGCTCCACTAGGACGGCAGCCGACTACCTGACGCTGTTGGAAGACCGCCGCCGATGGATTACCGACGTATATCAGCGCTGATCAGACGCTAACACTGAGACCCTGCTCATGCCGACAGTGCCAGTCGTTGCCCCGCCAACTGCGCTGCTGCGTGGCAGCGACGAGCTGTACGGAGCAACCAATCTGCTCATACTGCGCAGCCCAACACTGATTAACTTTCCAGACGGTTGTGCTTTAAGGCTGCCTTGCCACAAGCCCGGCGAGGCACCGGTCGGTTTGATGCTTGCAGCCGGACATGGTCACGATGAGCGGCTGTTGTCGCTCGGTGTTGCTATCGAGGCCGCGCTCGCGCAGTGCGCTTAAAAACTGCGTAGCGTTCCGCACAAATGGTCCGCGAATTGATCAACCATAAGGAAAACTCAATGACACAAAGAATCGCCGTCATCCTCGGCGGTACTGGCATGGTCGGGGCCAACATGGCGCAACTGCTGGATAAGGCGGGAGGTTGGGATGTGATCATCGTATCTTGCCGGCCCCCTGACTTTGAGACCGGGGCTCGCCACGTCGCGTGTGACATGAACGACCCGACAGACTGCGAGGCCCAACTCGGCAAGCTAGCGCAGGCGACCCATATTTTCCGGACTGGCCACGCGACGGGTACCCGTTAGGTTGACAAAGTGGCAAGGGACACGGACCCGTTTCGCAACGCCATGACCGCGATCGAAGCAACTGCGAGCGAATTGAAACATGTGTGCCTGTTGCAAGGTTCCAAATACTACGGTCGTCACCTGGGGCCGTTCAAAACGCCGGCGAAGGAAAGCGATGCACGGCACTTTCCGCCGAATTTTTATTACACGCAGGAAGACTTTCTGAAGGAACTTGCGCACTGCAAGCGCTGGTCTTACTCGCTGATGCGCCCGCACATCGTCTTCGGTTATGTACGCAGCGGCCTGGACTTGCTGAAGCCGATTGCGGTCTATGCCACGCTCTGCAAGGAACTGGGGCTGCCGCTGCGCTTCCCTGGGCCGGAAGCCGCTTACCGCGCGGTGAATTGCGCCAGCGATGTGGAGCTGTTGAACAAAGGCATGCTATGGGCCGCCACAACGCCCAACGCGGCAAACGAAGCGTTCAACATGGTCAAAGGCGATCACTTCCGATGGCAGCACCTGTGGCCGCGGCTCGCGGAGTACTTTGGGCTCGAGGCGGGCGGTGTGCAGCAGATCGATCTCGAAGCGATGATGGCCGATAAGGAGGAGCTTTGGAACCAGATCGTGCGCGAACACAATTTCTTGCCGACGCCTTTTTCGGAGGCTGCCAACTTGGCGTTCGCCAACCACGCCTTCGCCTCGAGCTGGGACATCATGCTCGACAACACCAAAGCGCGAAAGTTCGGTTTCCCGGAGTTTGTCGAATCGGAAGAGATGTTCATCCGGATTTTCGACAGCTTCCGTCGACAGCGCTATATTCCGTAAAACCCCACCGTGAGCAATCAAAGTGAGCAATCAAAGCATTACGCCGCATGCACGGCACGTTATCGAACCGATGATCAGCTTCGCCACGCAGGCGAGTGTGCTGACAGCGCTGCGGCGGGCCCAGGCCGTGGCCGCGAGCAGGCTGCAGCGCGAGCCAGCCCTGCGCGCCACTTTCGTGGCGGTCGATCCGGCCGGCCTCGGTGTGGCGGTGCCGCCCGCTATCGGCACGATCCGTGTCGCTATCAGCCGCGCAGGCCTGGACACGGCGCTCGAGCGTCATCCCAACAGCACCCAGGTGCTGCTCGTGCTCGACGGTACGATCGAGACGCATATCGAGACCGCCGATGGATGGCGCGTCGATCGCTACGGAGAGGGCTCGGCGGCCGTGCTCGAGAATCGGTGGCATTTCGTGCCACAAGGCGTGTGGCACAAGTCGCGCGCACCCGGCCCCGGAGATTGTGTAGTCGCGGCCTTCCATTCCGCGCGCGAGGTACAGGACCAGTATCGCGAGTGACCGGCCCGGGTCAATCCGCGAAAGGCGTTCCTTGCTGTGCGGTGTCTTAGCGGTTTGGACAGGGCTAGAAATCAACCCTCTGTCTTGACCGATCTGACGCGAGTTGTGGCCGGTTAAGTGCCTGCAGCAAGTTCTCGGCGGTAGCCGATGCCGTCATCGCCACAAGCTGTCCTTCACCCTTCACCGACCCGACCGCTTCCCGCAGCGCTTCATACACACTAATCGCCAGCATGAAGGGCAGCTCGCCGACGGCTTTGCTGCCGCTTACGGTGTCTTCGCGGTTGGTTGCCGGCCGCAGGTCGATCTTGCGAGTTATATTGCTGTCGCGCAATATATTGCTAAAGTGCAATATATGCCGGACCGATTGATCGCAGGAGCCAGGGGAGTCCGGGGCGATCGGTCTGTAGCATGACGCTGAAACCTGCAGCCAGACATCATGAAAGCAATCATCAAAAATTGCAGCACGCGGCAGCGTGTTCAAGGCGGCCCGGGGTGAGCTCAAGGCCGCGGAAGCCAGCGCAAAGCTTGGCGCCGCCTATCACTTGAGCTTTGAATCCGCACGCACCTTGTTTGCCGAGCTGACACCGGCACGTGTTGACCTGCTTGAACCGCTGCGCCGCTGCGGCCCGTGTTCGGTGTATTCGCTGGACAAGGCTGTCGCTAGCTAGGGTCTCCTAAGCCAATTCGAACTGGCGGCCGGAATCGGGTATCGGGTTCGCGGACTGCCCGTTAGCGCGCTCAAGGCGCATGAAAATTTCGAGAGACTTTCCAAGACCTGGTTAGAAATGAACTTCCGCCTGCCGAATCACCCGCAGCGGGATCGCCTTGGTACGGCAGACGTCCACTACTAGGCGCACGACCAGGTCCGCCAGATCGAAGCGGCGGTTGAATCGGTAGGCGAATGCGCCGAGGTAGTGGCCGGCGTACTTGCTATATCCGAACGACTTGTAGGCGCCGGAGAGCATTGTCTTGAGATTGCCCAGGACGGTATTGACCCACTCGAATTTGCGGCAGATCCCGCGGCTTGCGTTTGCCAACGACTTCCACGCAATGCGTGCAGCCGGCGTCAGTCACCGCCCTGTAGCATGCCAGGCCGTCGCTGATTACAGCGGTGCCAGGAGCCAAGTTGGATCGCGCCCACTTGGAGATCGCGTCGTTGGTGAAGCCTGATATCTGTCTGACCGTGACATACAACGGGCGGCCCTTTTCGTTGAGCGAAACAGCGGCCACGACGGGAACCTTGTTCTCCGATCCGCGGCCGGATTTGCCGCTGGCGCGCTCTCCACCGAGATAGGCGTCGTCGACCTCAACCGCGCCACACAGGCGGTGTGCCGCCTCGCGGTCGGCCAAGGCCTTCATGACCTTGTGGTGCATCAGCCAGGCGGTCGGATAGCTCACGCCGATCTGGCGCTTGAGGGCCAGTGCCGACAAGCCGGTCTTGTCTTGGCTGAGCAGATAGATTGCCAAGAACCACGTCGTCAGCGGCAGCTTGGTGCTCGCAAACAAGGTGCCGGCGGTCATCGACGTCTGCACGTGGCAGGCGTTGCACTGGAAGCGCCGCCGTG
>Ga0105047_10014215_pt1 | contig 12648 bp, 7 predicted proteins | sample MAT04_FD_78384 | JGI IMG/M metagenome (GOLD analysis project Ga0105047, IMG submission 78384) | Freshwater microbial communities from Lake Fryxell liftoff mats and glacier meltwater in Antarctica - MAT-04 (megahit assembly) | ecosystem: Environmental > Aquatic > Freshwater > Ice > Liftoff... | reverse complement strand
TCGCCGTATCGTCCGCGCGCAACATAGTTTTGACACGATACGGGAAAAAGCCCATTCGGCAGGCTTCATCTGGCGTCGCCCCCAAGGCAATGGTGATCTGCTTTTGCTGAGGGTTTTGAAAGATGGCATAGGCATCCATTATCATGGCTGAGCGTTCACGTTCGGGGATGCCGTTCCATCTGCTCCAGACGACGATGACATGCAATGTGTTGGTCTGCGCAATTTCTTCGGCAAGGACGATTGGCTCGTTCATGGTGCTTTTCCCCGACCATTCTCGGAAAATAGCATCAATCAATTCTTTTCTATTATGTTTCGCGGGTTGCTTTTCTAAAATGACCGGCATTGGACACCTCCCTACATCTCTTGGTAATTCTGCCTGAACCAGATTGCCGACATATGAACTGCGACAATTTCATGCTGGTATGGCCGATTTGCACGGTATCGCAATATCTCGCTCCATCTTGAAGATAGAATACGTGCATTGGCTAAGATGTCCATGCCCAGATCTTTCGGATATGGCGATCCTTGCTGTGCTCTTTTTGCAATGAGCAGTTGTGCCCAGCCGTGGATATCGTGAGATCCGGGCTTTGCAGGTAACCCAAGTACCGGCGCTTCGTCAATTGCGGTCCTTCGATGCCTTGGTGTAATTGTTGTGGTTGTTGTGAAACTAATACTACGAAAATACGCTGCTTTAATTCGCATTTCTGCGGAATATCCAAACAAGTAAATAGCGGCCATGTCTCTGCATTGAGCTTGTAGAATTTCCGCGTCATGAAGTCGAGCTTCAGCAGCCCGTTCAAAAACCTGGATATTGTCAACCGGATTGCGTAACGGCAGTAGAAAGGGCACAGAATACCTCGCAGTGATTAAGAATCACGCCATACGCCTCCTTTTGACTACTCCCCGCCTGCCGCCCCCGCGTGATAAATCGCCCCGCCTTTGTTCAAAAACTCTTTCGACTTCTCTTCCATGCCTTTTTTCAGCGCTTCTTCTTCGGCAAGGCCCTGTGCGGCGGCGTAGGCGCGGACGTCTTCGGTGATCTTCATGCTGCAGAAGTGCGGGCCGCACATTGAACAGAAGTGCGCGGTCTTGGCGCCTTCCTGCGGCAGCGTGGCGTCGTGGTACGAGCGCGCGGTGTCGGGGTCGAGCGAGAGGTTGAACTGGTCCTCCCAGCGGAACTCGAAGCGCGCTTTGCTCAGCGTGTCGTCGCGCACCTGCGCGCCGGGGAAACCCTTGGCAAGGTCAGCGGCGTGAGCGGCGATCTTGTAGGCGATCACGCCGGCTTTGACGTCCTCACGGTTGGGCAGGCCGAGATGTTCCTTGGGCGTCACGTAGCAGAGCATCGCGCAGCCGTACCAGCCGATGTTGGCGGCGCCGATGGCGCTGGTGATATGGTCGTAGCCGGGGGCGATGTCGGTGGTCAGCGGTCCGAGCGTATAGAACGGCGCCTCGTAGCACTCGGCGAGCTGCTTATCCATGTTCTCTTTGATGAGCTGCAGCGGCACGTGGCCGGGGCCTTCGATCATCACCTGCACGTCCTGCTCCCAGGCGATTTTGGTCAGCTCGCCCAGCGTGAGGAGTTCGCCGAATTGCGCGTCGTCGTTGGCGTCGGCGATGGCGCCGGGGCGCAGGCCGTCGCCCAGCGAGAAGGAGACGTCGTAGGCTTTCATGATCTCGCAAATTTCGCGGAAGTGCGTGTAGAGAAAACTTTCGGTGTGATGCGAGAGGCACCACTTGGCCATGATCGAGCCGCCGCGCGAGACGATGCCGCAGACGCGGTTGGCGGTCATCGGCACATAGCGCAGCAGCACGCCGGCGTGGACGGTGAAGTAATCGACGCCTTGCTCGGCCTGTTCGATCAGCGTGTCGCGGTAGATCTCCCAGGTCAGCTCTTCGGCCTTGCCGCCGACTTTTTCAAGCGCCTGATAAATGGGCACGGTGCCGATGGGCACGGGCGAGTTGCGGATGATCCATTCGCGCGTCTCGTGGATGTTCTTTCCCGTCGAGAGATCCATGATCGTGTCGGCGCCCCAGCGCGTGCCCCATACCATCTTCTCGACTTCTTCTTCGATCGAACTGGCCACGGCGGAGTTGCCGATGTTGCCATTGATCTTCACCAAAAAGTTGCGGCCGATGATCATCGGTTCGACTTCGGGGTGGTTGATGTTCACCGGGATGATGGCGCGGCCGCGGGCGACTTCGTCGCGCACGAATTCGGGCGTGATCTCGTTGGGGATCGCGGCGCCAAAGGAGTGGCCGGGATGGAACTGGTACTGGCGCTTCTTTTTCTTCTCAGCCTGCTCGCGCGCTTCACGCGTGGCGTCGCGCATCTGGTTCTCGCGGATGGCAATGTATTCCATCTCGGGCGTGATGATGCCCTTGCGCGCGTAATGCATCTGCGACACATTCTGGCCCGACTTGGCGCGGAGCGGCTTGCGAATGTGCTGATAGCGCAGGTGATCCAGGCGCGTGTCGCTGTGGCGTTCGCGGCCGTATGTGCTGCTGATTCCGGGCAGCGTCTCGGTGTCGCCGCGCGCGGCGATCCATTCGGCGCGGATGGGGTCGAGGCCGTTGCGGATGTCGATCTTGACGGAGGGATCGGTGTAGACGCCGGAGGTGTCATAGACCATCAGCGGCGCGTTGGGTGTGGCCGGCGAACCGGGCTGGTGCGACTGCGTCGGCGTCAGCGTGATCTCGCGCATTGGCACGCGAATCTGCGGATGAATCTTGCCGGAGACGTAGACTTTCTTCGACGCCGGAAACGGGCCGCTCGAGATTTTGGTGTTCTCGTCGACCTGTTCCTTGGCGCGCTTTTTCGAATGCTCGTTGACGACGTGCTCGGCGATGCCAGTCAGATTTGCCATTGAAGTCAGTCCTCCAAAAAACGGCTTTACCACTAAGGCACGAAGACACTAAGGAGCACTAAGAACAGCAACGGAATTAAAGTTTCCGTTCTTGGTGTTCCTTAGTGTCTTTGTGCCTTCGTGGTGAATCCGTAAAAAACATCTGATTCGGATCAACACGTGTCAAAGATTTCGGAGGGAGCGAAAAGGAGAATCGCCGACACGGCAGGCCAGCGGCCCGCCGTCGAGGATTTTCCCGTGCACGCTACCTCCGCCAGCATTACCTGGATCAGGTTTGAGGGTCTTTGATCATCTCAGGCCCGGCGTTCTTTTGGGAAAGCAGACAGGAATGTCTGCCTCACCAACGAACGCCTATTAAAAGCTTGGGCCACCCCTTGTGCGATCGGGCTATTCAATTGTCGGTTTGTATGGTGCTATAAATTGGGGGGAAGTAAAGCGAAAACAGCAACTGCATCTCACGCGAAGGCGCGAAGAACGCAAAGAAAAACGACAACTGAAAATTCATTCTTTGCGGCTTTGCGTGAGGCATTCGTTGGCTACCCGCGTGGCACGCTCGTAAATGGCTTATTAACTTTCCAAAAGTTCCGGCTGCGGGTCCAGAGTCTGTTGTTGCGGCAACCGCTGAATCGCCAGCAGCGTGATGTCGTCGGCGATTTTGCCGTGGGCGACGAATTCTTTCATGCTGCTGAGCAGGTGCGTGATCGTCTCGCCGGGGGTCAGGCCGGCGGTCTGTTGCAGAGCTTGTTGCAGGCGTTCGTTACCGAAGGTCTGCTTGGTGACGCTGCAGGCGTTCAAGATTCCATCCGTGTGCATCAACAGCGTTCCGCCGTGCGGCACGGTGATGAGGTACTCTTTGAGTTTGATCTTGAAGACTTCCAGCGAGCCGATACCCAGCGCGAGGCCCTCGCCGGCGAGCGACTTGATGGAGCCATCGGCGGGATTGTGCAGCAGCGCGGGGACGTGGCCGGCTCGAACGAAGCGCAGTTTGCCGGTGCTGTGTTCGAGTATTCCCAGGAAGGCGGTGATGAAGCGACCACCGGATATGTGTTCATGAAGGTCGGCATTGACGGCGCAGAGAATGGCTGCGGCCGATTGCGCGCCAAGGCTGTGCTTGTTAAAACTCTCGACGGCAAAAGACATGACCTGCGCGGCCTGCACGCCGTGGCCGGAGATGTCGGCGATCAGGAAGCCAGTCTGCGTCTCGGAGACGTTCAAGAAATAATAGATGTCGCCGCCCAGCACGTCGCTGGAGTGATGGAAGCCGGTGATCTTGTAGCCGTCGATCTGAGGCGCCTGAGTCGGCAATAGTGAGCGCTGGATTTCGTGGGCGATTTCGAGATTGTGCTTCTGCTGTTCGGCACTGGCGCTGTCCAGACGCTGATGGAGATATTTCAACTCCTTCTGCGCGTTGTCACGGGCGTAGGTCTGCGCGCGCTGCCGGTCGCTCAGCAGGGCGGCTTCACGCAGGGATTCGAGCGAGGCTTCGACCTTCCAGAGCGAATAACGCGCGGGGCATTCGGGGCTGAGCATGTAGGCGATGATGCGATCGAAGAACGTTTCGTCCCAGGCCGTGGTGAGCAGGTTGAAGTCGTCGATGGCACGGTGGCTGAAGGGACATATCCACGCGCCGGTTTCGTCGCAGACCCGGTAACGCGGATCGCCGGCAAGTCCTGCAATAAGCGACGAACGGACCGCGCCCTCGCCCTGCAGGTTCTGCAATTGTTCCCACGGAGTCGGATTGAGCGGGTCGGCGAGATAGGACTCGCACTGATTAAAATGTTTCAGGAGTTGCGGCATGTACCAATCGGGCGGGGGAATTGTGCCGTCCCATTGGCGGATGATAATGCCGCTATTCTTTACGCAATGAGGGCAAACCCATTCGCCCTTCTCTGAGGCGATGCGGTAACTGGGCGAGAGCTGAATTCGCATCACCAGCATTGTCTGGAGCAACTCCTCCCAGGGCTTCAGCGGAGTGTCAACGCCCTCTGACTCGATTTGAGGCAGATTGGTGAGGTGCAACATGATTTGGTGCGATTTGAGCAGATTTTCAGGCTGGCCGTCCCAATCGGGCGTCTCAACGCGCCTCCCGGTGATGGCGCAAAGCCAGTCCTGGCCGAGCGGACGAATGTGCGTGCGCTTGTCTTCAGGTTTTATAACCTGCCGCAACAGTTCATCTATGGGTAGCTTCTGCTTGAAAATACCTGAGATGTTCTTCAGCCAGCTCGCCATTTTCTCGACCTCGTCCTTCGACTGCGCTAGAAAAAAACACAAACCGGTCAATATTTAAAAAACTGAACGATCAATATGAATATGACGCGATAATTATACCACGCTTGAACTAACTACGCCAGAAGTGCTTGTCTTAAGCGCAGGGCTGGTGCCCCGTATGCAGGAGATGAAGAACGCTGAAAACGTGATCGAAATTCTTGCAAAACCAATTAAAGGCAGCGTGCTGGTGGATGCGGTGAATGGCATCATCGCGCGGCAGCAGGTTCATCAGAAGAACCGGCAGCGCATCGTCGAACGATTGGGTCCGCATCTGCACAAGCACTGAGTTTTTCGTGGTTTCTACCGCCCGAATTCGGGCTCATCTTTGTCTTCGACTTGCTTCATGATGCTGGTTTTGTTCGCGACGCGCTGCGCCATGGTGGTGCGGTTGCGGCCTTCCCCCTTGGAGCGGTACAGTGCCGCGTCGGCGGCGGCGAGCATCGATTCGGGCGTGACCAGATGTCCGGCAGAGCAGGCGGCTCCGGCGGAGATCGTGATCCGCAGTCCCTCGGGCAAGCCGTTGCGGTGGGGCAAGGAGGTCTCTTCGACGGCAGCGCGCAGCTTTTCGGCGACACCGTGCACTTCTTCCACTCCAGATTCCGGCAGGATGATGCCGAACTCTTCGCCGCCGATGCGCGCGGGCAGATCGGTTTCGCGTACGCTGGCTTCGATGGTCTTGGCGATACAGCGCAGCACTTCGTCGCCAGCGGGATGGCCGAAGCGATCGTTGACGGTCTTGAATTTATCCAGATCGAGAATGATGACGCCGAAGGGATGGCCGTAGCGGCGTGAGCGCGCGGCCTCCGAAGACAGGCGTTCATCGAAGACGCGCCGGTTGGGCAGGCTGGTCAGCGGATCCTGGGTGGCCAGTTCCTCGATCCGTTCGAAGGCCACGCGCAGCCGCGCATTGGCGGCATTGAAAGCGCGCACCACCTGGCCGACTTCGTCGTGACTGTAGACGGGGACTTCGTAATCGAGGTTGCCGCGTGCAACTTCCTGCAATCCCTTATGCAGTTCTTTCAAGGGACGCAGGATGTGGGCCAACAGCAGGAGCAGGCCGATCACCATGGCCATCGCCACGATCATCGTCACCACCAGCATCTGCAGAATCAGCCGCGGCGTGCGCTGGTTGACTACGTCATCGAAATTAATGCCGATGCGCAGATGGCGCGCGCTGCGAATTTCTTCGTCGGACGCTTTTTCAGCGTTGGCAAGCAGTACGACAAAGACGTCAATCCCCTGTTTATCGAGTGTATCTCCCTGTTCATTCCATGGCACTGCCATCGCCGTGCGATCGAGAACATGCTCCGAATTGAGGTTGTCCAGCCAGTCCGGACGAAGGATCTGTGGCGGACGCAGTCCCGGTCGCGAGGCGCTGCTGATGTCAACTTTTCCTGAGACGTTGACGATCTGTATATAGTCGATGTCTTCAAGGCGTTCGATGTCATTGAAATAGCGCGTCAGTTTTTCGCGGTCGCCGAGACTGTCGAGCACCATTGAATTGAGGCTGTTGGCGATGGCGCGCCCCTTGTCCTGCGAGCGCAATTCGATTTCATTCAGAGTGCCGCGCATCATCAGCGCGCCGATAATGGTCATGGCCAGCATGACCAGGATGCTCAGCACGATGCCGTGCTTGACGCCCAGGCGTGAAAAAAAAGGCGTTGCCTTCATGTCGCCCGGCTGCCATGCCTGCGCCGACATCCGGCTGGAATCAAGCGGTTTTGAGTCCTCGAATCGCATCGTACCTATTTCAATTCCGGCCGCAGGCGCTGCTTGCGGTCAATCTTTAGCCCGAATTCCGCACTCTGCGCCGGCAATTCAATAGTTAGACGGCCTTCGCGGGACACCGCTTCAATACTGTTAACGGCCTTGCCCTCTTTTGCACTCCAGAATTCGACTTTGTAAACACCGTCGATCATGCCGCTGAGTTCCAGGGGCTGCGGCGCTTCGAAGAGCACTTTGCCGCGCGTCTCCGGATTCTTGATCCAGCCGGGATGATGCGCATAGAGTCGCGCGCCCTGACTATCCATGATGCCGCTGAGCAGCACCGCACCGTAATTCTTGCGCACCCATTCGCCATAGCGTCCGCGGCGGTCTTCTCCGGCGACAAAACGCTGCGCCGCAGCCATCACCGGATAGAGATTTCGCGCTTCAATATACGTGTCCCACCACCACGGCAGCGCCATGCCGCACGACGGTGAGCAGGCCGTCAGCCAGAGCGACGTCTGCAGGCGCGCGCCATCCTTATCGGGGATGTCATCGCCCGCTTCAGTGCCGCCGCCGAACTCCGCGAGAATCACCGGCTTATTCAGACCGATGTACGGCGAAAGTACTTTTTGGATGAGCGGATCGACATCTTTTCCGTAACCGTGTATGGAGACGAAATCGATGTTCCGTTCATGCCAGAGTTCAGGCTTGAAATTGACGTTGGTTGAACTGGTGGTGACCAGATGCCCGTGCACATCAGCGCCTTTCAAGTGACCGGCCATATCGCGCGTCCAGCTTAACACGTCGTCGGGGTCGTCGTAGCGGGCGAGGTCCATCTCATTGATGAGCTCCCACGAGAGCAGAGCGGGGGAGGACCCCCAGCGCGTCGCCGCATACGAAAGCAGGCGCTTGAATTGGCGGCGCGCCTTGCCGTCTGTGAAAAAATCCTGCTGCCGGCCGCAGGGTCCGCCGTTGGCAGCATTGTAGGGACTGTCATTCCAGAAATCGCCGTTCATGCCGTGAAAGGTGAAGCAGAAAATGATGCGCACGCCGGTGGCCGAAGCCTGTTCCATCAGCGCATCGAGGCGCTGCGCCTCCTGCAGATCATACGAGCCCGGCTCGGATTTTTTCTCAAGATTGCAGCCCCACGGACAGAGCCAGATGCGGCAGGTATTGCCGCCGTACTCCTTGATCTTTTTCAAGTAGGGCGACCAGTCCTGCGTCCAGCAAACATTCTGTCCGACCATGTAAAAGGGTGAGCCGTCCTGCAATTCAAGGAAGCGCGGATCACGGCGCGAGACGCGCACGTTTCCGCCAGTCCGTCCCGGCGTCGCTGGATTCACGGCTTCGGGAGCCACGACCATCGAACTTTCGGGCATGCGCGTTTCGCCGGACGAATTGCGCGCGTAAAGCTGGAGCGTATATCGGCCGGTCTCCTGCGGCGTGAAGCGCAGCATCCAGATGGGCACCAACTCGCCTTTGGCCTGCTTGACGAGCTCATCCGCCTCGGCCGCTTCGTCGCCTTTGGCTTTTTCGTCGGTCTTGGTCTTGTCGTCTACTTTCGCCTTCTCGTCCGACTTTAATTGTTCGCCGGCCTTCCCGTCGTGCTTCTTCTTTGATTTCTTCTCGGACTTGAACGGTCCCCAGTAGGGCTCGTGCGCCTCGGCATCGTCGGGTTTGCGGACCGGGCGTTTCACGATTCCCGCGAAGAAACCGCGCACGTCGAGGTTCTTTCCGGACGGCGTAACCACGCGCATGCCCAGCAGCAGGTCGGACGGGTCGAAGACATCGTGGTAGCTTGCGCCGAGAAGAACGGGCACTTCGATCGTCTCATATCGATTGGTTGCCTGCGGCGGGGGCTGCGGCAATTGCAGAAATTCGGGGCGCCATTCGCGGTAGGCCGCGCCGGCGTCGGATGCCTTTTCGTAGGTTGGGCCTTCGAGGCGCAGGTTATCAACGATCACGCTGCCGGCCGGCGCATCGCCGTTAAAGATCAGCAGCATGATGCGGTGCACGGATTTCAAATTCACCGGCGGCCCGGCGTACTCCCATTTGGTCTTCTCGTTCTTCCAGGCATTCCCTTCGAGCGCGAAGCGCACGTCGCGGTTGAGCCCACTCTTTAAGGAGATGGGTTTGATCTCCTGATAGACATCGCCGGGATGGCTCTTCAAGGCGAGCGCCGCGCTGAATTTTGTGGGCTTGCCATCCTTCTCGGCTTCGGTGCTTTCTGGCGGCGGAGGCACTCTAACGGTGAGATCGAAGAGAACGGCGCTGGCCTGAGAGAGATCCAGATCGATATCGCGACGCAGGAGCAGCTTTCCTTTACTGCCCTTATCGCGCAGAGTGACGCGTAGCGCCTTCTTGCCCTGCGTCTTTCCGTCTTCGAGATACTCTGCAATGGCTTCGTCGTCGGCGCTGTCAAAAGACCAGACCGTATGTTCGGGGCCTTCAAAGCCATCGAGCAGCGCGCTGCCCGCGAGCGGGAGTTCACTGGCAACAGGCGCGACGGCCGTGTTCGTGCTAGAACTTTCTTTGGGTGGCTGTGTTGGCGCCGGAGTTGGTTTTGGCGACGTGACGGCGTTTGGCCCGCCGCAGCCGCTCGCCAGAAGCACGACGAAAACGGCGCAGCGCCAGTAGTGATCAAGGACAACGTTTGTATGCACGCTTATCATGGTAGAAGTTTTCTCAAAAGACCTCAATCAACAGTTTATAAACGATTTGCTTATGTCGCGTTGGGATAATGCGGGAGTTCGACTGTGGGCTGGCGGAGTGGATTGAGTTTGAAATGAAGCGAGGTCAATCCGGCCAGCGCGGAGAGCAGAATTGCGCTGAGCAGAATCGCGCGTCCGGCTTCGCTGGCATTGCAGCGCAGATCGGGCCAGCAGGCGATCAGGATGCCGCTGGCGCTCATGATCATGGTCAGCGCCGTCCAGGATGGCCAAGGCCCTAGCGCCAGGAAAGATGCGGCGGCGTAACCGGCCAGCGCTCCGGCCACCACGGAAGCGGAATGAAAACGCTGCACCCGGGCGGACTCCAGCACGGCCGCGACGATGAGTAGATCGGTGAACGCCGGCGCCAGCGCCAGATCGCCGCTCTGCGGCGGCCACGGCAAGCGAAGCAACCGCAGCGGATGCAGTGGATCGGCGGCGTCGGCGATTTGAAAACTGCTCATCCATAGATCGCCTACCGCGGCGCAGAGCAGCAGTGCGATAAAATGGCGCGGTTCGCGGATGCCCCGGCCGAGCCAGATTCCCAGTAAAATCGGTGCCAGCAGCGCCAGTTCAAAGCGCAGCAGGTCGAAGACGGCTCCGTCCAGGAGCATCAATCGCGCGATCTGAAAACTGTTCTCGACGCCGAAGAATTGCAACATGAATGAGCCGCCGAATGCCAGCACTCCGCCGCAAAGCAAAAGGCCAGAGCGCGAACGGGCGCCGACGAGAACGCTCATGAGTAGCGCGCTGACGGCGAAGATGCTGAAACGCGGCAACACGCGAAGTAGTTTTTCAGTCCATTGCACCGCCGTGGGCAGGTAGGCAGACCAGACCGCGAAGAGGAGCGCCGCCATACAGGCACAGAAAATCAGGCGCGCAAAAAGCTCCGTCCCGCGCGCCGGCATTTCATTGTGGCACGGGCCGCTGTTGGGTTGCCCGTGTCCGGACGTCTGCACCGGAATGACAACGCAGGCCGACTCAGCAAGCGGCTCGGCGTCCATGATCAGGGCGTCTCTTTAACCGGTGGCGGCTCAGTGACAGGAGGTGCTACCGCAGGCGCGGCAGGTTGCGGAACGGCGACGGGGATCTCGAATTTCGAATATTCGACTTCCCCGAATTTCTTCCACCACACCACCGCACCGGCTGCGTCTTTGAAAACAATGGTCGTCAGCACGGAGAGCGAGCGCAGCGCCACGCCTTGCAACTGCGGCGTGGAATCCGTCGACTGCAGAACGCGCATCAAGGCCGGCACGCAGCTTTTTGCGCGCATGCGGCCCAGGGCGAGAATGCATTGAATGCGCACTGGCGGCGACGGATCTTTCTCGATCATCTCTGTCAGTTTTTCGGTCGCGCCCAGATAAATCATGGTCCAGTAACACTGCTTGGCGGCGAGCAGACGGATCTCTTCATCGGGATCGGAGAGCGCGTCGGTGTAAAGTTTCTCGGACTGCGCCCAGTATTTAGCCATCAGCGAAAGCTGGCTGAAGGCCTTCTTGCGAATGGTCATGTCCGGATCGCTGGCCGCGATCTTCTGCATCAACGCGGCGCCCTCGTCGAGCATTTCGAGCCCCGGCGATTCAATGATCATCATGCGTATTTCTGGATCGGTCTTGGAGCTGCGCAGGACAGGCAGAAGCGGGCGCGCCGCGTCGGCAAGTTTGATGCGCGAGAGTGCCATCACCGAAAAAAAGAGGACTTGCGGATTGGTCTTCTCGGCAACCGCTGCTGGTGCCGGCGCGACACGCGGTCCGGGCGCCGGCACCTTGGTCTCGTCGGGAGGCACCACGTCGGGTTTGAAGTTCCGTTCCACCAGTTCAGTGAGCACCGGAACAGCGCGCTTGCCAAGCTTGCCCAGTTTTATGGCCGCGTCCTGCGCCGTAGCGCGATCTTTCTCAAGCTTTCCGATCATGTCACGCAGCAGGTCGTCGAGGCTGCCCGACGCAGAGAGATCGTTGTTGTCGGTCGTCGGGTCGTTCGGAGGAGGAGTCGGCCTGGCTGCCGGTGCCGGGGTCGGAGCGGGTTTTCCGGGCGCCGGTTTGCGCTCCGGCTGCTTGCGTTCGATGCTGAACGCGGAGGTGCTCGCGAGCAGCAGAATCAGCAGAGCCGTTTTTTGCTGTCGCATTTAAGGGCCTCTTTATTTATGGTTCAGCACATTCCGGCATTAGGGCTGTGTTGGATTCATGATTTTGCACTTAATGACCTTCCGCACAAGCGTAGAAGCCCGGCGCGAAGAGAAGGAGTATCTGTTTCAGGTTAGTTGCGGTTGCAGTTGCCGTTGTTCTCCCCTCCCCTTGAGGGAGGGGGTAGGGGGAGGGGTAAGCGCGTAGTTGCAATGCAAGCGCGCTCACCCCTCTCCCCGCGTTCGCTACGCTCACGTCGACCCTCTCCCTCAAGGGGAGAGGGAAAAGCGCAACCAAAGTGACACATACCCAGATGAGGACTTTGATGGATTCGACTTACCAGCCGTCCGGTGATGAACTGCGACAGGCGCGCGAACGTATCAAACCCTGGATCTACATGACACCGCTCTTGCGCGCTGAAGGCCTGGAGCGCGATGGCCGCAAAGTCTTCATAAAGCCCGAGAATCTGCAACGCACCGGCTCCTTTAAGGTGCGCGGCGCGTTCAATGCCATGCTGACGTTCAGCCCCGATGTAAAAATCAAAGGCGTGATCGCATATAGCTCCGGCAACCACGGCGCAGCCGTGGCTTTTGCGGCGCGCGAACTGGGCCTGCATGAACGCGGCGCCGCCTATCCGTGCACGATTGTGATGCCGGAGAACGCGACGACCAACAAGGTCAACCGGGTGAAAGCACTGGGCGCCGAAGTCGTCTTCGCCGGAGAAACGCTGGAAGAGCGCAAAGAAAAGGCGATCGAGCTGGGGACCAGCCAGGGGCGCGAAGTGCTGCCCAGTTACGACGACACGCGCATCATCTGCGGGCAGGGCAGCCTGGGCAGTGAAATCATGGATCAGTGTATGGGCTTTCCATCGCGCACGCGGCGACTCTACTTGGTCGCCGGACCCGTCGGCGGAGGCGGACTGATGGCTGGTACGTCGGCGGCGTTGCGTGCGCGCGGATTCAGTGGTCGTATCGTGGG